>Ga0073934_10000225_pt1 | contig 172098 bp, 158 predicted proteins | sample LarsenN4metaG_FD_76834 | JGI IMG/M metagenome (GOLD analysis project Ga0073934, IMG submission 76834) | Hot spring sediment bacterial and archeal communities from British Columbia, Canada, to study Microbial Dark Matter (Phase II) - Larsen... ... | reverse complement strand
GGGCCCCGGGGGGGGGGGGGGGGGGGGGGAAAAAGGGGGGAAGGGTGGGGGCGGGGGGGGCGGCCCCCCCCCCAACGGAAAAGGGCCCCCCCCCCCCCCCCCCTATCCATCACACCAAGTGCCGAGGTCGCGGGGGGGAAAAGCGCCTGCCTGTTCGACACTTACAGGCAAGGCTGGCCGAATGCGGTGAGCACGATGTTCAGATCCGTGGAGTCCGTGTCGCCGTCGCCGTCGGCGTCGCCGGAGCACGGTCCAGGCGCCGAGCAGCCGAACGCGGTGAGGATGATGTTGAGGTCGGTCGAGTCCACATCGTGGTCGCCATCCACATCGCCGGGGCACGCCGGAGTATCCGGCAGCACTTCGCCCGTGAGATCGATCACCAGCACGGGCACATCGGGATCGTTCGACTCAAGAAGAAGGACCGTCTGGAACAGCCCGGGCGCGCTGGTATCCATGGATATCACGTGCTGGTTCGTTCCCGGGCCGGCGGGATCGACGTGCGGACCGGCAGGCGCGAAGAATGGAGCCTCGGCGTCCAGCGTGTATTGAAGCGTCTCGATCCCGCTCGCTCCCCACAGCGCCACGTCGCCGCCGTTGGCCACTTCCAGCGTGATTTCGGCCGTGCTTCCCTGCGGGACCTGTCCGAAGTCGATCTGCACGGTCGAGGTCCACACTTTCGCCGGCACGCGCAGGTCGAGGTAGACCGGCAGGTGTCCGGCGCCGTTGGCGACATTGCGCAGCGCGATCGCGATGGCCTCGCCGACCATCGTATTGCCGACGGTCGTGAGCGCGAGGTTGAAGCTTGTGCCGTCGTTGCCCCAGCACCTGTACGAGTGGTTCGGGTCGTCCCACGTCGTGATGCTGTATGGCAGCGCGGGGTTGCCGATGTAGTCGAGGCCCGCGCCGTCGATCAGGTCTTCGCAGACGAGAAGCTGATCATGACGGTCATCCATCCCCCCGGCGCCGATGGGGTCCTGCGTGTGCACGAACCGGTACGAGCCGTTGTTGTTCCAGCTCCCGGGCGTGTTGATCGGATCAAAGAAGCGCCCGGCATTGTTCACCTGCGAGCCGACCAGCTCCTGGTACGCGGCCTGAGATGACGACTGGATATTGAAGTCGCCGCCGAGCAGAAAGTTCCATGCTGGATCGAGGACTTCCGCGTTGTCGCGGATGCGCTGCGCCTCGAGGAGCCGGCGCGCCTGGTCGTCGCTGGTCGTGCCGGACTTCATGTGGGTGGAGTACATGGCGATCACGGTCGACGGCGCGGTGTATCCCTCCGGACGCACGTCGTAACGCATGATGTTGCGCGGATGATTCGGGCTGGCGCCTCCCACCGCCACCGTCGTCACTCCCAGCAGGTCGAGCCGGGTGGTGCGATACACGAAGGCGCTGTCGGTGTCCGGCCCGTTGACGAACGCGGCCGCCGCCCAGTCACCCGGCGAGCCAGGCGCACTGTTGAGAATCTGAAGGAAGTCGTCCACGGCGGACTGGCTGAGGAACTCCTGAAGCAGGATGGCATCCGGCGCCATCTGCCGATCCTGGAAAACGGCGTAGACCGCGGTCTGAATGTCGGCGGCGCGCCCCCCGGCGTAGTTGGAGATGTTCCACGCGGCGACGCGCAAGCCGTCCGAGGCTTGTGCAGGAGAGCACGCAAGCGCGTACAGCGCCGCGCAACCCGCAACGACCACTCGCCCAAGGCTGCACCGTTCTGGAACGAAGCGAGTTCGCATCGGCATGATCCGAGGTCTCCTGCTCTGCACTCTCAGGTCGTCGAAACGCCCCACTGTAGCGGTCAGCCGACCGCTCACAAGAGGTGCCTCACAGGCCGATAACGGCCCATTTCGCGATTCCGCCGCGGCTCGCGACCGCCGCGGGCACAGCACGAACGCCGCAATCCAGCCGGCGCATCGTTCACGGGCAGTCCGTGCCGAACACCGTCAGCACGATGTTCAGGTCGGTGCTGTCCGTATCGTTGTCGCCGTCCACGTCGCCCACGCAGCCGGCGCCCACACAGCCGAAGTCCGTGAGCAGGATGTTCAGATCCGTTGAGTCAATCGTCCCGCTTCCATCGAGATCCGCCGGGCAGGGCGGCGGGGGCGGCGGCACCGCGAAGAACACCCGCACGCACGTATCGCCCGAATACCCGATGGCCAAGTCCTTCCACCCGTCGCCGTTGATGTCGCCGAACGCGAGCGCATTGCCGACCTGCGTTGCGTCATACGTCCAGTTCGGAGTCGTGGAAAGCGTACCCCCGACATTCAGATAGATATGCGTCTGACCGTTGGAGAAGTGCACTTCCGCGAAGTCCGGATCACCATCCTGATCGACATCCTCGAAGGTGTTTTCCTGAGGACCGGTGAACGCGGGCGTGGCCGTCCATGTGTGAGTCAGCACCCCGGCGGTGTTCGAATAGAGCTTGGTCAGGTTCGTGCTGCCGCTGCCGCCGATGACCAGATCGGGCCAGCCGTTGCCGTCGACGTCCGCCCATGCCACGCCCCGGTTGGTGCCGGTGCCGCTGGTCCATGTCGGGGCTGCGTCCGGTGTGCCGCCCGTGATCTCGTAGACGCCGCTGACCCAGTTTGCCCACTTGGCCACGGCGATATCGGGATCCTTATCCCCGTCATAGTCGGCGACGGCAGTGGTGTTCTGGATGGATGACTCCGCGGACGACCAGACCGGCGAAGTGCCGAGCGCACCGGCGTTGTTGCGGAAGAAGTACATCGGTCGGAACGGGTTGGGGTCGATCCCCTGATTCGTGGTGACCACGTCCAAGTCGCCGTCATCGTCCGCATCGAAGAGCGTGGCCGAAGTCGCCCAGCCCGACATCGGCGGTGTCGAGATCCAACCCGCCGTGGTGGAGACGCCCCCGCCGATTCCGAAGTAGATCCGCGGCGGAGTGAAGGCCGTGCCGCCGCTGACCGCAAAGACATCCAGCCTGCTGTCGCCGTTGATGTCGCCCAGTTGCGCATCGCCGGTGTGCACCTCGTCGGCGGAAATCCACCCGGGCGTCGCCTGCAGCGTGGAGCCGGTGTTGTAGAAGATCATGTCTTCCCAATCGGTGTAGGGCGGGAAGCTCTGGGAGATGTAACACCCCACGAACAGATCATTCTTTCCGTCGCCGTTCAGGTCCCCGATCCGCACCACGCCTACCTGCCTGCGCAGATCGAGCTGCCAATCCGGCGTCGCGCCGTACGGCACGGAATCGCCCTCGGGCGCATCTGCGCGCAGCACAGCGCCCGGTCCCGGCGGTTCGGGCGAGGCGGTGAGCCGCCCATCCTCCGAGACTTCGATCGGGGTACGCTCAGCGACGGCCTTGCCGGCGCAGGCTGCCAACGACACAACGGCGACCATGACGGGCATTGGATGCATGGATGTTCTCTCTTCTCGTTCGACCCCGCCGTTTCAGCGCGACGGGGTCGATGCTCCGGTTTGCTCAAGTATACCGCTGCACTCCCTGCCGAGGGACACCTTCGCGCCGATTCGCACGTACAGAAGACTTCCTTGCGACGGTCCCAGAACCTTGCCTCGAGCAAGCTCCCGGCGACACGGAGTCGCACATCGAACGACCCGCGGAGTCATCATCGGCGGCACACGGAGCCGAACGCGGTGAGCACGATGTTCAGGTCCGTGGAGTCCGCGTCACCGTCGCCGTCGGCGTCGCCGGCGCAGGCGATCTGGGGCGGCACCGTGCAGCCGAAAACCGTCAGCACGATGTTGAGATCGGTGGAATTGACTTCCCCGCTGCCATCGACGTCACCGGGGCAATCCGGCGGCGGAAACGGCGAGGCATCCAGCCGAACGTCGTCGAAATCCACTTCGATCGCGGGCGCATCCGGCGTGCCCGGAATATCGAGGTTGATCAGCCGCACCTCCAAAGGCTGACCCAGCAGCGGATGCGAGGCATCGACATCGACCGAAATCGTGCTCGTCCGGAACTCGCCCTCGGGAATGTCGCGGAAGAGCGAGTTGTCATCCTCGGCGATCACGACGCCGCCGGCGAGGAGCTGCACCTGATACCCGGGAAACCCGTCGAGGTCGAAGAAGCAACTGCACGGCGGCGCATTGGTGCCGCTGGCGATGTTGCCGACCTCCACGGAGAGCGTGTATCGCATGTCCGCTTCCAGCGTTCCCGCGAGAACCTGCCTCAGACCCGCCGGCATGCCGACATCCTGACCCAGGAATACGAGGCCGACATTCACGCCGTCCGGCGCCCCCTCGGGAAAGTTTTTGCCGCCGGTCGGATTGAGCACGCCCACGACATCGTTTCCGAAGTCGATGATGCCGTGCGGGTCGTATACAGACCAGCCCGCCGGAATCACGATGGAGAACATGTTCGGTGGGGCGAAGTCCGCCTCGAAGCTGTGGTTGGTGATGGCGACGGGAGCCGCGCGTCCCGGTAATGTGCCCAGCGTGAAGACCACGACCGCAGCGACATGGCATGCACCGCGATGCATGAGGCTCTCCTCTTTTCCGCCGAAAAAGGATAGCCGAACTCCCCGGCATGGCGGCCCTGTGCGGAACGCGTACCGGGATGCGCACGGGCGCGGCTCCGGCGGAGTCCGATTCGCCTCGCCCGTCGGCATAAGGCACGTGCAGAAAGCGCCTACGCCTTCCAGCCGCTCTTGAACTTCTTGATCTCGCCCGCGAGCTTCTCTTCGAGGGCCTTGTCGAGCGCCTTGAGCTTCTCAAGCTCATCGCGCACGCCTTTGCCAGGGCCGCGCATGTGTTCGAGAAGGCCCTTCTCGAACGCCGCCACGTTCTTGACGGCGACATCGTCGAGGTGGCCCTTGGTACCGGCGAAAATGGAGATCACCTGATCGATCACGTCCATCGGCACGCACTGCGGCTGCTTGAGCAGCTCCACCATGCGGGCGCCGCGGTCGAGCTGTGCCTGCGTGGCCTTGTCCAGTTCGGTGCCGAGCTGCGCGAAGGCTTCAAGCTCGCGATAGGCCGCGAGGTCAAGGCGCAGCGATCCGGCGATCTGCTTCATGGCCTTGATCTGCGCGTTGCCGCCCACGCGCGACACCGAGATGCCGACGTTCACCGCTGGGCGGATGCCCGCAAAGAACAGGTCCGATTCGAGATAAATCTGGCCGTCGGTGATTGAGATCACGTTGGTCGGGATGTACGCGGAGACGTCGCCTTCCTGCGTTTCGATGATGGGCAGCGCGGTGAGGGAGCCGCCGCCGTTCTCGTTGCTGAGCTTCGTGGCTCGCTCCAGCAGGCGGCTGTGGAGATAGAACACGTCGCCGGGATATGCCTCGCGCCCCGGCGGCCGGCGCAGCAGCAGCGAGAGCTGGCGATACGCAACAGCCTGCTTGGACAGGTCGTCGTAGATGCACAATGCGTGCTTGGGGGTCTTGCCGTCCTTGCCCTGCCACATGAAGTACTCGCCCATGGCGCAACCGGAATACGGGGCGATGTACTGCAGGGGCGCCGGGTCCGAGCTGCCGGCGGAGACGATAATCGTGTACTCCATGGCGCCGTACTTGCGGAGCGTCTCGACCACGCCCGCGACGGTCGATTCCTTCTGACCGACAGCGACATAGATGCACACCACCGCGTCGGGCGTGCCCCAGTACCTCTTCTGATTGATGATTGTGTCGATCGCCACGGCGGTCTTGCCCGTCTTGCGGTCGCCGATGATGAGTTCGCGCTGGCCGCGACCGATCGGGATCATGGAGTCGATCGCCTTGATGCCCGTCTGGAGCGGCTCCTTCACGGGCTGTCGCATGGCGATGCCGGGCGCGATGATGTCCACGGGGGCACGCTTCGTGGTTTCGATCGGCGGGCCGCCGTCGAGAGGCTCGCCGAGCGGGTTGACGACGCGTCCGAGCATGGCCTCGCCGACGGGCACGTCCAGCAGGCGCCCGGTGGAGACGACGGTGTCGCCCTCCTTGACCGCGAGATAATCACCGTAGATGACGGCGCCGACGGTGTCGGTCTCGAGATTGAACACCTGGCCCATCACGGCGCCGCCCTCGGCGCGGAACTCCAGGAGTTCGCCCGCCATGGCGTTGCCGAGGCCGTATATGCGTGCGATGCCGTCACCGACTTCGATGACGCGCCCGACGTCCGAAACTTCAAGAGCCGCGGAGAACTGCGCGATCTCGGACTTGAGCACACTGGTGATTTCTTCGGTCTTGATCTTCATGGACTCGATCCCGCCGGAAAGTGGCCCGAAGCTGAGCGCCTGGACCCGCCTTTGTGATGACATCTGCCGTGCGATTGCGGCCTCGGGCCTGGGCCTCCGGCCGGTCGCGTCTTACCCCTCGAACATCCTCTCGATCCGTTCTCGAACGACTCCGGCTCCCTCGGTCGAAAGCCGTTCCTTCATCCTGCGGAGCTGGGCATCCACCGAGGCATCCAGAAGCTTGTCGCCCGCCTGGATGCGGATGCCGCCCAGCATGGTTTCATCGACATATGCGTGCACGATCGGCTCGCGCTGCATCTTCGCGGCGAGCGCGGCTCGGATGGATTCCACTTCCGCGGGCGAGAGCGGATACCGCGTGAACAGATCAACCTCGACCCGCCCGTAGCGCTCCTGCACCATCTCGTCATAGGCCTTGAAGATGCGCCCGAGACGGTCGATGCGCTCCTTGCGGGCGAGCAGGAGAAGAAAGTTTGCCAGCAGCGGGTTGACCCGCCCGCCGAACGCCTTGGCGATCACGCGCTCCTTCTCGCGCGCAGGAACGATGAGCGACCGGAAGAACTCCCGAATCTGGGGATCGTGGCCCCGGGCCTCGTCGATCTGATGGATCTCGCCGCCGATCTCTTCAACGAGCGCGCGACCGCCTTTTTCCTCGGCAAGTTCGAAGAGACTCTGCGCGTACACGCGGTCGAGCGCTTCGGGTGGACCTTCGAGCAGTGCGACTTCGCTGGGCATGTCAATCCTTGCTGCAACGGAGGACGGCGGCACGAGCCGACGAGCGCCGTCAGTTCTTCGGAATCTCCCTGGCGAAACGGGACATCGCGTCTTCCACGAGCCGCTGCTGGTCGGCGGGATTCAGCTCACGCTGGAGAATCTTGGCGGCGATCGAAGTCGAGAGCGACGCGGCCTGCTCGTAGATTTCGCTGATCGCCGCGCGCTTGGCCGCTTCGATTCCCGCCATCGCACTTTCGCGGAGCTGCGCGAGTTCGGCCTCCGCCTTGGTTCGCAGGTCCGCCGCGAGGCGTGCCTGTTCCGCCCGGGCCGCATCCAGCATCTCCGCTGCGTGCGCCTTGGCGGCTTCAAGCTCCTTCTTGTACTGCTCCTGCGCGGCCTTGGCCTCCTGCCGCGCCCGTTCGGCGGCGTAGATCTCTTCACGGATCTTCGCCGCGCGATCGTCCAGCCCGCCGAGGATCTTCGGCCATGCCTTGGTCGCGAGGATGTAGAACGTAATCCCGAAGATCACGATCGCCGTGATGAACGGGACAACGTGAAACGCCACCGGGTTCGGCGCCTCGCCGCCTTCGGCCGCGAGCACGCACTGCCCGGCGAGAGCGATCACGTTCGGTAGTTGGCTCGTCATCGATCGCACGCTCCTTCGAGGATCACATCGTCACATTCGCGAGCCGGACGGTGCGCGCCATGGCGCGACCCGGCCGCGGAGCCGTCCGCGCGCAGCGTTGATCGCTCCGCGCGGGCGGGCACCGCCGCGGTCAAATCAGGAAGATGCAAAGCAGGCCGACGACGACGGCGAACAGCGTGGCGCCTTCCACGAACGCCGCGGTCAGCAGCATGTTCTGCGCGATAGGTCCCGCGGCCTCGGGCTGACGAGCGATCGCTTCTACCGCAGAGCCGCCGATCCGGCCGATGCCCGGGCCGCCGCCCAGCACCGCCAGGCCGGCGGCGAGGCCCGCCCCCAGCCCCTTGCCGATCGCGGTCAAGCCTTCCGCATTCGCCGCGGCGCCCGCTGCCGCGTCTTCCGGTGCGCCGAAAGCGGTTCCCGCGGCCAGCAGGAGAAACCCGGCGGTCATCGTGGTCATGCCGATCGTCTTCGAAATCTTCATCGCTGAAACGTCTCCGTTGGAATCTGAACGCCGCCTCGGCGGCGTGATGTTTCCCGGTTCTTCGTTCTGCGGCGCCGGGACGCCCGGCGTCGCCATGCATGCCCCGTCGGATCAGTCAGTGTGCGGTCGCCGGCACGACGGAACGGGGCGCGTCGTCGTGGGCGTGATGGTCATGGTCATCGTGAGCATGTTCGTGCGAAAGCAGGCCGATGAACAGCGCGCTGAGGAATGTGAAGATGAATGCCTGAATGAAGGCCACGAGGAGCTCCAGGAACATGATCGCCACGGAAACCAGCACCGAGATCACGGTAATTCCGCCGCCGCCGAGAATACCCAGCCCGCGAAGCCCCATCCCGCAGAACATGATGAGCGTCGCCAGCAGCACGTGACCCGCCGTCATGTTGGCGAACAGTCGGATGGCCAGCGCGACCGGCTTGATGATGGTCCCCAGAATCTCGACGGGAATCATGATCGGCGCGAGGTACAGGGGGGCGCCGCCCAGGTAATGCTTGAGATACGACTTGATCCCGAGACTCCTGATCCCGTTCACCTGCACGACCACGAACGTGATGAGCGCCAGCGCCGCGGTCACCGCGATCTCGCCCGTCGCCGTGCCGCCGATGATCGGCTTCTCCATGCCCAGCAGATGCTGCAGATCCACCACCGGAAGAAGCCCGAAGAGGTTATTGTAGAGAATAAAGAAGAATATCGTAAGAAGAAACGGCGCGAAGGCCCTGGACCTGTCGCCGAGCTGCGGCTGGATCACCTTCTCCATGAGGTAGACGACGATCACCTCGATGAACCGCGCGAACGCGCCCTTCGTGATGTACCGCTCGTTGCCCTCGGACTCCGGGCCGGTGCCGATCGCCTTGGCCGCCGACATCAACGACGCGATCAGCAGCAACGCCACCACCACCATCGTCACCATTCGCATCGTCAAAACGCGGATTCCACCCACCTCGTACAGCGGCACGTCCATCACGTGCTCGATCGGGTTCTCCGCGGCGATGACCAGCAACTCCAACATCGGCTCGCTCTTCCTGACTGCGAGGGCAGGATGACCCTCGGGGTTGACGCCTTCGTCGCATCCGCGGCTCGAACACTCGCCTCAAGGATGCCCACTGCTGCTTCTGGCCTTGACCATCCGGGCATATGCGGCCAGCTCGCAGAGCATCGCCGCGAAATATGCAGTCGCCGCCACCAGACCAAAGGCCAGAGGGTCCGGACGGGCCGCGAAGTATAACGACACCCCCAGAATCAACACGCTCGCAAAGGACACTCCCCGTCCCGCCAGAAAGACCAGCCCCCAGCGACCGAGGTGCCTCCGTTTCCAAGGGTTGATCGCCAGCATACCGATCACCTTGGCACCGAACGCCACCCCTACGGCCAGCGGCACCGCCCTCAACCTAGTTGGATCCGCCGCCGACACGATGGCTGCCCCCACCAGCCCTACACCAACGGCTCCTACGGCCGCACCGGCGATCAACGGCCACGGGCTGAGACTGAACACCGGTCCTACATCGATGTTATAGCGACCCCCTCCCCGCCCCTTTGCGAGCGGTCGATCCCACCCTTGGGAAGTCGCCGTCACATCTCTATGCGAACCACCTGTTCTGGGGGATTTCGGATCATCGCCTGTCGGAGATGGGCTTTCGAGGTTCGTCAGAGGGTGGTTTGACTGGGCCATGGGAACTGGAATCTAGCGGGGAAGCCGCGCGTTGACCTGAACCTCGGATCTCGGTGAGCGCAGTTCGGATGAAGTGGTACATCCCTCCGATCACGCCCGCCGAAACACCAATGATCAGACCCCAAGGGGCAGTGTGAAGCCAAGAGTCCACCCCCCACCCGATGAGGGCAAACCCGACGATCGCAGCAGCCAGCTCCACCCCCATCCCGCTTAGCCGCCAGACGCCCAATCCAGACGCCGGCTGACCGGTGGAACGCCGACCTTCGCGGGATGCGTTGTCCGTGCTCACCCGAGTCTCCGAACCCTTCTGCGGCGCATTTCGGCGAACCCCGCACGGATTGACGAAATCCCGGTCACTTCCGCCCGATCCGATCGTACTGTTTGAGAGGAAGCAGCCGAGAACGCGGCAGCCAAGGCAAGGCTTCGCCGGATGGGTGCGTGGGACCCGGGGGTTCGCATGGTCGCGAAAATCGAGCAGGATCACCAGCGATTTCGGAACATCGTCCGCGGGCGCATCCGCAAAGACCTGCGCAAGTTCCTCCAACGCCGCGAGCTGATCGGGAAGGAAGGACGCGGGATCGTCGCCATCCCGATTCACGACATCGACATCCCGACGTTCCGCTACGGCGACAACTCCAGCGGCGTGGGCATGGGCGAGCCGGCGCAGGGCGAAGGCGGGACGACGGGCGGCGACCAGCCCGGCCAGCACATCCTGGAGGTGGACGTCACGCTGGAGGAGCTTGCGGACATCCTCGCCGAGGAACTCAAGCTGCCGCGCATCCAGCCGAAGGGGGCCAGCCGGATCACGGACACGCGCAATCGGTACACGGGCATCCGTCAAACCGGCCCTGCATCGCTGCGTCACTTCAAGCGCACCTACCGCGAGGCGCTCAAGCGACAGCTCATGCTCGGCGCCTACAACCCGGACGATCCGGTGATTGTGCCCATCAAGCGCGACATGCGATTCCGCTCGTGGAACGAAGTCAAGAACCCGCAGAGCAACGCGGCCATCATCTACATGATGGATGTGTCCGGCTCGATGGGCGACCAGCAGAAGGAGCTGGTTCGCCTTGAGGCGTTCTGGATCGATACGTGGCTGAGGCGCAACTACGAAGGGATCGAGTCCCGCTACATCGTCCACGATGTCGCCGCGCGCGAAGTGGACAAGCAGACGTTCTTCTCGGTACGCGAGGACGGCGGGACGAGGATTTCGTCGGCGTTTCAGTGCGCCCGGCAGCTTGTCGAGGACCACTATCCGGCGGCCGAGTGGAACGTCTACATGTTCCATTTCTCAGACGGCGACAACTCCTCCGAAGCCGACAACCGCCTGTGCGTTCAGATCCTCAGAGACGACCTGCTGCCCCGCGCCAACATGTTCGGCTATTGCCAAGTCGCCTCCTCGTACGGCTCGGGGAACTTCATCAACGTGCTCCACGAGTCCTTCCCCGGCAGCGAGGCCGCGGCCAAGGGAATCGCATCCGAGAGCACCATCGTTACGAGCCGAATCAACGGACGCGACGACATCTACGATTCTCTGCGAACGTTTTTCGGAGCAGGCCGCTGAGCGGGCTTGATCACCGGCTATGATCCGGACGGGCCGGCCGAATACGCCCCGAGGTGCCCGTGGTCTTCTTCATTCTGTACGCCATCGCGGTATGGATCGCCGTGTTCCTCATTCGCCGGCGATGGATCGCGCTGATCACGCTTGCGCTCTCACTCGCGCCCATCGGCGGGTTCTCGCATGTGTGCGTGCTCTTCCTTCCGTTTGCGCAAAGCGAACCCGCGGAGACCTGGCTGTACTACGTGGCGCTGGCGTACGCGGTGGTCATTCTCTGCGTGGGACTGGTGATTGCCCTGCGCCCGCCTCGTTTGCCGCCGGGACATTGCCACCGCTGCCGGTACGACCTCTCGGGCATCGCCGGCACGGTCTGCCCGGAATGCGGCGCGGCCATCGACACATCCACCGGGGCGGGAGCGACGGCACCCCTCGATTCCGAGCACAAGGTGAAGCCGGCCGCAACGTGAAGCACGGCGCGGTACCCGCCGGGTCCTTCGGCCGATAAGCTCTCCGCCCCGCCGAGGATCCGACATGCCCCAACCGACACCGAAGCCCGCCCATCAACCGCCATCCGCAGTCCCGGAAGGGGAAAACCACGCGCCGACGCTGCTGCCCGGCTCGATGGTGCCTCGCTGGGCGGTGCACCGGCGGATGTACGACTGGGTGCTGAGCTGGGCGCATCGGAGGCATGGCACCGCGGCGCTGGCGCTGCTTTCCTTCGCCGAATCTTCGTTCTTTCCCATCCCGCCGGACGTGCTCCAGATCGCACTGACGCTCGAGCGGCGGGAGAGGGCGTTCTTCTATGCAGGCGTATCCGCCGTTGCCTCCGTGCTCGGCGGTCTGGCCGGATACCTGATCGGCTGGGCGGCGTGGCAGGCGGTGGATCAGTTCTTCTTCGCCTACGTCTTTTCCGAAGAGACATTCCACAAGGTCGAGGGTCTGTACAGGGAGCACGATTTCTGGTGCGTGTTCATCGCGGCATTCACGCCGATTCCATACAAGGTCTTCACGATCGCTGCGGGCGTCTTCCAGATTGCCGTGGTGCCTTTCATCATTGCGTCGGTGGTGGGTCGAGCGGGGAGGTTCTTCCTCGTCGCGGCGCTGCTCTGGAAGTTCGGCGCACCGATGAAGACGTTCATCGAGAAGTACTTCAACCTGCTCACGATCGTGTTCACGCTGCTGCTGGTGGGCGCCTTCGCGCTGCTGAAGCTCGTCTGATCGTAGCCGCAGCGTTCCGGAGCGAAGCATGAACATTCTCGTCACAGGCGGCGCGGGCTACATCGGCTCCCATGCGTGCAGGCGCCTGCTCGCCGACGGCCATTCGGTCACGGTTATCGACAACCTTTTCCGCGGCCATGCGGCGGCCATCGACCGGCTCCGCACGCTGCCCGGCGTGACCGCCGACCGCCTCGTCTTTCAGCGAGCCGACATCGCCGATCGTCCGCTCGTCGAGCGCCTTCTTCGCGAACGCGGCATACAGGCCATCATCCACTTCGCCGCTCTCGCCTACGTCGGGGAGTCCGTGCAGCAGCCGCTGAAATACTGGGAGGTGGATTGCGCCGGCGCGCTTTCGCTGCTCGCCGCGGCCGATGCGGCGGACGTCCGCACCTTCATCTTCTCCTCCACGTGCGCCACCTACGGGGAACCGCCCGAATCGGAGATTCCCATCCGCGAAACAACGCCTCAGCGACCGATCAATCCGTATGGTGCCGCGAAGCTCGCCTTCGAGCGCATCCTGTCGGACTACGCAGACCTGCGGGCGGCCCAGCAGAGGCCCTTCGCGTATGCCCTGCTCCGCTATTTCAACGTCGCAGGCTGCGACCCCACGGGTCTGCTGGGCGAAGACCACACACCCGAAACGCACCTGATCCCGGTCGTCCTTCAGACGATTCTCGGGCAGCGCCCCGCGATCACGATCTTCGGCACGGACTACCCGACGCCGGACGGCACGTGCATCCGCGACTACATCCACGTGGACGATCTGGTGGATGCCCATGTTGCCGTGATGAACGCGCTGAAGCCGGGAGAGCGCCGCATCTACAACCTCGGAATCGGCAAGGGCTGCTCGGTGCGCCAGATCATCGATGCCGCCCGGCGCGTCACCGGGCGGGATTTCAAGGTTCTCGAAGGCGCGCGTCGGCCGGGAGATCCGCCCACGCTCTACTGCGATCCATCGAAGATCCGGCGCGAGCTGGGCTGGACGGCACGCATCACCGATGTGGATGAGATCGTCGCAACGGCGTGGCGCTGGTTCGAACGCCATCCGCGCGGCTACGCCGGCTGATGCCGCTGATCGCGAGCGCAGCCCCGTCTGCCCGATGGTCGCCGGATGTCTCAATCCCCCCAGGGGAACACCAGCGCCGCGTACACCATCGCGGAGTCGCGGCTGGGGTTGTCATCCGAACCTTCAAAGCTGCCGTTGGAAAAGTGCTGCCAGCGCAGCCCGATGTCCACCCGCGCGTTCGAATCGCCCAGACGCGCGGTGACCCCCATCCCGGCACGCGGCGTAAAGTCCACTTCGGTGCCCTTGTCCGGAACCTCATCTCCCGCCACAAGCAATCCGATGCCCGTATCCACGTAGGCGGTCCAATCGTTTTGATTGACGAAGTGCCATCGAAAGCCGAACGCAAACTGCCCGCTGCCGGTATCGACTTCGCCGTCGCCGCCTTCATCTTCATCGCGATCGACCTGGTCGTGATACCAGCCCCCGAGCGTCGCATTGATCTCGAAGTTCTCCGCGAGGAAGTAATGGATCATGAAAGCCGCGCTGTAGTCCCGCTCGCGGCCGGCAAACGCCGCACCGCCACCGATGCTCCACCAGAGGCCTTTCGATTCCCCGAAGTGCGGCTCGGTTGAACCTTCAACCGGCACGTCCGGCTCGGATGAGTCCGACCGAGGCAACTCCACCGAGGAGAACGCGAGCGCCGGCACGCTCAGCACCGTCTGCGGCGCAGGTTCGACAGCGCCGACCTGTCCGAAGGCTGGTTGGGAGCAGAGGGCGAGGACGAACCATGCGCTCGCTCGATTCAGGCGGGTTCCCGAAACCGGATTCCTCATGGCTTGGAGAGTACCCTGTATGCACACGGGTGTCATGCGGGCGTGCCGCGCCCCGGGGCAGGAGGCGCGATGGACGAGATCATTCGCAGGCTTGAGGCGCTCGAGGAAGCCGTGACCTTCACGGAACGCTCCAACGAGCAGCTCAGCGAGCAGATTCTCCGGGCGTTCGCCGATCTGCGCATGCTCGGGCTGCGCGTCGCGGCACTCGAAGGACGAGTGGAAGCAGCCCTCGCCAAGGCGGCCCACGAAGACGAGCCTGAACCGCCCGAGGCCGCCTGATGCGCGTCACGAGCCGATGCGCGGGTCCACCCATCGGTACAGCACATCCACCGCCAGGTTGAAGACGACGAGCATCGCCGAGAAGACCAGCGTGACACCCATGATCACGAAGAGGTCTTTGCTGCGCACGGCATCGACGAAGTGCTGCCCGAGTCCGGGCACGTTGAAGACACGTTCCACCACGAACGAGCCGGTCATCGCGAACGCGGCCGCCGGTCCCAGGTAGCTGAGCACCGGCAGAAACGCATTCTTCAGAGCGTGCTTCGCGAACACAACGCGTTCCGACAATCCCTTGGCGCGCGCCGTCCGCACGTAGTCGGAACCAAGCACCTCGATCATGCCCATGCGGGTCAGGCGGGCGATGTACGCCGCAAACGGCAGGCTCAGTGTTACCACCGGCAGGATCATCGACCCCGGACCGCCCCAGTCTCCGATGCTTCCCCATCCCAGCCACACGGGAAAGACGATCAGAAGCACGCTCCCGATCACGAACGTCGGCAGGCTGATGCCGACCAGCGCCAGAGCCAGCGCGCCGGCATCCAGCCACGAGTTGGGGCGCAGCGCGCCGGCGGCACCAGCGGCCAAGCCGATGACCAGGGCGAGCAGCAGAGCCGCGAAACCGATGGTCATCGAGACGGGCAGCGTCTGCCCGATCAGTTCGTTGACCGACCAGTCCTCGTATCGGAACGACGGACCGAAATCCAGCACGTACTCGGGCGGACGACCACCTGCGCCCTTGATCGTCTCCGTTGCCCAGCGGATTCCGCTGACGGACAGGAGATATCCCGTGTAGAACCGCCATGGGTCGTCCAGTCCGTATCGCGCTTCGATCGCCAGGCGAACCGACTCGGGCGGCGCGCGCCCTTCGTCGCTCATCACGGCGCTGCCCGGCAGCGCCCAGGCCAGCATGAACGTGATCGTATAGACCACGAGCAGCAGCACGGGCAGCAGCGCCAGCCTGCGAACGATCAACCCGATCATCGCCGCGCCTCCGCGCTCGCTCCGGCATCACCGGCTTCGACGAGCTGGAGCTTCCAGAGGTACTGCACGTTGCGGGGGTGCGTGGATAGCCCGCGCACACCTCCTTCGACCGGACGGCCGGCGGCGTCCCGCTCGGGCCGGTACAGCGAATACCAGTTGAACTGGAAGAGCGGCAGCAGAGGCAGTTCCTCCTCCATCGTCATGCGCTCCGCTTCTTCGAGCAGGCGCATGCGCGCCGCCGCGTCCGGTTCGTGATCTGCGCGGCGCATCAGCTCGTCATACTTCGGATTGGAGTACCCGCGATCGTTGTTGCCGTCGCCGGTGCGATGCACATCCAGGAACGTTGTCGGATCCCCGTAGTCGCCGTACCAGGCACCGCGCGCGAGCATGTAGTCGCGCCGGCGAAGAGCATCCTTGAACGCCTTTGGGTCGCGCCCGGAGGCGGTGAAGCGCACTCCAAGGTGGCGCTCCCACATCCCCCCGAGCGCGAGCGCGACGTCCTTGTGATATCCGCCAGTGGTGTAGAGCAGTTCCACCGTGGGGAAGGGTTCACCGCGTTCGTTCTCGCGCCGTCCGTCGCCGTCGCGATCGACCCAGCCCGCGGCGGCCAGTTCGGCGCGCGCCGCCTCGGGATCGAAACTCAGGCCCGCGGGGCTGCGAAAGCCGGGAATGCTGCCCGGCGGGATAAAGACGTTCGTTGCCTGCTCCCCGCGGCGCATCACCGCGTTCACGATCAACTGTTTGTCCACGGCGCGGGCAAAGGCGCGGCGCACCGCGGGATCGCGGAAGGGATTCGGTCTGCCGTCGGCGAGGCGGTCCTCGCAGTTGAAGCTCCAGAACGCGGTACCGAACACCGGCATGAATTGGATGTCGTCGCGCTCGCCGCGACGCTTCTGGTCGAGCAGGTCACCCATGAACGCAACGCGAAGGTCGGTGTGCCAGTCGGCCGCGCCGGTCTCGAAGGCGAGAAGCCCCGTGTTGTCGTCGGTAATCGTCAGCGCCCGTATCCGGTCGCAGATACCGCGGTGAGGTCCGTCGTACAGCGCGTTCCGCTGCAGGTCGATGCGCCGCTTGAAGCGCCAATCCGCCACGATGTACGGACCGTTGCACACTAGATGTGGAGGTTTCGTCCAGCCGAATCGCTCGCGCACCCGCCCCGTCTCAGGCTCAAGGCTCCACCATCGAGGGTCGGTCACCGTCGCCCGGTGAACCGGGTGGAAGGACGCGAACGCGCACAAGTCGAGAAAGTACGGCGTCGGCCGCTCGAGTGTCACGCGCAGCGTCCGCTCATCCAGTGCCTGGATTCCCACCATCTCGGAAAAAGCGCGCTGCGCATCGGTCCACATCGCTCGAGCTGCGTCCGCCGTGCGTTCCCGATCGGGCCGTTTTGCATACTCCTCAAGCTGCGCCGAACGAAACCGGAAGAAGCTTTCGCCTCCCCTGATTCTGAAGAAGAGTGCCGTGTAGTCCGCGGCCGTGTCCGGGAGCAGCGCGCGCTGCCAAGCGAACCGCACATCCTCCGCCGACACGGGGTCTCCGTTCGACCAGCAGGCCCCTTCGCGAAGGTAGAAGGTCCAGGTGAGGCCGTCAGAGGATGATTCCCATCGCTCGGCCAGCGCCGGCTGGACTTCGAATGTCTCGTTGTCCCACACCACCAGCGGCTCGAAGATGGCGTAGCAGATCAGCATGTCCTGATGGTGCGACATGCGCTGCGGATCGAGCGTGTTGACGTCCGCCGGCTGGATGTACACGAGGTCCGGCCGCGGCCCCCGGCGGTCGCCCGCCATAGCTGCCGCAAGCATGCCCAGAAGCACCAGAACGACGACAACCACGCGTCCCATGGATTGGGGACTCTATCGGGATGCCGACTCGTGCCGGCACACATCGTCGATGCGAGGCACTCGACGACCATCTCGACGACCTATTCGAAGTCGCCGGGCGTTGCACCGAACGGCGGCTTGGTCAGCTTTCCGCCCGCCGCGATCCAACGGTCCGCCTCAGCCTTGAACGGGCCGGGATCGCCGCTCTGCACCGCGGACTGGAACGCCGGCAGAAGCGCCGGGGCGCCCCCCGCCCCCGGACCGCTCATCTCCCCCTCCGCGAACTTCAGGGTGAACTCCGCGCTCTGAACCAATGCAGCCAAGGCTTCGGCCTCTCCGCTCGCAGCCAGTGCCGAGGCATCCGAAGCGTTGAGCCTGGACAACGCGTGCGCCAGCGCTTGCCCCGAGAGGATCGCGGCAGATCGGGCAAGCTCCTGGTTCGAGCCTTGCCCTCCCCGCTCGATCAGCGTGCGCCGAACCGCCTCGGCACCTCTGAGCAGCGCCGTGGCCCAAGCAGCTCCGTCATTGCCCAAGTCCTTCGCTCGAAGCCCTTTCCCCTGTTTGGAGAGGGAGCCACTGAGCTTCAGGATCGCCTCCAATCGGACGTCACTGCCCGAAACGGGTGAATCCAAGGCCACAACAAGCCCGGAAGCGACCAGCGCATCTTCCTCGATTGCGAGAGCCTCGGTGCAAGCGTCGATGACGGCCGCGGCCGCGGTACGGCGCACCTGCCCGCCCTCGATGGATATGTCGCGGATCATGACCCGTGATGCAACCGCCGCACCCATGCGAACAGCGGGTCTGCCGTCCTTCAGACCGAGCTTGATCGCCTCGACCATGGCATCCGTGGCGGTGTGCCCGGCGATCATCAGCGCGCTGACGGCGAGATTGTCGTCTGAATGGGTCGCGAGACGGACGATTCCGCCCTGGGAAAGCGCCGCGCTGTACTCGATGCGGAATGCGAGAGAGATTCCCGTGCAGCGCGTGAGCGGCATCAGCAGCGCCTCGCGTGCCGCTTCGCGCGCGGGTCGGTCCTCTTCGGCCAGCTTTCCGATGTTCCGCGACACGAACTCCCGAATGGCGGAGGTCTGCTGGGCGTTGAGCTGTGTGGACGCCGCCCACTCGCAGGGAATTCCGCCCCCGGGGCCTGCCGGAGCCTCAGCCTGCCCGAACGCCCCACCGACGGCAAACAGCAACCAAGCACTCAGCGCCGCGATTGCTACCGCGGTCGTGAGCCTCGCACTGTTTCTCCCGTGATCGGACGGCGGTTGTCTCAACGATCGTGATCCAGAAACTTGAAGCCCACTCGGCCGATAGGGACCACCCGGTACGCCAACGGCCCTACTTCGGATCCATACATTCGATTCAAACCGCGCTCCCCAGTTCGGGATCGGCCACCGCCTGCGCGAATCGGGCGGGACACTACCAATGCACCCCACCATCGTCAAACGTCGCCGGCAGCCTCCCGGTCCCCGCGTTCGCGGACAGGGGGTATATTGATCTTGGAGCCGCAGGCGCTCAGGCAAGCGGCAAGACACCCTCAGGAGTCTGTCGTGCGCATCAGCCGCATGGCCGTCCGCGCCGGAATGCTCACGATCTGGACAGCATGGGCGTCTGTCCTTGTTCTGTTCGGGATAGCCGTCGGCCAAGCAGCCATCAGGGGCGATGCGCCGCCCGGGTCGCTCTGGGGGGCGGCCGCATCCATCGCGGCGGGCCAGTTCGTGTTCCTCGCGCTCGTGGCGGACCGTCTCTGCCCCCTGACACGCCGCCGACTGGCAGACGTTCTCGAACTGACCTTCGCCGCCATCTGCGCCACCTCGGCGCTGGTCTGGGTGCTCAGTTGATGGTTCGACTCACCAGACTCCCCTCCAAGAAACGATCAGCATGTCCATGAGAGCAACCGCGTCCGTCCTTGCCCTAGCCCTAGCAGCCGCAGTGACCGCCCGCGCTCAGTCCGACGGGTCGGCGACGGGATCGACCCCGCCCGAGACGGGAAGCCCGGTTCCGTCGGAGTCGATCAGTGCTGCCGCGGAAGACCCGCGATACCCCGCGCGGCTCAACAGCCTGACCGTGGACGCGATATGTCAGCTGATGCTCGAGCGCATCCGCTCCATCAAGGTCCCCAAGGACGAGGACTACCGCGCTCTGGCTCTCTCGCTCTCGATCCTCTGCGGTCTGAAGCCCGACGATCTGGAACTTGCGCGGATGCACGCGGAGGCTTGGGCCGCCACGTCCGATCGGGCGCGCCTCATCGAGGCCACGCGCCGCATCGTGCGCCTTGATCCGGCGGATACCGTCGCCCAGTTGAGAGTCATCAACGCGCGCATCACAGCCCTGCAGAATGCCGATGCCCGCCTCGAAGCCTACGCCAAGCTTCTCGGGGAGGACGGCCAGTCGCTCGATCCCGCCCTGCGCAGCCGGCTCGCCCTGGATGCGGCCCTCCTCTCGCGCGAGAACGGCGCAGAGCGCAAGTTTCTGGACTACCTCCTGCTCGCGTCCACCCTGGACGTGACGAACAAGGAGGCCGCGGCGCTCACCGCCACGTACTACCTCGATCGCACGCAGGATCCGCTGGACCGAGTGCGTCTGCTGGAGAACGTGGTTCTGGCCGACCCGATGGACGCGGCCGCGCACGAACGGCTCGCGCAGGAGCTGATGCGCCACGGCGCATTCCAGGGCGCGAAGCGCTTTCTGGAGCGGCTGCGCGACATCCAGACGGCGCGGAGCATCCCGCGCCCGCCCGAGCAGTACCTCGATTACATCCTGACCGTCTGGAACACGGATGGACCTGCCCTCGCGCTCGCGCAGCTTGCCGAGATCGACGTAGCGCTGCGCAGGCAGTACGAGGCGGACCAGCGCCGGCGCGCCGCGACCCCCACCTCGGAGGATGACGCAGGTCCGCCGCCTCCTCAGCTCCCCACGCTGCTGGAAAAGCTCCGCCTTGCGATCCATGCCTCGCGAAGCGACACGGAGGGGATGAGCGCTTCGCTTCGCGTTCTGCGGCCCTTCTGCGAGAATCTGCTCACCTCGCTTTCCTCGGCGCAAACCCGTCCGGAGGGCATGAGCGATCAGGAAGCCGCTCAAGCCGCGCTCACCGCCCAGCTTGATCTGCTGTGGGCCAGGTTGCTCACGGGCATGGAGCTGGATGAGGCCGCCAAGACCATCGATGAACTCGCGGCCCGCACGCAGCCCCCGACCGTCCATGAGCGGGCGATCGATCGCTCGCGGGGCTGGCTGGCCGCTCATCGAGGCGACACAGCCGCCGCAAGGCAGCTTCTGCTTCCCATCGTGGAATCCGATGATCTCGCCCGCTGGGCGATGGGGCTGGTGGCGGAGAAGGAGGGCAACACGGACGAAGCGGTCGGCCACTATGCCCGCCTCGCGCTGGCGCGCCCGGAGCGCATCATCGGGTCCGCGGCCAAGGCTCGTGTGGTGCATCTTCGCAACCGCCCCGTGGCGCCGACAAGCACCGCTCGCGCACTGGACGCCGAGGCCACGGCGTTCGGAGTGCCGTGGCTGGACCGGGTGACCAGCGATCCCAGCTCGTTCATGACGCTTTCGCTCGAGCATGCGAAGAAGGAGCTGGCGCCCCTCGATCAGCCCGAGCTGATCGTCCGCCTGCGGAACATCGGCCGCTCTCCGTTCGCCATCGGGATGGAGGCGCCGATCAGCCCACGGATCCTCCTCAACCCGAGCCTGACAATCGACGGCTACACGCATCGCGAGTTCTCCCGTCCCGAGGTCGTGGACCTCAATCGCAGGCTGCGCCTCGTGCCCGGCGAAGAGCTGGTCGTGCGTTACCCGTCGGCCCGGACGTGGGCCGGCATCGTCATGGACTCCGCCATCGGCAGCCGGTGCACGATTCGATGGCGCGCCGTGCAGGGCTTCGTCATGGACGCACGGGGCAACTTCATGGCTGACCCGCTGAGCATCTCGACCCTGAGCGACGCGGCCACGAGGGGCGCCTTGGACGCCCGAATCTCCGCCGAATCTCTGGCTGAAAAGATCCTTCAGTCGCAGGGGCTCGAGCTGCTCGGCAGTATCTCCGTGGCGGCCCTGCGCCTGTATCGTCCGATCGCGAGTCCCGGCGAGCCGCTGGACCAGGAGCGTAGCGTGATCGCCGCGGCCTGCGCCGAGCGCCTCAAGTCCATGAACTCGCTTGAGCGCGCGTACACCATCTGCCGCCTCTGGCGGTCGCGGGTGATGGAGGGGGAGTTCAAGAAACAGATCACCGAAGCCATCGCCGACGACCGTCACCCGGCCATGGCCGTGATCTCGCTCCTGCTCACCGTTGAAAGTTCCAGCGACCCGGGCCTCCAGCGCCTCCTTGACTCCCCCGATCCCCTCGTGCGCGAGCTGGCGCTGACGATTCGCGACCTGATCTTCGTATCGGAGCGCGGGGCACAGGCCGGACCGATTCCATGATGCCGACTCCGGCGGAATCCGCGAGCATGAGCCGACCGGATTCGCGCGGCGTGCCCCCGGCCTCTCGACGGACACTCATGCGATGGCTTGCCTTCGTACTGGCCGTATCGCTGGTGACGGCGGCCTTGTTCGCGCTCGCCCGCGCGGGCGGCGGCAGCGGGTTGTCCGACGCGGTGGCCAGGCTCCGCGCCGCGCCGCCCGCACTGCCCGCGCTGCTGTTCGCAATCACAACGGCCGGGCCGCTGCTCACCGCAGCCTCGTTCTGGGTGCTCACGGCCCGCTACGGCCGGGTCGGGTACGCGGAAATGACTGCGCTGATCAGCGTGTCGTGGTTGCTCAACTTTCTGCCGATACGCCCCGGCCTCTTCGGAAGACTCGCCTACCACCGGACGGTCAACGGCATTCCGCTCGCTCAATCCGTCCGCGCGGTCATCTGGGCGAATGTGCTGAGCATGGCGGCGGCGGCAGGTATGCTCGCTCTGCTCGCGGTGCTCTCGTTGTTCTTCGCCGGAGACGACATGCGTCTGGCGGCGCTGGCGCTGTTCCCTGTTCCAGTGCTGGGCTTTCTTGCCTTCGCCGCGCATCGCCGGCGGCCCGCGCCGGACCCGGAGGTGTGGCGCCCGATTCTCGTCCTGGCGCTGAGGCTCCTTGAACTTCACCTCAACGCCGCACGCCTGTCCGTTTCGTTCGCCATCTTCGGCCAGCCCATCGGGTGGGGCGGGGCGATCGCCCTCGCGTCGATCACGACCATCGCGGGAATGATCGCCGTGACGGGAAACGGCGTCGGGATCCGCGAGTGGCTCGTCGCACTCGCTGCACCGCTGCTGCCTCTTCGCCTGCGCACGTTCGCGGCCGTTTCGCTCGATCTCACGCTGGCGTCACAGCTTGCCGTGCTGGCCGTGGAGCTGATGGTCGCGATTCCCATGGGCGGCCTCTGCGCCCTGATGCTCTGGAGACGCGCTCGCGCAGCCAAGCCCGACGGGGTGCGTTCGACGGAGGCGCGAGGCATGCAGGATCAACTCAGCGCGCCTTGATGCGCACCTCGCCGCGGCCCGCCACCACACGCCCGATGACGCGCGCTTCCTCGCCGAGCTTTCTCAGCTGGCGAACCATTGAGGGCGCGAACTTGGGGCGCACGATCAGGCAGTACCCGATACCCATGTTGAACACGCTGCGCATTTCCGCATCGCTGACGCGTCCGTGATGCTGAAGGAACTTGAATACCTCGGGCAACTCCCACGTGGATTCGTCCAGCTCGGCGTCCACCCCGGGGTGCAGCGCCCGCTCGAGATTCGCGGCCAGACCGCTGCCGGTGATGTGAGCCATGCCGGTAATGACCTTCTTCACGCGGTACCGGCGCGACAGTTTCATGATCGCCGGCGGGTACAGGCGCGTGGGCGTGAGGAGCACTTCACCCAGTGTTCTTTTGCTGTCCAGCTCGGGGTATACGGCACGGAGATCAAGGCGCGCGTGCTTGATGATCTTGCGAACCAGCGAAAAGCCGTTGCTGTGCACCCCGTCGGACGGAAGCCCGATCACCACGTCGCCTGCCTCGACACGCGTGGGGTCCATCGCTCTGCTCAACTCGACCACGCCGACCGCGAATCCCGCCAGATCGATCTCGTCCTCCGCGTAGACGTCCGGCATCTCCGCGGTTTCCCCGCCGAGCAGGGCCGCTCCGCAGATGCGGCAGGCTTCCGCAATCCCGGCCACGATGCGCTCCAGGCGCTCGGGCACCAGCTTGCCGCACGCGATGTAGTCCAGAAACACCAGCGGCTCGCCGCCTTCCACGATCAGGTCGTTCACGTTCATCGCCACGAGGTCGATCCCGATGGTGTCGAACCGGTCGAGTTCGGCCGCCAGTTTCACCTTCGTCCCCACGCCGTCCGTGCAGGCGACCAGAACAGGCTCGCGGAAGTTCCTCTTGAAGAGGCCCTCGTTGTAGTCCAGCCGGAACAGCCCCGCAAAGCCACCGGGATTGGCGATCACGCGCGGCCCGTGCGTGCGGCGCATGTGGGACTGGATCATGTCCACGAAGCGGTCGCCCTCGGCGATGTCCACGCCCGCCGCCGCGTAGGTCAAGCCATCCGGGCGCGGGGATGATGTCCGGTTGCGCGCCGGTTCCGCGCCTCCGGCGCGGGGCCGCGGCATGCGTGCGCCGTCGCCCTGTCGCTCGCGAACCCGTCCGGTCTTCACGGACCCCGCCGTCTTCTTCGCCATGCCCCCATCCTACCGCCGACGACGACGCTCTCCGCATCCGTCCGCGCGGTCTTTCGCCTGCTCCCGGCATCGCGATTCGCTACTCTTGCTGCCATGCACTTCTGCCTGGTGGACGCAGTTCTGGAGCTTGCCCCGGATCGCATCGTCGCGATCAAGAACGTCTCGGCGGCCGAGGAGTATCTTCAGGATCATTTCCCAACGTTTCCCGTGCTCCCCGGGGTACTGATGATCGAGGCGATGGTGCAGGCCGCGCGAACGCTTCTGGCCAGTCGCGATCCGGCCGAGGGCCGGCACGTGCTCGGCGGCGTTCGAGCCTTGAAGTACGGCGCTCTGGTGCGCCCGGGTGATGCGCTGCACGTGGATGTGAGCCTCGTCGAGGCAACTCCGGACGGAGCGCGCGAGTTCCGGGGAACAGGCCAGGTGCTGCGGTCCGGGCGCACGGATGGGCCGGTTCAGACGGCTGTTTCCGGCCGATTCACACTCCGCCCGGTTCGGCTCCAGCCGCTACAATCCGCGATCAACACTTCGAGGACCGGAGTCGCATGACACGAGACGAAATCTTCGAAAAGGTCCGCGCCGTCCTGGTGGACGCTCTGGGAGTGGATGAAGAGGAAGTCACACCCGACGCCAAGCTCACTTCCGATCTTGGAGCCGAGTCCATCGATTTCCTTGATATTTCATTCAAGCTTGAACAGACGTTCGGATTCAAGATCGCTCAGGGCGAGATGTTTCCCGAGAACGTCGCCAAGGATCCTCGATACGTGCAGGACGGAAAGGTCACCTCCTTCGGTCTGGACGAGCTGACCCGCAAGCTTCCGCACTTCGATTTCTCCGAGTTCAGGCAGGATCCCCGCCTCACCAGGATCGGCCAGGTCTTCACCGTGGACTCGATCGTGAACTACGTGCAACGCAAGCTCCAGACCGCGACCGCCGCTGCCTCCTGACCCCGGAACGCCTCGCCGGCGCGGCCCGCTTTCCACGCTTCCCGTTGCACCGGTCTTGCCGAGTTCCTTCGCCGGACGAATCGCCTTCACGCATGCGCTGGATGTGGATTGATCGGATCGTGGAGTTCGTGCCCGGCAAGCGACTGCGCGCCGTGAAGCATGTGTCATTGGCGGAAGAGTATCTGCACGATCACTTTCCCGCCGACCCGAGCACGGCGCTTCCCTCGCTTCCTGTGATGCCGGGGTCCCTGATCCTCGAGGGCATGGCGCAGAGCGCCGGCCTCCTCGTGGGGTACGCCTCGGCCTTTCGCGAGAAGGTCGTGCTGGCCAAGGTCAGCCGGGCCGAGCTGCATCGCGACGTCGGACCTGGTTCGATCATCATGTACTGCGCCGAAATCGAGCGGCTGGACTCCACCGGCGCCTCCACGCGCGGCGACGTTTCTCTGATCTCTCTCGACTGGTCCGGACATTCCTTCGGTGCTCCCGCTTCTGAAAGACAGACGGAGTGTCCGATCGCCGGCGCTGCGGAGGTCATCGGTCGCATCGACCTCATGTTCAGCCATCTCGACCGGAACATGTCCGGGCAGGAGTTTCCGGAGCACAACTTCGTCTTCGGCGCGGCGTTCAGGACGCTGCTCACCGCCAGCGGCATCGCGCTGCCGCACGACGACCCGGACTTCTCACGCCGCGCTGGAAAGGCGGGCTGAACGGGCCTTGGGCGAAGAACCGGTCATGAAAGCTGCCGCCTGCCCTGTCGCATCAGTTCGGGAAGATCGGCGCAACGCAGGCGGTCGCAACTCGAAAGGGCCAACATTGCACAGTGCCCGGATGAGAGCAGGCAAAGCGGGCGAAGGGAATCGAACCCTCGACATTCAGCTTGGGAAGCTGACGTTCTACCGCTGAACTACGCCCGCGTGCCCAAAGTGTACCCGGCCGCCGCCGACAAACCAAGAGAGAGCTTTTCCCACGCCGAAGGAGACCGCCCTCGACAGGCAGCGGCGCACGTCCGTATAGAAGGCGTCCCGCCGAGGCCACTCCGCCCCGAAGCCTGCAACCGACTCATGCACGAAGCGCTCGCCGCGAGGCTAAGGATGGCTCCGGAACGCGACGAAGCCTGTTGCACGGGTCCGTGCGACTGGCACCCTATACCATGCAAGTGTGAGTCGATCTCCCGCGCATCCCGGACCAAGCGATCCGATCATCATCGGACTGGCCGGCGGGATCGGCAGCGGGAAGTCCACGCTTGCGCAGGCGCTTGGATCCCTGGGATTCCTCGTCATCGACTTCGATGCCGAGGTGCGCGGTCTTCTGAACCAGCCCGACGTTCAGGAAACGTTGCGTTCGTGGTGGGGCGAAGCAGTTATTGCTCAGGACGGCTCCACGGACCGGGCCAAGGTTTCGCAGATCGTCTTTGACTCAGCGGAGGACCGGCGTCGTCTGGAATCGCTCATTCACCCAAGGTTGATGCGCGGGCGTGAGGACCTTCTGCGCCAGGCGCGGGCCGCGTCCGCCCGGGGTGTCGTGCTGGATGCACCCCTGTTGTTCGAGTCCGGTCTGGATCGAGCGTGCGACGCGGTGATCTTCGTGGAGGCTCCGGAAGCGCTGCGGCGCGCCAGGGCCGCCGGGAGGGGGTGGGGCCCCGACGAGGTCTCCAGGAGGGAGTCCGTTCAGCTTCCGATCGAAGAAAAACGCCGCCGATCGGGGTATATCTTCAACAACGAGGGCACTCCGGCCGACCTACTTGACCAAGCCCGCCGGATCGTTGCTACACTAGAGCGAGCTGGGGGGGCTTCCCCAACTGCTTAGCCAGGCGGCCTCCCCGGATCAGCCCCAGCGGCACGTTGGCTTGTCGCTCCGGTCTACCGCGACTCGGGTACCGATTCGGCGTTGGCCATAACGCCGGTGCACACACGGCTGCCTGAGTCTCCGAGCAACGCTTCCCCCGTTGGCACTGGTTCGCTTTCCGTTCCGCAAGCTTCGCAACACCCATTCCACATGTCGCTGCGGAGCACCAGGACCTCGCACATGCCCCGATCATCGAGTTCCGGCGTTTCCAACAAAACCCACACTGAATCCGATGAGGGAGTGGCCAAGCGCCGTCGATCGACGCGCTCGTCTTCCTCCGCCGCTGCCGAGACTCCGCCGCAATCGGCACCGGCAGCGTCCACCAATGGATCCAAGGCGGAGGCTCCTGCTCCCCCCCCGCGCCCCCGCGAAATCCGCGAGCCGCGCGATGTCGGTCCTATGCCCGAACGACCTGTCGCGCAGGCACAGGAACCTGGTCCTTCGCGTCCGCCTGAAGTCCGTCCGCCGGAGCATCGTCCCCAGGATCAGCGCCCGGCGCAGGAGCAGCCGCGATACTCGGATCAGCGCCCGGAAGCAGGACCTCGCCCCCAAGGTCACTTCCAGCCTCGCCCGCAGCACCAGCATCCCAACCAGGGCGGCGGGTATCAGCAGGGTCAGTACCCGCAGGGGAACTACGGCCAGGGGGGGATGAACGAGTTCGGCCGCAAGCGCAAGAAGAAGAAGAAAAAGCGCGGTTCGATGGGCATGGGCGGTATGGGCATGCACTCCGGCGGCTTCGGAGGGGGTCAGCCCGTCCACCTGGGTTCGCTTCCTTCGGACGAAGAACTGGAGCGTGATGCCGCGGAGATCGAGCGCCTGCCCGACTACGCCACCGCGGCCAAGAACGCCGTCCACATGGACACGTACCAGCGCATGCCGCTCGCGGAGCTGCACAAGATCGCCGAAAAGGCCGGGCTTCCCGACGTCTACAAGCTCCCGCGTCAGGAGCTGATCTTCCAGATTCTCAAGAAGCACGCTGCCGACAACATCCTCATCATCGGAGAGGGCACGCTGGAAATCGCACAGGAGGGGTACGGTTTCCTGCGCAGTCCCGAGTGCTCCTATCTCCCATCGCCCGACGACGTGTACGTCCCTCCGACGCTGATACGCCGCCTCGGGCTTCGCAAGGGGATGGACATCGAGGGACTTGTTCGCCCGCCCAAGGAAGGCGAGCGATTCTTCGCGCTGCTGCGGGTGGACAAGGTCAACGGCCGCCCACCCACATCCCTGCGCACCCTCCCGATCTTCGAGGATTTGACTCCGCTCCACCCCGAACAGCGATACATCCTCGAAACCACGCCGGACCAGATCGAGATGCGCATCGTGGACCTGGTTGCCCCGATCGGTCGCGGCCAGCGCGCGCTGATCGTTGCCCCGCCGCGCACGGGCAAGACGGTCCTGCTCCAGAAGATCACGCAGGCGATCAGCAAGAACTACCCAGAGGTCAAGATCATCGTTCTGCTGGTGGACGAACGGCCGGAGGAAGTGACCGATTTCCGGCGCAACACGGCCAAGGAAGTCGAAGTCATCGCCTCGACGTTCGACGAAGACTCCTCGCGTCACGTGCAGGTCGCCGAGATGGTGATCGAGAAGGCGCGCCGCTGGGTGGAGTTCGGCGAGCACGTCGTCATCCTGCTTGACTCGATCACGCGACTCGCCCGCGCCTACAACAACAACATGCCGCACTCCGGCAAGATCATGACCGGCGGCATCGACTCCAATGCGCTGACCCGGCCCAAGAAGTTCTTCGGTTCCGCCCGCGCCATCGAAGGCGGCGGCTCGCTCACCATCATCGGCACCGCGCTGGTGGACACCGGCTCCAAGGCGGATGAGGTGATCTTCGAGGAGTTCAAGGGCACCGGCAACAGCGAGCTGCACCTCGACCGCAAGCTCATGGACAAGCGCATCTACCCCTGCATCGACGTGGCCGCCTCGGGCACCCGCCGCGAGGAACTGCTGCTCGACAAGAAGGAACTCGAACTCACCTACCGTCTGCGCAAGGTGCTCGCGGACATGAACATCGTCGAGGCGATGGAGCTGCTCAAGAGCCGTCTGGCCAAGAGCAAGACCAACGCCGAGTTCCTCATGACGATGAACATGGGCTGAGCGCGGAGGCTCCGGCTTTCGCACCTGCAGTCGAGTGCAGCAGCGCCGACTCGTACACGGCTTCATACGCCGTGCACAGCGCTTCATCGCCGAAGCGCTGCCGCGCCCGCGCCTTGAGCACCTCTCCCGCGCGCCGCCGCGCGGGCGCATCATCGCACCAGCGCGTCACAAGCTCCCAGTACGCCGCGCGGTTGTCCATGTCGATGGCGTGCTCCGGCCCGACAAGCTGCGCGCCGATGTTCTCCGTATGCGCGCGTCCGGCATGCATCGCCGCCACCGGCAGCCCGCAGGCCATCGCCTCGAGCACGGTGTTGCACCCGCCTTCCGGATACTCGTTCAAATAGATATCCGCGGCCTTCAGCAGCGGCCGGATGTCGTCGCGCGCTCCGGCGAGCACAACGCGCCGCCGGACGGATTCCTCCAGACCCTGCATGAACGGTGAGAAATCTCCCCTGCCCACCGCCATCCACCACGCGTCCGTTCGTGCTCGCAGGAAGCGCGACAGGTCAGCGCCGAACGAACCGTGATTCAGCCGTGCGGGGATCTTGTTCCCGGCCGTCACCAGCAGGACGGCGCTCGCCGGCACACCCAGTTCCCTCCGATCGGCCTTGCACGCGCGATCCGCTGCTTCCAGATCGGTGCACATCCCGTGAACCTCGTGCACGCGAATCCCGCGTCGGTGCAGATCGCTTCGATCCTTTTCCGCCGTCTCGGGGTTGTGATAGATCACTCCGTCGATGCCGTCGATCACCAGCGGTGAGCCGATGTTCTGATTGAGCTGCACCGGCGCAACCCGCGACCACGCCATGGCGGCTTGGATCGGGCACGCAGGACTGCCTACGAACACCGCCAGATCCGGGCGCAGGCTGCGCGCCAGCGCCACCGCGCCCCGCGCTCCTTCCAGGTAGTCTCCCTCGACTTCCGCGCATCGCACGTCCACGTCCAGTGAACGAATCCGCTCCACCAGCGCGCCGCCGATCTCCATGCTCGGTGCATGCGGCCAGCGCAGGAATCTCAGCGGCGGCCGCCGCGCCGTGAACTCCTCCGTCACCAGGACTTGCGGCTCGAAGCGGTCGCGGTCATGCAGCTCGAGCATGCGCAGCAGCCGGCGCGAGGCCGCCTGGCCCGGAACGAGAGACGCGGTGATGTACAGCAGTCGCCGCGGCTCCGAAGCATCGCGCGCGTGTGGGTACACGTCACGCCTCACCTGTCTGCAATCTCCGAGCGCAGCGGCAAAGCAGCTCCCGTATTTCTCTCCGACAAGACCCGCCTCGAACGCCCCGGCGAGGAACGTCAACTGGTCATGCTGAATGTCTTCGACCGCGCCCGCGGCAATGCGCTCGACGGCCTCCCCCCACTGCCGCGCGCGCGCCGCATCCTCGGCCATCCGAAGGCACGCGGCCACCCGCGCCGACATCCGCACGCGCCGCGGTCCTGCCCCTTGGGACATCGCGGGCGAAGGCGTTGCGACGTCCCCGGAGCCATCCGGACCGACCCGTCTATTCTCCGCCGCTCTGTCCATCACTTGCTTATCGGCCGACCGTCACGGGGCCATCCAGCAACCACGGGCACCCTACGGAAGCAGCTTCCGATCGTCGGTTCCCTCGGGCCTGCTTCCTCCCGCTTCCGTGTCGTCCGAACCGATATTCGCCTCGCTTTGACTCATCGTCGCCCGAACCTCCAGCTCGCGCCGAGCAAGGCTCGCGGGCAGGATCAGCACGAGGTCTTCGATGACGAATGCCGCATGAGTGACGCGGATTGAATCGCTCGCGCCGATCGGCTCCGCGGCCGCCCAGGGAATCGACACACGCGCGCCCTGCACGAATCGCCCGCCATCCATCTGAAGGTGGAGCATGTCGCCGTCATCGAGTGCGTGCACCGAATACTCGTTGATGCCGCGCCAGGGCCAGTAGAAGGGGAACAGAAGGAAGGCGAGACAACCGAAACCGCGCGACAGCCGATCCCAGCGTTCGCGCGTCATGAGCGTGATCGAGCCGGACCAGCGCTCGCCTTTGGGCGACTCCATCGAGGTCGGATGCTCGGGCGTGCCCGGGAACCGATCGCTGAGCGCTTTCCACGGGCCGCGGATCGTGTCCAGCAGGCTGGTCGCGATGCCGAGGGCAACCACGGCGCCGACCACACCCACGAGAATGACCCATGTGACCGGGTAGATCACGGCGACGTCTCTCCGCTCGTAGGCAAAGAAAGCTCGTCGATTGTGTCGACCCCGGTCGCGCCTGTTTCGCCTGGTAACGGCGTGGCACGGATTTCCAGCTCGCGCCGAACGTACTTCATGGGCACAAACACGCGCGGCCCATGCGCCGGCTGCACCACAGCGAACAGCACGCCCGGCTCAATCGCCACGACATCATTCCACGGAATCGCCAGCGGCGCGTGCCCGGCGTCAAAGGGCTTCATGATGCGAAGGTGGAGGTGGTCGTCATCGGCCCAGACGATCACACAGTTGTTGTACCGGAACGCCGGACTGCGAAACGCGGCGCTCGTCACGGCCAGGTTGTCGCCCGATGGAGCGCCGTCCGGTGCGCGGTAGTGCTTTGCCAACCGGGTCCAACCCGAGAGCGGCGCCATGATCGCCATCACGCCCGGGATCACGAGGAAAGGAATCGCGATCACCCCGAGACCGACGGGAATACCGAGACGGGGTGAGGACGTGGCGCTGACCACGACGGCGACAATGATGCCGTCGATGATGAAGAAACATGCGAGAAAGAGTCGGAGAGTGCGCGCGTTCATGGTCGGGCAAGGCGAGGACCGCGGAGAGACGCCTACTCGGCGCCGAAGAGCCGCGCAAGATACCGGCCGGTATGGCTTGCGGTGGACATGGCGACCTTCTCAGGCGTGCCCGATGCGACCACGCGCCCGCCGCCCTCCCCGCCCTCGGGACCGAGATCGATGATCCAGTCGGCGCACTTGATGACGTCGAGGTTGTGCTCGATCACCACGAGTGTGTTGCCGCCGGCGACCCCGGCATGCTCCGAGCCGGCATCGGCGAGGCGCTGCAGCACGTTGATGAGTTTGCGGGCATCCTCGAAATGCAAACCTGTGGTCGGCTCATCGAGAATGTAGAGCGTCCGCCCGGTCGATGCCTGTCCCAGCTCGGTCGCGAGCTTGACGCGCTGGGCCTCGCCGCCGGAGAGGGTCGTGCTGGGCTGGCCGAGCGTGATGTAGTCGAGGCCCACATCATGCATGCAGCGGGCGAAGCGAAGAATCCTTGGGTGATTCTCGAAGAAGGCGCAGGCGTCCTCGACCGTGAGATTCAGCACATCGGCGATGCTCTTGCCGCGGTACTGCACTTCGAGCGTCTCGCGGTTGTAGCGCGTGCCGCGGCAGACCTCGCACTCGACGAAGACGTCGGGCAGGAAGTGCATCTCGATCTTCTTCACGCCCTGGCCCTGGCACGCTTCGCAGCGGCCTCCCTTCACGTTGAATGAGAAGCGGCCGGGTTCATAGCCCCGGATGCGCGCTTCCCTGGTCTGAGCGAAGATGCGGCGGATGTCGTCGAAAAGTCCGGTGTACGTGGCCGGGTTGCTCCGCGGTGTACGTCCGATGGGCGACTGATCCACCTCGATCACGCGGTCGATGTGCTGCAGACCCGTGACGCAGTCGTGTTCGCCAGGCTTGACCCGTGAGCCGAGAAGCTGCCTGCGTGCGGCCTGAAGCAGAATGTCGTTGACGAGCGTGCTCTTGCCTGATCCGGATACGCCCGTGACGCACACAATTCCGCCGAGTGGAACGACGACATCGATGTCCTTGAGATTGTTGTGGCGTGCGCCTCGGATGACGATGGATCGCTTCTCGCTGACGGCGCGGCGCCTGTTCGGAACTTCAATGCGCCGACGACCGGAGAGGTAGTCACCGGTGAGCGATCCGGGCGCGGCCGCGATCTCTTCGACAAGCCCCTGAGCGACGACGCGCCCCCCGTGCACGCCCGGTCCCGGCCCCATGTCCACGATGTGATCGGCTGCGCGGATCATGTCCTCGTCGTGCTCGACGACGAGCACCGTGTTGCCGATGTCGGCGAGATGGCGGAGCGTTGCTATGAGACGGTCGTTGTCGCGCTGGTGCAGACCGATGGTCGGTTCATCGAGCACATAGCACGCCCCGACCAGGCCGGAACCGACCTGTGTTGCAAGCCGGATGCGCTGCGCCTCGCCGCCGGAGAGCGTCGCGGTCTTGCGCGAAAGCGAGAGATAGTCCAGCCCGACGCTGGCGAGAAAGCCAAGGCGCGCCTTGACTTCGCGGAGGATCGGCTCTGCGATGGCGCGCGATTCCGCGCCCAGACGCAGATTATCCACGATGCGGACAGCATCGCTGATGTTCAGCTTCGTGAAGTCGGCGATGTTGAGACGGTGCGGATCGTCGGAGAGCGCGTGCGAGCGGCGCTGGGCAAGGATGTCGGCGGGGAGCGTTGCATCCGATTCGAGAAACACACAGAGCGACTGGAGCTTGAGACGGTCCCCGCGGCAGACGTGGCACGGCGTCTGGCTCATGAATCCGCTGAGCCACTCCTTCACGCTTTCGTTCTCGGTGGTGCTCCACCACTGGGTGATATTCGGGATCACACCCTCGAAGGTCCCGGCGCGCGGGCGCCTGCCGCTGCCGCCCTCTCCGCTGCCGTACAGCAGGATTCGCATCGTTTCCGGCGGGATCTCCCTGACCGGCTGCGTGAAGGAGACCCCGAAATCGCGGCAAAATCGCTTGAGTTTGCGGTTGAACCAGGCGCGCACGGGACCGTTCTTGTTCCACGCGGCCACCGCGCCTTCGGCGAGGCTCAACTGATCATTCGGAATCACGAGCGCCTCGTCGAACTCCATGAGCGTGCCGATGCCGTCGCACTCCGGGCAGGCGCCGAAGGGAGAGTTGAAGGAGAAGAGACGCGGCTCAAGCTCTTCCAGCGCGCACTCGGGATGCTCCGGACACGAGAACTTCTCGCTGTAGGTCGTGTCCACCCATGCCCCCGCTTCCCCTCCCTCGCTCGACTTCCCATCGGTGCGCGTGCCGTCCGCATGCTGGACACTGATCGTTACGACGCCGTCGGCAAGCTTCAGCGCGGTCTCCACGCTCTCGGCAAGGCGCTGGCGCGCATCGGGCTGCACAACGATGCGATCCACGACGGCTTCGATGGTGTGCTTCTCGTAACGCCCCAGGTTGAGCGGATTGTCGCCCTCTTCCTTCAGCGCTTCGCGCAAATCGATCACGTTGCCGTTGACCCGCGCCCGGATCAGGCCCTGCTTCACGAAGCCTTCAAGAACATCCTTGTGAAAGCCCTTCTTGGCGCGGACGACGGGCGCGAGGACCATCAGCCGCGTGCCGAGGGGAAGGCGGGAGACCGCGTCGGTGATCTGGCTGGGATTGGACGCCGCGATGGGCAGACCGCATCGCTCGACAACTTCGCCGTCCTTCTTGGTCTTCGTGGGCGCCCAGCATGTGGGGCGGCCGCAGCGGGCGAGGAGAAGGCGGAGGTAGTCGTAGATCTCGGTGCTGGTGGCGACGGTAGAGCGGGGGTTGTGCCCGCTGGTACGCTGCTCGATGGCGATGGTCGGGGGAAGGCCCTCGATGTCATCGACATCCGGCTTCTTGAGCTGGTCGAGGAACTGGCGCGCGTACGCGGAGAGACTCTCCATGTACTTGCGCTGGCCCTCGGCGAAGATGGTGTCGAAGGCGAGCGAACTCTTGCCCGATCCGGAGAGGCCCGTAATCACAACCAGACGATCGCGCGGGATTTCGACGTCGATGTTCTTGAGATTGTGCTCGCGGGCGCCGCGGACGCGGATAGCGCGGATGGGATCGCGGCGGGCGCGGACCGCCGATGGTTGACCGGTTTCTGCTCGGGGAACGGCGGCCGTGCGCAAAGACTCCGCACCGAATGATCCGTTGCCGAGCGACGCCGACTCCGAGGCTTCGGACGGACGCGGCGCGGTATCCGAAGCCGAACGCTGGATGCGCGTCTGCTTCGCCGACGGCGCGGCTGCGGCGGGCTTGCGGGAGCGTGCGGCGGGCAAGGCGGCTCATCCTCCGTGAAGGGCGAAATGATAGCTCGCAGCACCGCGCGACTTCGCCCATTTCATCGCGCCGCATTTCCCTTCCGGCGTTTCTTTCTGGGGTGCGTGCCCGGAGCTCCGGGAACTTCGCGGTCGTCGCCGCGGGCGGCCGCCTCATCGCGCGCCGCCCCCTCGACTTCGGAAAGGCGAACCCGAGCACGCCCGAGCAGCGCGGGATCTTCCTTGAGCCGCTTGATCTGGTCGCGGAGCTGGGCGGCGCGCTCGAAGGCAAGGTTCTGGGCAGCCTCAAGCATCTCCTCGTGCAGCATCGCGAGCAGTTCGGAGGATTCAAACTCCGGCTCGCTGGAGCGCACGGCCCGGCGCGCGGTCTGACGGGCGCGAAGCTCGAGTTCGATGCCGCGGCGAATCTCCTTGCGGATCGTCTCGGGGGTGATGCCGTGCTCGCGGTTGTATGCAAGCTGGAGGGCGCGGCGGCGCTCGGTCTCATCGAGGGCATCGCGCATGGCTGGGGTCACGGTGTCTGCGTACAGAATCACGCGTCCTCCGGCGTTGCGGGCGGCGCGCCCGATGGTTTGGATCAGGCTGGTGGGGCTGCGGAGGAAACCGGTCTTGTCGGCATCGAGGATGCACACGAGGGACACCTCGGGAAGGTCAAGTCCTTCGCGCAGCAGGTTGACGCCGACGAGGGCATCGAAGGCGCCCTCGCGCAAATCGCGAAGGATGGCGACGCGATCCAGCGTGTCGATCTCGCTGTGCAGGTAGCGCACTTTCAGGCCCTGCTCATCGAGATAGCCGGCGAGGTCTTCGCAGAGACGCTTGGTGAGCGCGGTGATGAGCGTGCGCTCGCCGCGGGCGGCGCGCGACTTGACCTCGCCCAGCAGATCGTTCACCTGCCCGGACGCAGGACGGACTTCGACCTCGGGATCGAGAAGCCCGGTGGGGCGGATGACCTGCTCGACGACCTCGCCCCCCACTTTCGCAAGCTCGTAGGGTCCGGGCGTGGCCGAGACAAAGAGCACCTGCGGCATCATGGCCTCGAACTCCTCGAACTTGAGGGGTCGGTTGTCCAGCGCGGAAGGAAGACGGAACCCGTGATCGACGAGCACCTGTTTGCGCGCCTGATCGCCGTTGTACATCGCGCGCACCTGCGGAATGGTGACGTGGCTCTCGTCGATCATCATCAACCACCCCCCCGCCCCTCCCGTTCCATCCCGCACTCCGGGAGCAAGCTCGAAATAGTCGAGCAGCGTGAAGGGCTTTTCGCCTGGGCGCCGGCCGTCGAGGTGGCGCGAATAGTTCTCGATGCCGGAGCAGTACCCCACTTCGGCAATCATCTCGAGGTCGTACTTGGTGCGCGCCATGAGCCGCTGAGCCTCGAGCAGCTTGCCCTCCGAGCGGAGCTGAAGCACGCGCTCGTCAAGCTCGGCGCGTATGCTCGCCAGCGCCGGTTGCAGCATCTCGCCGGGCATCACGTAGTGCACGGCGGGGAAGACATGAAACATGCTTTCTTCCGCCAGCAGCTCGCCGGTGAGCGGATTGATGAGCGCGAGCGATTCGATCTCGTCGCCGAACAGCTCGATGCGCACAGCGAACTGCTCGTAGGCCGGATGGAACTCGATGACGTCGCCCCGGACCCGGTAGCGGCCCCGCGTGAACTCCGTATCGGTCCGCTGATACTGCATGTCCGCAAGAGCAAGCAGGAACTCGCGACGATCGAGGCGGTCGCCGCGACGCAGGGTATAGACGCGGTTCTGATACGCCTCGGGCGATCCGAGACCGAAGATGCACGACACGCTTGCGATCACGATGGTGTCGCGCCGCGAGAGCAGACTGCTGGTCGCGGCAAGGCGAAGCCGGTCCAGATCGTCATTGCGCGAAGCATCCTTCTCGATGTAGATGTCACGCTGCGGGATGTACGCCTCGGGCTGGTAGAAGTCATAGTACGAGACGAAGTAGTTGACGGCGTTGTGCGGGAAAAGCTCGCGCATCTCCTCGAAGAGCTGGGCTGCAAGGGTCTTGTTGTGGCTGAGGATCAGCGTGGGCTTCTGAAGGCGCTCAATCACGTTCGCCATCGTGAAGGTCTTGCCGGTGCCTGTGGCGCCGAGAAGGCACATCGCGCGGCGGCGCTCCTCGCCGAGTCCGCGCACCAGTTGCTCGATGGCCCGCGGCTGATCGCCGGTGGGCCTGTAGGCACTGACGAGCCGGAACTTCCGGTGCGGGTCGGACATGACGCTGATCGTAGCGCCCGTCCGATATGAGCCGCCACCGTCGCACATGCCGGGAGCTTCGCCATCGTGTCGGATGAATGGCTTTGCCGCCAACATCTTCACAGAACGGCGAACTCAAGGACGTGCCTCTGCCGGGCGGTCGTCGAGCAAGCGCGGCTGCGACGGAACCTGATCGATCGTCAGCCGCACGACCTCACCGGTCCGAACCACGCCCTCGCGGATGACGCGAGTGTAGACCCTGCTTTCGCCGGGATGCAGCTCCTGCTTGATGCGCCTGGAATCACTGTCGGCGAATGAAGCGCGGATCGTGCTGCACGGAGTGGTGTACGACGTCACCCCCAGCACAACTCCCCCTTCAAATGCAAGACTCGCGCCGGGCTTCACGAGCGACCAGTCGATGCCGCGGATCGTGAGGTTCTCTCCGACCGTGCCGGGCGCGATGGGATGGCCTTCGGCCCGAAGTCGCTCGATGACTTCCAGGGAAAATAGGCAGACCGCACGGTCGGGACCGCCGTGGTGCTTCGTGTCCTCCTGTCGGTCGCCGACAACGCCGTCGCGCGTGATGCGCGCTGCGCCGCCCGCGACCGGCCGCTTGGGAACGCCGCCGTTGGAGACATTGATCTGCACGACATGGCCGAGATGATCGATCATCGATGATGCACCACGGAGGCGCGGAGATACGAAAGAGGCAAAACTGGAATGCTGATTTCAGAAAGCGGAACCTGCCGAGGAATCAGAGCGAGCAACCATATCTCGAACTCTGTCCGTTGTCCGGCGTCTCCGTGGCAAGCGATCCTAGCCGCGCGTAGCGGCCAGAAGTTCGCGCGGGCGCTGGGCGCTCAGGCGGAGGATGATGGGCAGGGTCACGGAAAGCGTCAATGCAAACAGCATCGCCCAGCCCGCGGCGATGGGGCCGGGCGGGGGGCGAAGCTTGAGTTCCAGGCCGCCAAGTGCCGCATGCAGCCGAACGCTCGCCCAGCTTTCCTGCAACCCCAGAAGCGTCCCCAGGATGCACGCCGTCAGCGCAATCAGAATCACCTCGGCGACCAGCAGCCGGGCAAGCAGGCCCGAGTCTGCGCCGATGGCGCGCAGCACGCCGAACTCGAACCGCCGGGCGTCGATTCCAGCGACCACCACCTGGCTCGCACCGAAGCAGCCGATGAGCATCGCCACGGCCGCGATGATGCTTGCGATGCGCATCGAACCGCGCCCGATTTCCAGAATCCCTTCGCGGATCTCTCGCCCCGATCCCACGACATACGGTCCAGGCCCGAGCGCGGCCCGCAACTGCTCCGAAACCTCGGCGTCGCTCAGGGGTGAACGGGGGTCCAGTCCGATCTGGATCAGGTGAATCGCGTCGCTGCCGAAGATGCGCTTGAGGTCGTCCCTCGTTCCGAAGACGCTGTGCAGCGCCCGCTCGGAATACTCCTTCCCGATGTCGAAGAACTTGTTGACGATGTCGAGTCCGGGCGAGGACACGGCGCCGACGATCTCGAACTCGTGCTGCTTGCCGAGGAGGTTCACGGTCAGCGTGTCGCCGACCGAATAGCCCGTCCGCTGCACGAGAAACTCGCGGGCGACCAGCACGGCCCCGCCCTCGGCGAGTCGTCGCCGGGCGTACTGCTCATCGCCCGCGGCCCAGTGCAGCTTGGTCATGGCGAAGAACGGGTCCGGTTCGAACGCGACGAACGTGGTCTTGGGCGTGAGAAAGCCCGGAGCGCCGAAGGCGTCCGTGTCGAACTTCATGAGCGTGATGGCGCAGGTATCGGTGACGAAGGGCAGCTTCTCGATCGTGTCGCGCGCGTTCTCCGAGAGGCCGAGCCATCCGTTCACGAAGGCATCCGGGAAGTCGATCGCGCTCAGCCAGTCGCGCAGAATGGCCGAGCCGTTGGTCCAGATCGACGTCATCATCGCGAGGCCCACCATCAGCGCGCCGGCCGTGAAGCCGTGGCGAAACGGTGTTGCCAGCACGGTCCGCTCCAGCAGGGAGCGAGGAAGCCGAAACACCCTTGAGAGGGGAGGTCCGATCAGGCGAGCCGCCGCGATGACCACCGGCACTCCAAGGAGGAAGTACCCGACGAACATGAGGGGAAGGCCGACCAGCGCATACGACCAGAAGAGGGCGCCGGCATCCAGCGGGGCCTGCAACAGTGCCGCCTGGGCTGCGATACCGGCGAGCGCCAGCAGCGCAGCACCGATCGTCGCGCGCTGCGATGGAGCAAGCGCATGGGAACGCATCGCCACCATGGGCTTGGCGCGAGCCGCCGAAATCGCCGGCCACACCGCCCCGAGCAAACCGGAGAGAATCGGGCCTGTCGCCGCGGCAGAGAGCGAACCCGGCGGAATTACCAATCCCGCGCGGAGTCGATCCGGCCAGATCACGGTGAGAAGCCATGTCAGGGCGATGCCCAACGGCACACCAGCGACCGCCCCGAGCACGCCGATGCACCCGCCGGAGCAGAGCTGCGCGAGGGCGAGCTGCGCGCGCGTCGCACCGATGCATCGCATGATCGCCAGTTCGCGCTGCCGTTCCTGCGTGCTGGTCGTAAGCCCAGTCAGCACGATGAACGCCGCGGCAATGAAGCTGAGTATGGACGCCAGCGTGTACAGAAAGTTGTTCGTGCGAATCGTGCTGTTCAGGCCCGACGTGACGCGCGTGGTCGGCTCGGCCATCACCCCGGGCGGCAGCGATGGAGCGAGACGCGCCGCGACGGACTCCGCATCCGCGCCCTCCCGGAGCACCACCTGAACTTCGCTGATTGCTTCGCCGGTACCGGAGACCTGCGCAAGCGTGGCGCGGTGCACCGTTGCGTCCGGCTTGGGGACGATCTCGAGCCACTTGCGCTCCGAGATCCCGACTACGAGCAGGTCGACGGCCGTCCCAGGCCGGTTCACGCCCACGGAATCGCCGACGCCGACGCCGAGTGCCTCGGCGATGGTCGCGTCGATCACGATCTCCGCCCGGCCCTCCACTCTCCGCCCGCCGGGGGCGATCTCCGGCTCGACCAGTGCATACTCCACTTCCGGGTCGATCCCGGCGGCGACGGCGGAAACTGTTGCGCCCGATGCTCGGTGAATCAGCGGAAGCGCGGCCCGCAACCTCGCTACCGCCAGCTCCACATCCGCATCGCGCCTGGCGGTCTCCAGGACCGAAACATCGAAGTTCGTCTCCGAAACGTGGCGGATCCGCAGATCGGCGCGGCCGATGGTCGATGTGACGCGCAGCTCCATGCCGGCATTCAGTGACGCCAGCGCACACGCAACCGCGGCGATGAGCGTAGTGGCCAGCCCGACCGCCGCGACGAGCAGCGCCGTGCGACTACGCCGTCCTGCCAAGCTGTTGATACTCAGCCGCAATATCGGATGCATCACGCCCGTCCGTCTCGATGTGACCGCTCACCCGCCCGTCCGAAAGCAGAATCGCCCGGCGGCAGTGGGCGGCCGCGGCCGGTTCGTGCGTCACCATGACGACGGTCATGCCGCGTTCGTCGGCGATCGAGCGCAGCAGCGACCAGAGCGCTTCGCTCGACCGCGAATCCAGATTGCCGGTCGGCTCGTCGGCGAGCAGCACGGGCGGTGCGAAGTAGAGCGCTCGCGCGATCGCCACGCGCTGCTGTTCTCCCCCGGAAAGCGCTTCGGGGCGATGATCTGCTCTCGCGGCAAGCCCGAGCGAGCCGAGCAACTCTCTGGCGCGGGCGCCCCGCTCGCGCGCGCCGTGTCCGCCGAGCATGCCAGGCAACTCCACGTTCTCCTGTGCCGTCATGGTCGGGATGAGGTTGAACTGCTGAAACACAATCCCCACCTCGTGACGGCGAAACCGGGTCAGCTCCCGGTCATCCAACTGGTCAATGCGCCTTCCGGCCCCGTCGGCACCCGGTCCGACATGCACCTCTCCACGATCGGGAACATCAAGTCCGGCGAGCAGATGGAGCAACGTGCTCTTCCCGCTTCCGGATGCGCCCATGATCGCATAGAAGCCCGGCTCGGAGATGTGCAGATCCACGCCACGCAGGGCCGCCACGATCTGGGCGCTTCCGTCCAAGCCGCCCTGAGAGTGCGCGTGCGCCGCACGCCGGTACGACTTGTGAACATCCACGCACTTGATCATGGGCTGCCGCACCACCTCGCGCCGGACAGGCCGCAGAGCAGTCCTTCCGGGGGTTGTTCGTCGCCGGGCGAGCCGAATTCCGCATATCTCAGGCAGTCGGATACTTGGCGTTGTACGCGGCCGCATCCATCAGCTTGCCCAGAGCTTTCGAGTCCGCCGCCTTGAGCTTCACGAGCCAACCCCTGCCATAGGGGTCGGTGTTGACGAGGGACGGGTCTCCCTCAAGCGCCGGGTTCACTTCGATGATCTCTCCGTCCAACGCGGCGTAGACGTCGCTCGTCGCCTTCACCGACTCAACCTCCCCGATGCTTTCACCGGACCGCACCTTCGTCCCCTTGGGCTTCATGGCGACGTACGTGATGTCGGTCAACTCATCGACTGCGAACTTGGTGATCCCAATGGTCATGGTTCCGTTCTGGTCCAGAAACCACTCGTGCGTTTCGGAGTAGCGACGATCGCTCGGTGCAGGCATTGGTTTGGCTTTCGTACGGTAAACAGATAAGGCCGGTGCGGGACTGCCCACGTTGCAGCAGTTTGCGGGGAGGATAGCGGACGGGCGAGCCTCGGCAATGTCGCCGATCGGGGCGTACGCAGGCCGCAACAAACCGGCTTCCCATCGATTGCGCTGATGCGAAAAGGGCGAAGATTGGTCTCCGCAGGCCCGAACGCTTGCTTTCAACCTTGGAATCGGCGATACTTTGCCGTGCTCGGACCCGCGCAGAGGGTTCGTGCCCAAACCAAGGATCTTTCTCCCCTCCAGACGGCCGGGCCTTTGTGCCAGGCCGTCTTATTTTTTGCTCAGTCTTGCGGAGGTTCCGGCTTGGGATCGCGGGTGTGCCCCATCGCTGGGTTTGCGGTCCGGCCGCAGGGGGGTAGAGTGGCCACATACACGCGAAGGGACCACGGCACTTGCGTGCGCGGCGCCGGGCAGGATGCTTCTCATACTCTCAGTCAACTCGCTTCGGACCAAACTGGAAGCCGATCGCAAGAAGCTCGGCCTTCTGGACGTGCCTCACTTTGTGCACGAGCATCTGGGGCTGCAGGGGCTGGCCCTTCAAACCAGGTATCTCAAGGGGTGGGATCAGGACCAGATTGATCGCCTGCGCGACCAAGCCGACAAGAAGGGATGCCCTTGCCTTCTGCTGATCGAGGAGGAGGCGCTGCTCCTCGGCACCCCGAGCGAGTCTGAGGCATCCGCCGCTGCCGACCGCATGGAGCGAGTGCTCCGAGTGGCGAACCGACTCGGGTGCAGCGGGGTGGCGATGGCCATCGACGCTCCGGCGGATCCGGCGGCGCTCGAGCTGACCGCCGGGCGGCTCAAGAAGATCGTGCACCGCGCGGAACGTCTGGAAATGAACCTGATGATCTCTCCGCGCCCGGGCCTGACGCAGCATCCGGACCACCTCACGGCGCTGATCCGAAAGGTCGGGGGATTCCGAATCGGGTCGATGCCGGACTTCCAGGTCGCCGCAGCGACCGCGGACTACCACGCGTACCTGCGCGCCCTCACACCTTATGCGACCGCGGTCATGGCCTCGTGCATGGATTTCGATGCCAAGGGAGCACACAAGGCATTCGCGTTCGAGGGCTGCGTGAAAGCCATCACGAGCGTAGGATATGACGGTACGGTTGCCTTGGAGTATCGCGGGCGCGGAGAGGCGATCGATGCGATCACCGCCGGGCGCGCGTTGATCGAGTCCGTCGTGGAGCCTGCAGAAGAATGACTCACGCGGCAATGGAAACCCGTGCGCAGCAGGCCGGCGGCCAGCCGTGCGGCGTCGATCGCGGATGCCGCGCCATTTCGCACGCGAGCAACAGGTTGATCGTCACCATCGACGGTCCCGCCGGCACCGGAAAGTCCTCGGTCGCGCGGGACCTTGCGCGCCGTCTCGGGCTGGAGTTCCTGGATACCGGGGCGATGTACCGGGCGGCGACGGCGCTCGCGATCGATCACGGGATCGACCTTGCGGACGGGGAGGCCGTCGCCGACCTCGTGCGAGAAGCGGATCTGCATTTCGACTGGCTTTCGGACCCGCCAGCGCTGAAGGCTTTCGGCCGGTCGATCATGAATCGACTGCGCGACGCGGACGTCGCGGCGAGCGTGTCTCCGGTCTCCGGCCTTGCCGAAGTCCGTCGCGTGCTGGTCGAGAAGCAGCGGCGCATCGGCGAAGTGCATCCGCGGCTCGTGAGCGAAGGGCGCGACCAAGGCTCGGTGGTCTTCCGGGATGCGGACGTCAAGCTGTATCTGGATGCCTCGCCGCGAATCCGCGCCGAGCGCCGCGCTCAGCAGCTCGCTCGGATGGGCGCTGTTCACGTGGATGTGGACGCAATCGAGCGCGAACAGCGCGAGCGGGATGAGCGCGATTCGCGCCGAGCCGTCGGCCCGCTGATCCGGCCTCCCGACGCAGTGGTCGTCGATACTTCCGCGATGGATCAGTCCCGGGTGGTCGACGAGCTGGAACGGATCGTGCGATCCCGCGCACCGGCCGCGGCCGCGCTCAAGCAGCGCGCGTTCTCCGGGAGCACGGCGGGGTAATGCACGGATCACCTCGCGCGGCGGAACCCCCATCGACAGAAAGCCGCACGGCGGTTCAGCGATTGATCTACGCGTTGTGCTGGTGGGCGACGTGCGTGGTGATGGTGCTGCTCTTTCGGCTGCGCAGGTTCCAGTGTGATCGCATCCCGGAATCCGGATCGCTGCTCGTGGTGGCCAATCACCAGTCGCATCTGGACCCGCCGCTCGTCGCCATGTGCTTCCGACGTCGCCAGCTTCATTTCCTGGCGCGCGCCAGCCTGTTCAGAAACCCGTGGTTTGGACGCCTCATATCCACCCTCAACGCCATCCCGTTGCAGGATGCAACGGGCGACTTGACGGCCATCCGCACGGTGCTGGACGCGCTCTCACGCGGCCATGCCGTGCTCATGTTCCCCGAAGGCTCTCGCTCGCCGGACGGAGCGATGCACGAGTTCAAGCGCGGCGCTGCTTTGCTTGTCCGGCGCGCAAAGTGCCGCGTGCTGCCGGTCGCCGTGGAGGGGGCCTTCGACGCCTGGCCGCGTCATCGCGCTCTGCCGCGCCTGCTGGGACGGCGAATCGCCGTGATGGTCGGCCGGCCCATCGAACATGCGGAGCTGATGCAATACGGCCCCGACGAGGCACTCCGGCGGCTGGCGGACGAAATCGACCGCATGCGGTTGGAGCTGCGTCGCAAGTTGCGGGCCGCGTCCGCGGGAAGGTATCCGCCGCGGGGACCGGGAGATGAAAAGGTGCGGGCGAGCGGCGAACATCGCGCCGCTGCTCGGCCCGCCGGTACAGCCGCAATCGAGTCGCGCTCGATGTGAACCGGCGAACATCTCAAGAAGCGGCCAAACCCAGCGCAGTCGCGCAACGATCGCAGAGCATGCCGCCATCGGAACGCCTGCGAACGGTGCCGTCCCGCTTCCAGGAACGCTCGCAGCGCGGTTCGCTGCGCAGGTCCACCACGCGCACTTCCGTAGCGGCACGATCGAGCACGACCCGGCTCACGCCGTGCAGATCCGCAAGGTCCACGGGATCGAAGCGGGCGAGCGCGCCGTCGGGATCCGGCAGCACAAGCCCGGCATCCAGGGGATTGTCCAGATCGGTCTCCTTGCGCTTCGCCTCCAGCGAGCGCAAGGCTCTATCGCGGATCTCCAGGACACCGGCCCACTGTGCATCGGCCCGCACGGGAGAACCCCGCGCAGGCGCGGTCGCCAGATGGACGCACGCATCGCCGCGCTTGTGCAGCGCGCCGAAGGCTTCATCCGCCGTGTGCGGCAGGAACACGGACAGCAGCCGGCACAGGCCGTCCGTCATGTCCCAGAGAACCGTCTGGGTGCGCCGCCGGCGAGGTGAATCGGCACGGTCGCAGTACAGCCGGTCCTTCACGGCTGCGAGGTACACCGCGCTCAATGTGTCATTGCAGAAGTTGTAGAGAAGCTCCGTAACCGCGCGAAAATCGAAACGGGCGAACCCGTCCAGCGCCGCCGCGTTCACACGGCCGAACTGGTCGATCACCCAGGCGTCCAGCGAAGAGGGCGAGAACTCGTTCGGCTTCGCCCGGTGCACCGCGGGATCGAAGTCATCCAGATTGCTGAGCATGAATCGCAGCGTGTTGCGCACCTTGCGATAGGCTTCTCCGGCGGTTTCGAAGAACGACACGTCGGCGCGAATGTCCGCTTCGTAGGAGATCGAGGCAACCCACCAGCGGCACACGTCGGCTCCGAAGTTCTTGAGCAGATCCTCCACTTCAAGCGTATTTCCCAGGCTCTTGCTCATCTTCCGGCCGTCCTTGTCCACGATGAAGCCATGCGTGAGCAGCGTGCGGAAAGGAGGCCGCCCCGTGACGCCCAGGGCCGGAAGGAGAGAGAGCTGGAACCAGCCGCGATGCTGATCGCTCCCTTCGAGGTAGAGGTCGGCAGGGTAATCCGTTCCCCTGCTTCCCCCGCCCGACCGCTCGCGGAGCACGGCGTTCCAGCTCGAGCCGCTCTCGAACCAGACGTCGAAAATGTCGCCGGATTTGCGGAGCGCATCAACGTCCACGTTGCGCACGTCCGGGTCGGGGTCGTTCTTCTGGTCCCAGTACTTGAGCAGTTCGCGCGGCGAGTCGGTGAACCAGGCGTCCGAACCCTTCTCGCGGAAGACCCGCGCTACGGCCCGCACGATGGCCGGCGTGAGCACCACGACTTCCTGTCCCGTCCTTCCGTCTTGCAGGAAGAACGCCGGAATCGGAAGCCCCCACGCCCGCTGGCGCGAAATGCACCAGTCCGGACGCGATTCGAGCATCCCGCGCATGCGGTTGCGCCCCCATTCGGGAACAAAGTTCACGCCATCCTCGCCGGCCCGGGAGGTCCATTGCATCGCCAAGCCCCGGAGCGTGGACGCACTCGAAGCGTTGCCGCTCTTCATCGGTTCGTCCACGCCGACGAACCATTGCTCGGTTGCGCGGAAGATGACCGGCGTCTTTCCGCGCCAATCGTGCGGGTATGAGTGCGTGAACTTGTGATCGAAGAAGAGATGGCCGCTGTTGCGCAGGTGATCGACGATCGCGACATTCGCCTTCCAGATGTCCATCCCGCGGAGCCATTGCGGCACCGTGTCGTCAAACGAGCCGTTCCCTCGCACCGGGCAGTAGATGGGAAGATTCTCGCGCACGCCGGTCTGGTTGTCTTCCGCGCCGTGGCCGGGAGCGGTATGAACGAGACCCGTTCCGTCCTCCAGGGTCACATACGGCGCTGCCACGATTCGATAGGGCCTTGTGCCGGAAGCGGAACCCTCGACGGCGCCGTGCGTTCCTCCGTCGCGCACCGGCCCTTCGCCGCGGGCAGGGTCCACGAAGGGGTGAACGTACCGCAGCCCCACCAGTCGACGACCGGGCGCAGTCGCCAAGATCGCGACATCCTCCGCCCCCGCGGCCTTTGTCACCTTCTCCACAAGGTCCTTCGCGATGACGGTGACATTGCCATCCACGCGCACCAGTGCGTACTCGTACGATTCATGGACCGCGATGGCCATGTTCGCGGGAAGCGTCCAGGGCGTGGTCGTCCAGATCATGAAGCAGGGACGCTGCGAAGGCCTTCCGCCCCGACCCGCCCCGCGATCGCCCTCCTCCTCCGCGTCTTCCGACTCATCTTCAAGCCCGAAGGCGCTGTACACGGCGTCCGCATCCTCGGCCTCGAAGTCCACGTAGACCGAGAGGTCCTCGCGGTCGTAGTACTCCAGCTCCGCCTCGGCCAGCGCCGTCTCGTTTGCCGGCGACCAGTGCACTGCCTTCAGACGTCGATACACCAGCCCGCGCTCGACCAGATCCGCAAAGACCTCGAGCGTCGCGCCCTCATACTCAGGCGACATGGTCAGGTAGGGGTGCTCATAGTCCGCAAGCGTAAGCAAACGCTTCATCTGCGCCGCCTGCAGCTTCTGGTACTTCTCTGCATACTTGCGGCATTCACGCCGGATCGCCATGCGGCGCTGGTCGTCGCTCAGCGAGGCGAGCTTCTCAAGCTTGCCGGCCGCGGCCATTTCCTGAAGCACCCGATGCTCGATCGGCAGCCCGTGGCAGTCCCAGCCCGGCACAAACGGGCAGCGCATCCCCGCAAGCATCCGCGATCGAACCACGAAGTCCTTCAGACACTTGTTCAGCAGGTGGCCGAGATGGATGCTCCCATTGGCATAGGGGGGACCGTCATGAAAGCAGTAGGAGCCGTTGCCCCCGCGCGCCGCGAGCGCCTTCTCGTACAAACCCATCTGCTCCCACCGCTTGATGCTGGCCGGTTCGTTCTGGACCAGGTTCGCCTTCATCGGAAACGAAGTCCTGGGCAGATTGAGCGTGGCCTTGTACCGGGCCTTCTGGTCGTCATCGGCGGCGGAGGATGTGTTGACGGGCTGGGTGCTCATGTCAAATAGCCCCGGCGGGTCGCCGGGTCCTCTGTCTGCGGTTGCTGCGGATCAATGGTACTGGACGAACGCTGGGATTACGGCACGAGGCGCCCGTTCCGCCGGCGTAGCACCGCAAAGGGTCCATGCGGGAGCAGCCAAGGGTGATGCAAAGCGATGAACCGGGTCGGACGAGATCGCTGCGTTAGGCCCCGAAACGGGACAACGCAATTCGAACCGCATTCAGGAACGAATGGCGAGTCATCCGGCAATGAAGCATTGGCCGTTTGTCGGCTCTGGTCAACTCGGCAGAACAGCAAGGGCGCGATCCGACTCCGATCAGGTCCGGAACGCCTGATCTTCCGACAGCTCACAAGTTTGGATGCATGCTCGATCAGCCCTCGGCGTGTTCGAAGATCGTCTGGCTGCGGAGCACGACCCCGCCCACCGCCTGAAGGTGATAGCTCTGGGCGTGAATTTCGCGGCGGTAGCGCTGTACATCCACGATGGAGGCGTACTTCCCCCCATCATCATCCACCCACGTGTACATGAGGGCGTCGCTCTCGCGGGCGAAGCTGGTCAACTCCAGATACGTCGCCTTGTACAGACTCTCGGGAAGCTGCTCGGTTTGAATAGTGGAAACGAACTTGATCTTGTCGCCGAAGGCCTGATCGTGGTCGCGCTCTCCGGCGCAGGGAAGCGCCGTCACGATCCCGCGATCCGGGATCCCCTCCTCAAGATCGGTGATCATCTCCACGGCGCACACGTTGTCGTGCTGGAAACGCAGGAGATGACTCCCCGGCATGACCCAAGCCTCGAACTCATAGCTTCCGTGCGCGATGGCCCGGCGCGCCTTGACCTTGAACAGTTCGGGATGCAGTGCCCGCCTGTACAAAATAAGGCGATACGCCTGCAAACTGCTTGATTTTGATGGTGAGTTCATGGCTGGGCAGAATAATCTATGGCAATGTGGGCAATTCGGTCGTCACGGGCCGAATTCTCAGGCCGTCAGTGTATGCATCAAACGCGTCTCGGCAAGGGAATTTCTGCAAGATGTTCGGTCCCCGGACCGAAAGACCGCCTGCTACCGTCTATGGCAGTTTTTGCGCCAGTTTCACGCACTGTACACAACCCGTGGTATCTCCGGACTTTGCGCAAAGCTCACATCGGGTTATCGGGCGAACACCGCTTCAGAACCTCCCGGGTCGAGGACCGAAAAAAATTTCGCATGCCATCCCTACGCGGCAGGCTTGAGCTGGTTCACTCGCTTCGCGGTTCCAGGACCGATGCGGCACTGATCGCGGCCCTGCAGGCAAGCACCGCGCCCGAGGCCGACGAGATCGCACGCGTCCTTATCGCTCGAGCCGCTCATGTGCGCAAGCCCGGCATTCTGCGGGAAATTCTCGCCGCTTGGCATGAACTCTCCGTCGATCGCAGGTCGGCGTCCGCCCTTCTTGCCGGACCGCTCCTGTGCGATATCTGTGTAGGACTTGCGGCAGATCCACGCGCTCGGGCACGTCGCGCGGCAGCCGGCATCGCGGGGTATCTGTGCCAGGAGTCACCGGGCGGCGAGCCGCCGGCCCGCCCTTGGCATCTGCTCACGCAGCTTGCGCACGACGCGGCAGACGAAGTTTGGACAACCGCCCTGGACGTGCTCGCCACTCTGATCGACGGCATGCCGCACAGCGAACTCGTGCGCCCCGTCATCGATGACGCATTGGCCGCCGCGGCCGAACGCACCGATTCAAACCGACACGCGGCATTCACAGCGGCGCTGGTCCGGGTTGCGCACGTGGCAGGTCCCCGCCTGCGCGCGTGGCTGCACGACGCCGAGCTGCGCCCCGCTCTCGGCGGTGACTCAGCGCGAGCTGCGGAGGCACGCGGCAGCACGCCGGGGAGAAGCGGGCACATGGCCCTGCGGTCCGCGGCCCGCCAAGTGCCGCTGGCCGAGATCGCTCCGCGTGTGGTCAGTTGGCTCTCCATTCCGGCACTTGCGCCAGTTGCCATCCAACGGCTGCCGGAGATCAGGCAATCCGGAGGCCTGGGATTTGTGCTCGAACAAGCCCATCTGCTTCGCGCGCGGGGGCGCGGAGCACGGCTGCTTCGGATCGGCGATGCGCACAAACTGCTCCCGGCGCCGCCCGAGATCAACGCCCTGTCGCCCCGTGCGCGACGCGGGGTCGTCGGCTGGGCCGAGTCGCTCCCCATTCGGCGCGACACGCTTGTCGCGTATCTGGCCTCGCTCAGTGCATGCACGGATGCCCGAGTCCGGTTCGATGCGGCGCACGCGCTGCGGCGCCTCGCGGACCAGGGCGGAAACGGACCGGTGGATGCCGCGCTGATTCAGCTCGCAGGCGATGCGGACGGGCGCGTCGCTTCGGCGGCCGCGGGAGCGCTGGCAGCCGCGGCTTCGCCTCATCGGCGCGCGTCGCTCGTCCCTGCCCTGCGACCGCTGGCGGCCGAGTCCGGTCACGCTTCGGTGCGTCACGCATGCCACGAGGCTCTTTCCCTGTTCGATCCGTGGCATCGAGCGTCGGGCCTCATGGGGCACGTGTGCGTGCTGCCCGCGCGCAGGATCGCCGCGACCGATCGCGCGCGGCTCGACAAGGAGGCGAGAGAAGCTCTTTCGAGCGCCGACCCGCTGCGCAGGCTGCACGCGCTCGAGCTGATCGAACGCCTCGGGCGCGTGCATGACGTGATCGAATCCGTAGAACGTGCCGTCCGGGATGCGGACTCGCGCGTGGCGGCGAAGGCGACGCTCGTGCTGAGCCGCGCGGCGGCTCCAAAGTACGCCCGCGTCCTTCGCACCGCGCTGACGCATCAGGATCCGCGGGTGCGCGCCAGCGCGGTCGAGGGCGTGGCGCGGATGGGACTCGCCGAGGAGTCGCTCGCCGATCGGCTCAGTGATTCTTCCGCCAGGACCCGCGCGAACGCGGTCCGATGCTTCCTGCGTCAGCAGCCCTCGACCCGCTTACTCAACCTGCTCGCGGACATGCTCCGTGATGAGCGGCCCGATCACAGAATATCGGGACTCTGGGTCGCGGAACGCCTCGCGGAAACGGACCTCGCCGGACCTATCGCGAGACTCGCGCGCGAAGATCAGGACCCTCTCGTGCGCAGACGCGCGCTGCGCTGCGCCAAGCGACTGCTGGCGGAAATGAGGATGGAGTGGGGCACGTCCGCAGGACACGGTCCGGGTGCGGCTCCGCACGCGGCGCCGCTTGCTTCTCACAGGGAGGCGACGGCATGGTGAACGACGCCCGTCAGTTGCTTTCCATGCTCTCGGCCGCGGCTCTTGCCTCGCCATCGTCGGACCTTGTTCTTCCTGCTGTGCATCCGGGTACGCGCGAGGCGGACACGGCGACGTGGGTCTGGATCATGGGATTCGCCCTGCTGGCCGGTGTGCCGGGCGTTGTTGCGGGCGTTGCGCGGTGGAGACTGGAGCGGCTGCGCCCGGAAGAGGCGGCGTTTCGCAGCTTGGCGCGGCGACTGGGACTGTCGCCCGCAGATCGGGTACTGGTGCGGAAGCTCGCCTCGATCATCGAAGCGAAGCCCGTAGCGCTGCTCATCAGCGAAACGGCGTTTGATCGCGCGGCGTCGGCGCCATGTCGCGCAGAAGCCACCGGCGAAACTGATGAAAACCGGGTCAGGATGGTGCGCGCGCGGCTCTTTGAATCGACGGATACTCTTTCTGCGTGACCACTCCGCACCTGCTGCTCATGGGTCTGCGCGGGTCGGGCAAGTCCACGCTCGCGGGCGCGCTAAGCAGGGCGCTCAACCTGCCGGAGGTGGATCTCGACCGGATCACACCCGGCTTGCTCGAGTGCGCGACCGTCAGCGAAGCTTGGCGAAAGCATGGAGAAGCGGAGTTTCGGCGCGCGGAGACAAGAGCACTCGGTGAAGCGCTGCGCGGGGCACCGAGCGTCATCGCGCTCGGCGGAGGAACACCGACCGCGCCCGGGGCGGACGACATGATCCGTGAGGCGCGGCGGGCCGGCCTTGCGCGGACGGTGTATCTGCGATGCGAGCCGGACGTTCTGAGACGGCGGCTGCAGAGTCAACCAAACTCGGCACAGGACCGGCCCAGTCTGACGGGAACAGGATTCATCGAAGAAATCGAGCAGGTGTTTGCCGCACGCGATCCGGTGTATCGAAGGCTTGCGGATTTCATGCTTGAGGGCGATCGAACAATCGAGGAGTCCGCCGCGCTCATCCTGGCGTGGCGCCGCGCCGATCCATCCGGCGGACTGATTCCATAGCACGACGCGGAAGAGCGAAGCGCTGCGCCCATCACCCGAAACGGAGAAAGCACGCACGACCGACACTACTTCTCGGGCATGGCCTTGATGCGCTCGGCGACTTCGGGAAGCAGATCGTTGGGGATAGGCACGCTGAGGTTGTACTGGCAGATCTTCCACTCCCCTTCGACGATGCGGGCGACTCCCGACCCGCGGCAGACGCCCCACTTCTCATTCCAGAGAATTTCGTCGAAGAAGGCGACGGACCCATCGCCGGGCAGGACGTCCACTTCGCGAGTGCGCACCGTATACGTCCAACCCCTGCCCTGGCTGAAATACGGGCGTGCGTATGCACGGAACTCCTCGACGGTCCACCGCTCGGTGGCGTCGGTACCCAGAAAGACGCCCTCGGGCGCGAAGTGCCCGAAGTACCGCGCTTCATCTGCCTTGGCCGCAGCGTCATGAAAGTCATCGAGCACGCGTGCAACGAGCTCGGGCGATTCGACTGAGCGTGGGCTCCGGACGCCGTGCAGCGACGCGCACCCCGCCGCCAGCAAGATGCATGCGAGGACCGCCGACGTTCGCAGTGGCCGATTCACGTCCCCTCCCTTCATGCGCCGGCAGCACCCAGGCACTTCGCCACCACCTGCTCGACTTTCACAAGCTCCCCCTTCCCCGCATCCTTCCGCAACTTGAACTCCACGCACCCTTCCGCCAGCGCCTTCTCGCCCAGCGTCAACCGGATCGGCACGCCGATCAGGTCAGCATCCTTGAACTTCACGCCGGGCCGCTCATCGCGATCGTCGATCAGCACATCGAACCCGGCCGCGGCCAGCTCGCCGCTCAGCTTGCACGCCAGCGTCATCAGCTCGTTGTCGCTGGGCTTTACCTTCATGGGCGTGATGAGCACGTGATAGGGCGCGATGCCCATGGGCCACACGATCCCGTTCTCATCGTGGCTCATTTCCACGCACGCGGCCATCGTGCGGCTCACGCCGATGCCGTAGCACCCCATGATCACCGATTGCCGCTCCTGCTTCTCGTTCAGGATCGCGAAACCCATCGCGTCGGAATACTTGGTACCCAGCTTGAAAATGTGTCCGACTTCGATGCCGCGTCTGGCTTCAAGTTTCGCGCCCGATGATTTCGGTGACGGATCGCCAGCCATCGCGTTGCGCACATCACCGAGTCGAACCCGGGATGACGGGCCAGCGCCCCTCGCATCGGCTTCCGCGGCCGCGACCGGATCAACGCCCAGATCGCGCTGCCAGTTGAAATGCTTGACGTGATGGTCCTTCTTGTCCGCTCCGGTCACCCAGAACATGGGCTTGCCTTTGGCTGCATCGAAGCCGACGGCCGCGTCACGATCGATGAGCAGCAGCGTGTCGGGCTTGTCCACGGCCGCGCGCGGTGAAACAAACCCGATCTCGAACCCGCGTGCCCGCGCATGGATCGGATCGGCCAGCCTGACCTTTCTTCCCGCCAAATCACGCACTTTCCCTTCATTGACATCATGATCGCCGCGGACGACGGCGAGCACCCAGGCAATCCCGTTCGCCTGATCCTGTCCCTCCGTCGCTTCCACTTCGAACACCACCGTCTTGAGCATGTTCTGCGGCTTCACCTTCATGAAGGCGCAGACATCTTCGATGCCGGGGCAGCCGGGCGTATGCACCACTTCGAGCGGCCCGCTGGGTTCGCCGACGAACCATCCCGACGGAGGCGAGGGCCGCCGGCCGATGTCGCACTTCTCGACGTTGGCCGCGTACCCGGACTCGGGGCATACCAGAATCGTGTCCTCTCCGCTCTCGCAGTTGACCATGAACTCATGGCTGGCGCTGCCGCCGATGGGGCCGCTCTCGGCTTCGACCACCGTGAAGTCCAGCCCGCAGCGCCTGAAGCTGTTGACATACGCGCGGTACATCGCGTCGTAGCCCTCGTTCAACCCGCCCGGCCCTTCGACCGTCATGTGAAACGAGTAGGCATCCTTCATGATGAACTCGCGGCACCGCAGCAACCCGGCGCGCGGGCGCGCTTCATCGCGGAACTTGGTCTGGATCTGATAGAGATTCAGCGGAAGCTGCGTGTAGCTGGTGATCGAGCCTCTTGCGATTTCGGTGATGGTCTCCTCGTGCGTCGGGCCGAGGTGCAGCACGAGGTCCTTGCGATCGTGCAGCGTAAACAGCAGCGGACCGTATGCCTCGTCGCGCTTGGTCTGGGCGTAGAACTCGTGCGGCACGATCACGGGCATGAGCAGTTCGCTCGCGCCGGCCGCGTCCATTTCCTCACGGATGATGTCGCTGATCTTGCGAAGCACGCGCCAAGCGAGCGGAAGATAGTCGTAGACCCCCGCGGCCACGCGCCGGATGTAGCCGGCCCGCGAGAGAAGCTGATGGCTGATGCTCTCGGCGTCGGCGGGCGGTTCCTTGGCGGTCGGAATGAGCGTTCGGGACCAGGTCTGAACCACGCCGCGTCGTGTACTGGAGATCACCCGGGAACCGGCGGATGGATTGGCGTATGCCCTCATGGGCAAGAGTGTAGCCGAGCGTTGCCTGCATCGAGCCGCGACCGGAGCGAGCCGGGCGATAACGGCGTGCGGCCTCAGCCCGCAGCTCGGGCGGAACACGAGGCTCCACGTCCGCGATGACTCCCGCGTTACAATCCGCGCATGCACAGCCTTCCAGTCTCCCGGACGCATGAGCACATCGGAGCGCGCGGCCCGACCGTGGCGGTTGTTGCGGCTTTGTGGTTCGCCGCCGCGCCGGTATTCGCTCGTCAGGACGGCGCCCCCGGCGCGCCCGCAGGCGCCGTCGACCCGGCCAATGTCAACATCTGGGAACTCTTCCAGCAGTCGTTCGACTTCTTCACGGTCCTGCTAGTGCTGGCCTCGCTCGCGGCGTGGACGTTCATCGTGGCGGCCATGATCGAGATCCGCAGCGGACGGGTGCTGCCCGCTCGCGCCGAAGCGGTCATCCGGTCCCTCATCGACCAGAAGCAATGGCCCGAGCTGCGCGCCTTCGTCACGGAGGACCGATCGTTCATCAGCCGCGTGGTGGCGGCCGCGATGAACGCTCCCGGCGCGGATCGGGACGGCATGCGCGAAGCGGCCGAGCTGGCCGCGTCGGAGGAATGCGCCCGCTGGTTCCGCAAGATCGAACCGCTGAACGTGCTGGGCAATCTCGGCCCGCTGCTGGGTCTTGCCGGAACAGTCTGGGGCATGGTGATCGCGTTCGCCGCACTGGGACAGACCGGCGGCGAGGCTTCGCCGGCGACGCTTTCGCTGGGCGTCTCCAAGGCGCTCTTCCACACGCTGCTGGGATTGTTGCTGGCCGTGCCCGCGCTCACGGTGTTCGGCTTCTACCGCGGCATCACGGACCGGCTGTGCAACCGGGCCATGGTGGTCGCGGCCGAGCTGGTGGAGATGCTGCCGGTGGGGAAGGAAAGTGAAAAGTGACGTCGCCTTCGACGCCCCGGGCTTCCCGGGAAGAGCAACGTTCCGAGGGATCTGCCTTGTTCGCCTCTGCGGCGTTTTGATTGTCGGCCCAATTTGCCCATGCGCCTTCGTCGATCCAACCCGCATGCCTTCGAGGGCATCAACGCCACGCCGCTCATCGACGTCGTGATGTGCCTCATCATCTTCTTCCTGTTGGTCGGGAAGCTTGCACTGGACCGCGGCGCACAGATCAGGCTGCCCGAGTCGCGCTCGGGAGAGACCGATACCGCGCCGGACCTGCTGATCATCAACGTGTTCCGCACCGCCGCGATCGACCCCGTGGCTGCGCAGGCGGGATCGAGCAGCTTCGTCGCGCGTGTCATGGTGGAAGGCAAGCAGCTTGCCTCAACGGGTGAGCTTGAGACGTTTCTCGCGCTGCGGCTGGCCGAGCGGCCCCGCACGCAGATCCAGCTTCGCGCCGACCGCGAACTGCCCTTCGGGCTGGTTGAGCCAGTGCTGCGCGCCTGCGCGCGGGCCGGCGCAAAATCGGCACGGCTTGCGGCGGAGAAACCCTCATGAGCGCCCGCCGACGTCGCAACCATGCCTTTCGCAGGCGCGATGCGCTGCACAACTGGTCCCTGCACTTCGGGCCGAACATGACGCCCATGGTGGACGTCGTCATGGTGATCCTGGTGTTCTTCATGGCGTCCGCCGCGTTCATCGGCAGCCAATGGTTCCTGAAGGCGGCAGTCGTGCCTGAAGCCAAGGCCGCCCCGACCACGCCGCCGCCACCGCCCGCACAGGATGACCCTTTCGCACTCCCTCCGGCGCGGGTCCACGTGACGCTCGAAACCAGTGAAACAGGCGAGACGCTCGCCACGGCGCTGGACCAGACGCGCGTGCCGCTGGAGGACTTCCTTGTGCGAGTCGCAGCGATGCCGCGGGGAGCGGAGACCAGTGCGCTGGAGGTGCTGGTGCAGCCGGCGGCGAGCGTGCCCTACAACGATGTGATCCGCGTGCACGAGGCGTATCACGCGGTGGGCGTGACGAAGGTGGGGATTGGAGTCGCACACTCCTCCCCGATACTCAATCAGTAGTCGCGCCCGGCCAATCCCCAGCGCGTCGCATGCACGAGCGAGTCGGCGAGACCAAACGGCCGATACACCACGCGCTCCTCCCACCCGGGAGGACGGAAATCCCGCATCGAGACCGAACCGTCGCCAAAGCTGATCATGGCCCAGCCCCAACCAATCTTGCGCGCAAAGCCCTTCGGATCCGCAAGCGAAATGAGCGCGCTGTCCACGATCAATCCCTTGTTGGATGGATACTTCAGATCGTCCCAACGGGTGCCGCGCAGGTCTTCCAGTGTCTCCGGCGGAATATCACCGGCAAAGTAGCTCGGGCGGGCGAAGCACGATTGCGACAACTGAATCTGGGATCTCACCATCTCCGGTGGCCCACCCGGATAGTCCGGATTCTGACCGGGCGGATACTTGCCAAAGCCCACGTCAACCCGGGCATCAACTGGTTCGTAGTACTCGGGCGCCACGACGCTCAGCCAGAACACGGACTGACCGCCGAAATACGAAAAATCAGGCACCGAATACCCTCTCGCCACGACGCCCGCTTCGGGATTCCCGGGGACGGCCAGATAGGGAAACGCCCCCTGATACGCGTTGGCGTAGAGCTGCAGACCGTGATAGAGCTGCCGCTGAACAGCTGCCGCGGCGCTCTCCTTGGCGCTTCGACGTGCTTCCTTCATCGACGGCAACGCGATAGCCAGGAGAATCCCAATGACGGCGATGACCACGAGCATCTCGATGAGCGAGAACGCACGCCCGTGCGAACCTCTTGGATTGCGCGACAATCGGCATTCAGGCAGTGAGCTGACGACTGCCCTGTCGCGATCCGGACACTTGCTGATCAACCAACCAAGCAGCCAGAGCATACCCACATTCCGCATCAGTCCTGAGAATGCCGCCCAGCGGCCACTTCCGGGTCCGAGCAACTCGCCGAAACAGCCGCAGCCCGGCGCCCGTGCATCGAACAGCAGAACGCAAAGTGCGAAGGTACAAACCCCGAGCAGACAGACAGCCGGCACATACACCGCTCGTCCGGGCAATGTCAGCAGTGCGACTCCGACAGCAACCTCCGTGCCGATGACAAGCGCGAGCGCCGCCGACACCAATCCCTTCATCGGTGCCAAGCCGAACTGATTGGCAAGATACGTCAAGAGAAGATGGGCGTCCCGCGGAGACGCGATCTTGGCCGTGCCCGCAAGTACAAAAACGGCACCAAGAAACACGGCAATTCCTCGCGCGATGACCTGCTCATCCCGTTCCCAGCCACGTTTCCCGGCCCAAGCAAGCATGCTTAGTACTCCAGTGGAACTGCGCATTCGGGCAGTACTGTTCGTTGAGAGAACGTGGTCAGTATCCAGCGCTGCGCCTTGCGGTCCCAGAGGTGACTGAGAAGAATCGGCCTCCTGCTCCCGTCCTCGAACGCGAGCACCAGTCCGGTCAGTGCGCAGAGGACGCGCTTGTCACGGGCCAGCAAAGCCTTCTGCCCGGGCTTCCATTCATACCAGCATCGCATGTTGGCCAATCGAGGACCGAACCATACGCGCTGGCCCAAGCCCGCTTCGATCGTTTGCCACCTCTGGTCCATCGGAGTCCAGACTGTCAGCGACGTGATTTGCGCACCGTCGTCGGTGTAGACACCTGCGACCCGGTTGCACCCGGAACCCCGGGCCTCGCCGGCCTCGAACATCGCGTCGAAAAGTCGAGATGCTTCGCCTTTGTCGAAGTGTGCCCAATCGACATCCGACAGCGATCCTCCCACTAGCTCTCGATACCGTTCAGGAAGCCCCCATTCCAAAGCCAACTCGGCCCCCGATCGGAACTCGTACCCGGACGCAGCACGCCACTCGCGATACTCCTTCGGACCAAGGGAGCCGAAGCGCCAGAAGAGAAACTCCGCAAGAGCATCACGAAGCTTCTCAAGCTGGACATGGGATATGTTCTGCCCAGGAACAACTTTCCAACCGTCGAGCGCAGCGAAAGCTTCCTCCCGGGTGGCCAGAGAGCGCAGCTCGCGAAGCTTCCTCAGCTCCTTTCTGGCCTCGGCAATCATCGATGCCTTGGTCGGCAATCCCCCACGATCCGAAAGACGCCACCATGCCAACCCGCCAGCAACACATCCGAGCACGATCGGAATGACAAGCCTTTGACTTGCACCGATTCGCCTCATGGACGTTTGCTCCGTCTACTGCACACACTTGTAGTGATCGTCACTTGATCCGGTACAGACGTCGTTGTCGTGACACTCGCAGTTCCACGGTCCGGACGGCTGAGATTGCAGGCGGCAGCAACACACAACCTCACCAATTGGACATGTCGCGGGCGGAGTGTTCGTGCACTTGCCGCTGATGCACTTCTGCGATCCTCCTCCATCCGCCCAAAGCAGCGACACAGGAGACAAGACCATGAGAACCGGTATCACCAGCCAAGCGTTTCTTCTGCAAATCCAGCAAGGTTTCATGGCATTCAAGCTTACCCCCCCCACACACAACAGCGTCAACCCCCCCTGATGTTTTCTGAGCACCTCGCACCCGTTCGGTCTTGCGCGGCCTCACGCCGACGGAACCTGCGTGACTCGCACCAAGGCCTTCACAGCCGCTGCACACGCCACGAGCGTCGGGTTCCTGCTCCCGGTTTCCCCAGCCATCACACTGCGCCTCCCCCCTGATGCCCAGGAGAGCAAAAACCGACGCACCGGCGATGCGGGTGCAACGGGCGTATCACTCGGCGCGGGTGATCCACAAGGACGGACCTGAACGAGAGGGGAAGTCGGACCCGGCGGACGTGGCATGCCTGCCCCACTGAGCAGCCGTGCCGCCCGATCAGGCTCCCGCGCCCGCCTTCACCGCGCGGTCGCGTGACTGCCGCTCCGCCTTCTTGCGATCGCTCTCGTTGAGCAGTCGCTTGCGGATGCGCACGCTGGTCGGCGTGACTTCCACCAGCTCATCGTCCTCGATGTATTCCAGGCATTGTTCAAGGTTCATCTTCCGCGGCGCCTTGAGCTTGACGAACGCCTCCTTGGTCGCCTCGCGGAAGTTGGTGAGCTGCTTGGCGCGCGTGATGTTCACCGTCAGGTCGTTCTCGCGGTTGTGCTCGCCCACCACCATCCCGCCGTACACCTTCTCCTGCGGCTCGACAAACATCACGCCTCGGTCGCTCAACCCTTCGATCGCGTACGCGGTCGCGACGCCGCTGTCCATAGAGATGAGCACGCCCTGGCCGCGGCCGGGCAGCTCCCCCGTTGCGGGAGCGAATCGCTCGAACGCATGGTGCATGATGGCCTGTCCCTGTGTCGCGGTCAGCAGGCGCGAGCGCAGGCCGATGAGGCCGCGGGCGGGAATCTCGAACTCCAGGTGGGTCTGGTTGTCGCCCCGCGGCTCCATGGTTTCGAGAATGCCGCTGCGCTGGCCGACAAGCTCCATCACCGCGCCCACGTGCTCGTTGGGACAATCGACCACGAGATATTCGATCGGCTCATGGATCTGGCCGTGGATCTCCTTCGTCACGACCCTTGGCTTTCCCACGCTCAGCTCGAACCCCTCGCGGCGCATGTTCTCCAGCAGGATGCCCAGATGCAGCAGGCCGCGCCCGGAGACCTGGAACTCATCACCCGCGCCGAACTCCACGCGCTGCGCGACGTTGTGCTCGCACTCCTTGAGCAGCCGCTCGCGAATCTGGCGGCTGGTGACGTACTGGCCCTCCTGCCCGGCGAAGGGAGAATCATTCACCCGGAACACCATGGTCAGCGTGGGTTCATCGACCTTGACCGGCGGCAGGGGAAGCGGGTTGTTGAAATCGGCCAGAGTGTCGCCGATGTCGATCTTCTCCACGCCGATGACGGCGCAGATATCTCCGGCACGAACTTCCTCCACTTCGACGCGCCCCAGCCCCTGAAACGCCATGAGCTTGGCCACCTTGGCATTGCGGCGCTCGCCCTCGCGGTCAAGCACCGCGATCTGCTGGCCTCGCCTGATCACGCCGTTGAAAACGCGACCGATGCCGATGCGCCCCACATACTCGCTGTAATCCAGCGTGGTGATGAGCATCTGAAGCGGAGCGCCGGCATCGCCCGCGGCCGCGGGCACGCGCTCGATGATCGCCTCGAACAGGTCGCGCAGGTCCTCCTTCGGCTGGTCGATGTCCCGGGTCGCCCAGCCGTCGCGTCCCGCGGCGTACACCACGGGGAAGTCCAGCGCCTCATCCTCCGCGCCCAGCTCCACGAGCAGGTCGAAGACTTCGTTGATGACCTCGTTCGGCCGGCCGTCCGGGCGGTCGCACTTGTTGATGACCACGAGCGGACGCAGCCCGGCTTCCAGCGCCTTGCTGAGCACGAAGCGGGTCTGGGGCATCGGCCCCTCGGCCGCGTCCACGAGGAGAAGGCAGCCGTCGGCCATGCGAAGTACACGCTCGACCTCGCCTCCGAAGTCCGCGTGGCCGGGCGTATCGACGATGTTGATGCGGACCTGCTCGCCGCTTTGGCGCGTATAGGTGACCGCGCAGTTCTTGGAGAGAATCGTGATGCCGCGTTCGCGCTCGATCGGATTCGAGTCCATGATCAGGCCGTGCTGCCCGCCAGCGAGCTTGTCCAGCTCGCCTTCGCGGAACATGCCCGACTGCTTGAGCATCTGATCGACGAGCGTCGTCTTCCCGTGGTCGACGTGCGCAATGATGACGACATTCCGGAGCTGGTTGTTCATGGGAAATCCGGGTTGGTTCGAACGTTCGCGGCCGCCCCCCATCGAGGACGATGCGGCAGCGCGGGCAGATCGTAGGCACTCACCGACCCCCGGACCGGCAGCCCCTACCTTGCTCGCAGGCCGGCGCCCGGCTCCCCCTCCGCAACGAACTCGATCCTGCCCGTGCCCACCAGCAGCCCCTGCGGATCAGCGCCTACGCGCCATGAAATCTCTCTGCATCGAGCGAAAAGCCCCAGCAGAGAGATCGGATCGAGGCGCTCCGTCCCCTGCGGTGCACTCCGCCCGTCCGCCTCGTCGCCGGCGCCCGCGAGTCTTTCGAAGATGGCCGCAGGACGAACGAACCCGACGCTCAACAACGCCGCTGTCTTGGGAGTCTCCTCACGGCTCGGTCGAACCAGGACGGCGCTGACGGCCTCCACCGCCTGCTCGCTGGTTCCCAGCGTCCACCAACCCCGGGAGCGATTCGATTCGCCCGGCTCCCCCGCTTCAACAACGGTACGGTAACTCCACGCCACATCCAATCCGTCGGCCCAGAGAATCGAGGCGGGCCACCCGGGAGGCGGCGGCAGCTTCAGGAAGCGACCGGCCCCCGGTTCCAAGCCCTGCCAGTCGAGCGTGCCAGGGTCCGGCATGACACCCGCCTTTACGGCGTGCAGCAGGCCCGACGCCCACCGTCCCACCGCGGCGTCGCCCAATCGTGCCGCCTTTGCAACGTCGTTCACTTCGACCGCGGCAACAAAGTCGATCCCGGGTTCGCCGACAGCAGGCGACCGAAGCAACGCGATCGCGCTGAGGCCCCCAAGCTCCTGACTGCCCTGCAGCTCTTCGACGACCTGCAAGCCCAGGAGCAGGCCGGCCGCTCCCGAACAGACGGCCGCTCCGCTCGAGCATGCTTCCACCACGAAGCCGAGCATCTCGGGCGGCACGGCTTCGATCATCCCGGCATCCCACATCGGCGCCGGAAGTGGATTCGCGTCGGCTCGCGGGCGATGCAGCACGAAGGCCGCGTCGAATCCGGCATCCCGCGTGACCAGCGCCCCGGCGCTCCATTGTTCCATCGTCTCGCGATTGCGCGCGAAAACCGCTATCTGCGGCGCTGCCCTCAACGCGCGCACCCTTGCGAACTCCGCGCTGGCGGAAAGCGGCTCGGCGAGGCCCTCCCGGAGCGCGGGTGCCATCTGATCGAACAGGCCCATCGCATCGGTCGGCGCCAGCAGAAGCAGCGAAACCGAAGCGCGCCGCATCACAACGAGAGAGAATCGTCCCTCTTCGAGGGACAACACCGGAACGCCCTTCTCGAGCCAGCGCGGCGTTGCCTGCAACCCGGCGCGAAGCTTCTGGGCGATTTCGTCCGTCACTTCGCTGAGGACGATCCAGGACCACGTACCGGAGGCTTCATCGGCATCGTCCGCCTCGAATCGCGCCGCAAACACCATGCTGCGGCCCAGCAGCGCATCAAAGGCATCCGCGGATTTCAGTTCGATGCGCTGGGCAAGCCTCTCCCACGCTGCACGGGTCTTGCCGTCACGAAGGAACTCACGAACCCACTCTCCCGCCGCATGCCCGGCGGCGGATGTCCGCAGCGTTGCCGCGTCGTCGATCGCAATGAAGAAGTGCACATCGGCCGGCACGGAGCGGGCATGCTCGAACGCATCGAACTTCGGCGGATTCGCGCCTGCGAGCGCCGACGCGCAAAGCACACCCGTCGCAGCCAGGATGAACCGGGTCCGCTCGTTCACGCATGAATCCCTGCGGGGTTACCGGCCGGAGGTCTGGACGATCGCGGCGCTTTCGCCCAGTGACTCTCCCGGCACGAGTTTCGAGAGCGGCAGCGCGAGCACCGTGTCGGCGCGCTGCGCCGAGGAATACGTCACAGGCACCACGCGCGCCTGACGAACGCGAACATCGTGCATGTTCGTCCAGAGGCCATCCGTCGCTCCGCGGAACGGAGAACGCACCTCCGAGACTTGCGTATAAACCTCCGGCTGGACCGGAAGACCAGTCTGCACCAAGCCCATGGCGCCGATCGCGGCGCCGACGCGCTGCGCATCATCCGGCATGGACGCAGCAAGCTCGGTCAACGCGGCTTCGTCGCCCATGATCGCGGACCGCGGAAGCACGCGCTCGATCACGAACACGCCCGCGACCGTCAGCAACACGACCGCCGCTACCGAATACCTCGCAACGCGGATCCACAGCCGATCACTTTCGCTCACCCAGCCGCGCTTCCGACCGACCTTCGACAGAACGGCACGGGTCAAATCCGGGCTGCGCACAGGCCGGCGGAGCGCATCCAGCGCCCGCTGCGTCCACGCCACATCCCGAGCCGCTCGCCCGTCACGACGCAGCGCCGCGAAGAACGCCGCCGACTTCTCCCGGGGCAGCTCCTCGTCGAAGAACGCGTCGATCAGCGCATCCGGAATCGACTCCGGCGCGTCGTGATCACGTGAACCGCCCTGCAACGCCTCGCCCGAGTTGTCCTCAAAACGATCCTTCATCACCCGACTTGAACCTCCGAACCCTGCACTCGGATGCGGGTGTGCTGCTCGAAGTAGCGCCGCATCTTCTTGCGCCCCCGGTGCAGGTGGCTCTTCACGGTGCCTTCGGGCATGCCCATGTACTCGGCGATGAGGGAAATGGGCCATTCCTGCTGATGGAAGAGCACGATGATCTCGCGCTGCTCCTCGGTCAGTCCGCTCAGCGCCCGGCCGATCGCGTCCTGCACTTCGCCGCGCGCATCATCGGTCATCCACTGCAAAGCCTGGTCGTCCCCGTCCGCCTTCCAGGATCCCACGGTCTCGCTGTCGTACACCGGGCGATACTTCTGGTTGGCGTTCACGTACAGCCGCTTGGCGATCGTGAACAGCCAAGTCGAAAACCGGAACCGCGGGTCGAACCGCTCCAGATTGGTCAATACCCGCACGAAGGCATCCTGCGCGATGTCCTCCGCCACGTCCGCCCGACCCGAAAGCCGAAGCAGGTAGGCGTACAGCGATGCCTGGTGCGCGCGAATCAGCCGCTCCGCGGCGGATCTGTCGCCCGCGACCGCCAGCTCGATCAGCGACTGCTCTTCTTGCCGTGTCATCACGCTCCAATCCTACCCTTGGCGGTTACCCGCAGTTGCGAAATCCGGCGAACAATGCCGACCTTGGCCGAATATCGTCCAAACAGGCCCGATAGCTGAGCCTCTCTCGCTTGAAAACCGCCTTTTCCGAACCTTGCTGCAGTCCCTGCGGAGTTCGGTTACCGGAGCAGAACAGCCCCGCGAGGCTCTTGTAACGGCTGTCCTCGGTGCCGGGGCGATCTCCAAGCTCGCGTCAAGCCTTGTCGTCCGCCTTCGCGGAAGAAGCAGAGGAAGGCAAGGCCGCGACCGTCACCCACGGCGAAGGCCCCTCGACCGGCGCCACCAGAAGCTCAGGCGGCGGGTTGGAGTGCGCTCCGCGGGCCAGCTCCGGGTGATTGCACTCGCGGGAAAGGTGAAGCAGGATCACCGTCCGCTTCGGCGCGATGCCCCGCACTGCTTCGGCGCATTGCGCATTGCTCAGATGCCCCTCGCCGCCCATGATGCGGCGCTTGAGAAACTCGGGGCGAGAACTGGCGAGCTGCATCCTCGGGCAGTAGTTCGACTCGATCCCCAGCACGTCGACGCCCCGCAGCAGCTCGATCAGCCCGGTCGTCACACGCCCGATATCCGTCGCCCACCCGAGCGCGGCGCTCCCGCCCAGCCCGATGCGCATCGCAACCGCTCCGAGACTGTCATGCGCGACCAGCATGGGACGAACGCGAGCGCCGGCCCACGGCTCGAACTCCCCGTCAAAGACCTCCATCCGGCGCGCGAGGAGGCCTTCGCGCTGCGCCCGCGCGCGATGCGTTCGATGAATCCATACGCGTACGCGATCCGGCATGGCACGGGACCATCCGGGCTGCCAGTGATCGACATCGACGTGCGTCAGCAGCACGTGATCGACCTGCTCCATGTCCAGCCCGATCGCTCCGAGCAGTCGGCGCGTTCTCCGCGGTGAAAGCCCGCAGTCCAGAAGGACCACACCGGCGGAGTCGCCCCGGCCCATCACGAGAGCAGCGCAGTTGCCCGAAGAACTGCTCGCGAGCACGCACAGTCGGACCGGCTTCAGAACCGGCTCGCTCGCAAAGAGCATGGCCATGCCTGCGCCGCGCGATTCCTTGCCGGGTTGCGGACGATCCAGGAGCATCCCGGCACCATACCACGATGAGCGCTCGCGCTGTCCGGGCGCTCGGCGTGATGGCTGCAAAAATGAGCCGCGTCCGTCCTCTTGCCGGGGACGGACGCGGCGCCTTTTTGAAGAAAGTCAATGCAACGCCCCGTCTTCAGGCAGCCTCGGTGCGGAGCTTGCGCTTCTTTCCGACCGTGCGCTGGTCGGCCGCGGCACGCCGCTCGGGCTGTTCGATCATGACTTGCACCAGCTCGGTGGGACTCGTGGCCCACAGATCGGCACCGATCTCTTCCGCAAGTCCATCGGCGCGGTTGAAGACCCCGCCGCCGACGACGATCTGCAGGTTCCGGCACGCCCCGATCTCGCGCATCAGGTCGATCATCCGGCGGATCTCGGGCAGGTCGCTCGGCGATGACGCGAACATGAGCAGCACATCCGGACGGGATTCCTGGACGTGAGCCATGATCTCGTCGCCCGCGATCCCGCCGCCCGCGAAGGTCACGGCAAATCCCTCGCGTTCCAGAAGATCGACCGCCATCTGGGCGGCGAGTTCGTCGGCATCCTTGGGGCCGCACACGGCGAAGACCGTGCGGCCGCGGCTGGAAGTGGGCGTGAACCGGCTCGCCTCCTGATCGACGAGGACGCGCAGCAGGCGGGTCGCCATGTTGTGGCTCAGCACAGTGAGCTGATCCGCGCGAAACAGCTTCTCGACCATCTCGTACGCGGGCCAGAACACAGTGGCGACGATCTCCTCCGGCGACATCCCGCAGCGACCCGCATCGCGGACAATGCCGCGCGCGCCCGGCCGATCGCCGTTGATCAGCGCCTCGAACAAACGTTCCTGAAGGATTTCCTGATTCACAATCACGCTCCGTCCGGTTGTTGCAGCACGGGAGCTCCGCCTCCGCGCAGCGTGTTTGCCGACTGCCGGCCGTCCCGACCGGAGTCCACTGACGATCATTTCATCGCACGGCTCGGGCGATTCGCATCATCGGTGCAGACGAGGGCACTTCCCGCGCCTTATCGGAACCGCCAGCGGGAGTTATCGCGACTCGACCACGCTCGAGGACCGCTCGCGTCGGCGCCCTCGCGCGTTCTCGGACGTTCATCGCGGGGTCGGAAACTTGCCGTCAGTCAGCGGCGTCGGCGACATAGCAGCCCGCGATGCCGAACGACAGCAGCCGCAGGCGAACGTTCCTGAACCGCGCCGACTCGATCGCACCCACCATCTCTTCACGCTCCATGAAGGTCGCAATGGACCTCGGCAGGTAGCGGTAGGCGCCCGAGCGATCGCCGCTGATGATCGCGGCGGTGCGCGGCATGATGACATTGGTGTAAACGTCGCTCAGCCATCGCACGGGCGCGCACCGCGGACGTGTGAACTCGAGGATCGCCAGCCTCCCGCCGCGCCTCAGCACGCGCCGAAACTCGCGCAGCGCCGCGTGCGGATCGCTTACGTTGCGGATGCCGAACGCGATGGACACGATGTCGAAACTCTCGTCCGGGAAGGGCAGCGCCATCGCGTCGCCCTGAACATAGGTGATGACTTCCGCCTTCGCGCTCGTCGCGCCAGGTCCGGACATGCCCCGCGATGTCCGCGCGTGAAGACGTTTGCGTCGCGCGATCTCGAGCATCTCGGGCGTGAAGTCCAGGCCAGTGACGGCCGCGGCGCCCGCATCCGCGAACGCCCGCGTCAGGTCGCCCGTGCCGCACGCCACATCCAGGACCCGGTCTCCCGGCCGCACCCCCGCCATCCGCACCGCCGCACGCCTCCACGCCTGGTCGCGCCCGAACGAATGGATCCGGTTGTTCAAGTCATAGCTGCGGGCGATGGCCGCGAACATCTTCCGCACCTTGTCCGCCTTCGCTTCGTGCGCGTGCGGATCCGCCGCGAGTTCCTCGCGGTTCCAGGCGGGCCGGGAATCCGTCGCGGCTGCGGAGCGCTGCACGGAATGATCCTAGCTCGATCGGGACCTCGGCGGGTCACGCGCTGCCGGACCAAGCGTGCCGTACAATGCCGCTCTCGCCGCGGCACCGGGGGAATCGGATGAACACGATGAGACATTTCCACATCACGCTCGGGGTGCTGGCCGCAATCGGGCTTGCCCTCTCGCTCGCCGGCTGCACGACGAACGTCGCCACCGGCAACAGCCAGCTTGACTATCTCTCGCGGGAGGACGAAATCGCCATCGGCCAACAGGCGATGCCCGAGCTGATTCAGCAGTACGGCGGGCTTGTGCCGGATGCGCGACTGCAGGATCACGTGCGGCGCGTGGGCATGCGCCTGGCGCAGCACGTAGAAGAGCCATACCGGAACATGCCTTGGGAGTTCACTTTTCTCGATACCAACGTGATCAACGCGTTCGCGCTTCCGGGTGGCAAGGTGTTCATGACTCGCGGCCTCGCCGAACGCATGACCGACGAATCCCAGCTCGCGGGCGTCCTCGGCCACGAGATCGGGCACGTCACCGCCGAACACGCGGACGCGGCCATCGGTCGCCAGCTCGGTCTGCAGATCGGCGCCGGCCTGCTTTCCGTCTTCGCCGGCGCGTCCGAGAGCGCCGCTGTCGCCACCGCCGCCGACGTGCTCGTGCAGGGGGCCGGAGTCTGGGTTCTGCAGTATGACCGCGAGCAGGAGAACGAGGCCGACAAGCTCGGCATGCGTTACATGGCCCGCGCGGGCTACAACCCCGAAGGCCAGTTGCATGTCATGGAGATTCTCAAGGAGGCCTCCGGCGGGCAGGCGCCCCCGGAGTGGCTGAGCACCCATCCCGCGCCGCAGACGCGCATCGACATCATCAGAAAACGCCTGCAGGAGCCGCGTTGGGCCGCACTCGTCGAGGCCAACCGCGCCAGCGACAATCCTCGGGCATTTCAACGCGATTTCATCGAACCGCTCAAGCGGCTCCCCCCGCCGAAGGACACGGGGCAGGGCGGGCTGCTCGCACATCCCGAACTCTGGTGCGCACACTGCCGGGCAGCGCGGGAATCCGGAACCTGAGAACCGAGACCCCAAGCCACCGGCGAAGCACTCGTTCCTGCCCTTGGCCTATGGCCTGTGGCCCAAGGCCCTTCTGAAGAACTCCGCCCAGTTGCGCCAGGAAAACCCCTCGATGTCGCGGTCGCTCCACCCCCGATCGCGCAGGCCATCGACCAGGCGCGCCAAATCCCGCGGCGACTCGATCCCCTCGCACATCTCCAGCGCCGAGAAACCGCCGTCCATGTCGCTCCCCAGCCCGACGCCGCGACGATGGCCCATAAGCTCGCAGATGCGTTCCACGTGACGCAGCGCATCGTCGATCGTGGGCCGTCGCCTTTCCGGAGTCAGGAACTTCGCGTAGAGATTCAGGCCGATGACCCCCCCGCGTCTGCCGATCTCGCGGATCGTCTCATCGGAGAGGTGCCGCTGCCACATGAGCGGGTGCTCCGCTCCATCCAGCAGGGCGCGGCAGTTCGAATGCGACGCCATGACCGGGCGATCCGTGGCTGCGAGCAGCTCCCGCGTCGATCGCTCGGAGAGATGAGAAAGGTCGTGAACCACGCTGTGATGATCCATGGCCCGGATCATGCAGCGCCCAAGCGGAGTCAGGCCGAAGTCGTCCGAAGGCTCGACCGAGTTGCCCGCCGCATACAGCGACGAGCGCGCCCACGTCAGCCCGATCGCGACCAAGCCGCGCCGGATCCATTCGGGCAGCTCATCGGGTCCGGCGATGCAGTCGGCGCCCTCGATCAGCAGTCCGGCGACCAACGATGCACTCCCTCTGCGCGCTGCGATCTGCGCTGCGATGTCTTGGGGCACCACCTCGGCCACTCCCATGCCGGCGCGGACCTCTCCCACGCCCGCATCACCACGCAGCACCTCGCTGAGATTGAGTGAGATCAGCCCGCGGTCCTGCCAGGTCAGGTATGCCTCGAGTTGCGCCCGGGCGCGGCGCCGAGCGAACGCGCCGTCACCCGCCGGATACTGCTCCGCGGAGAGGCGAGACTCATTCACACCGCCGCCGTTCTCGGCCACGGGTTCGAGAAAGATCGTGGCGAGAGCAAACCGAACCCCGCCTTCGCGCAGTGCCGGAAGCGTGACGCCCGCGGGCGGCTTGGGGCCGACGCGCCCGCCTTCACGATTGATCTCCTCGAGCGACGCCAGCATGTCGCGCCCGAGCACGGCCATGCATGCAAGATCGAGATGGGCGTCAAAGAAACGGGACATACGGCCCTCCGGGCACGGAGTTTACGCTCTGTTCGGGAGCGGCATCTGCGGTGATATCCGCGGAATTCGGCAATGATAAAGATGTGGAAAAGTTACACATTGCATTCCCGCTCGTGCGCGAGACAATGAAAGCTGGTCCATTTGCCCGGGGGCGTGGAACAGGACATCGGCACGGGCACGCGATGCACCTTGTGGGCGTGCATGGACGCGGCATGCAGACAGCCGATCGAGTTCCCACGCGTCGACCGAGGAGGTTACCATGCTTGCTCGCTCTGACCTTGAAGCGGGGTTCATTCTGCGCTTGCTGGCGCGATGCGCCGCCTTTGCATCACTCGCGGCGCTCCCGCCAACCGCGCTTGCCACCGGAAGGGCGTATGTCATCTCTGGAAATGACTCCGTGGCCAGTGAAACGGCGGCCAACGACGCCGCCGCCGATTCAGCGCAGGCGAACTACGTCCGCCAAGGCTACACCGTCGTCCGCCTGAACCAGCCGACGCGGGCGCAGATCATCGCCGCGTTCCAGGATCCGCTCGCGCGAGCCGTCTGGTTCGTCGGGCACGGCGGGAAGAACAATGGCGCCTATGTGCCCTTCATCGCGCACAACACCAAAGCCGGGGCCGCCGGCGAAGTCGGGATCCGGCCGACAGATCTCGCGGGCGCCCTTGGTCATCTCCAGCAGGTCGTGCTGCACGGCTGCGGACAGTTTCTCCAAGGCTGGATCAATCGATTCCCGAACGCGAGTGTCGTCGCATGGACTGGAGCCGTCAGCTCATGGTCAATCCGGTTCGATGAGTACTGGCGCGGCCAAGGGCGCATTCCCGCACGCAACCCCTTCGGCCCCCCCATGAGCGATATTCCGATTCTCGTCGATCCGCGCCTCGACGCGGCGATCACCTTCTCCCCATTCGATCAGGAACCCGGCATCGATATCGACTACCTCCGCTCGGAGTACGCCACCTACGGATTCACGATGCCCACCGCGCTGGCTTCGCTCATCGGAACAAAGACCTTCAACGTCGTCGTGCGCGATCCGAACAATCCCGTGGACTTCCAGCTCCTCGGCGGACTGGAAGTCGGTGGCGGTGCCGTCGTGGGCCAGAACAACTCGGGCTACTCGCTTCCGGACTTCGTATACGAGCTCGACCCGCTGACCTACTGCTCGGCGCTGGAGAACTGCGACTCGATCCGAACGGCATTCGATACCGGCGTGGGTCGGATCGTGGACAACACGACCGGACTTCCCGATCGAAAACTGTTCAGTGCCGCTTCCTATGTCATGTGGAAGGTGCCCGGACCGGGAACGGTTGCCGTCGCCGCCTCCGCCGGGCTTTTCGTGCTGCGGCGCCGCAGATGACGCGTGAACGATCGCAGGCCGCGAATCGGCCGATAACAGCACGCCGCTCCTTCTTTCGGGAGATTGCAGCCCGACGCTTGTAGCACCCCATCGCGTCCTCTAGGCTTGTCGAAGGGTTCCGCCCGGAAACCCGGCGAGGAGAGCGCGATGAGAATGAAGCGAATTGGTTCGGGCGCAGTGGTTGCCTGCGCGTGCTCATCGGTTGCGCTGGCCCAGCAGTTCATCGAGGAATCGACCACGCGCTTCCCCCAGCCGGACCCCAATGACTGGACCAACCAGGCGACTGTCGGCGACATCGACAACGACAACGATCTGGACATCCTCTTTGCCAACGGAGGCAACTTCTCCACTCCCGGCTCGCCGCAGCGCGTGCGCATCATGGTCAACAACGGCTCGGGCATCTTCACGGAAGAATCGGCGACGCGGATCGGTTCCCACACCGGGTTGTACCGCGGCGTGGAGCTGGGCGACATCGAGAACGACGGTGATCTGGACGTGATCCTCGCCTCCGATTTCAATCAGCGTCCGCGCCTTTTTCTCAACAACGGCGCAGGCTTCTTCACGGATGTGACCGTCGCGCGCCTTCCCGCAAACAACGCCTCATCCCCCCGCGCCATGTTCGGCGATATCGACTCCGACGGCGACCTCGACCTCTACGTCTGCAACGGCGGAACCACCAACCGCTTCGGCTGCGGCCAGAACTACATCTTCGTCAACGACGGCGCAGGCACATTCACGGATCAGACCGCGTTCCGTCACCCCGCGGCCACGCTCTGCGAGCCGCAGGACGTCATCTTCGGCGACGTGGACGGTGACTTCGACCTCGACGCCCGCACGGCCTCCACCGGGACCAACCAGTCGCGCCTGCTCATCAACAACGGCTCCGGGTTCTTCACGTTCGTCAACACGCCGTCGGACGCCAACTGCTACTCCTACGACTTCGGCGACATCGAGGGCGACGGCGACCTCGACCTCTTCGGTGCCAATGCCCACCCCTCCTCGGCCAACGCGGATCTGCTCCTGCTGAACAACGGCACCGGCGGCTACTCGGATGTCTCCGCGCAGCTCAGCCCCAACCCCAACGTGGACGACAACGACTCGAAGTTCTTCGACTACGACATGGACGGCGACCTCGACCTCTTCGTCGCGCGTCTCGGCGGCACATCCGAGCGCATCTACTCCAACAACGGCACAGGAACGTTCACGCAGGTCAGCGGCCTGATCACGCCCATCGGTGACTCCTCGCTCGATATCAAGGTCGCAGACTTCAACAACGACGGCCGCCCCGACATCGTGACCGCGCAGGGTGAGTCCGGTTCCTTCCGCAACCGCATCTACATGAACAACGGACCGCAGGACAACCGCCCTCCGCGCATCATCCGCACTGAACAGGCAAGCCTCGTCGCAGTCGCCGCAGGCGCGGGACCAGCGCCCCTTCGCGTGCGCGCGGCCATCGACGACCAGTTCACGTCCGACCGCGGCCCGATCCTTCGCGGCGTCAAGCTCGCCGTCTCCGTGAACGGCACACCACCCGTTCTTTCCGACATGCGCTGGTCCGGCCACGAGGTCTACCGCGGCATCATCGACCCGCCGGCGGTCGCCTGCGGCCAACTGATCGAATACTGGGTCATCGCCACCGACTGGGCGGGCAACGTCGGCACCGGCCCGACGCTTTCGTTCTCCATGCCCGGCTCGCCGCCGCAGGCGGATCTCGATGGCAACGGCATCGTCGATTCGACCGACCTGAACATTGTGCTCACGGACTTCGGCTGCATCGCCTCCTGCACGGGCGATATCGATGACGACGGCGACACCGACTCCACCGACCTGAACATCCTGCTGGCGACGTTCGGCGAGTCGTGCGGGGCCGGCTGAAACGCCCGGCTCGACATGCGGTCAGTCATTCAGAACGCGAATCAAGCGGAGCAGAACAGCGCCGGCATGTTCCGGTCGCCGACCGGGTGCCGCGTTCAAACAGCAATCACCCTCGGATTCCCATCGACCACGATCTCCGCCTCGGTCTTCTTGCGCACTTCATCCACCGTTACCCCAGGCGCAACCTCCACCAGCCTGAACCGCCGCCGGCTCGCGTCCATGTCCAGCACGCACAGATCCGTGATCACCATGTCCACGCAGCGCTGACCCGTCAGCGGCAGCGAGCATTTCTTCACCAGCTTGGGCTTGCCGTCCTTGGAGCAGTGTTCCATCGTCACGACCACGCGTTTCACCCCCGCCACGAGGTCCATTGCTCCCCCCATCCCCTTCACCATCTTCCCCGGGATCATCCAGTTGGCGATGTCGCCTTCCTGCGACACTTCCATCGCCCCGAGAATGCACAGATCGATGTGCCCGCCGCGGATCATGGCGAACGAGTCCGCGCTGGAGAAGAACGCCGCGCCCTTCCGAGCCGTGATCGTCTGCTTCCCCGCATTGATCAGATCGGGATCGACCTCATCCTCGCGCGGGAACGGCCCGATCCCCAGCAGTCCGTTCTCCGACTGCAGCCACACGTCGATCCCCGGCGGCACCTGGTTCGCCACCAGCGTCGGCATGCCGATCCCGAGGTTGACAATGAACCCGTCGCGGAGTTCCGCGGCGGCACGCTTCGTTATTTGATCGCGGGTGAGAGGCATGAGGCGGATCGTGCGGCAACAGGTCGGACGGCAGCCCGGAGCATCTCCGGAACAGGCGTTCCAGCCTAACAAATGACCGGCAGACGGACCCATTGAACCCGGAGCAGTCAGCCATTAGTCTGCGCCGGACCGGCGTGAGCATGGGAGATGAACATGGCTGCGACCGTTGAAACTGCGGATCTCCTCTTCGTAGGCTCGGGGCGCTGGGTGGCCGGCCTCGACCGGTTCTCCGGCCACCCCGTGTGGCGCCAGAAGCTCCCCCGCCTCTTCGGCGGCCTCATCACGCTCGCACTCCGAGGCGACGAGCTGTATGTCGGACGCGGCGGCTACGTCTACTGCATGGACGCACGCACCGGCCAGACCCTCTGGGAACGCGGCGTCGGTTCACCAGGAAACACCGTCATGATGGCGCTCGCCGGCGGCACCAGCGACCAAGGCGGCGCCGCCGCTGCCCATGAAGCCGCTTCGGCCGCGAGCACCGCCGCGACCGCATCCTGAACAATCGCCCGATCGCACGCGTGCCGCTGCCGTCCCGCGGCGGTGCCCCGGATCACCGAATCATTCGCGCGTCAGCACCGCCAGCATGCTCAACGACCCAACCGTGAAGTCCGGCTCTGCCTCCGCGCTGCCGGAAGCGGACGGAATCAAGTCGGCCGCGTGGCGATTGACCCAGCACGTAGGGAACCCCAGCAACCGCGCCGGTGCGATGTCGTGATACTTGCTTTCCGCCACGTGCAGCACCTGCTCCGCGCGCAGGCCCAGCGCCCGCAGCGCCGCATCGAAGTGCGCCCGCCCAGGCTTGTACGACCGCACATCTTCCGCCGTCACGAGCGCATCAAGCCGCACTCCCAGCTTCGGCGCCGAACCCGCGAACAGGTCGCGGTCGATGTTGGACACCACGCAGAGCCTGAATCGCTCCTGCAAGGCGCGCAGCGCCTGCGCCGTATCCGGGAATGCAGGCCAGTCTCGGATCGAATCCGCGAGCGCGCCCAGCTCCGCCTTCGAGAACTCCGCCCCCAGTTCCCTTGCAAAGCGGCTCATCACCTCGCGCAACACGAGTCGGTAGGGCATGTACGGCCCGCGTTCGATTTCGCGCTCGAATCGCGCGTACAGCGACAGCACACGCTCCGGCGTCCAAAGCGCATCCGCCCCGTGACGGCGCAGGATCGGCTCCACCGCCCCGAGAATCCCTGTCTCCCAGTCGATCAGTGTGCCGTAGCAGTCGAACGTCATTGCTCGGATGGAGGAGAAGTCGATCACGACTCGCGCCTCAGTTTCGCGGAACGAAGCGCGTCTTCTCCCGATCGTTGGGCGAATCGCTGCTCTCCCCGGGCGCCTGCTTCGGTCCCGGAACGTTCGGCCAGGGTGCGGACGCCGGCTTGACAGGCTTGGTCGGCAAGGCGCCGTACACCATGAAGATCCCGCCCAGCACGATCAGCCCGATGGCCGGGGGATAGATGTACTGCCGCTGCCGCGCGACCTGATCCATCCGTTCCTTCCAGCCCGAGAGAATCTCGCCGGATTGTTCCGCGGCCGCGGCCGACCGGATCGCCTCGTGCGAGTACAGGATCAGCCCGAAGGCGATGCAGATGAGGATCAGCCCGGACACCGCCGCGCCGAGCTTCTGCCTCTTGCGCTTGAGTGCTTCCTTGTTCATGGCTCGTCGTTCCCGCGAATCGGTGTGCCTCACGGTGCCGCGCCGTCGACCATCCGAATCAGTCCTTCCGAGTGGTTCTCTGCTCGATCCTCTTCTCGGATTTCGTCACGACGATCGCATCCACGTAGTTCCCCGGCGTATGCACGGCATCCGGATCGATCTCCCCGACATCGACAAGATGCTCCACCTCCGCCACCACGACTTCGGCGGCCGTGGCCATCATGGGATTGAAGTTCCGCGCCGTCTCGTGGTACACGAGGTTCCCCGCCTTGTCCGCGGTGTGCGCCTTGACGAGCGCCAGGTCGGCCCAGAGTCCGGTTTCGGCGATATAGGTCTTGGTACGGCCCTTGAAGGCAATCTCGCGATGCTCCTTGCCTTCCGCGACCGGCGAGCCGACGCCCGTCGCCGTGAAGAAGACGGGAATCCCGGCCCCGCCGGCGCGGATGCGTTCCGCAAGTGTGCCCTGCGGGTTGAACTCGACCTCAAGCTCCTTGGACAGGAACTGCCGCTCGAACTCGGCGTTCTCACCCACATAGCTCGAGACCATCTTGCTGATCTGGCGGGTCTGCAGGAGCAGGCCCAGCCCCCAGTCATCCACGCCCGCATTGTTGGAGATGCATGTCAGGCCGCGGACGCCCGAATCGCGCAGGGCGATGATGAGCTGTTCGGGTATCCCGCACAGACCGAAACCGCCGACCATGACGGTCATGCCGTCGCGCAGCACGGCCCGGGAGCGAAGCCAGTTGAAGACCGATGAGGGGCTGGGATGGACCTTCTGGAGCATGGCGGAATGGTACCGCGCCGACACATTCCCACTTCCACTGAACCTTGGAACATTTCCAGCGGTGCGGACCTGACACACCATGCTCCGGCCGCGCTCTACACCCGCCCGAACAGCTTCTCCAGCTCACGGATCGTCACACGGATCGTAGTCGGCCGGCCGTGCGGACACGAAGTCGATCGCTCCACGCTCTCGCGCAACGCCAGCAGCTCATCAATCTCTTCAGGCGTCAGCGGGTCGCCGGCCTTCACCGCCGCCTTGCACGCCATCATGTCGAGAACTTCGTGGAGGAGGGCTTCGTCAAGGAGGGGGTCGGGGTTCGGGGTTTGGGGTTTGGGGTTCGCGATCTGAGTTTCAACACGCGCTGCCGGAAATGATGCGCCGATGCGAGGCGGAGTCACGGGAGCAACGAGCGTAAATGCCGGATCCGTTTCGATCCGCTCCACGAGATCGGCCATGAACTCAGCCGGATCGACATTGCGATCAAAGAGAAACGTCGGGAACGCGTGCACGCCGATCGCATCGGGTCCGATGGCCGCGGCCGCGATGCCCAGCCGTTCCAGCAGCGGGCCAAGCGACTCCAGCGCATCGATCGCGCGCGTCGTCGCCTTCACCGCCGCGGGCATGAGCAGCCGCTGGGATTCGAGGGTGCGAGGTTCCTGCGCATCCCCGGGCGCGATCCTCGCCCGCAGTTTCTCGAACATGACCCGCTCGTGCAGCGCGTGCTGGTCGATGATGAGCAGCCCCTGCTCGTCGTGCGTCACGATGTAGGAGTTGTGCACCTGGATCGCCGTCCGCGCGGGAAGCGCTCCGGGCATCGCGCCCTGACCCGGCGCGTCGTGCAGGCGCGAAGCGCGGAGATGATCCTCCGGCACCGGATGGCGTGTCGCCCCCGACCCGGCGGGCTGACCCGCGGCGCGAATCAGTTCCGCTCCCGCGATTTCATCCACTTCCGCGCGGGACGTCATCGCCTCGCGCATGGCCGCGAAGTCGAACTTCGGTTCCCCTCCTCCCCTGCCGCCGAGATTCCTCAGATGGCTTATGAATCGATCGGCCGTGTCGGCACGCCCGAGCACGGGCGGGCGCGATCCACTGCTGAACACATGCGCCGTCGCGCTCGGCCGGTCCGCGCCCGCGGCGCGGTCGGACGCTTCCGGTCCTCCGCCGCTCCCCCATGAGCGATCCAGCGTCGGAGTCAGGTCCGCGCTGCGCAGCGCCTCGCGCACCGAGCGATACACCACCGAGTGCACCATCGAGCTGTCGCGGAACCTCACTTCCGCCTTCGCGGGATGCACATTCACGTCCACCGCGCCCGGGTCCATCTCCAGCATCAGCACGCCCGCGGGGTGCTTGCCCGGCTCGATCAGGCCCCTGTACGCCTCCTTGAAGGCGTGCTGGATCGTCTTGTCGCGAATCGCCCGCCCATTCAGGAAAACGTGCTGCCACTTCGGCGACGGCTTGGCCAGCGCCGGCACCGCCACCAGCCCCCAGAGCGCCACGCCCCGCACATCCTCGAACTCGTCGGCGTGCGCCTCGAGGTACTGCGATTCCAACTCGCGCCCCAGCACCGCGAGCACGCGCTCCCGGGGCGAATCCGTCCGCGGCAAGTCCAGAAGCACCCGACCATCCGCCCTCATTTCGAAGGCGACCGCCGCGTGCGACATCGCGATCTCGCGCACGACATCCGCGCAGTGCCCCTGTTCCGTCTGCGGCGTGCGCAGAAACTTGCGCCGCGCGGGCGTATTGAAGAAGAGGTTGCGGACCGTGACGCATGTGCCGACCGGCCCGGCCTCCGGGCGCGGCTCGCCCTGCTCGGCTCCTTCACAGTCCAGCCGCATGGCGCCGGCCTGATCGGCCGTCCGCGAGCGGATGCTCAGCCGCGACACCGACACGATGGATGCCAGCGCCTCGCCCCGGAAGCCCATCGTGCCCACGCGATCAAGGTCGCCCGCGTCGCGGATCTTGCTCGTCGCGTGGGGCGCGACCGCCAGCGCAAGCTCCTCCGCCGGGATGCCCCAGCCGTCGTCGGTGATCCGGATCAGCTCGATCCCGCCCTGCTCGATCTCGACCGTGATGCGCGTCGCGCCGGCGTCCAGCGCATTCTCCACCAGCTCTTTCACCACCGACGCCGGCCGCTCCACGACCTCGCCCGCGGCGATCTGATTCGCCACAAGCGGAGGCAGCACGCGAATCTCGGGGCGCCGGGGCCGAGGCTCCGTTGGGGATGTCGCGGCCAGACGTGTCACGCGCCGGATTGTACGGGCGGCGGCGCGCCGTCCGCTCTCCGCTGCGCGTTATCCTCACCGCATGGGCGAAACCATCTTCTCGAAGATCATCCGGGGCGAAATCCCCTGCCACAAGGTCTACGAGGACCCGCATGTGCTGGCCTTCCTGGACATCCATCCGCTCAGCCGCGGACACACCCTCGTCATCCCGAAGGAGCCTGCCCCGACCATCGACAAGCTCTCCGATGATGCCGCCGCGGCATTGGGGCGCGTGCTTCCGCGCATCTGCCGCGCCGTTGTCGCCGCCACCGGCTGCACCGCGTGGAACATCCTCCAGAACAACGGCGCCGGCGCGCATCAGGCCGTCTTTCACGTGCACTTTCACATCATTCCCAAGACCCGCCCCGAGGACGGTCTGGGCATCCGCTGGCCGGCCGGCAGTCTGGACGCGGCCGCCGGCGCGCAGCTCGCCGCGGAGATCGCATCGAAGTTGAAGTGATCCCGGTACACGGACGCTGTTCGGATTGACCGTTCGTTCAGGAGACGATCGACCCGGGCGGGATGTCCGAGGCCGTCGTCAGGTAGACAATCCGGCGCGCCTGATCCGGGCCGGCGGCATCCTTCGGAATATCGCTCGCGGCCAGCAACATGCCGCGCGACTCCTCGCCCCGGATGATCCGCGGCTCCAGGTTCGCCACGATGATGATGTTCTTCCCGATGAGCGATTCCGGAGCGTAGTTCGCACGGATGCCGGCGCAGATCTGGCGGGGCACTCCCGTACCGTCATCCACCTGCAGCTTCAGCAGTTTGTCCGCGTTCGGGTGCGGCTCGGCATGAACCACCTTGGCGACGCGAAGGTCTACGCGGGCGAAATCATCGAACTTGATGGGAGGTTTCGGCTCGGCCATGAGGCCGAGTGTAACCGGTGTGCTCCCCGCCGGGACGTTCGCCCCCGACTACGCTTGAAGCCGGCACGGCCGGGCTTTTGGAGGGTGGCCGGACCGCCTGTCGATGCAGACAGGCACGAGCGGCCCCATGCCGCTGGCGGGTTCCGTACCCGCTTCAAGAGGCCCAGGAGGGATGATGGTCGGAGTCGTGAATCGCATTCGGTCGACCCGGAGGGCATGGCGTGCCTTTTCCGCGGTCGTTGCCGCAGCGGCAACCGCCGCAACCGCGCTTGCCCAGCCGCTGCAGGGCAAGCTCGATCGGCTCGCGAGCGAGTCCCGAGTGGCGAACTGCCGGATCGGCGTGGTTGTTCTGGATGCGGCGGACGGCCGCGTGCTCGCTTCGCGCCGCGCCGATGAGCAGTTCATTCCCGCTTCGAACATGAAGCTGTTGACGAGCGGCTGCGCCCTGAGCGTGCTCGGCCCCGACCATACCTTCGAGACGCAGTTGCTCTTCCAACCCGATCCGGGTTCATCGGGCAGCGGGCGGCTGGTGGTGAGGGGTTCGGGCGATCCGGCGTTCGGCGATCCGGTGCTGCTCGAAGCCATGGGCATGTCCGTGGATGAGTTCGTGGGCGTGTGGGTCAAGGCGACGACGGATGCGCGCATACGGTCAATCACCGAGCTTGTCGTGGATGACCGCGCCTTCGACCGGCAGGCCGTGCACCCCACCTGGCCCACCGGCCAGCTCAACAACTGGTATTGCGCCGAGGTGTCGGGTCTCACGTTTCACACCAATGTCATCCACCTCTTCGCTCGCCCCGCCGGCAACGGAGCGACTCCGGTCGTCTCCATGGAACCGCGAGCACCCTGGATAACCATCCGCAACCGGGCTCGCACCGTGACCAACGGCAAGCCGACCGTCGGCGCCGATTGGGTTGCGCCCAACGCCGAGATCACGATCCGCGGCGATGTGCGGTATGCCTCCGAGCCGGTGCGCCTGGCCATCCGCGGCCCAGCGGAGTTCTTCGGGAGGCTTCTGGCCGATCGCCTCGCGGGGGCCGGATTGAAGCCCGGGGCGGTGAGGCTCCCCGACGAGTCCGAAGACCTGTATGCAGGCCGCGAGCAGCGCGTCGTTCACGTAGTCCAGACCCGAATGAGCACCGTGCTCGAGCGATGCAATGTGAACTCGCACAACCTGTACGCCGAGTGCCTCCTCAAGGCCATCGGCGCACGTGTCACGGGACAGCCCGGTTCTTGGGGCAACGGCGACGCCGTCATGCGCCGCATCATGCTCGAACGCCTGGGGGCGGACGCCGGTGCCGGCATCGTCGTGGCCGACGGTTCCGGAATGAGCCGCGAGAATCGGGTGACTCCGGCCCTGCTGGCTCGCTGGCTCCACGGCTTCCTTCAGGACGACGCCCTTTCCGGCGCCTTTCTTGAGAGCCTCCCCAGCGCCGGCGAGGAAGGCACCCTCGAGAAGCGTTTCCGGGCGCGCCGGCCCAGGAACGAGGTTCGAGCCAAGAGCGGCTACATCTCCGGGGTTTCCGCGCTGTCGGGCTACGTGCTCAGCAGCAGCGGCGAGCGCGGCGCGATCTTCTGCATCATCACCAACGACCGCCCCAACAGCGTTCCTCTCTCGAGCGTGCGGACATTCGAGGAGAACGTCGTGCTCATGGTCGACGAATGGGTGGCTTCGCAGGCCACCGCCGGCGCCCGCTGACCGATCGCACGCACTGCGCACAAAAAAAAAGAACCCGGGTCCAATGACCCGGGGTTCTTGAGTTCAGAGATCGTTGGGCCTCCGCTCTAAGCGGCGGAGGCTGTTCGCTTCATGCTCAGCGCTTGTTGCGCCGACCAGCGAACGCCACACCCGCGAGAGCGAGCGAGATCGCGCCGGGAGTGGGAACGACCGCCGCGGTGCCGGTGAAGGCCGCGTTGGCCTCGAAGCTGTCAAAGTAGCCGTTGGGGAGCACGGCGACGTTGGTGATCGCCGTCAACGTCCAGGATGCGTCGATCGCATCGCCGAGCGCGTAGCCGGAACCCTGGAACGCCGTCGTGAGAGGCGAGCCGTAGTTGTAGGTCAGGCCGCCGCCCGCGGGGCTGGGATTCGTCACGAGCGAGCCGGAGTTGACGAGCACGTTCAGGTCGGCGCCGTCAAAGCTGCCTTCGAGAATCATGTCGCCGCCCGCGGTCTCATAGCGGAAGTAACCGTCGAGCACTTCGGCGGTGTAGAAGATGCCCGGGATGATCGCCGTCGCCGGTCCGACGTACGCGGTCTTCACGAAGGTCGCGTCATCGAACGTCAGAACGCCCAGTCCGTGCTCCGTCAGGTCCACCGTGAAGTCCACGGTCGCGGAAACGAACAGGAAGCCGTCATCGCCGGGATTCACCGGAGCCGTGTACTCGACTTCCCGGCCGCCCGAAGGATCGGCGTAAGTAAAGAACGCAGCGCCCTGTGCGGATGCTGCAACGGTGGCGGCGCCCACGGCGCCCAAAAGAACACTGATCTTCATCTCTGACTCCTCTCACGGTGTCCTGTGCAGAGAACACGCTGACTCAAGTGCCGAAACGCAGGCCGGTCGTAGTCAACAAAGCCTTCGTAGGGCGCAAACCCCGGTCGTTCCTGTGCAGGACGGGATTGGCTCGACCCCCTGTGCGAGGTCTTGCCACAAGATACTCGATTCCCTCCGTTCCGCAAGATGTAACCCCGAAAATTTGCGGGAGTTACAGGTTTTTCATACCCCGAAAGTGGGGTCCTCCGGACCGAGAAACGAGCGAACATTGTTACCTGACCCAAAAATCTCCCTTCCAAGTTCCTGATTGCCCCGGCGACGATTTGGTCCGCAGCTCATAAATGAAAAGCGGACCCGGTTTTCGACCGGGTCCGGAGAGATTGCGTCACGCGTTCCAAGATCCGGCAGCCGCTGCCGCCGGACAAAGGTTCACCGACGGGTCCGCCGAGTGCAGCACAACAGCCCGGAGAACGCACCCAGGGCCAGAGCGCCGGGGGTGGGAACCACTTGGGCCGTGCCGGTGTACGCGGCGTTGGACTCGAAGTCCTCGAAGTATCCGTCAGGCCCGATGCCGACGTGGCTGATCGCGGTCATCGTCCACACGGAATCGATGCCGTCACCGAAGGCCAGGCCCGTTCCGTCCAGCAGCGCGTTGAGCACCGCGCCGTACGTGAGCGTCAGCGAGCCGCCGGGATTGCTGTTGTTCGTCGTCAGCGACCCCGAGTTCGCGATGACGATGATCTTGCCGCCGTCATACACGCCCGAGAGGATCGGATCGCCGCCGCTCGTCGTGAACGAGAATGAGCCTTCGTTCGAGTCGGCGATGAAGATCCCGGGATCCACCTGAGTGGCCGGCCCGACCGTCGCATTCTTGACGAAATGCGCGTCGTTGAACAGGAACACTCCCAGGCCGTGGTCCGTGAGGTCCACGCGCAGGTTCACGATGGTGTCGATCGTCACCACACCATCGTCGCCCGGCTGGGTTGGCGCGGTGTACACGACCTCCAACCCGGAAGGCGGGTCGGCGTACGTGAACGAAACAGCCGCACCTGCGCTTGCAGCGACTGCTCCGGCCGTGCACAGCACGACAAAAACGGAAGAATGGCGCATGTTCTCTGACTCCTCTGTGCGTGGACCGGTCTGTGCAAACCGGCTCCCCACGACTCACCGGAAGCCTCCCCCCGCCACGTGCGCGGAAGAGGCGCCGGGTTTTCCTCTGTGCTGCTTCCATCCTACCCGGGAAGTCCGCAAATGCAATCCCAAACCGAGCGCGTTAAGAGTTTCCGCAAAATCCCCTAATGTTCTGTGTTCGGAATATGGCAGGCATACAAGAACCATCGCATCTATTCAACGTCGGCAGAGAATCGTGCTGAGGATGTCGAAAAAAAACCCGGCCGTTGGCGGCCGGGTTTGGACTGTGCCCGAGGATGGGAACGACGAGGTTACGTCGCTCAGCGGCGCGAGGAGCGCCGGCCGTACGCCGTCACACAGGAGAACAGGCCCAACGCGAGGGCGCCGGGCGTCGGAACGATCTGGGCTGTCCCTGTGAACGCCGCGTTCGACGTGAAGCTGTCAAAGTATCCGCTCGGCAGAATCGCCACGTTGGACACATTCGTCAGCGTCCACACCGCATCGATGGCCGGACCGTAGACAAGCCCCGACCCAAACAGCAGGTCAAGCATCGGCTGACCGTAGCTGTAGGCGAGCAGCCCGCCGGGCGCGGTGATATTCGCGGTCAGCGATCCGGAGTTCGCGACAAGCACGAGGTTTCCGCCGCTGTACGATCCGCCGAGGAGGAAGTCGCCCCCGCTGGTCGTGTACGAGAACGTGCAGTCGATCGACTCCGCGGAGAAGATGCCCGGAGCAACTTCCGTGGCCGGTCCGACCGTGGCCTGCTTGACAAAGTGCACGCCGAAGAAATCGTGAACACCGAGGCCGTGATCGGACAGATCAACCTGCAGATCCACGATCGTATCCACGGTCACAACGCCGTCATCACCGGGATCCAGCGGCGCCGTGTAGACAACTTCGTTCGACCCTGGGGGATCGGCATACGTGAACGAAACCGCCGCGCCGGCGGTTGAAGCCAACGCACCCACCGCGCCGAGCGCGGCCAACGAATAGGCGAATCGCATGATCTCTGACTCCTCTTCCGGCCCGTGTGCCGGGTTCCTCTGTCCTCACGATCGCCGCCGTCCCGGTCCCTGTAACCCGGGAAGGCGTGCCTCGAGTTCCCTGCACCAGACAATCTATCAATGGCCGGTACGGAAGCAACCGCAAAATTGCGGCAATTCCGACGGAGATATCAGAACCCCCTGATCAATTCCCCCCAAGAGCCGTTGCCAACGTTTTATGGGCGCTGCAGTTGCGCGCTTCCGTTCAGTGTCAGACCGTATCCCGAGTCAATCCGCACAAAGACCGACTGTCCGATAAGCCCGACCGGGTCGATGCCGGTCGGACAATCGAAGAGAACGATCAGGTCCCCTTCCGTCCGCCCCGTCATCTGGACGGGGTGGTCGCTCCCGTCCGCACTGGTCCCGGCAAGGCCCCCCGCATCACCCAGCATCGCCCCGCCCTTGCCGGAGGTCGTCGTGATTCCCCGCACGGTCAATCCGACCCGTTCACCGCGGGCCGTCGCGTCCGCGCGCCGCTTGCGCTCCGCCGCGCTCATGCCCTCGACGAACACTTCGACGGTCCGTCCGACCTGCGACCGGCTGATCTCATCCGAAATCCTGTGCTGCACGGCAAGCAGCTCGTTGCAGCGCCGGCGCTTCACATCATCCGGCACATCGTCGGGCAGGCGCTCGAACGCGCTCGTCCCGGGCCGCGGGGAATACTTGAAAATGAAGCAGTTCTTGTACCGAACCCGCTCCAGGAGACGCACGCTCGCCTGGAAGTCCTCGTCCGTCTCGCCGCAGAACCCGACGATCATGTCGCCGGCGATCATCAGCGGCCGGCCGATCTCCGGCTGGTCCAGATAGGCGCGGGCGCGGTCGATGAACTCCAGGTACTCTTCTGCCGTATACCCGCGGTTCATCCGCCGCAGAACCTCGTTCGAGCCTGACTGCGCCGGCGCGTGCAGGTAGCGGCAGATGCGGGGAGAGTCGCGCATCACTTCCAGCACATCGTCGCCGAAGTCCCTCGGGTAGCTGGTCACAAAACGCAGTCGCCGAATCGCCGGGACCTCTTCGTGAATGCGCCGGAGCAGCCCCGCAAAAGTGGTGACCTTCTCGCCTTCGAACGGGTCGCGACGGTGCCCGCCGAGATAGGAACGGCCCTTCTGCGGCTGAACCACACCCCCCACCGTCACGGCCGCGCCGTGCTCGAAACGGTAATGATTCACCGTCTGACCGAGCAGCGTGACCTCCACGACCCCGGCATCCGCCAGACGTTTGCATTCATCCACGATGTGGTCCGGCGGACGATGGATTTCCGCGCCGCGCGTCCGCGGCACGACGCAGTATGTGCAGAACTTGTTGCACCCCCGCGTGATCCGAACGTACGCCGAGCCGTTGTGATCGCTCGCCGAAATGGCCCTGGAGAGATCGAGAAACTCCAGCGAATCTTCCGCGGCCGCGAGGGTGGAGCTGCGCCGGGAGGTATCGCCCTGCAGCGCAAACTGGCGGTGGCGGTGGTGATGAGAAGGGCCGGAGTTCCTGTGCGCGACGGCGGTGGACGAGCTTCGGATATCGGCGAGGTCGCCGGCACGGGTGCGAACGGCGTTGTCGAGCAGCACGGGAAGCTTGTCCAGTTCGCCGGGACCGCAGAGGATGTCCACCGCGGGGAACCGCCGGAACATGTCCACACCGTCGCGCTCGGCCATGCAGCCCAGCACTCCGACGATCAGACCCGGCTCGCGCTGTTTGCGCAGCTTGAGTTCCCCGAGCCGGGAGCGGACCTTCTGTTCGGCGTGATCGCGGACCGAGCACGTGTTGTAGAGCACCACGTCGGCCCGGTCGGGGTCGGACGAGAAGGCATACCCCAGCGCGCGGAGCTGCCCCATGACCAGCTCGGAATCAAGCTCGTTCATCTGGCAGCCGAAGGTTTCGAGATATACGGTTCTTGCAGTCACCGGACCAGTGTACGCCGGGCGCGGAAAGAACTGATTGGATGCATGAGAGAAAAAGGGCCGCCCGGATGCGGACGGCCCTCTCTCAGAAAGCTGGATTCCGATCTCCAAAATCAGGTCTGGCCGTCAATCCAAACGAACTGCGATGTCGGCGAGGACTGCACCCATTGCGAGTTGAGGGCCGTGCCTGGACGGGACGCGATGCCGCGCTTCCAAAGTCGAAGATAGGCATTGCGCGTATCGGTCAAGGCGTAGTCGGGTTCAATGACGAAGAGATTGTCTTTGTAGGTTTGATTGTTGTACTTGATCGTGATTTCCTTCGGATTGGGCGTCTGTTCGTACTTCACGTGCCCGTCGTTGTAGGCGATGTTACCCTCCCACGTATTCTTGCTTCCGTGGATGAGGAAGGTGGTAGAGTCGATGCCCAGCGCCGGTGGCGACGAGACGACCTTCCACTCGCCGTCGGCAGGCTCGGTCGTGCCGCTGTACAGCGGACCGCGATTGCCCACGACGGCGACCGTTGAGAGCTGCGCGAAGGTGCCCCAGTTCGTGAGCCAGGAGCCGCCTACCGGCATGTGCGCATAGCTGTTGTTGCCGGTCCGGGTCGGAACAGAACTGAGACTGGTTGCGCCATCGCCCGGGTGAGGAGTGCCCTTGAACGCCGGATCCCACAATGCCTTGGCGGGCACCTGAGCCGTATCCGGAAGCCGATAGTCGTACTCGTCTTCCGTCATCAACCGGATCTCGGCGGTGGCAGGATTGTCTGCCGCCTCGGCCGGAGAGATGAACACGTCCAGAGCAAGGGTCTCATTGAACACCATGACGGACCAGATGGTCCCGGTGCGGTTCTTTTGATAAAGGCCGGCCGTCAGTTCCGTATCGTCGCCCTTGTCCATCAGATCGGGGCGGGGATACGACTCGTCGTACGACTGCGCCCACGTGAGCAGGCCCTGGTGAATGCCCTTGACGTTGCCTGAGCAGCGGATCTGGGTCGCATTCTTCCGGGCTTTGCCCAGGGCGGGCAGCAGCAGACCGATCAGGAGCGCGATGATCGAAACCACGACCAGCAGCTCCACCAGCGTGAATCCACGCTTGATTGTTCTTTTCATCGGATCACTCCAACGCTTGGATGCGGGTTGTCGAACCTGTGGTGATTGTCAATCGGGCGCGGCCGGGGGCGGCCCCGGCCGCGCGCCGAGAGGTCTGCAACGCCTGCCGGTTTATTCGCCGTCCACCCACACGTAGGAGCCACCGGGCGCTTCCAAGTGCTCCGTGTCGAACGTGTCCGCCGGCGGAATGCCGTCGAACCACGTGCGCATCACGGCGTTGGTGCGGGTCGCGACGTTGTTGCTGCCGGATCCTTCGTTCTCTTCATCGACGAAGAGATTGTCGCGCTGAGCGCGAGGGTTGGTGCCCGTCTTGTCCAAGAAGGTCACCGGCTCGGGATCCGGGTCGTTGAAGAAGGTCACATTGCCGTCCGCGAAGCCGACGTTGCCCGCCCAGCGGCCCTGCTTGCCGTGCATGAGCACCGCGTCGGAGGACTCGCCATAGACGGCATCCGAACCCGAGAGCAGCGTCCACGTGTCGCCGACAGCGGGGGTCTCGGTTTCCTCGTACACGCCGCCGCGATTGCTGACCACAGGCTGCGTCGAGCTGAACGTGTTGGTCCAGTTCTTCTGGCGGGCGCCGGCGATCACATTGTGCGCGTAGCTGTTGTGCCCGACCGGGTTCGGATCAATGCCCGTAGGCGGAGTCGATGCCTGGTGGTCCTTGGGCGTGCCCTTGAACTTCGGATCCCACAAGGCCCGACGCGGGAAGGGAACACCCGTCGGGTCGTCGTACTCGTAGTCCTCGAAGACAACCATCTGAGCCGTCTCCGCCTGGCTCACCTGCATTTCCGGCGTCGTGATCTGGGCGTAGATCAGGAGCGAATAAACATTGCCGGTGCGGTCCTTGTTCGCCGCGTCCACCTCGGTGTCGTTGAGCTTGTCGGCGACCTCAGGCCGCGGATAGCTGCCCTTGTTGTCGCCCGCCCACGTCGTGAAGGCCTGAACGATGCCTCGCACCTGCGTGCCGTCCTTGAGCTGCACCGCGTTCTTGCGGGCTCGACTCAGGGCCGGGAGCAGGATGCCGATGAGCAGCGCGATGATCGAAATCACCACGAGCAGCTCAACCAGTGTGAATCCGCGCTTCTTTGAGTTTGTCATGCAATGTCTCCAGACAAAGGTTCCGAACGCTCACGAATTCGCCGCCGTGTCCGCTTCACACCAGGGGTACCCCCGGCAAGGACACGGCTGATAGCCGACTTCACGGCGCGGCCCGTACGCGGCCGACGCCGAACTACGAACTCCGGCGCACGGACGCTGCCTGCGTCCGCCGGCCGGAAATCACATCCGCGGACGCTCGTCACGCAGCGCCCGAGGCCCCAGACGGGTGTCGGCTTGTTCGGTTTCCCTTGCCTGGCCGCCAATCAATCGATGAATGGCAATAAGGGCGTTTCAATCAACGGCGCAAGGCGGAGAGAGCCGCGAACCGGCCGCAACCTTCCGGTACCATACGGCTGACCCTTCGCATGTCAAGGTGGGATGGTTGCAGAGTTTTCCAGATTTCCCCGGCACTTTCGCCCGGCCGACACCAGCACACGGCAATCCGACTCGTTCGCGACATCCCATACAAACCGCAAACCCCGCGAGAACGCAACATGCCCGATTTCGAATCTCGGCTCGCCCAGCTCGGCCTGAAACTGCCCGATCCGGCCAAACCGGTCGCCAACTACATCCCCGCCGTCCGCACCGGCAACCTCGTGTTCCTCAGCGGACAGGTTCCCCTCCGCAACGGCCAGCTCATCAAGGCCGGAACCGTGCCGGGGGCGGTCTCCATCGAGGAGGCGCGGGAGTGTGCCCGCCAGTGTGTACTGAACGCCTTGGCGGCGCTCAAGGCCGAGATCGGTTCTTTGGACCGCGTGAGGCGCTTCGTGAAGGTCGGCGTGTTCGTCGCCTGCGAGCATGGCTTCAGCGATCAGCCGAAGGTGGGAAACGGTGCCAGCGACCTGCTGGCGGAGATCTTCGGCGAAGCAGGGAAGCATGCGCGCGCTGCGGTGGGCGTGCCGGCGCTTCCCCTGAACGCACCGGTGGAGGTGGATTTCGTGGTCGAGGTGACGTGAGCCGGGGCGCCCGTGCTCAGCCGCCGAACGCCTTCTTGTAGTCGGCGATGAACTTCTCCAGCCCGAGGTCGGTAAGCGGGTGCTTCATCATCTGCTGAATCACCGAGAACGGGACGGTCGCGACATCGCAGCCGGCAAGAGCGCAATCGACCATGTGCTTGGGGTGCCGAATGGAAGCGGCGAGAATCTTCGTCCGGTAGCCGTAGTTGTCGTAGATGGTGCGGATCTTGTGGATGAGGTCCATGCCGTCCTCGGCGATGTCATCCACCCGCCCGATGAAGGGGCTGACGAGATAGGCCCCGGCCTTGGCGACCATCATGGCCTGAAGGGGCTGGAAGCACAGGGTGAGATTGGTTCGGATGCCCTCATCCGCGAACTTCTTGCACGCCTTGAGGCCGTTCACCGTGCTCGGCAGCTTCACGACGATGTTCGAGGCGATCTTGGCGTGCTCGCGCCCCTCCTTGAGCATGCCTTCGTAGTCCGTCGCGATCACTTCCGCGGAGACAGGCCCCTTCACGATCTCGCAGATCTCCGCCAGGCGCTTGGTGTAGCTCACCTTCTCCTTCGCGATCAACGAAGGATTGGTCGTGACACCGTCGAGAATGCCCATGTCGTGCGCCTGCTTGATCTCGTCGATGTTCGCAGTGTCGATGTACAACTCCATGGCGAGGGCCTCCGGTTCGGCGTTCGGAAACTCGGGCACGCATCGACGACCCGCGCCGCAGGACCGCGGCTCATCGGGCATCGACGACAGTGTACGTCAGCCCAAGCGCAGGCTGCTTGTTACGGGCCGTCCCCCGATGCCAGCAGCATCACCGCCAGCACGGTCACCCCCACCGCGTACGCCACGGCGCCGATAACGATCCACACCAGCACCTGCACCTTCGGATGCCGGAACGGCGATGGTTCACGCGAGCTTTCCGCCAGCACCAGCGGCTGACTGGCGCTCTGCTGGGCCAGTTCGGCCAGCACCGACGCGCTCGCCTCCTTGTGGGCGATCGGCGGCAGCTCGCCGCGACGCACCGCCCGCAGGTCCACCAGCAGATCGGCGCAGTTCTTGTACCGGGTGCGCCGGCTCTTGGACATCATCATCTCGATGACCTCGCTGATGCCGGCGCTGAGCTTGGGATTCACGTGGTCCGGCGGGACCAGCGCTTCCTTCAGGTGCTTCTGCATCACCTCGGCGGGATTCTTGCCGTTGAAGGGCACCGCACCCGTGACCATGTGATAGAGCGTCGCCCCCAGCGAGTAGATGTCCGCCTGCGGCCCGATGTTCACCTCTCCCCGGATCTGCTCCGGAGAGATGTAATACGGCGTTCCGAAGGCCTTGCCCTTCTCGGCGAGCGCGGCCTCCTTGTCGTCGATTTCCCGCGCCAGACCCAGGTCCGCGAGCTTGGCGATGCCGCTCGGCGTGATGATGATGTTCTTCGGCTTGACATCGCGGTGAATCAGGCCCTTGTCGTGGGCATGGCGGAGCGCATCCGCCACGTTGATGATGATGTCGACCGCGTCCTGCTCCTTGAACTTCTTCTGCTCTTCGATCAGGTCGTGAACGGTCTTGCCCTCCACGAACTCCATGACGAAGTAGTGGAACTCCCCGGCCTGCCCGACGTCGATCGCCTGCACGATGTTGGGATGGTTCAACTGTGCCGCCGCACGTCCCTCGGCGTAGAACCGCTCGATGAACTGCTTGTTCGTCGAAAACTTCCGCGGCAGCACCTTGATCGCCACCATCCGGTCAAGGCTCAGTTGCTTGGCCTTGAACACCGCCGCCATCGCGCCCGCGCCCACCTTCCCGATCACCTTGTAGCCCGGAATCTGCTGCCCGGACCGCTCGGCCTCGGCGAGCTGGCGCAATCGCGCAAGCTGACGCTTGGTCACGTACTCGCTCTCGACGAGCAGCTCGGCCAGCGAGCGATTCGGGTCCGCCGCCGCCCGCCGCCGCGCAAGGGCCGATTCGACCTCTTCCTGCGTCGCCAGTCCCTGGTCCACCACCAGCCTGCCGAGGATCGTGTCGTAGCCGGATGCGCCCCCGCCGCCCGAGGCGAGCGCGGCGAAGGCCGTCTCGCCGCTTCCTGCCGTCTTTCCGCCTGGTGCGGAACCGCCCGCGCCAGCAGCGGAATCCGGGCGTCCGCCGGTCAGAAGCTGCGCGGTGTCACTCGGGACGGTGGATCCTCCCGCCGTGGCGACACGCCCTTCGGGCATGGGCAGGCGCGACTCCTCGCTCGGATTGTGGCTTGGAACGCTCGGGCTGGACACGCTTTCCCGCCTGACCCCCACGGATGACCCGCTTGAACCGGCCGAATGGGAGGCCAACCTAGACCTGCCTTCACCGGGTGTCAACGACGTCGCGCCCGGCGGGTTCGATGCTCCGCGGGAGGTCACCGGGGAGCGCGCGCCCGCGGGCGACCGCCGGGCATCCGGCCGCGCGGGAGCATAGCCATCGCCGACGCCGATGCGAACGGATCGGCCTCCCCGCCTGGCTTCTTCACCACGAGAACCCGTCACCGACAATCTATTCGGGGAATGGCAGGGCGCTGTTCCCCGGGATAGAGACCTCACCGACCTTTCAGCGAACTTTCACTCTGCAATCCGTCGCAGTGGCCGAATTTATCGCCCTTGCCGTAGTAACGACGCGCAGCCTGAACGTGCAGTTCGGACTGTCGGGCAGCGCCGCACCGTCTTTCCGCAGCCATCAACTCCCGGTGCTGCTCTCACCGCCGCGCGACCGGCGGCGAAAACGATCTCACTTCACCCCGTCCCTCTCCGCCATGTACCTCATCAGGTCAATGCACCTTGCCGCGTAGCCGGCCTCGTTGTCGTACCAGGCCACAACCTTGAAGAAGTTCTTGTTCAGCTCGATGCCCGCCTTGGCATCGAAGATCGATGAGCGGTGATCGCCGATGAAGTCGCTGGACACCACTTCCTCTTCCGTGTAGCCCAGCACTCCCTGCATCGAAGTTTCGGCCGCCTTCTTCATGGCCGCGTTGATCTCGGCCAGGCTCGTCGCCTTCACGGTCCGGAACGTGAGGTCCACGGCCGAGACATCGGCCGTGGGGACGCGGAAGGACATGCCCGTGAGCTTGCCTTTCAGCTCCGGGATGCACAGCGTCACCGCTTTGGCCGCGCCGGTGCTGGCCGGGATGATGTTCATGTAGGCGTTGCGACCGCCGCGCCAGTCCTTCTTCGAAGGGCCGTCCTGCGTGGGCTGGGTGGCGGTGGCGGCGTGTATGGTCGTCATGAGGCCCTCCGCAAGGCCGAAGGTGTCATGGATGACCTTCGCGACGGGCGCCAGGCAGTTGGTCGTGCAGCTCGCGTTGCTCACGACCGCATGTTTGGCGGGGTCGTACGTCTCGTGATTCACCTTGAAGCACACGGTGGGCACCTGCGACGGCTCGCTCTTGGTCGGTGCGCTGATCACGACGCGCTTGGCGCCGCCGCCGGAGATGTGAGCGCTCGCCTTCTCGTAATCGGTGAACAGTCCGGTGGACTCGAGCACGTATGCAACGCCCATGTCCTTCCAGGGCAGCTTCGCCGGATCCTTTTCCGAGAAGGTCCTTGTCGTCCTGCCGTTCGCGGTGAACGAGTTTTCCGTGGCCGAGATCGCCACCTCGCGCCCCCCGAGGCGGAATCGCCCGTGCATGGTGTCGTACTTCAGGAGATAGGCAAGATTGTCCGCGGGTACGAGGTCGTTCACCGTGGCCACTTCGATGCCTTGCTCCGCCGCGATGCGGTAGACAAGGCGGCCGATGCGTCCGAAACCGTTGATGCCGATGCGAAGCGCCATGTGGAAGATCCTTTCAATCGTTGACGAAAGCGAGCACCGATGACGCGGCGTGCAACGGACGGATCGTGAAGTTCAGGAGTGAACTCTGCCGGCTCCGAAGCCGCGTGCCGTGCCCCGTTCCTCCGTGCGTCCGTTTCGATCCAGTCCGCATGCTCTCTCCGTGGTTGCCCTGAAAAATACTCTCAAGCACGATGCATCATCGATGTCAGCACGTCCAAGCCGCGCTGGAGCGTGCCGTCACTGGTGGCAAAGCTCAGTCGGAAGTGCGAATCTCGGCGCGAGAAGACCTCGCCCGGAATGAGCAGGAGATCGCGCTCGATGGCGGCGTCGCAGAACTGCCGTCCGGTCATCTGCAGCCGCGCCGGAATCTGCACGAAGGCATAGAACGCGCCGCCCGGCCGCACGACTTCGGTCAAAGGCGCCAGCCGTCGCATCACCTCATCGCGCTTGCGCGCGTAGCTTTCGACGAACGGCGTCATGTCGCAGTCAAACGTCGCGAGACAGCCGTGCTGCAGCGGCGCCGGGGCGCAGACGAATGAATACTGCTGCATCTTGGTCATCTCGTCGATGAGCCGGCGCGGCCCGGCCGCGTAGCCCATCCGCCATCCCGTGCAGCCGTACGTCTTGCCGAATCCGCGGATCAGCAGCACGCATTCGTGCGCGCCGGCCACGCGCGCGGGGCTGGGGCAGCGACGTCCCGCTCTTCCCACGCGGCACTCCGTCAGCGCATCGGCAAAGCAGAAGCGGTCATAGATCTCATCCGAGATCAGCACCACGCCCCGGCTCCGGCACAGCTCGAGCACTTCCTCGCACTCACGCTGGCTCATCACCACGCCGCTCGGATTGCCCGGCGAGTTCAGGAGCACCGCCCGCGTGCGCGCCGTCATCAGCGGCTCGATCCGGGCCGCGGTCATCCGGAAATCGGGATAGGTGTCGCAGAACACCGGCACGCCGTCGCAGATCCGCGCCATGTGGGGATATGCGACGAAGTACGGGTCCGGAATGATGATCTCGTCGCCGGGCGAAAGCAGCGCCAGCATCGCCAAGTGCAGCGCGCCGCTCGTGCCCGCGCTCACAATCGCCCCCACCGCACTGCCCGGCTCGCCGGCATCACTCGGCCAGCCCACATCCTCCACCAGCTCCTGCGCAATCCTCTTGCGCAGCGCCGGGATGCCGGTCGTCAGCGTGTAGCCATTCTCGTTTCTGGAGATCGCCTCGATCGCGGCGCGCTTCACCGCCTCCGGCACAGGAAAGTCCGGCTGTCCGATCGAGAGATTGATAGGGTCCTTGAGCTTGGCACCCAGTTCGAAAACTCGCCGGATGCCCGAAGCATCAATCTCGCGGCAGCGCTTGGAGATGAGGCGGCCCACATCCATCACCAGAGCCTACCGCGCAGAATCCGGCTTGTCTGCCCGATCACCTTTGAAAAGCGACTCGATGCCAATCAATGCCGAACAGAATTCGGCGAAATCGACTGAAAGCCTGTGAATCAACCTCGCGGCGGTTCAGCCCGCGGCCACTTTGCGGCTCGACGTCTTGGGCAACCCCAGCACCGGCTTCTTGGCGGGATCGAAGCCCTTGAGCGCTTTGAGCTTCTCCAGACGCTCGTGCCGCTTCAGCACGCTGCGGTGCTGCGCCAGATTGCCGCCCGTCTTGAGGGATGAATCGAGACTCATGGTCAGTTCCTTGTCTCTCGGCCAACGGCTGCAACAACCCACCTGACCGAGTCTACTGCCTGTATTTTTCCCAGTACGGATCCTTGAAGTTCGTCGAAGCCTTCCGCTCCTGCTGATACTCCCGCCCCAGCGCCTTCACCTGCGCTTCAAGCGCTTTGCCGGCGGTGCCGTACCAATCCTTGCTCCCGAACCCCTCCAGAACCACCACTCGCCACCGGGAGGGACGATTATCCACCGGAATCACGCCGATCTCAAGTCCACGGGAAGCCAGAAACGCAGCAGCGTCCTCCGCTTCCGACTTCGGCAGCGTCGCGACGATCAAGTAGTTCATCCCCGCTTGCCGCGGATCCTTGGTCTTGCCGCCGACCACAACCACCCGCCCCGTCGAAGGGTTGTTCGTGCTTTGGCCGGACTCCGAGGGCGACGAGGGAGGCGGCGTTCCCGCCGCTGCCTCGCGCGGACCCATCAACCCCGGGTTGACGGGAAGTTGATTGAGCGGCTCATTGATCGGCTCTGCGCCCACCCCGCCCAGCGCAAGGTCCTGTAGCTGGCGCCGGTGCGCTCGCTCGCTCATCGAATACCCGATCGCATACCCCCCGATCCCCACCGCGAGCACCACGGCGACCAGAAAAAACATGTAGCCGATGGGAACGCGGATCGTGCGCCCGGGACTGAGGCCCGCGAGCGTGCTGTCTTCGCCGGGATCGCGCGCCCGCGGAACCGAATCTCCCGAGCCTGATGTCGCCGGCGCTGCCGCAGCAGGGCGGGTTCCGCGTGACCCCATCAGTTCGTACAGGGCAGGTGATCGGCGATCGCGACGCATGAGGCCGGATTATCAACGGAGCGGCACGGCACGGCAAACCTTCCCCGCAAGAAATCGCCATTTCTTGCCGCCGGACCGCTCAGCGGGATGCACAGGCGATCACGCTCGCCACGGCGTAGCTGTCCGAGTGCGTGATCGAGAGGAACCAGTGCTCAACCCCGAGAGTCGCGGCGATCTTTGCGGCCTCGCCGCCCAACCGAACCCCCGGCCTCCCCTCGGCGTCCCGGAGAATGTCGATGTCCGACCATGCGATGCCGGAGGTCCAGCCCGTACCCAGGGCCTTGAGGACGGCCTCCTTGGCCGCGAAGCGCGCGGCCAGGTGCTCAAACCGGCGGTGCTTGCTCTCGGCCGCATAGGCCTGCTCGGAATCCGTAAAGCAACGGTCGAGGAAGCGCTCGCCGTGCTCGGTGACCATCGCGGCGATGCGGGCGGTTTCGACGATGTCGATGCCGTGTCCGATGATCCGCATGGTGGAATGCAGTGTACCACGGAGACACCGAGACACGGGGCAGAGAGCACATGCTGCGCATCGACTGCTCGAAAGATTCAGCCTTGCTTTTCATTCTCCACTCCGTGCTTCTGTATCTCTTGTGGTGAGATTCTTCTCAGTGACCTCGGTGACTCCGCGGTGAATACACTGCGTCCATGACCAGCGAATCGACAAGCCGGCACAAAGCCGCTGCCGCGGCGGGGCCGAACACCCGCTCCGTGCCGTGTTCGGTGATCACCGTGTCGGACACGCGCACACCCGCGACGGACAAGGGCGGTGATCTCGTGGTTCGTCTGCTCACCGAAGCGGGACACACCCTCGTGGACCGGACGATCGTGCCCGACAATCCGGACGCGATCGCGAAGGCCATCGAGATGCGCCTTGCCGATCCGCGCGTGCGCGCGCTGCTGCTGACCGGCGGCACCGGCATCGCGCCGCGGGACACGACGATCGAGGTGGTGCGAGCGCGACTGACCGCGGAAATGCCCGGTTTCGGCGAGTTGTTCCGCATGCTGAGTTATCAGCACGTGGGCGCGAGCGCGATGCTCAGCCGCGCCGTGGCAGGGCTGGTGGCGCACAATGCAGCCGCCGGCGGCGACACGTTCGTGTTCGCCATGCCCGGCTCTGTGAACGCGGTGGAAGTCGCCATGACCAAACTGATCGTGCCGGAGCTGAGCCACCTGGTGTGGGAGCGGTCGCGTTGAGGAACCCGCCGAAATCCGGAGCATCGCGTCCCGGCCGGTCCGACCAGAGCGAATCTACGCGCCGGAACCGGATTTGGTTTTCCCTGTCTTCGACGCAGCGCCCGAGCCGCCGCACTCTCCCGCCGGTTTCTTGCCGCAGGCGCAGGAGCCGGTATGGACATGGCCGCCGGAGTCCGTCGAGGATTTGTCGCCGGCCTTTCCGTTGACGCTGCCGCTCTTCTCGGCTTCGGCGGCCTTCTTGTACGAATCGGAGCGGTAGTCGGTCTCGTAGAAGCCGCCGCCCTTGAAGAGCACGCCCGCGCCCAGTCCGATCTTGCGCTCCAGCGTGCTCTTGCCGCACTGCGGGCACTTCTTCAGCGCCTTGGCGGTCATCGCCTGGAACTCTTCGAACTCGTGGCCGCAGGCGCCGCAGATGTATTCATACGTCGGCATGGAAGCTACCTCGAAATGCTAGGTACGAGACTCCGGTCAGTGACCGTTCCTCAACCGATATTCGACCCTACGGCATCCGTGCAACGCTGACCTTCGCCGGGCGAAGCGTCCGATCCTGGTACAGCACGCCCGGAGCAAGCGTCGCGACCACTTGACCCGCACGAACTCCCTCGGGCGGATCGGTCTGCGTGACCGCCTCGTGCCGGTGCGGATCGAAGTCCTCGCCGGGCTTCGGCTCGATCAGCGACACTCCCTGCCCCCGCAGGGCGCTCACCAGCTCGTCGCGGATCAGGCGGACGCCGGCGAGCACCTGCTCGCCCGGGGTCACCTTCGGATCGACATTCAGCGCCAGATCGAAATGATCCAGCACCGTGAGCACGCTCTGCACGACCGACTGCACTCCCTGGCGACGCGCCTCCTTCTCGTTCTCGAAGGAGCGGCGCTGATAGTTCTGGAAATCGGCCAGCGCACGCGTGTACTTGGACTTCAACTCCTCCAGTTCGGCGCGCAGCAACTCGATCTCGGCGTGGTCCTTCTCGGCCGCGGCCGCGAGATCCTCCGGAGATGGCCCCTCCGGGTCGCCGCCCTGCAAAGGTTCCTCGGGTTGTTGTACATCGTTCGTCATGGTTGCAATCTCCGATGCCGGTCCTTCTCGGCCACCACGGAGGTCTCAAAGCTCAAAGCACGTATCAGGAACTCACCACGGTAGCCATCGAATCGCGGACCACGGCCTGCATGCCGTGCCGATGCTGCGTAAAGCAACGTCGCCCGGCAACACAGCCCTCGCTGCTGGTCACCTGCTCGATGACTCCCATGATCTGAACTGCACGTACTCCTCTACTTCTTTCTCTCATCCGATCCGATGAACTCCTTGATCTTCTTCCAGAATCCCTGCGTTTCGGGGAGTATTCCCTGCGCGTTCTCGGTCGAGGCGAACTCGCGCAGGAGCTTTTCCTGCCTGTCGCTGAGCCGCTTGGGGATCTCGATCTTCGTCACGATGACCAGATCACCACGCTTGCCGCTGCGCAGGTTGGGCAGCCCGAGGTTGCGGATCCGGAAGATGGTCCCGTGCTGGGTGCCCTTCGGCACCACCACGCTGGCTCGCTGATCCAGCGTCGGGACCTCCAGATGCGCGCCCAGAGCCGCCTGCGTGAAGCTGATGGGCATCTCGAGCACGAGGTGGTCGCCGTCGCGCTGAAAGAGTTCATGCGGCTGCACGCGCACCACCACGTGCAGATCGCCGCGCACACCGCTGCCGTCCGGTGAGACTTCCGGCGGCGGCGGCTCTCCCTCGGCCGCCACGCGCACCGCCTGCCCGTCGTGAATCCCCGCCGGAATCTTCACGCTCAGCTTCCGACGCTTGCCCACGCGCCCCTTGCCCCCGCACTCGGGGCACTTCTCGCGGATGATCTCGCCCCGCCCGCGGCAGTGCGGGCACGTGGTCTGCATGCGGAACATCCCGCCGAGGCCAGTCTGAACGACGTGCCCGCGTCCGCCGCATGTGCCGCAGGTCTCCGGCCTGGAACCGGGCTTGGCCCCGGAGCCGGTGCACGTTCCGCACACGTCCAGGCGCGTGAACTCCACGTCGTGCTCGCTGCCTTGGAGCACGTCGCCGAGCGTGAGCTGCACTTCGGTTTCGAGGTCGTACCCGCGCGGGATCCCTCCGCGCCCGCGTCCGCGCCCGCCCGAACTTCCCGCGAAGCCGCCCCCGAAGATGTCATTGAACATCGAGAAGATGTCCTCGACGTTCATGCGCGAGAAGTCATGCCCGGCCGGGCCTCCGCGGGCACGCAGGCCTTCGTGGCCGTACTGATCGTAGATCTTGCGCTTGGTTTCGTCGGAGAGAACTTCGTACGCCTCGGCGCATTCCTTGAACTTGGCCTCCGCCTCCGCGTCGCCCGGATTGCGGTCCGGGTGATACTTCATGGCGAAGCGGCGGTAGGCGCGCTTGATCTCCTCCGCATCGGCCGTGCGAGCGACGCCCAGAATCTCGTAATAGTCGCTGGTAGTGGGCATGAATGAGGCACCGGGCGCCGGTGAATGGACACGCGTGCACGCTGCCCGGTGCCCATCCCCCTATCTTGAAACCGGGCCGGCGAGCTTTCGCGCGCCGGCCCGACATCGATCTATCTCCTCCCGCGGGGCGACAAACACAACCCCCCGGGGTTGTCAGCTTCAGCTCACGGCGCCGGCGACCGGCTCCTTGTCCTCCTTCAGCTCGGTGATGAGCACGTCGGTGGTGAGCATCAGGCCCGCGACGCTGGCCGCGTTCGTCATGGCGCTCTTCACGACCTTCGCCGGGTCGATGATGCCGGCCTTGACCATGTCCACGTACGACTCGGAGATCACGTCGAAGCCCTGGTTCGTGGGCAGCTCCTTGACCTTCTCGACCACCAGATCGCCGTTCAAGCCGGCGTTCTCGACAATCTGGCGCAGCGGCGCTTCGATGGCGCGCATCACGATGTCGAAGCCCTGCTTCTCGTCGCCCTTGGCCTTCTTCTGCGCGGCCTCCAGCGCCGGAAGCGTGCGCAGCAGCGCGACGCCGCCGCCGGGGACATATCCCTCCAGTGCCGCAGCGCGGGTCGCGTGCAGCGCGTCGTCCACGCGGTCCTTGCGCTCCTTCATGGCCGTCTCCGTGGCGCCGCCGACATTGATGATGGCCACGCCGCCGGTGAGCTTGGCCAGGCGCTCCATGAGCTTCTCGCGGTCGTAGTCGGAGGTGGACCTGTCGTGCTGCGCCTTGATCTGATCGGCGCGGGCCTGGATGTCCTTCTTCTTGCCCGCACCCTCGATGATCGTGGTGTCATCCTTGGTGATGACCACCTTCTTCGCCCGGCCCAGCTCGTTCAGTTCGATAGATTCGAGCGTCCGGCCAAGGTCTTCCGCGAAGAACGTGCCGCCCGTGAGCACGGCGATGTCGCCGAGCATGGCCTTGCGCCGATCCCCGAAGCCCGGCGCCTTGACGGCGCAGACCTTGAGCACGCCGCGGAGACGGTTCACCACCAGCGCCGCCAGCGCTTCGCTCTCCACGTCCTCCGCGATGATGAGCACCGGCTTGCCCGACGTGGCGATCTTGTTCAGCAGCGGCAGGAAGTCGGCCAGGTTCGCGATCTTCTTCTCGTGGATCAGGATCAGGCAGTCCTCGAGCACGCATTCGGCCGTCTTGGGATCCGTCATGAAGTACGGAGAGATGTAGCCCTTGTCGAACTGCATCCCCTCGACGTACTCGAGCGTCGTCTCCGCCGCCTTGCCCTCTTCGACCTCCACCACGCCCTCCGCCCCGACCTTGTCGATCGCCTCGGCGATCATCTCGCCGATCTCCTTGTCATGGTTGGCCGAGACGGTGGCGATCTTCAGGTAGTCCTCCTTGCCCTTGCACTGGATGGCCAGACCGTCGATGGCTTCCGCCACGGCCGCGGCCGCGGCGTTGATGCCCCGCTGCAGCGAGACCGGGTTCGCCCCCGCCGCCACGTGACGCAGGCCTTCGCTGAAGATCGCCTCGGCCAGAACGGTCGCCGTCGTGGTGCCGTCGCCGGCGACGTCGTTGGTCTTCTTGGCGACCTCGATCACCATCTTCGCTCCCATGTTCTGCATGGGCTCGGGGAAGGAGACTTCCTTGGCGACAGTCACGCCGTCGCGCGTGACGGACGGACCCCCGTACGATTTCTGAATCACGACATTCCGCCCGGTCGGGCCGAGCGTGACTTTCACCGCTTCGGCGAGGCGAGCGACGCCCTTCTTCATCTCGACCGGGCGGCGTCTGAGAACATGAGTTGCTTGGATGCCATGGTGGTACCTCTTGTTGACCACGGAGTCCGCAGAGAACGCCGGGCAGCGCCGGCTGCGATCGGCTTCAGCCCATATGGCCGGCCATTGCCGATGCTGCTTCTCTCGGTGTCCCCTGTGTCCTCCGTGGTGTAATCGATTCTGGTTCAGTTCTCGACGACGCCGAGAATCTCCGACTCACGAAGGATCAGATGCTGCTGGCCCTTGATCTCGACTTCCGAACCTGAGTACTTGCCGTACACGACGGTGTCGCCCTTCTTCACGCTCATCTCGGCGCGCTTGCCGTTCTCCAGGCGCTTGCCGGGACCGACGGCGATGACCTTGCCCTGCACCGGGCGTTCCTTGCTGGATTCCGGCAGGTAGATGCCCGACTCGGTCTTGGACTCCTTCTCGGCGGGCTTGACGAGTACGCGATCTTCCAGGGGTCTGACGCTTGCCATTGCTCGAATCTCCATGCGAACGGGTGGTTGGCCCACCAGATGCTTGTGCTGAAATGCTCCGATCCGTTCCGCGCCGGACCCGCGCCCGGCGGCATGCTTCCTCGCCTTGTGCGCCCGCTTCCGGGGCGGGCGCCTGGACACGTTCAGTCGGTCAGCGACTCCTCCACGGTGGTCTGGGTCGCGGGCAGACGAAGCCCCTCGCGCTTGTAGAACCCGAAGGGAGCCGGCGACTCATCCTCCTGCGGTGCCAGCACGCACTCCACCGACGCGATCTCCCGCGGCGGCACGCACACCGCCGTGAGCAGCTCATCTTCCCCGATGCCGATGAGCAGGTATCCCGTGATGATGTCGCACACCGCTCCCTGCTGGCTCCAGCGCGACTTCTCGAGCGTGCATCGCCCGCGAACCATGTGCGAGTGCGCCTGCGTCACGAGGAACGACCGTCCGTCACGCAGCGTGACGCGGAACACCAGGCGATCGCGCTCCTTCTTTTCGATCACGCTGAACATGGCGTCCATCGAGCGCGCGAACCAGTCGCTCCAGGTGATCAACTCCTCCTCGCGCCCCAGATCGACGGCGCGCGAGTGATGGGCGGGCAGCCCGGTTCGAGCTGAAGCCGTCTTGGAGTCTGGTTTGCGCCGCTGTCCGGACACCTTCGCCATCCCTCAGAAATCCATCCCGCCCATGCCACCCATTCCGCCCATGCCGCCGCCGTGGCCGCGGCCATGACCGGCGTGCTCGTCCTTCTTCTCCGGCTTGGTCGTAACGAGGCAATCCGCGGTGAGCAGGACCGTGGCCACGCTCGCCGCGTTCTGCAGCGCCGTGCGGTCCACCTTGGCCGGAGTCAGCACGCCCTGCTTGAGCAGGTCGCCGTACTCGAGCGTCAACGCGTTGAATCCGAAGCCGGGACCGATCTTGGAATCACCCTCGCTCACCTTGGACACCACGACCGTGCCCTTCGCACCTGCGTTGTCCGCGATCGTGCGGAGCGGCACTTCCAGCGCCTGGCGGACGATCTCCAGGCCCGCCGCGTAATCGAACTTCGCCTGGCCGACGTCCTCGGCGGTCACGTCGTCCTTGCCGAAGACGGCCTTCCACTCCTTCATCTTCTCGATGACGGCGCGCGAACGGACGAAGCTGACTCCTCCGCCCGGAACCACGCCCTCCGCGACGGCCGCGCGGGTCGCGTGCAGCGCATCTTCGACGCGGGCCTTCTTCTCCTTCAGCTCGGCTTCGCTGGCGGCGCCCACCTTGATCTGCGCCACGCCTCCGCTGAGCTTGGCGAGACGCTCCTGCAGCTTCTCGCGGTCGTAGTCGCTGGTAGTCTTCTCGATCTCGCGGCGGATCTGCTCGATACGTCCCTGAATGTCCTTGGTCGAACCCGCACCTTCGAGAATGATCGTGTTGTCCGAATCGATCTCGACCTTCTTGGCCATGCCGAGATCGGCGATCTTGATCTGATCAAGCTCGATGCCCAAGTCCTTCATGAAGGCCTTGCCGCCGGTGAGAATCGCGATGTCCTCGAGCATGGCCTTGCGCCGGTCGCCGTAGCCGGGCGCCTTCACGGCGCACACTTGAAGCGTGCCGCGCAGCTTGTTGATGACGAGAGTGCTCAGGGCCTCGCCCGTGACATCCTCCGCGATGATGAGCAGGGGCTTCTTGGCCTGCATCACCTTCTCGAGCAGCGGAATGAGCTTGGTCACGTTCTCGATTTTGTCCTCGTGCACCAGCACCAGGCACTTCTCAAGCTCCACCTTCATCTCGTCGACGTTCGTGACGAAGTTCGGGCTGAGGTAGCCGCGGTCGAACTGCATGCCCTCCACGACCTCGACCTCGGTCTCCAGGCTCTTGCCCTCCTCGACGGTGATGACGCCGTCCTTGCCGACCTTCTCGAACGCGTCCGCCATGATCCGGCCGATCTCGGCGTCGTTGTTGGCGCTGATCGCGGCCACGGCCTGAATGTCCGCTTTGCCGTTCACCGGCCGCGCCATGTTCTTGATCTCGTTCGCGACGGCCTCCACCGCGTGCTTCATCCCGCGGACCATCGCGTTCGCATCCACGCCGGACGTGATGAACTTCAGTCCTTCGCTGAACAGCGCCTCGGCGAGCACCGTCGCCGTCGTGGTCCCGTCACCGGCGGTGTCCGAGGTCTTGCTCGCAGCCTCTTTCACCAGCCGCGCACCCATGTCCTCCGCCTTGTCGCGCAGCTCGATCTCCTCCGCCACGGTCACGCCGTCCTTCGTCACCGTCGGCCCGCCCCAGCTCTTGTCGATCACGCTGTTGCGCCCGCGCGGCCCCAGCGTCGCCTTGACCGCTCTGGAAAGCTTCGTGACTCCGGAAAGAAGTGCGGCGCGTGCGTCCTGATCGAAGGTCAGTTCCTTGGCCATTGCTCTGCATCTCCGCTCGGGCTTGGGGTGCGAAACGAGACGAGGCCGACGCCGGGCGCCGGCCGGGTGAGCGGTCCGGCCCACGATCCACCGCCCTTTGTGTTCGGGGCGTCCGGGCGCGGGCGAACCACAGCACATTCCCACCCCGGCAAGCCCGGTGCCACGTCCCGCATGGCCCGAAGCAAGCGCAAGTGCCACTCACAGCAACTTTTACGACGCTGATACCACCGATCAGCCGCCACCCCGCCTGACAAGCGGCAGTCCGACCCCCGCGGCACCTGCCGAGATGGCAGGCCCGATTCGGCCTTGCCACCCTTCCATCTGGCCGGGTTCGGGGCGTTATGACCTCGGCACCTGCGCGGAACCGGGGGGAGGCTGGTTTCCCTCTCCGACCAGAGTCTTGAGCGTCGGCGGCGGAATCAGGATCGCGCGGCTGATCCGCCAAGAGTCGATGATGGCGCTCACCAGCCCCAGCGTCAGCAGAAGCGAAGCGCCGGCCACCGTCAGCGAACCCGCCACCTCCAGCACCTGCCCCACTCCCGGCCGCACCCGCAGCGACAGCAGCCGGAGCAGGTCGCCCACCGCGCAGATCCCCGCGACGGCGGCCATGCCGTAGATGGTCTGTCGGTCCACTCGCCCCGTGCGCAAGGCCAACGACCGCTTGACCAGGTCGCGCAGGTTCGGACGCAGCCCCAGCAGCGCCACCACGATGCAGATGCACAACAGAAAGTGCATCCGCGCACGATCGGCGTGAACCACGGCGTCAAAGTAGGGCGTTCGGTGACTCTCGTCGAAGCTCTGAATCTGCGCCAGCAGCCAGACCAGCGGGATGTACGCGAGCGCCGCAATGCCGGCGCAGATCGACTTTCCGATCCGCGTCTCGCGGGTGGGACGAATCAGCCCGATCACGCACAGGCCGGAACCGGCCGCGGCAATGATGGCCAACGGGCCTGTCCATGTCAGGGACGGAACGTCCTCGTTCACCCGGCGTGCCGCATCCACGAGCCTGGGAATCCATGACGCCAGGGTCGCCAGCAAAGCAAGCACCGACCACATGACAAGGCTCACGGCCGTGAGCCGGGGAGTCAGCATGGGCCGGAGTTCTTCGGCCGCGGGATCAACCGTGTAGAGGATGGTGGCCCGGATCGCCGTGCCGCACTCGGGACACACCGACCGTATGGACAGCCCCTGCAGCTCGTAGCCGCAGACCACGCACGGAAGCGAGCCGACCAGTGAGCGCTCGAAGGTTCGAGGAACTTGCGTGCCGATGGGAGAATCTTCGGATCGTTCGGCCTCCGCCATGCGTATCTCCCGCACGTGCAGTGTACCCTGTGATGAACCGCACGAAAGCCCGGCGCAACGCTGCTGCTCTCATCGCGCCCGACGGACTCGCACATGCTCACCGCCCCGTCCGACACCGAACAACGATCCTCACGCTATACTGCGGCCCCCATGACCCGGGATGCCATTGACCGCCTGCGCGAGAACATGTCGCGCGTTTTTATCGGCAACCGGGAAGCCGTGGATCGTGCCATCTGCTGCCTGCTCTCCCGCGGGCACGTGCTCATCGAGGATGTGCCCGGGGTCGGCAAGACCCTGCTGGCCACGGCCCTTGCCCGCAGCCTGGACTGCACCTTTTCGCGCATCCAGCTCACGCCCGACATGCTGCCCAGCGACGTGCTGGGCGTCTCCATCTACAACCGCGACCTTCACGAGTTCGAGTTCAAGCGCGGCCCCATCTTCGCCAACATCGTGCTCGCCGACGAAATCAACCGCGCCACCCCGCGCACGCAGTCGGCCCTGCTCGAATCGATGAACGAAGCCACCGTGAGCGTCGATGGACGCGTCCACGTGCTCGATCAGCCTTTCATGGTGATCGCGACGCAGAATCCATACGAGTTCGAGGGAACGTATCTGCTCCCGGAGAGCCAGCTCGATCGCTTCCTGATGCAGATTCACCTGGGGTATCCCAGCCCCGCGGATGAAGCCCGCGTGCTCGAACTCCGTCCCGCCGAACACGCCATCCACGAGCTGAAACCCGTGATGACACGGGCCGACGTCGTGGAGCTTCAGCGACAGGTCGATCGCGTTTCGATGGACCGCTCGCTGGTGGAGTACGTCATCGCGCTGGCCGCGGCCACGCGCACCCATCCGGATCTCGCCGTCGGCCTTTCGCCGCGCGGCTCGCTCGCCCTGGCGCACGCGGCGCGGGCTACCGCGCTCCTCGCGGGTCGGGACTACTGCATCCCCGAGGACATCCGGGACAATTTTGTCGGCGTCGTCGCGCACCGCATCGTGTGCCGGTCGCAGTTCGAGGGCGGCGACGGCAGGGCGGCGCGTCGCATTGCCGAGGGTGTGCTCCAGAAGGTGCCCAGCCCGGCATAGGCGGATCCTGTCTTGCATTCCCCGGCTCAGGCGCTACGCTGTGCGCCATGGCGCGCCTGATCCGCATCGAAGCAACCGGCCCCGTGAAGATCGACCCCTCCGCCGGCCCGCGCGATGAGCACGGGAACCTCAAGCCCCTCTTCATCTGCGCCTGCGGCCTCTCGCGCACGCTCCCCATGTGCGACGGCTCTCACAAGCAGGCCCGTGCGAGTGAACAGCCCGGCAAGCTCTATGTGTACGACGACGACCGCTGCACGATCCGCGAAGTACGGGACGATCGCGCCGCGTCCGCTGGCTGAACCTCCCCGAACCCCGGGGGCTTTTCAGGTGCCGGTCAGGCACACGATCTCCGGCAGATTCCTGTAGAACCCGTTGTAGTCCAGCCCGTAGCCGACGACGAACTCATCCGGGATGTCGAATCCCACGTAGTCCGCGTCGATCTCGGCGATCCGCGGCACATCCTTGCGAAGCAGCACGCAGATCCGCACGGATGCGGGGTCCTGCTCCATCACCAGCGACCGCACCATGTCCAGCGTCTGCCCGCTGTCCAGAATGTCGTCCACGATCACGACATGCCGGCCCGCGAGGTCGTTCGGCAGCGCGCCGCGCAGCGCCGCCCCCTTGGACCGCGTGGTCTGGCCCGGATAGCTGCTCACCGTCACCATGCGGATGGAAAGCAGCACCGGCATCTCGCGGATCAGGTCCGCGACAAAGACCACCGCGCCCGTCATGATCGGGACAAGCACAACGCGATCCGGATGCGCCAGCGGATCATGCCCCTCCGCGCGCAGCTCCGCCTCCAGGTCGGCCGCCAGTTGCCGACCCATCTCGCGCACTCGTGCCGCGATGCGCTCGCGATCGATCAGAACCCTTCCGATGACGGGTGTCACGGTCTTCATGCTAGCGATTCAGCCGTCCCCCGCCTGCGGAACGGGCCGACTGAACGATCCCGCCCATCCGGGACCGGCGCGAGCGCGGACCGGAACGGCTCTCAGCAGGCCAGGCCCGCGATGCTCCCTTTGCGCCGGGCGGCCGAGTATCGCTGCAGCGCATCTTCGATGATGGCGTGCGCCGCCTCCGCGGGCATGATGTCGTCCACCTCGACCCCCTTGCCCTCGAGGGTCTTGTAGTCCTCGAAGAAGCGCCGGAGCATCTTGAAGGTGTGCCGCGGGAAGTCGCTGGCCTTCTGGTAGTGGTCGTACACGGGATCATCGATGAGAACGGAGACGATCTTGTGATCGGCCTCGCCGTCGTCGATCATCGTCATCAATCCCACGGGCCTCGCCTCGCAGATGCACAGCGGAGGAATCTCCTCGGCCGAGAACACCAGCACGTCCAGCGGATCGTGATCCTCCGCCAGAGTCTGCGGAATGAACCCGTAGTTCGCCGGATAGTAGACGGCGGAACTCAGCACGCGATCGAGCTTGAGCAGGCCGGAGGCCTTGTCGATCTCGTACTTGTTCGATGACCCCTTGGGAATCTCGATGATCGCGCGGAACCCGTGCGGCAGGTCGTGGTCCTGCACCGCCGGGGTCACGTCATGCCACGGATGAATCATCGCGTCTCCTTCCTTCCCGCATGTTCCCACCCGGGTGCCCCCGCGCTCATGCCCTTCCGCGCACCTTCTTGTAGTGATTGATCAGCCCGTTCGTCGAACAATCGTGGCTGCCGACCGGCCCGCCGGACGTAAGCTCGGGCAGAATCGCCTTCGCCAGCTGCTTGCCCAGCTCGACGCCCCACTGATCGAAGGAGTTGATCTCCCAGATGACGCCCTGCACGAAGATCTTGTGCTCGTACAGCGCGATGAGCGATCCGAGAGTCCGCGGCGTCAGCTTGCGGACCAGGATCGAGTTCGTGGGCCTGTTGCCCTCGAACACCTTGTGGGGCACGAGCCGCTCCAGAGCTTCGCCCTTCATGCCGGCCTTCTCCAGCTCGGCGCGCACTTCGCCCGGCGTCTTCCCCTTCATCAGCGCTTCGGTCTGGGCGAAGAAGTTGCTCAGCAGGATGTCATGATGCTCGCCGAGAGGATTGTGGGTCTCGATCGGCGCGATGAAATCGCAGGGGATCAGCTTCTCGCCCTGGTGGATGAGCTGATAGAACGCGTGCTGACCGTTCGTGCCCGGTTCACCCCAGATCACCGGCCCCGTGCTGTAGTCGACGCGCTGCCCGTCTCGCCGCACGAACTTGCCGTTGGATTCCATGTCGCCCTGCTGGAAGTACGCCGCGAAGCGGTGCAGGTACTGGTCATACGGAAGAATGGCGTGCGACTGCGCGTCGTAGAAGTTGTTGTACCACACGCCCAGCAGGCCGAGAATCACCGGCATGTTCTTCTCGATCGGCGCCGTTCGGAAGTGCTCGTCCATCGCGTGCGCCCCGGCGAGCAGATCCTCGAAGTTCTTCATCCCGATGGAGAGCACGATCGAAAGCCCGATCGCCGACCACAGCGAGTATCGCCCGCCCACCCAGTCCCAGAACTCGAACATGTTCTTCGTGTCGATGCCGAACGCGCTCACTTCCTTCGCGTTGGTCGAAAGCGCGACGAAGTGGCGCGCGACGGCCGACCGGTCCCTGCCCCCGGCGAGGAACCACTGCCGCGCCGAGTTCGCGTTGGTGATCGTCTCCTGCGTGGTGAAGGTCTTGCTGGCGATGATGAAGAGCGATGTCTCGGGGTGAATGCACCTGAGCGTTTCGGAAAGGTGCGTTCCGTCGATGTTGGACACGAAATGGCAGCGCAGATCGCGCTGGGCATACGGCTTGAGCGCCTCGGTGACCATCACCGGCCCCAGGTCCGACCCGCCGATGCCGATGTTCACGATGTCCGTGATCCGCTTGCCCGTGCAGCCCTTCCACTCTCCGCTCCGCACCGCCTCCGCGAACTCGCCCATGTGCCGGAGCACTCGGTTCACATCGGGCATCACGTCCTTCCCATCCACCATCACCGGCCGGTTCGATCGGTTGCGCAGCGCCGTGTGCAGCACCGCCCGGTCCTCCGTGAAGTTGATCCGCTCGCCGGCGAACATCTTCGCCGCCCATTCCATCACGCGCTGCTGCCGCGCCAGATCGAAGAGCAGCCGCATCGTCTCTTCCGTGATGCGGTTCTTCGAATAGTCCAGCAGCATGTCCTCGAATCCGAGCGAGAACTTGGCGAACCGCCCGGGATCCTTCGCGAATAGCTCGCGCATGTGAGCCGGCGCGCTCTTCTCCCGGTGCGCGGCCAGTGCTTTCCAGGCGGGGGACGTGACCAGCGGCGTAGGCATAATATCGGCGCTCCAGAACCGTGCGAACCATCCGGGAAGCGGAGCGCAGTGTAGCGGGCCGCGGCGGCGCTTCCGACGGGACAGGGAAACCCGGCTCAGCCCCCTCCGTCCCGGCCCGGCGTCCCGGATTACCCGAGCAACTGAAGCACGCTCTGCGGCTGCGTGTTCGAGATCGCCAGCACGTTCGTGGTCGAGGCCACCAGAATCTGCGCCCGCGTGAGCTGCGCGGTCTCGTCCGCGAAGTCCGTGTCGCGGATCACGCTCTCGGCCGCGGTCGTGTTCTCGAACGAGATGCCCAAACTCCGGATCGTCGCACCGATCGTGTTCTTCTGGAATGCGCCAAGCCGCCCCCGGAGCGAGCTGATTTCGCGGATCGTGGTCTCGATCACCTTTTGCGCTGCGTCCAGGTTGCCGTCGACGACGTTCAGCTCACGCCCCGTTCCGAGGTCCTTGAGCAGGAACGTGGACGGAGTGCCCGAAACATCGACGATGGTGCGTCCGACGTCGCGCACCGCCACATTCTGGATGCCGAGGCTCACCCGCCCCGCGATGTCCACCCGGGAGGCAAGCTGGAAGTCGGCGCCGCCTCCGGTGATGGTGAGCGCGTTGACCGTCCCGAGCCTGGCCGCGTTCGCGTTTGCCGACGCGGTGTCGTACGCCAGATCGACCTCGATGTCGAGGAAGTCGGTGCTGATGCGCGCCAGCGTGCCCCGCGTCGTGGCCGTGATGCCGTTGATCGTCGCGGAGATGTCCTGCCCCGAATCCGTGATGCGGTTGGTGGCGTCGGCGAAGTCCACGGAAGACGACGTGTCCGCCGCGTTCGCGTCCTGTGCCTGCAGGTTGTAGATGCCGATGTTCGAGGCGGTGCCGATGGCGCCGTCATCCACGATCTTCACCGATACGAACTGGTCCGATCCGAATCCCGTCGATTCCAGCCGGATGCCCGTCGTTCCGGAAACGGTGGCGCGCACGCCGGTGACGGCCACGAAGCTGTTGATCGCCGCCGCCACGTCCGAAAGCTGCGTGCCCGACGCGAAGCTCAGCTCGCGCGAACCGTTCGGCCCCGCGATCTCCAGCACGAAGCTTTCCGAAGCGCCGTCGGAATCGGACGGTCCGCCCAGGTTCAGATTGTTCGCGCCGAAGCTGAGGAAGAATCCGCCCACCTGCGCCGATGCGACCACCAGCACATCCACGCTCAGCGTTTCACCGTAGTTCAGCTTCGCGCCGTTGACGCGGAACGATTCGACATTCGCGGACACGCTCTCGATCGAGTAGTCCAGGTTGCCGTTGAGCAGCTTCAGCCCCTGGAAGCTCGTGGCCGCCGCCACGCGATCGATGGTCTGAAGCACGGAATCGATCTGAAGCTGGCTCGCCAGCCGCTCCTCGACGCTCAGACCGGCGCTGTTGGCCGTCTCCGTCACGAGCGCCTGAAGCTCGTTGAGCAGGCTGGCGATCTCCTCCAGCCCGCCCTCGGCGATGTTCACCACCTGGTCGGCACGCTCGGCGTTGTTGATCGCCTGCTGCAGTGCCGCCTTCTCCGCCCGCAGGTTCTGCGAGGCGATCAGGCCCGCCGGATCGTCCTTGCCGCGGTTGATGCGAAGCCCGGTGCTCAACCTTTCCAGAGCCGTTCCCAGGGCAAACGTGTTCTGCCCAAGGACCCGTTGCGCGATCAGCGAAGGAACGTTGGTGTTGATGCGGCTCATGGAGGTGACTCCCTGCGGCCCATTCGGGGCCGTTCCCGCTTATCGGAGTTCACCCGCGGCCCTGCGCACCGGTTCCGATAACCATGCGCCGGGCGCCAAAAAAGAAAACCGCCCCGCGTCAGGAACGCGGAGCGGTTGTTGTTATCGGAACTGAACTTCCCGCCTCACCGATCAGCCGAGGAGCTGCAGAGCGTTCTGCGGCTGAGCGTTGGCCAAGGCGAGCGTGTTCTGCGCCGAGGCCACGAGGATCTGGGCACGCGTGAGGTTCGCCGTCTCGGCAGCGAAGTCGGCGTCACGGATGATCGACTCGGCCGCAGCCGTGTTCTCAACCGCCACACCGAGGCTGCGGATCGTCGCCCCGATGGTGTTCTGCTGGAAGGCGCCCAGTCGGCCACGCAGCGAGCTGACCGCACGGATCGCCTTGTCCACCACGTCCTGGGCCACGGAGAGGTTGCCGTCGACCATGTTCAGCCCGCGGCCGGCGCCGAGGTCGCTGAGCGTGTAGGTCGTGGACCCGTCCACGGTGCGTCCAAGCTCGCGGACCGCCACGTTCGAGATGCCGAGGCTGACTTTGCCCGCGATGTCCACGCGGCCGGCGAGCTGGAAGTCGGCACCGCCGCCCGTGATGGTGAACGCGGACAGCGCACCCAGGGTCTGGGCGTTGGCGCCCGTGCCCGAGGTGGTCAGATCGATCTCGACGTCGAGGAAGTCGGTGTTGATGCGAGCCGTGGTGCCCTTGGTCGTCGCCACGATGCCGTTGATGGTCGCGGAGACGTCCTGGCCCTCGTCGGTCAAGCCGTTGGTTGCGCCGCTGGCGTTGAAGCCGGTGTGAGAGGTGGTGAGCACGGCATCCGCATCGGCGGTCTGGAAGTTGTAGATGCCGATGTTGCTGGCCGTGCCGATGCCGCCGTCATCCACGATCTTCACGGACACGAACTGGTCCGAACCAAGCGCGTCCGACTCCAGCCGCAGGCCGGTCGTGCCGGACACGTTCGCCTGAACGCCGGTGATGTCCGTGTAGGAGTTGATGGCCGCCGCGACGTCGGCGAGCGTCGTACCGGATGCGAAGCTCAGCTCGCGCGAACCCTTGGCGCCGGAGATCTCGATCGTGAACGACTCGGAAGCACCGTCCGATGCGCCCGAACCGCCGAGGTTCAGGTTGTTCGCGCCGAACGAGAGGAAGAAGCCGCCGACCTGCGCGGAGCCGGTCACGACCACGTCCACATCGAGCTGGTCGCCGAACTCGAGCTTGGCCCCGTTCACCGTGTAGGAAGCCACGTTCGCATGCACGGAATCGGTCGTGTAGTCGAAGTTGCCGTTGAGCAGCTTGGCGCCCTGGAAGCTGGTTGCCGACGCGATGCGATCGACGGTCTGCAGAATCGAGTCGATCTGCAGCTGATTCGCTTCACGCTCCTCGTCGGAGAGGCCGGCCGTGTTCGCCGTCGAAGTCACCAGCGCCTGAAGCTCTCCGAGCAGGCTCGAAATCTCGTCGAGGCCGCCCTCGGCGATGTTCACGACTTGGTCGGCTCGCTCGGCGTTGTTGATCGCGGTCTGCAGCGAGACCTTCTCGGCACGCAGATTCTGGGATGCGATCAGACCGGCGGGATCGTCGGCACCCCGGTTGATCCGCAGGCCCGTGCTCAAGCGCTCGAGAGCGACATTGAGCGACTTGTTGTTCTGCCCCAGAACGCGCTGGGCGATCTGGGAAACCACATTGGTGTTGATCCGACTCATTCCATCCTCCGTGATCAGGGTTGGCCCGGGTTTCGGGCACGCTTTCCGGGTGACGCCGCGGCCGAACCTCCGCCTCCGCCGCAACGCCCATCCACGCCCGGGCGGCCCGGCTCCCTGCCGGCGATCCTCCCGTCGTTCCGTTCCGATTCACCGGACTGCTCCCGTCCGACTGGGTCGGAAGATCGGCCGTGATCTCACGTCGATCGAGCGCGCAACGCCTGCGCACCGACCGCACGGCCTGCTCAAACCGAACTCTCATTGCCTCCCAAGCGCGATAAAAAACCCCGCGCTGCGGAGCGCGGGGCTGGCCCGATATTTCATGGTTCGCGTTCGTCCGACGCCGCGGATCGGCGGACCTTGCTCATCCGCCCCGGACCGCCGACGCGGAACTTACCCCAGGAGCTGCAGAACGGTCTGGGCGTTGGCGTTGGCCGTCGCGAGCACCGCGGTTCCCGCCTGCGTGAGCACCTGCGCCCTCGTGAGTTCGCTGGTCTCCAGAGCGAAGTCCGCATCGCGGATGGCCGACTCGCTCGCAGTGATGTTTTCCAGCGACGCCTGCAGCGACCGGATGTTGGTCTGCAGCACGTTGCGCTCCAGCGCTCCCAGCCGCCCGCGAATCACGGAGATTTCGTCGATCGCGGTCTCGAGGATCTCGCTGGCGTTGTCGAGCCGGCCATTCACCAGCGCGTTGTCCCCGCCGGACTTGAGCGAGCTGAGGAACTGCAGCTCCTGCCCGCCGCCGGGCAGTGTCACGTAGGCGCCGCCCAGACGCGTGGCCGCGATGGATTCGATGCCCACATTGATCTGCTGCAGCCCCGTCACCTGCGGGCCGAGCTGGAACTTCGATCCGCCGCCCGTGATCACGAACGACTCCGGCGTGCCGCTGATCGTGGTGCCGAACGACTCGGACAGCAGGAGCGACAGGTCGAGGTCCGGCGTGCGCACCGCGACCTGCAGCCCGCGGCCGGTCGCCAGCGCACCGTTCACCAGCACATCCACGTCGCGTCCCTCGTCGGTCTCCGCCGGTGTGTAGGTGCTCGTGGCGGACCAGTCGATCGGACCCGGCGCGTCGTTGAGCAGCTTGGCGAACACGAGCGAAGACCCGCCGGACAGCCGGTTGACCGAGACGAACATCTCCGAACCGTATTCCACCGAGTTGAACACGATGCCGGAGGAGACGTCCGAAGGGTTGTTCCGCGCCGCCTCGATCCCGGTCACGCTCGAGAAATCGTTCACCGCCGTAATGATGTCATCGATCGTCGTGCCCGAAATGAACGTGACTTCCTGCACGCCATTGGGACCGGCGATCTCGATCGTCACGGTGGAGGGAAGCACGCCGTCCGTGCCGCCGCCGCTGGAGAAGTCCGAGCGCATGAAGAGCATGGCCGTCTGCGCCGAACCGACGACTTCAACATCCACCGTCACGGAGTCCCGGTCGCCGAAACTGGCCCCGAACACCTGCGTCTTGACCAGGTTGGTCGTATCGATCCCGCTCAGCGAGTAGGCGAGCGAACCATTGAGCAGCTTCAGACCCGCGAAGCTCGCGGTGTTCGAGATGCGCGTGATGGAGTCGATCGCGGAGTCGATCTGGAGCTGGTTCGCCGCGATTTCCTCCGGCGAGACCGCGCCTGTGTTCGCGGCTTCGATCACCAGCGCCTTGATGGAGTTGAGCAGCTCGCTCACCTCCGCGAGCGCTCCCTCCGTCGTGGCGATCACATTGCTGGCCCGCTCCGAGTTCTTGATGCCCTGTTCCAGCCCCTTGAGTTCGGAGCGCAAACGCTCGGACACGATCAGCCCGGCCGGATCGTCCGCCCCGCGGTTGATGCGCAGCCCCGTCGCCAGGCGCTGCAGCCGCGTATCAAGATTCTCATTGGATCGTGCAAGGTTCGCTCGTGCGATCAATCCGGCGATGTTCGTGTTGATCCTGGCCATGGCAATCCTCCGTGATTGACCTTCAGGCGCTGATCCGCGGCCGATTCCCGCCGCGACCGAGTTCCGTGTTCCGTTCCGACTTCCGCCGGCTTCCTCGCCGGCCCGATGTCTCCCGATCCTCCGCAGTGCGATGTCCGAATGTCCCGACCCGCCGCGCCGGGCTACAGGGCCTTGCGCTTGGGAATCTCCTCTGCGCGTTTGCCGCCTCCGGGCACGACCCGGCTTCCCAGGGCTCCTCCCGTGCGGAGGCGGCGGTTGAGATCGTCGATGTCCGCGCCGCCGACGCGCGCGGCCTGTTCATTCTCCGCCTTGATCGCCTCGTACACCTCCTTGCGGTGCACGGCGATCCGGGTCGGCGCGGTGATGCCCAGCCTCACCTTGTCGCCCCGTATATCCACGACCGTGATCTCGATCTCGTCGCCGATCATGATCGTCTCATCGCGCTGACGTGAAAGCACCAGCATCGATCCGGCTCCTTCCTTGGAACCTTGTCCGGGCGGACGCTCGCTTCGCCGCGCGGGGCCTCCCGCCCGCGCCGCGACGCCTCTGCGCCGCGCCGTCTTCGCCTTTCACATCCGGGCTCCGCCCGGTGCCCCGCGGTGCTCCTGGCTCCCGCGTCACTCCGCTGCCGCGCGCACGAACTTCCTACGCGCTCGCCGCGGTCACCGTCTTCTCCAGGCTCAGCAGTTCGTGGCGCGTCGTCCACTTCTTCTCCGCCAGCACGAGCTGCTCGCCCACGCGCTCCACCGTGTTCACCACCAGCGGTCCCTGCATGTTGCCCGTCAGCTTGGTGCCGATCTTGTTCACGATCACGAACACCTGCGCGTCCTCGGTCCGCTTGAGCTTCAGCTCCTCCATCTGCTCCGCCCGGATCGGCACCGCATAGTCCGGCACGAACATGTTCGGGTCCGTCACAACGAACGCCAGCTCGGGGTCATCCACGCATTGCAGCCAGAAGAAGCATGCGTCGTCGTTGGGCCTCAGCAGGCAATACCGTTTGTATTGCTGGAATCCCAGCAGCCCCTTCGGGAACTGGATCACGCGGTCCTCCGCGATCTGAACCGACCCGAACCGTGTCGTCTGAACTTCCATCGGAATACTCCGATTCCCCGGCCGTCCTTCCTGGCTCCAGCCGCGCACTCCGCGGCCGACATCCTGTCTCTCACCGCGCCGGGCCGGCCGGCGCCGAGTGTCGTCAATCCGAACCGCCTCGTTACCCGAGGAAGTTCAGCAGCGTGAGCGGCCTCGTCTGCACGATCGCCTGAATCCCCGCCTGCAACTGCAGTTGCAGCAGACTCAGCCTCGAGGTCGCCTCGAAGAAATCCAGATCCTTCAGTTCGCTCCGCAGTCCTTCGTTCATCACCGTCTGGTCTTCCAGCCGCTTGGCGGCGCTCTCGATGCGCTGCGAGCGCGCACCAACCAGCGCCCGCGCCGTGCTCAACCGCTCCAGGTCCTCTTCGAGTCGTTCCCCCGCAAACGTGATGCCAAGCGTTTCATCGTTCTCCAGCGCATCCCGCAGCTCGATCAGCGTGGAGAACAGACTGTCCACCCGGATCGTCGCCCGGTCCTCGCCCGTCAGCGTCGCCGGGGTGCCTGCCGTGAATGTGCCGTCCAGCAGACCCAGGTCCTCGGCCGCGTATCCGTGCAGCGAACGCACCTGCGTGGTCCCGGTGCCCCCCCGGTTGTCGCTCAGGACGATGCCGTTGCCGTTCGCGGCCAGTCCCGCCTGGAACTCGCCCGGTCCGGTTCCGATCGTGAGACCGGCCGTAACCGCCTGCGCATTGATGCGGTCGATCACCGTCTGCACCGTCACGATGTCCGCCGGCGTCAGATCGACCGTGAACGTGAACCCGTCCGTCAGCTCGATCTCGAAGTCGATGTTCAGATCGGGATCGGGCAGCCCCGTGCTCTCGTCGATGATTCCGTCGGCGATGTGCACCCCTCGCCCGTCGTTGAACTCGCTGAGCGGGGTCGTCGCCTTGAAGTTGCGGATGCCCAGCGTGGTCGCGGCCAGCGACCCGGCTTCCTCGATGCTCAGCCGAAGACCCGCGACCTCGTTGATGACCGCGAGCGTGTTGCCGTCATCGCCGACCTCCAGCCTCGCCCCGAGGTCCAGTTGTTGCAGCGCCTCCTTCAGCTCACCCACGGTCATGGTCGCCGCGGTCGTGATCGTGCCCGAGCGCCCGCCGTTGCGGAAGACGATGTCTCCGTACACCAGCGCCGTGCCGGGGTTCATGTCGCCCAGCAGCGTGCGGTTCGTCACCTTCGGGTCCAGATCCGTGTTGGAGGCGGTGTTGACCGAGTTGGCCGAGTCATAGACGAAGCTCGCCAGCCCGAGCGCCGTGGCCGAGAACCCCGCCGTTCCGTCGTCGAAGGTGATCGAGTACGCGGGATTGGTGATCGAGATAGCCAGGCGCTCGTTGGTCAGAAAGACGCCGTTCGGGAAGCTGCCCCCCAGCGCCGCCGGATCGGCGGCCCGGATCGCCGATTCGATCATGTCCTCGACGTCGCCGATCGTCTCGGCCTCGGAGAGATCCACCTCGATCGTCACGGGTAGCGTTCCGTTGTCGATCGTGATCTGCATGGAGCCGAGGCGATCAATCCCCTCCATCGGTCCGCGCAGGTCGCTCAGGTACGTGTCCGGCGTCAGGATCGGATTCAGATCGACATCGCCGATGACCCGCGCAGACAGTGCGCCCACCGGCACATCCCCGCTGAGCGTGATCGGAAAGTCGATCTCGTCCCCGAGGTCCGTGCGCAGCCCGTCGGTGTCGCCCATGAACCGGAAACCGCCGTGAAACTCCACGAAGGCCGGCGATGCGGTCTTCCCCCCGGCGAACAGGCTGAGATCGGCATATCGCGAGTTCACTGACCCCAGCAGTTCGCGGATGTGCGAGCTGATCACCACCGCCTGATTGAGCCGAGTCTGCGTGTCGGATCCCACGCCGACCTGCGACGATGCAATCGTCTTGCTCTCCAGCACCAGTTCGCTGAGCTGCCCGAGCGCCGAATCGACGGTCGCGAGCACGCTGGTCGCATGACTCAGGTTGCGCGAGCGCTGCCCGGCCTGCTCCAGCTCCGCGTCCAGCACCCCGATGATGGAAGCCGCGACCGGGTCGTCGCTGGGACGCTCCACCCGCTGCTGCGAAGCCATCTGGCCCTGCACGCGCAGCAGCGACATGTTGGTCTGACTCAGGTTGCGCAAGGCCAGCATGGAGGCCAGCACGTTGGGAACCCGTCCGAGATTGCCCGGCAAGACGCTCATGGGATCATGTTCCGCTACACAAGGTCCAGCAGGACCCGGGTCAGGTCGTTGACCAGCGAGATGAACCGGGCCGCGCCGGTGTACTGCTGCTGATAGGTCAGCAGGTTGATGGATTCCTCATCGAGGCTGACGCCGCTGATCGCCGCCTCCTGTGCCTCGAGGCTCGCGCGGACCGTGCCCAGCGCCTGGGCGCGCGTGTTCGCCGAGCTTGCCTGCACCGCGACCCGCTCGGTCGTGCGCAGCCACGCACCCTGGAGAGTGTCGCCGTTGAGCAGGTCCGACGTCGCGTCACGCAGTCCGGCGATCGCCAGCGCGGTTTCATTGGTGCCTTCACCGAGGCCGATGCAGATCAACTGCGGATTCTCCGCGAGTTCCTCGCGAACCTCGATGTCCAGCGCGTCGGTCCCCTGGAAGTACGTATTGATCCCCAGCACGGCCAGCACGCCCGACGAATCGCTCTCGAAGCTCACGTCGTAGCCCGCGGCGGTCGTAAGTCGAAGCTCGCCCGACGCAGTGATCGTCGCGGTGAGGTTCGGGATGGCGTCCAGCGCCGCGCGGATGTCCTCCATCGTGGTGTCGTCGCCGTACCCGGGAACGCCCGTGCTGTCGATCCCGTCGAGATCGACCATGATGGTCGTGGTGGTCGTGTTGCCTTCGGAGTCGGTGATGCGGACCGAAAAGCTCCCGTTCCGAGGCGCAAAGGGCAGCTCCGCGAATGTTTCGTTCGCCGGATCGTTCATCGCCAGAACCTGGTCCGCCAGCGGCACGCGCAGCCACCCCGTCGTGTCCGTCAGCAGACCCGGCGGCCGTCCGATCGAGTGCAGCCGATTCACTTCGAAGATCAGCGCGGAAGCCAGCGCGTCCACGTCGTCGATCATCTGCGTGACCGCCGCTTCGCGCTGGGCCAACAGCGAACCGATCGTGCCGCTGCTGATCCGCAGCTCCTCCTGCGTGGAACTCACAAGCACGTTGACTTCCAACCCGTTCGATGTGCTTTCCGTCTCAAGCTCCAGTCCCCGCGAATCTACGCCCAGTACGATCGGGACCGAGTCGACGAGAATGTCCACTCCCCCCGTGTCCTGCTCGATCACGGTGATGTCCACCAGTTGCGCAAGCTCGTTGATGAGCGCGTCGCGCTGATCCCGCAGCGCCCCCGCCTCCCCCTGCCCCAGCTCCGATGTCGTGATCGCCTCGTTCAGCCGTGCGATCTCTCCGCACAGGCTGTCGGCCCGCGAGATGTTGAAGCTCAGTTGACCGTCGATCTCCGTGCGTGCCGCCACCAGGTCCTGCCGCAGCGAACGGATGTACCCCGCCAGCGCGGCGCCCTGCTCGACCACCGTCGATCGCACCACCGACGCGTCGGGCGTGTTCGCCAGTTCGCTGAATCGGTTGAAGAACTCGGACAGCTCGCTGGAAAGGTCGATCCCCGTCAGCTCATTGGTCAGGCTCTCGATGCGCGCGAGCACCGACTGCTCCGTCAGCGCCGCGCGCTCGTCGCTGATGCTGCCCCGCAGCCTCGCCAGCAGCGCCGGATCCACCATTCTCTGGATGTCCGCGATCCCCACCCCGCGCCCCAGAAACGTGCCCGATCCGTACATCTGCCCGCGCAGCGGGCTGAGCTCCACGCGCTGACGGTGATACCCCGGCGTCGCCGCGTTGGCGATGTTGTTGCCGGTCACCTGCAGCGCGACCTGGCTGGCGCTCAGCGCCGTCTGCCCGATCAGGAGTGAAGAGGTCAGACTCATGGCAGTTCGAAACGCTTTCCGTTCTCCGCCGTCGCTCAAGCCCCGGCGTCACGCGGCCGCCCGGGTCCACGGCGACCGCGCTAGCTCCGGATGTCCACGGCACTCACCACGCGCGCCCCCGTCTCCACTTTCCCGCCTCGCCCGTACGTCTTGGCATGGTTGAGCCGCGCCGCGACCTGACGGATCAGCCCTTCCATGTGCTGGCCGAGCATCTCGGCCGCGACCTTCGATCGCTCGTTCTTCTGCATCACCGTGCTGAGCAGTTCGCGCAGACGCTGTGCCAGCGCCGAGAGCCGCGCCCGCCAAGGCTCGGCCACGCGCTCCGCGATCCAGCTCACTTTCACTTCGGGCGCTCGCTTCGCCGACCTGCGGCCCCCCGCCTGCGGCCCATGGGTCGCGCCCCCTCCGAGCCGATCCGCCAGCTCGCCCACGACCGCCAGCCGCCGCTTCTCGATCTCCGCCACGCTCTGGATGATCCGGTTCTCGCGCTCGATGCACGCGCTCAGCCGGGAAGTGCTCGCGGCACGGATCGCCTCGACCCGCTCGTCCGCCAGCTTGGTCAGGTTCTCATAGTGAACCACCAGCTCGCGCAGCAGCTTCTCCAGACTCCCCAGCAGCGCCTCCACCGCCGTCCCTGATGTGACCGTCATTGACATGGTGGATTCCGCCATGGTGCGCCTCCCGCGGCCGACGCCGCGACCTCGCCGTGCTTCAGCAGATTCCGTGCCACGATGTCCACCAGTTCGAATCCCTTGGCCTGCACGATCCGACCGGCGATGTGCGCATCGAGCAGAAAGCCGAAGCTTTTCTCGTGCGACCCGGGCGCGAACGGCCCCCAGGCCGTGCTCGACTCCCTCAGCTCCTTGAGAACGGGCTGAACCAGCGCGGTCGCAACGAACTCCTCGGCCGTCGCCCGCGCCCGCGCCGCCCGTTCCGCATCGCGCGACCCGGCGGCGGCGCCCGCAGACTCTGCACGATGCGCAGCATGCATCCGCGAGAGCTTCGCCCGTGCTTCCGCCGCGCCGCTCATCAATGCCGCCGCATGTTCAATGCCCGAAAGCTCCATGGCTCACTCCCTGATGAACTCCGCGTGCAGCAGCCCCTGCGCGTGCATCTGCGCGAGGATGGCGATCTGGTCGTTCACGCTCACATCGAGCTGCTTGAGCGCTTCGAGCAGGTCCTGCAGGCGGGCCTCCGACCGCTCGTCATCCCCCGTGGCCATGCCCGTCCATGAGCTTTCTTCGACGAGCGGCGCGCGGTCCGTCGGCACCCGCGGCGGCGTGATCGTGGTCACCACCAGGTCGCGGTGCGCGATCGCCCCGGGGCTGATCTGCACATTCCCGCTCACCACGATGGTCCCCCGCTGCTCGTTCACCACCACCCGCGCCGGAAGATTGAGCAAGGTGGGATCGATCTGGATGGAAAGGACGTCCCCGATGAAGTTGGCCGGTTCAAGACGCTCGGCTTCGGGTATCCACACCACCACCGACTTGGCATCCAGCGCTCGCGCGATCTCCAGCCCCGAATCCGAGAACCCCTTGCGGTCCTGTTCCACCGTGTTGGCGATCAGCTTGGCCGTGGGCCATCCCGCATACTGCGGCTTGATCGTGAGCATGATGGTCCCGCCCGGACCGATCACCGGCATGTCGATGTCCTGCGCCAGTTGCGCGCCGAGCTTCACGCGCGCGGACGTGGTCGCCTGCCCCTCGAACACCAGCGGCCCTTCGGCGAATGCATACACCCCCTGCCCCGGCAACGGACCCGACAGCGGCGTGATGAACAAACGTCCGCCGGCGAGACTCTGCGAAGAGAGCGTGGCCTGCACGAAGCAGTCGAATCGATCGCCCGCCTTCCCGCCTTCCTGCGGGATCGTGCATGTGACCGTCACCACCGCCACGTTCTTGGCCTTGGCGAACTCGGCCAACTCCGCCGAATCCACCCCGTTGGTCTTCATGAGCTGCGCCAGCATCCGGGCGATCAGCGGATTCTGCCCCGAGTCGCCCGTGCCCTGCACGCCGATGACCAGCCCCTGCCCCTGCAGCACGGTCTGACCCTGTCCCTGCAGGCGGACCATGTCTTGGATCGTGACCGCACGAGCGCTCCGCGCCGATCCGATCACACCCAGCGCAAGCACTGCGCTCCACAGCGCAACGATGATCCTTCTTCTATTCATGCTCGCCGAGCCTCCGCTCATGCGAGTCTCGAACGCAATCGCAATGCCAGAGAGGGGGACGAGCACTCGGGTCGTGAATCTCGGAACCTCATGCCCGGAACCCAGGTCCGGAAGACCCGTGCCCGCTGCGCGCTCAGAAGTTGAACAGCGCCTCCAGCGCCCTCGGGATCAGCCCCTTCTTCGTCGACCGCCGCACTTCGCCCTTGGTCGTCAGCGACAGTGTCAGGTCGGCAATCTGGTTGGACTGCACCGTGTTGTCCACGGTCACATCCTCCGTGCGGCACAGGCCGCTGAGGAGAATGGTCTGCACCTCGCCGTCGTTGTCGATTTCTTTGCGGGCTTCCAGCAGGAGGGTCCCGTTCGGCTTGACTTCCCGCACGACCGCCGTCACCCGCGCCGTCGTCTTGCGGTCGTCCTTGTACTTCCCCTCGCCCTCGTACTGGTTGTCATAGTCCAGTTCGAGCTGGGGAAGGCCGGTGTCATCATCGATCCCGTCCCGGTTGCCCGCCTCCGCGCGCAGCTCCAGCAGCTTCAGCAGGTCGGGGAACTTCGCCACGCCCCCCGCCACCTCGTAGTTCTTGTCCGCCTCGAGCTTCTGCTTCAGGTCCACCGCGCTCCGCTCGGAGATGATGATCGTGATCAGGTCGTTCTCCGCGAAGGTCGGCGGCGGCGGTGCCTGCACCGCAAACAGACTCACCGTCTGCACCGGCGCCGGCGGACCCGCGATCGCCGGCGTGGTCGAAACCGCCCCCGGAGGAACGGGCTGATCGCTCCCGGCAGGAGCCGCGGCCGCGCCGCCTTGTTCCGGCTGCATCGAAGGCCCGGCCGGCGCCACGCCCGCCGGTGCGCTCGGCGGTGCCGCCGCGGGACGCTGGAACAGACTCTGTGCCCACGTTTCCTGCGCCAACGCGCACGTGATGCCCGCAAGAATGGCCAACTTGTTCATGCGCCGGCTCCTTCACCGGGACTGACGCACGCTTCATGCCAAGCCGTTCGCTCGGAATGCCTCCGAACAGGATGGCGAAGCACGTCGCGGAATCACCCCTACTGGAGCGGAAAGGTCATGCCCGCGGATGAAACCTGCGGTGTACTTCCTTCAACCGCGGCTGGTCCACCCGCGTGTACACCTGCGTCGTGTCGATGGATGCGTGACCCAGCAGCTCCTGCACCACCCGCAGGTCCGCACCCCCGATGAGCAGGTGCGTGGCGAAGGTGTGCCGCAGCAGGTGCGGATACACGTGGCTCAGGCCTGCCGCGCGGGCGTTGCGCTTGACGATCTGCCACACCGCCACGCGCTCCAGCGACCGCCCGCTCCTTGAGAGGAATACCCGCGCCCCCTCGCGCCCCGTCGCCCGCCCTGCGGACTCGCCCGAAAGTTCGCGCGCGTACTCGCGCACCAGCTTGGGTCGGCACTCATCGAGGTACCGCCGCAAGGCGCCCTCTGCCGGCCGCCCGAACGGCACCAGCCGCTGTTTGTCGCCCTTGCCCGTCACCTTGATCACACCCAGCGTGAAGTGCAGGTCCGACAGCTCCAACGTCGCCGCTTCCGATGCCCGCAGGCCGCAGGCGTACATCAGTTCCAGCAGCGCCCGGTCGCGCAGCCAGAGGGGTGGGACATGGGCCTTGGGGTCCTGCGGCGGGCGCGGCGCGGCCAGCAGCGCCTCGATATCGCGCTGCGACAGCACCCCCGGCAGCCGCTTCCACAGGCTCGGGCGCTCCAGCAGTTCGGCCAGGTTCTCCTGCGTCCGCCCCTCTGCCGCCAGCCAGCGGAACAGCATCCTGACAGTGGCCAGATGACGAGCAACCGAAGTCGAAGCTAGACCCTGTTCGTTCCGAAGTCGCCCGATGTGGTTCGCCAGATGCCGCGGGGAGAGCGAGCTGAGCCGGTCGGCTCCGTGCGCCGCCAAGTCCTCGAATAGATCGCGCAAGTCGCGCCGGTAGGCCAGCAGCGTGTTGGGCGACAGCCCGCACTCCACGCGCAAATATGCGATGAAGGACTCGCGCAGCGCGGCAAACTCCGCGCTCTCTTCGCGGGAAGCGGAAGCATGATCCGATCCGGGAGTGGCTTCGCGCATCGGACCAGACAGATCGGCACGCGACTCGCCCGTGCGCGAGCAGCGCAAGCCCTGCGCGTTACATGGACCTGGACCGGGCGGAACTTGCCCCCGCGCACGCGGCTTCACGGGCTGTACCGCCGCTCGACGCGGTTATCGGACTTCGGCGCAACTCCGCGGCATGCTCGCCGCTTGGCACGTCGCTTGTGAGGAGAACCGCGCATCGCAGGCAGGAGGCCGAACATGCGCACCGCCGGGACGGCGACCACATCAGCCGCACTTCCATTCGATGGACCAGCGCCGGACCCGATCGGTTCGCGCCTTCTCGGCCGGCGACTCCTCCGCATGGCGGAAACCGCCGCCATGCTGCACCGCGCTGTCGCCAGCGGCGAACTGAGCCTGCCTCACGTGGAACCGTGCTCGGCACCATCCGCCGGCGCACACCCCATCTTCAGCGAGGCTGAGCGGTGAACTACGGCCTGTACATCTCCGCCTCCGGCGCTTCTTCCAGCATGGCGCTGATGGACGCCCGCGCCAACAATCTCGCCAACGTCAACACCGCTGCGTTCAAGCCGGACGTCCTCATGCTCCGCGCGCGCGATGCCGTCCGCGTCGAGGACAATCTTCCCTTTGCCAACTCGGTGAAGATGCTCGAGCGTCTCGGCGCGGGTGTGATGCCCATGCCCACCGCCGTCGACCTCAGCCAAGGCCCCATCCAGCACACGGACAATCCCCTTGACATCGCCCTGGAAGGCAAGGGCTTCATGCTGGTCCGCGATCCGCGCGTCGCTCCCGGCCCGACCGATGACGGAACGCGCCTGACGCGCGACGGGCGCCTGGCCATCCGCAGCGACGGAGTGCTGGTCACCGCCGCGGGCCGATTCCCGATCCTCGGCGAAGGCGGAACGGAGATCACGCTTTCCAGCACGGAGCCTTTCCAGGTCTTTCCGGACGGGCGCGTGATCCAGGGCGATTTCGTCGCGGGGCGCATCGCGTTGACCGGCATCCAGGATCCGTCGGCGCTCCGCAAGACGGGCGACGGTCTCTACACGCTGACCGCCGAATCCGGCGGCCTCGCCGCCCAGGCGACCGATCCGGAGGCGCGCATCGTGCAGGGCGCATACGAGGGATCGGCCGTCGATCCCGTTCGCTCCATTCTCGCGGTCACCACCGCATCCAGCGCCGCCCAGGGCAACCTGCGCATGATCTCGCTCTTCAACGACATCATGGGCCAGGCGGTGGGAACGCTCGGACGCATCAGTTGATGAAACCTGCTCGCCTCGCGCGGCAGGATGGAACAAGGTGCTCTCATGCCGATCATCGCGCTTCATTCCGCGGCCACGGGACTCACGGCACTCAACACCAAACTCGACATCATCGCGCACAACCTCGCGAACGTGAACACCGTCGGCTTCAAGTCCAGCCGCGCCAACTTCCAGGACCTGCTCTACCAGCAGAAGAAACTGCCGGGCGTCGAAAACTCCAACGGCGACGAGCGACCCACCGGCCTGCTCATCGGGCTGGGCGTGAAGGTCTCGGGCACGCAGCTCAACTTCTCCCAGGGATCGCTCCAGACCACCGGCAACTCCCTCGATCTCGCGATCGAGGGCGAGGGCTTCTTCCAGATCGAAGTGGAGGATGATCTCGGACAAGGCGGCATCGCCTACACGCGCGCCGGAAACTTCGTGCTCAACTCCGAGGGCGAGATCGTGCTCGCCACCGATCAGGGCCGCCGACTCTCCGGCGGGTTCCAGATTCCGGAAGGCTCGCAGGTCGAGATCAGCGCCACAGGTGAAGTGCTCGTGCTGGAGCCGGGTCAGGCGGAGCCGACTTCCATCGGCGTCATCGAGCTGGCCATCTTCCGCAACCAGACCGGCCTGAAACAGATCGGCGAAAACCTCTTCGTGGAGACCGCGGCCTCGGGTCCGCCGATCACCGGCGAGCCAGGGCAGGAGGGCATCGGGCGCATCCTCTCCGGCGTGCTTGAAAGCTCGAACGTCGATCCCACCATGGAGCTGATCGATCTCATCAAGACCCAGCGGGCGTTCGAGATGAACAGCAACGTGATCCGCGCAGCGGACGAAACTCTCCAGGCCGTCGCCCAGCTCAGGAGATAGCCCCGGAACGTCGTGATCCTCGCTCAGCTCCGGTTGCGCCGCCGCGGGCGAGCCGCGGGAACCGACGTGAGATCAGGCAGGAGGCCGATCGTGCAACCGCAAAGAATGTTCATGCTTGCCGGCGCCATCCTGCTCGCGGCCGCCGGCACGCACGCCGGAGAAATCCGGCTTCGCCCCTCGGCGGCCGTCGGCGCCGATGCACCCGTCACGTTGCGCGACATCGCCGAACTGCGCGGCGAGGACTGTCAATACCTCGCCGGCATCACCGTCGCTGCGCGCGGACGAGACCTGCTCGGCCCCGAGAACTCGCCCCATGTCGGCGCCGCGGGGGTCTTCGCGGAGATCGATCTGGACCAGGCTCGCGAAGCGCTGCGCGCGGGCGGTGCCGACCTCGCCCGCCACACGCTCAGCGGACGCACCTGCGTCGTCCGCGTACTCGGCCTCCCGGCGATTGCTCCCGGGACCGATCACCCGGGTGAACGGGAACCCGACTTTGAAATCGTCGATCCTCTCTCGCCGGACACGGCCGGCACCATCCGAGCCAGAGTCGCCGAGACGATCGCCGCCTGCATCGGCGCGGATACGGCGCGCATGCAGCTTCGATTCAGCCGGCGCGATCTGCCGCTGCTGTCCCGGCACGAATCCGCGGCCCTCGAAGGACCCGTCGCGTCGCGCGTCGTCGTGCAGCCCGCGAGCGCCGTCGGTGAGCGCATGATCGTCAGGATTCGCATCTATGACGGCACGCGCATCGCCGAATCGCACACCGTCGCCATGGATGTGCGCACCCTGCGCCCCGTGGTCGTGGTCACACAAGAGCTGGGACGCAAGGCCGACCTCCTTCCCGCAGCGCTTCGCGAGGAGGAACAATGGATCGCTCCCGGAGATGACGGCGGAGAACCGATCGGTTCAACGGCAGCCGCGATTGGCAAACAGGCCCGCACACGCCTGGAGGTCGGAACGATTCTGCGGGCGAGCCATCTTGACGAGGCCCTGCTGATTCGTCGCGGAGAACTCGTCACCGTGCATTGCCTGCGCGGATCATTCGAGGTGCGCCTCCGTGCGCGCGCCCGGCAGGACGGGCGGCTGGGTGAAACCATCCCTCTCCGCGCCGAAGACGCCGATGAAGACTTTCTGGCGCGCGTCGATGGGCCGGGACGCGCGGTCGTCATTGGAGAGTGACCGACGCGGCGGGGTTCGGGTGGATCCGCGTCGATCAGCACGGCGCGCCGATCGCGTCACCACTCCGGCCCGCCCGAGTACCGCCCGTAGATGTCCGCCATCGCCTGCACCATCTCGCCCAGCGTGCACTTGGCCAGCGCGCCGTCGATGAGCGCGGGCATCACGTTCGTCGGATGCAAACCGGCGGGATGGGAAGTCTTCAGCGGCAGGTCGTGGATCAGCGTGATGGGCTTGCCCTGGCACGCAGCGCGGATGTTGTCCAGCGCCCGGGCGGCCTTACCCTGGTCGCGGCTCTTCTTGAACGCCGCCAGACGCTCGCACTGCTCGATCTCAACCGTGTGCGGAATCTCGAGTATCTCGATGGGGCGCTTCTCGTTCGGATCGACGTACTCGTTCACGCCGACGATGATGCGGTCGCCGGCTTCGCACTCCTCGCTGAAGCGGTATGAAGCTTCGGCGATCGACCGGCGGAAGTACCCCTTGTGGATGCCCTGCACCACCCCGCGCCCGTAGCAACTCCGGCGGGCATACGCGCTGTGCAGCGCCGCCGCCCCCTTCACCGGACCCGGATGCGCCGCACCGCCCGCGGACCAGTCGCCCATCGCGTCGATCTCCGCGATCAGCTCCAGCGCGCCGTCCTCCATCTGGTCCGTGAGCGACTCGATGAACCATGCGCCCCCGAGGGGATCGGTCACCCGCGTCACACCCGTCTCATGCGCCAAAATCTGCTGCGTGCGCAGCGCCACCGTCACCGCCTGCTCCGTCGGTAGGCCCAGAGTTTCATCCATCGAATCGGTGTGCAGACTCTGGCACCCGCCCAGGACTCCCGCCATCGCCTGATAGGCCACCCGCACGATGTTGTTCAGCGGCTGCTGCTCCGTCAGCGAGCAGCCCGCCGTCTGGACGTGCGTCTTCATGAACCATGAACGCTCGTTCTTCGCGCCGTATCGCTCGCGCATGACCCGCGACCAGATGCGCCTGGCCGCCCGCAGCTTGCAGATCTCCTCGAAGAACTCGTTGTGCGAGTTGAAGAAGAAGGAAAGCCGCGGCGCGAACTCGTCGATGTCCAGCCCGCGCTCCATGCAGGCCTCGACATACTCCATCCCGTCGCGAAGCGTGAAGGCGAGTTCCTGAATCGCGGTCGAACCCGCCTCGCGGATGTGATAGCCCGATATCGAGACCGAGTTCCACTTCTGCACGAACCGCGACTGGAACTCGATCGTGTCCACCACCAGCTTCACGCTCGGCTCGGGCGGATAGATGAACTCGTTCTGGCTGTGGAACTCCTTCAGGATGTCATTCTGCAGCGTGCCGCCGAGGTTCGACCACTCGAAGCCCCGCTGCAGGCACATCGCCAAATACATCGCCCAGATCACCGCCGCCGGACCGTTGATCGTCTGCGACACCGTCACACGGTCCAGCGGAATGTCCGCGTACAGCCGGTGCATGTCATCGATCGTGTCGATCGCGACTCCGCACTTGCCCACCTCTCCAGCGGAGAGTGCATCATCCGAATCGCGGCCCATGAGCGTCGGAAGATCGAAGGCGGTCGAAAGACCGGTGTTGGTCTTTCCCTTGCTCGTACGCGCCTGCTCGAGGAGGTACTTGAAGCGCTGGTTGGTGTCGTCCGCCGAGCCGAAGCCTGCGAACTGCCGCATGGTCCAGAGCCGGGTGCGATAGCCCTCGGGGAACAGCCCGCGCGTGTAGGGGTACTCACCGGGCGCCGCGATGTCTCGTTCAAGGTGACGCAGGGCGCGGGGAGGGTTGTCGGGACCGTACACCGGGTCGAGAATCAGCCCGGATATCGTCACCGCATGCGGGTCGATGTCGCCCGACGGCGTATGAACGCTGTGCGCTGTGCGCCCGGTCGCGTTGATCGACGCCGCGGGAGCAACTTCCGCGGCCGTCCCGGCAGAGCGGCTTTGGGAGGTCGTCATACGGGTATTGTAAGCCGGTGCACCGGGATTCCAACCGCGCATCCGGATCAATCCGTAGCCCTGTTGACCTCTTCGTCCGCGAATCGTCGAATCCACGAGGAAAACCCGCTGCCGATCGCGCCCGGCCCGGCCAACAGTGCGAGTGCACAGCGGAGTCTCCGGCCGGTCGCGCAGGACTCGATCCGCTTTCTGGATGGATACGTAAGAAGTGATGCCGCGCGTCGCAATCGACGTGTGACGGCTGTCCGAGGTCCGCTCCGCACCATCGGCACAGCTGCGGGCTTATGCAACCACCACATCCTCTCGTGAGAGTATGACGCGACCCTCCCGTCCCCCGGCGCACTGGTCGCTTGGGCGATGCCGGCCCTCGCGCCCGTCGCCCGCCGGCGCCGCTGAGACGTGCGGCACGATGAACGGGGTGCTATCGTGGCGCCGCGTTGGGCACGGAGTTTCCATTCTTCGCTCTCGCGGTCGGTTTGGCGCTGGGACTCCTCGTGGGACTGCAGCGCGAGCGAGGCGACCGCCGCATCGCCGGCATCCGTACCTTTCCGCTCATCACCATGCTCGGCGTGCTCGCCGCGCTGGCCGACCGGCACATGTCGGCGGGCGGCTGGTGGATCACCGCGTCGGCGTTCCTCGGCGTCTGCCTGCTCACGATCGGCGGAGAACTCCTCGCGCAGTTGCGCGGCAGCGGCGAACCGGGACTGACGACGGATATCGCCATTCTCATCATGTTCGTCGTGGGCGTACTCCTCGCGCAGGAGCAAATGGAGATCGCGGTGGTGGCGTCCGGGGCGACGGTACTGCTTCTGCACCTCAAGCAACCGCTGCACGCCTTCGTACGCGGACTCGAGGAGCGCGACGTACGCGCCATGATGCAGTTCGCGCTCATCACCCTGGTCGTCCTGCCCATCCTGCCCGACCGAACCATGGGCCCGTTCAACGTCTTCAATCCCTACCACACGTGGCTCATGGTGGTCCTCGTCGTCGGCATCAGTCTGGCGGGATACGTGGCGTACAAGCTGCTGGGGACCGTGCGGGGAACCCTCGTCGCCGGGCTGCTCGGCGGAGCCATTTCGAGCACCGCGACCACCGCCTCCTACGCGCGGTCCGTTCGCGGAGCACCGCACGGCCCGGTCAGCACCGCCGCTCTGGGCATCATGCTCGCATCCATGGTCTCGCTGGTGCGCGTCCTCATCGAGCTGCGCGTGGTGGCCGGTGTGCACTTCTACGACATGGCCGCGCCCATCGGCGCGATGTTCCTGACTCTGTTCCTTCTGGCGATCGCGCTGTGGGCCGTCGCCCGACGCGACAGCGCCGAACTGCCCCCGCCCGAGAACCCCACCGAGCTGAAATCTGCGCTGATCTTCGGCGCGCTCTTCGCCGGAGTTCTGATCGCATCGGCGGCGGCAAAGACGCATCTCGGCGAGCGCGGCATCTACGCAGTCGCCGTCGTTTCGGGGCTGACCGACATGGACGCCATCACGCTTTCGACTGGCCGCCTCGTGAGCGCCGGCGAAGTGCTCCCTGCGACGGGCTGGAGGGCCGTACTCATCGCCGCCATGGCGAACCTCTGCTTCAAGGCGGGCATCGTGGGCGTGATCGGCAGCCGCAGACTCTTCGGCGCGGTCGCGGCGCTCTACGCGATTCCTCTGGCGACGGGAATCGGGCTGCTGCTGTTCTGGCCCTCTCGGTAGGCCTTCTCTCAGCCGGCGCGGCGAAGCTGGCCGTCGGGCGCGCAGCCGGCATCCAGTCGCGGGTTGTAGACGTGCACCCGGTTTCGCCCGGCATCCTTCGCGGAATAGAGAGCTCGATCGGCCGCCTCCACCCACGCCGTCGGATCGTTCAGGTTCGAGACGCCCGAGGTCGTGACGCCGAATGACCCCGTCGCCCGGATTCCCGGGAACTTGCGCCAGCGCTGCGCTTCCAGCGCCGTGCGGATGCGTTCGCACGCGGTCACGGCCTCCGACAGCGATGTGTGAGGCAGGATCAGGGCGAACTCCTCGCCGCCGTAGCGGCACGCGACGTCGCAGGAGCGCAGCTCGCGGAGCAGGATGGACGCGAAACCCTGGAGCACGGCGTCGCCGGCGGTGTGCCCGAACGTGTCGTTGAGCTTCTTGAAGTGGTCCAGGTCGCAGATGACCAGAGCGACCCCCTGACCCATCCGCGTGGCGCTGTTGATCTCGGAGGCGAGCCGCTCGTTGAAATACGTGCGGTTCCAGAGGCCGGTGAGACCGTCGATCTGGGCTCGCTGCTCCAGCAGGCGCAACAGGCGCATCAGGCGAAGGGCGGAGTGGATCCGGGCGCGTAGCTCGGCGGCATCGAAGGGCTTGGTCACGAAGTCGATCGCGCCCAGCTCGAACGCGCGCACCTTGTCATCCGGACGGCCGCTGCCGGACACGATGATCACCGGCAGACCGATCGTCCGCGGATCGTTCTTCAGCGCGCGCAGAATCTCGAAGCCGTGCATGTTCGGCATGTCCAGGTCCAGCAGCACGATCGATGGCCGCTGGAGCTGGGCCAAGTCCAGTCCTTCCTGCCCGTCGAACGCCCCGATCACCTCCACGCCTTCATCCTTGAGCCGCGCGGCCAGCAATCGGTGCATCAGCGGCGCGTCATCGATGAGCAGCACGACCGGCGGAGACTCGGGGGGCGCGGCATGTGAAGGTTGCTGTTCCAAGTTCACCTCTGTCGCCGCCATCCGCGGCACGGACCTGCAGGGTCAGACGCTCACTCCGTCGCCCGCCGGCACAGATCGATCAGCTCATCGAAACAGGCTCGGCAGGATTCAAGGCCATCGCGCGACGGACATGTCCTGAGCATCGCTTCGAGGCTCGCCGCCGCCTCGCTGATCGATGGATAGCCGTAGCCCGCGCCCGCTCCCTTGAGCTGGTGAACGATGCGCGTCAGTTCGGTGACGCGCGCGTCGCGCCATTCGGCTTCCATCATCGCGATGCGCTGCGGAAGCTCCTCCACGAACATCGCGACCAGCTCCATCATGTCGGGGTCGCCGACGAACTCGCTCAGCAGCGGCCCGCGCTTCGCCGAGGAAGCCGCTCCGTCCCCGCCTCGATCCGTCTCGCGCATGCCGCAACCTCCCGGGAAGGGTGCCCCCCCCATGCGCTCCGACCATCGACCGGAATCCGGCGTGAGTTTCGCGCGTGCACCGGTCGCGGCCCTCCGGGGGCCGACACGGACTCCCGCCGCCTTGCCCCATCGGCACAGCCCTACCCGGGCACGCGCCATAAGCTCGTCCACCCCGCGATTCGGGGGCTTGGGCACGCGCGCCCCCGACGCATCACCCGAGGACCGCGGGCTGCCCGAGCGTCGCGCCGGTCGCCGCTTCCGGGCCGGCGCCCGTCACGAGTCGGCGGGCGCGAATCCTCTCGCTTCCGAGTTGCCCGCACGCCGCCATCGCGTCTCGCCCCTTGGTGCGACGGCGCTTGCAGAACTGTCCTCTCGCCTCCAACCGGCGAAGAAAACGCCACACATCCTCGTCGCGCGGCGCGGGCCACGGAGATGCACGTCGAGGGTTGTACGGAATCACGTTCACGCAGCAGCGCACGTTGCGAAGCAGGTCCGCCAGCTCGTCCGCGTGCTCGTCCGCATCATTCACTCCGGGAATGAGCACATACTCCGCGCAGATCGCGCCCGATCGGCGCAAGGGCCAGCTCTCCAGCGCCCGAACCAGCTCGCCCAGCGGCATGGCACGATTCACCGGCATGATGCGGCTGCGGATCTCGTCGTTCGGTGCATTGATGGAAACCGCGAGGTTGAGCTGCTTCCACCCCGGTTGCAGCATCCGCTCGCGCAGCCGGGCCAGCCCGTCGAGTCGGCCCACCGTCGAAACCGTGATGCGCCGCATGGCCACCGCCGGGCCGCGATGATCCGTGAGCACTTCGATTGCGGCCAGCACGTTGTCCAGATTGTCCAGCGGCTCGCCCATCCCCATGAACACGATGTTGCGAATCCGGTGGCCAAGGTGATGCACCGCGGCGTACCACTGCCCCACGATCTCCGCCGCGGTCAGCGATCGGATCAGCCCCATCTGCGCGGTCTCGCAGAACGTGCACCCCATCGCGCAGCCCACCTGCGAGGACACGCACAGCGTGTGCGTAGTTTCGTGCCGGCCTCGCATCGGAATGATGACCGATTCCGTGGACAGCGTCCCGATTCCCGTGCGCGCTCCCGGACCTTGGCCCAAGGGCACATCCAGCAGAAACTTGTGGACCGGCCCTTCGAGGGACTCGCTCGTGACCACCCCCGACGGGCGGGCAGGCACCTCCACGCGCGGGTCCAGCCCCGACGGACCGACCCTGTAGAAGTGCATGTACAGCGCGAGCGCGGCCTCCGGCGACATCGAGCCGTCCGCCGCCCGCGCAAGGGCAACGAACCGACGGTGCGAATGCCCCAGCGGCGACGGTACCCCCGCACAACTTGACGCCGATGCCTTCACCCCGCAAGCGTAGCAGGCACGCAAGCGGGCGACTCTGTCACGCCGCGGCTCGCCGTCATCCGATGGCAGTTGGCCGCGGGCACGCCCGCGGGAGGCTCCGCTGCATCTCTCCGCCGCCGACATGGTGATCCTCGCCGCGTACTTCGCGGGCATGCTCGCGCTGGGCCTCGTCTTCGCCCGCAGACAGAAGTCCACCGAGGAGTTCTTTCTCGCCGGGCGGCGGATCCCGGTATGGGCGGCGGCGATCTCCATCGTGGGCGTCTCGGCCGCGACCTTCATCGGCGCGCCGCAGGACGCCTACACCGGCAACCTCACCTACCTCTCCTCCAACCTCGCATACTTCCTCGCCGTCGCCATTGTCGCGCTCTTCTTCGTGCCCGCGTATTTCGCCCGCGGCATCAGCACCGTGTATCAACTGCTGGAACACCGCTTCGGGCCGGGCGCGCGGCGCTCAGCAGCCGGAGCCTTTCTGCTCGGCAGGCTGCTGGCATCCGGCGCACGCCTGTACATCGCCGCCATTCCTCTGGCCCTGATCCTCTTCGGCGAGGCTCTGACTGCCCGAGACCTCATCATCGCCGTCGCCGTCGTTGCAGGCGTCGCGACGCTCTACACGCTGCTCGGCGGGCTGGACGCCGTCATCTGGACCGATGTCGCCCAGACCCTCCTCTTCATCGGCGCCGCTGTTGTCGCCATCGTGCTGCTCCTGCACAGGATTCCCTTGGGTGCCGGCGAAATCGGCCGCTTGCTCGCGGAGACCCGCGTCGCGGACGGATCTTCCAAGCTCACCGTCCTCGACACGCGCTTCAGCATGAGCACGGACTGGAACCTCTGGTCCGCCGTGCTCGGCCTCACCCTCTTCAACCTCGCCGTGGTCGCAACGGATCAGGACATCGCACAGCGGCTGCTCACATTCAGATCTGCCCGCAGGTCCTCCCTCTCGGTGTTCCTCTCGGGCTTCGTCGGCCTGCTGATCGCCCTGGTATTCCTGGTCATCGGCCACCTGCTGTACGTCTACTACCGGAGGCCCGACGTCATGGGCGCCGCGGCGCCCCCCGCCCCGCCGGACGACACGCGCACCGTCTTCCTCACGTTCATCTTCACCGAATCGCCGGCCGGCATCCGGGGCCTAATGCTCGCCGGACTCTTCGCCGGCGCCATGGGAGCGCTGGCCTCGTCGCAGGCCGCGATGGCTTCGACCGTCGTCAACGACTTCTACGTGCCTCTTCGGTCGCGCACCCCGGCACACGCGGAGCCACCCGGCGCGCAGGCTTCCCAGAAGCATCTCCTGCTGGTCTCCCGGTGCATGGTGGTGGTCTGGGGCGCGCTGCTGACGGGCTTCGCCGTGCTCTGCATCCTGTGGCAGAGCAGCGCCAAGGAGAAGCTCATCCCGTTCGCGATGGGCGTGATGATCTACGCATACTCCGGGTTGCTGGCGATCTTCCTCACGGCCGTCTTCACCCGCCGCGGATCCAGCGCATCGTGCATAGCAGCGATCATCACCGGCATCCTGGCCGCCGCGGCCCTGGAGTTCATTCCAAAGGCTCTTGCGGCTCAGCGGCCGGGCGAGACGTTCATCAAGCTCTCGCTTGGCTGGCGCATGCTCTTTGCGACGCTGGCCGCGTTTGCCGTGTGCATTCTGCCCGCACAACGCCGCGAACCCGCGTCCCCGGCGCCCAATGCCCCCTGAGCACACGCATGCCCGACGCGTTTCACGCCATGATCGGTCGTCTGATCGTTGCCGGAGTCCGCGGCGCCGCGCACGGCGATTCCACGCTCGAGGCGGATCTGGAAGCATGCCGCTCCTGCGCGGTCAAGGGCATCGTGCTGTTCGACGTGGATGCACCTTCGATGGCGGCCCGCCTTGCGCGCGGAGAACCGGCCGACGCCGCACGGGCCAACGCGGTCCGCAACATCATCAACCCCGCGCAGACGAAGGAGCTGATCGAACACATCCGACATGCGCTGGGCGCCGGCGCTTGGGTCGCCGTGGACCAGGAAGGCGGGCGGGTCGCGCGCCTGCGCCCGGAGCGCGGATTCCTGCCCTCTCTGCCGGCCCGGGACTTCGCGCGACTCGAACCCGTTGAGCAAGCCGCGGAGGCCGATCGTCAGGCCCGGCAGCTCGCCGACCTCGGATTCCGCGTGAACTTCGCTCCCTGCGTCGACCTCGCGATCAACCCGGAGAATCCCGTCATCGCAAAGCACGGTCGGGCATTCTCCGACGATCCCGGAGTCGTAACGGGGTGCGCCGAAGTCTTCATCGGCGCGCATCGCCGCCGCCGGATCATCACCTGCATCAAGCACTTCCCGGGTCACGGCAGCGCGGGTGCCGACTCCCACCTCGGCCTCGTAGATGTCACGCGCCTCGCCGATCCCCCGCGCGAACTGCTCCCCTTCCGCAACCTGATCCGCGCCGGCATGGCGGACATGGTGATGACGGCGCACATCCTCAACCGGAGCATCGATCCTGTTCACCCCGCCACGCTCTCGCCCGCCTTCATCAACGACGCGCTGCGGCGCGACCTGGGATATCACGGCGTCGTCATCACGGACTCGCTGGACATGCGGGCGCTCGCCGACTCCTGCTCGCTCGAAGAATCCGTGGTGCGCGCGCTCAATGCCGGCGTCGATCTCCTGCTCCACGCCTTCAACGCCCCTCCCGGCGGACCGGCGGAACAGACCCATCCGGCACCCCGCATCCACGAGGCAATCTCGCGGGCGCTCCGCGACGGGCGTATCGCCGGAGGTCGCGACCGCATCCTCGCCTCGGCACGCCGCGTCGATCGGCTCTTCACTCAGTGATCCCGCACCGCGCCGCCGCGACAGTGCTTCTCATCGGCCCGTGCTGCCGAACCCCCCGCTTCCCCGCGCGGTCTCGTCCAGTTCCTCCACGGCCTCCACGCGCGCGTGCGCGCACCGCGCAATCACCATCTGCGCGATGCGCATTCCCGGTTCGACGATGAACTCCGCGCTCCCGTGATTGATCAGCGGCACGATCACCTCGCCCCGGTAATCCGCGTCGATCGTGCCCGGCGCATTGGGCAGCGTCACCCCGAACTTGCTCGCCAGTCCCGAACGCGGACGCACCTGCGCCTCGTACCCGGCGGGGAGCGCCATCGCGAACCCGCATGGCACCATCCGAATCGCCCCCGGCGGAATCGGAATCGCCCGGCCGTCCGTCGGGCACGCCGACAAGTCCATCCCGGCCGCAAGCTCCGAGTGGTATCGCGGCAGAACCGCTCCCTCACGAAGCACGCGAACCTTCACCGCGGGTCGATCGACCGGATCAGGCAGTTCAGACGGCGCGCCTTCAGCGGCGCGTTCCAGCTGCGGCGAAGACTTCATCCCGCCGAGACTCGCCCGAGCAGCGATCCTCGTCAAGTCCCGCCGCGTTCATGTCCTCCGCGGCCAGCTCGCGCCGGATGTCCGCCAAGGCCCGATCCAGCGTCCCGATCAGGTTCCGGGTCGTGACGATGGCCCGGTCGATCGCGGAGTTGCCCGTGACCGCCCGCATGGGGTCCGGCCGCTTCAGCCGACTGGTCGCCCGGTCGGACTCGAGCTTTGCCGCCAGAAGCGAACTCAGAACCGCCTCGGCATCCGCCTTCCTTGCCGCGGTCTCGAGCAGAAATCGCCGATGGTCCGGCGGTCCCTGCACGTCGCTTGCGCAAACCGCGTTTGACCGACAGGTCTGAAGTGCCATTCTGGATTCCTCCGCCGAAACGGCCGGCCGCATCCATCGACCGGGTTGGGCATTCCCGTTCAGCGAGTGGACAGGCAGGTATTGTGCCCGCCCGGACCCGGCGGTCAAGCCGCCGAGAAAACAGGTGTTTGTTCGGGTTTGCTTGTGGACGGTCGGTTTAGTCCCGGCACGTGCCGCGCAATCACCCGAACCACGGCTTCCGCATCCTGCGATTGCCGTACCGACGACAAATCCGCGATCATCGCCGCCACTTCGCCCGCGTCCGGAACCTGGCCAGACCAGGACAGAACTCCAGGCACCGCAGTCGGTTGCAGCTCCTCAGCTTGGTAGGAAAGCTCTTCGTGCAGTTTCTCTCCCGGCCTTTTGCCGGTGAACCGGATCGCGATTCCGACCCTCCCCGTCGCCCCGCCCAACGACACTTCTCCCTCGATACAGGGGCGCAAACCATGCGCCTCGATGAACCGGCGGGCGAGGTCCAGAATCCGGACTGGTGACCCCATATCTAGGACAAACACGTCCCCATGCTCGATGGTCGCGGCTTGGAGCACGAGAGCTGCCGCCTCCGGGATCGTCATGAAGAACCGCGTCATCTCCGGGTCGGTGACCGTGATCGGGCCGCCCTCGGCAAGCTGGCGACCCCAGATCGGCAGGACCGAGCACGCAGAGCCGAGCACGTTCCCGAATCGAACCAGCGAGAAACGGGTTCTCCCGGCGCTGTTCAAGGAGCGAACATAGACCTCCGCCAGCCGCTTGGTCGCGCCCATCACGGACGTGGGATTCACCGCCTTGTCCGTCGAAACCATCACGAATCGCAGCGCCCCCGTGGCGAGCGCGGCATCCGCGATGGACTTGGTTCCGAAGAAGTTGTTGTTCACCGCGGCCGCCGGGTGATCCTCCATCAGCGGAACATGCTTGTGCGCGGCCGCGTGAAAGATCACTTCGGGACGGAGCGAAACCAGCCGGCGAAGAGTGCCGTCGCTGTCCACAACATCATGCAGAACGGCCTTGCGCGGAACCTCCGGAAAGCGCGATCCGATCTCGCGATCGATGTCGAACAGCGCGTTGTCGGATCGGTCCATCAACTGAAGCTGAGAGGGACTGAGCGCTGCCGCGATACGCGCCAGCTCGGACCCGATGGAGCCGCCGGCGCCGGTGATCAGCACGCGCCGCGCGCCGAGAACCCGCCGAGCCGCCTGCTCGTCGATGCGCCGAGGCTCGCGCCCGACCAGCTTCGAGAGGTTGAGTTCCCCGGCCGCCAGAACGGGTGAAAGCGCGTTCGGCTCGGTGCGAACGACGTCATCGATCGTGGGCAGGAATCGCTCGGTCACACCGATTTCTTCAAGCAGGCTCCGCACGCGCGCGATCGGCGCGGTGAACGCCGCCGGAATGGACACCAGCGCCGTACCGAAGGCGTGCGTCCTGTGAATCGCCGGCAGCTCCGCGGCACTCCCCAGGATCGGCACCGGCAGTGATCGCGCGGCCGAGAGTTGATCTCGACTCAGGACAATGGCCCCGATCGGCACGGGAAGCCCCGGACGGCTTCCTCTTCCCAGCAACGCGAGCGCATCGGCGATGGTTTCGGGCGTGCCGATCACAACGAGTCGCTCAGCGGCGGGTGAAGGAATCGAAGTGGACAAGGGCGGATCTTCCTGCGGACGCCTCCGGTTGCCGGGGCGGCCGGGAAGAGATATCGGTCGTTTGCCCGAGCGGATGTAACCGCCGCATCAGGGGTCGGGCTTGGGTCCGCCCTGCTTATCGGGGTTGAGGGCCGGGTCAATCTCCCGCAGATAGTCCCAGGAGTAGATGCCCGTGTCGTGCCCGTCGGAGAAGCGGATCCGCACCGCATAGTTGCCGACCAGTTCCAGCCCCTCGGCGATCAGAGGTCCACTCGATTGACCGGAGGACGCGGGCAGCACCGTCAGCGGGTTGACCGCCAATGACTCCCGCAAGACGCGGGCTTCGGCCGAGGGTGACATCCGCCTCAGATACGCGACGGAGTAATACGACGTGGAGCCGTCCGCCCAGCGAATGGTCAGTCCGCGGTCCTTCCGGAGGTCGATGTGGGTCGGCGGCAGGGTCGGCACAGCACGAGTCTAGGAAGGCCCGACCGTCGCGCACAGAGATCGGAAGCCCGTGCGCGGAGATCGGCAGCCTAGGCAGGATGGAGAACTTGGCTCCGCTGCCGCTCGCGCTGTTCAGCACCCGGGCGCACGATAGCGCATCGCGGCTCGCCGAAGTCTTGCAACGCCGAAAAAACTGCGATACACTTCCAGTGCACAGGGTGACAGGGCCGGCACAGGGCCCGACCGACATTTGTTCTCTTGGCACAGGAGAGAGCTTGTGAGGAGCGGACTTTTCGTTATCGGCGCAATCTGCGCGCTTGCAGGCGCGGCACAGGGTGGTCTTTTCTTCGAGTCCGAACCGAACAGCACGCCCCCCCAGGCGGACGATCTCGGCAGCTTCAGCATCGGCGACACGGAGATCGTGCTCGGCGAAATCGAAGACGGCGGCGGGGATGACGTGCCCGGCGACGTGGATTGGTACAGCCTGACCCTCACCGAAGACACGGTGCTCCTCGCGGCCGTGTTCTGCAACGATTCCGACGCGGACGGCACTATGCAGTTGCTCTCCGGCGACGGCTCAACCATCATCGCGTTCGATGATGATGAAGGCATCGGTCTGATGCCGTCCTTCCAAGTGCCGCTTTCCGCCGGCTTCTATTACATCGGAATCTCCGGTTACCCCGACGGTGTGCTGAACACCGTGCTGAACGGCTTCGACGACTTCAACCAGGCGGCATTCGGCCATGGCGAAGAGTTCGCCTACAAGCTGCTCATCGGCCTCAACGTGCCGACGACGGGAACCACCGGCGCTCTGGCGCTCGCGGGCATGATCGCCCTGCGCCGTCGCCGCTGATCGTTTCACCGAGCCGACAGGCACTCGCAAACTCCTGAACCGGCGCCGCACCGAGCGGCGCCGGTTTTCATGTCCGGCCCGCCACTCACATCGGCTTCTTCCCGATCGTCGCGTCGTACACGCTCAACAGCTTCTGCTTGTCGAAGATCATCTCCTGCCGTGAAAGCCCCACCACGTCGTACTCCGGCGTAAGCTCGATCGCGTCCACCGGGCACGCTTCTTCGCACATGCCGCAGAAGATGCAGCGCAGCTCGTCGATCTCGAACTTCACCGGGTACTTCTCCCGGTCATCCCACGGGCTTTCTCCCGCGACGATATGAATGCAGTTCGCCGGGCACGCCGTGGGGCACATCATGCACGCCACGCACTTCACCCGCCCTTCCTCATCGCGGTTCAGCCGGTGCACGCCCCGGAAGTTGGACACCTGCATGCCCCCCTCCAGCACGGGCATGTTCTCGCGCCGCTCCTCCGGATATTGCATCGTTCGGCTGGTCTTGCTCGCCCCGATCACCGGCAGCTTGCTCTGACCGAATGACGTGAAGAAGTGCCGCAGCGTCGTGCCGAATCCCTGCACGATCGCGGGCAGATAGGTGTTCTCCACCGGGGAAAGTGGCGCTCGCGCGAGCCGTATGACGTCGGATTCGGGTATGGGCATGGCGGCCAGAGTCTACCGCTGACGGCCCGCCACGGCATCCGCCTTGCGTTCGATAAAACGGCCCTGCCCCGGCCAAGGAGCCCCCGCGAACCGGCGCCTCGAAAGCGTACGGAATAGTCGATCCGTCCCCGCGATTGATGCGTATGGAGAAGCAGATGCCGGCTGAGGGGCCGGCCGGGAGAAAGATCGATGCAGGCCGGTGAATCGACGGCAAGCCAGGCCGCTCTTGCGGCCGCGGCACAGTGTGCTCACGACCTTCGCCTGAACCTTGACCTGGGCGAAACGGAACTGCTCCGCCAACCGATGGCGTGCGCGTTGGCGGCGCCTTGCGAGGTCAGGCCGGAGGTCGTGAGCACGCCGCCGAGTCAACCGTGCAAACCCTGCGGCTCATGATCCTTCCTCCAGAACGGCGACCGGACGGACGGGAAACGTCCTCCGGGCGCTTGCGGCTCAGTGGGCGGCGCGCTCCCCCGTGCGGGCGCTGGTGAAGCGCCTGGTTCGGGAGCCGACGCCGCGGTTCCGGTAGGTGCCTGCCCCCGGCGCGAAAGCGCCGGTGGCGGGTTGGGGCGTCGGCATCCGCGCCCCCGGGGCGGAGAGAGAGTGAAGAAGCACTTCAAGATTCCGTTCGCATTGCTGCGCTTTCGACCGTGGCGGCCGCAGCGCCGCCGCACGAACGCGCGCTCACGCGGCGTCGCGCCCGATCGTGACATCGGTGGGCACCGACCGTGCAATGAGGTTCAGCGCCTTGCGGCCCTCGTCGGTCATGTCCACGAACTCAAGACCGATGTGGTACCGCCGAAATCCGGCGCGCCGGATCCAGTGCACCCGAGTCCTGACGGTGAACGGACCAAACGGAGCATGCATGGTCAGTTCCGCGGCCTCTCCCTCCCGGATCGGCGGCTTGCCCCTGCACTCCACCCGCATGCCCGAGGCGGAGAGGTCCAGCACCGGTCCGAGCGTGCATGTCAGGGCCGCCACGCGCAGCCGCCCGTGACGGCGCGCATTCGCATCGAACGACACAGTCGGCAGGGCGGGTGCATTCCGTGCCCGAAGCATGGCTTGTCTGGGATCGGCCCGGAAGCGTCGCCACTTGATGCACGCTCCCCCGCAACGGTCCGAAAAACCGGTTCCGAGCCTTCAGCACGTGACCATCGCTCCCGGTCCTCGCTTGCCACAAGACCGATGCACCAGCCGGCGATACGGCCCGGCGAGAGGAGTTCCACGGTGATCCGGTTCCTGTCCTCTGCGGCCCGCGCTCTCGGCCGCGCCTTCCTTCATCTGCTCGACGCCTGCGAAGCACTCCTGGCCAGGCTGCCCGGCCATCACGTGCTCGGTATCCGTTCACCCATGGTCTCCCGGGCGATGATCCGCCCGGTGCGCCGGACCCGCCGGGACATCGTCGAAGACGCGATCTGCCTGCGACGCTGAACGGCGCAAGACGCCCCCGCTCGGCGATGACCGACTCACCCGCGCCAGCGACTTCGAATTCCGGGCCGTCCGCACCCTGCGGGCGGCCTTGTTTTTGGGTTTGGCGGCTTCCCCCGCCCCCGCTATCCTCTTGGCCCCGCGAGGGCCGCCCCGGCCCGGACGCGGACCACGAAACCACGCAAGGACGAACCGACCATGCCGGCCGTTGGCACCGTTACCCAGGTCATCGGATCAACCTTCGACGCTCAGTTCCCGGAAGATCAGCTCCCGGACATCTACAACGCCGTCAAGGTGGAGAGCGACGCACGCAATCGCAGGATCCGCCTCACCGGCGAGGTACAGAAGCATCTCGGCGGCGGGCGCGTCCGATGCGTCGCGCTCGGCTCGACGGACGGCGTCACCCGCGGCATGAAGTGCGCCGACACCGGCACTTCCGTGCAGGTGCCCGTCGGAGAAGCCGTGCTCGGACGCGTCTTCAATCTCCTCGGCGAGCCTGTGGACAACAAGCCGCCCGTGAAGGCCTCGCAATACCGCTCCATTCACCGCCAGCCCCCCGCGTTTGATTCGCTCAACCCCAAGACCGAAATCCTGCCCACGGGCATCAAAGTCATCGACCTGCTCTGTCCCTTCGTCCGAGGCGGCAAGATCGGCCTCTTCGGCGGCGCGGGCGTGGGCAAGACCGTGATCATCCAGGAGATGATCGCACGCGTCGCTCGCAACTTCGGCGGCTACTCGGTCTTCGCCGGCGTCGGCGAGCGCACCCGCGAAGGCAACGACCTCTGGCTCGAAATGCAGGAAGCCCAGTACACCGACGAGAACGGCAAGACCGCCCACGTGATCGACAAGGTCGCGATGGTCTTCGGCCAGATGAACGAGCCGCCGGGCGCACGCCTCCGCGTCGCCCTCTCCGCGCTCGCCATGGCCGAGGAGTTCCGCGACGCCTCCGGCAAGGAAACCCTCATCTTCGTGGACAACGTCTTCCGCTTCACGCAGGCAGGTTCCGAAGTGTCCGCGCTCCTCGGGCGCATGCCCAGCGCCGTGGGCTATCAGCCCACCCTCAGCACCGAGATGGGCGAGCTTCAGGAACGCATCACTTCCACCAGCAAGGGCGCCATCACCAGCGTGCAGGCCATCTACGTCCCAGCCGACGACCTCACCGACCCCGCGCCGGCCACTACCTTCAGCCACCTCGACGCCTTCGTCGTGCTCTCGCGCGGCATCGCCGACAAGGGAATCTACCCCGCCGTGGACCCGCTCGCCTCCACCAGCCGAATCCTCGACCCGCAGATCATCGGCGAGCGGCACTACAAGGTCTCGCGCGAAGTGCAGGCGATCCTGCAGCGCTACAAGAGCCTTCAGGACATCATCGCCATCCTCGGCGTCGATGAACTCTCCGAAGAGGACAAGCTCATCGTCCGGCGCGCCCGCAAGATCGAGCGATTCCTCAGCCAGCCCTTCTACGTCGCCGAGGTGTTCACCGGCTTCCCCGGCGTCACCAGCACGCTCGACGAAACCATCGACTCCTTCGAGCGCGTGTGCAGGGGCGAAGGCGACGACCTGCCGGAAGCGGCCTTCATGTACGTCGGCACGCTGGATGACGCGCGCAAGAAGGCGCAGAAACTCGCCGCGGGCTAAGCTGCCTCTTCATGGCGGACACCGTGGATACCGCGAGCGTGCAGGACAGGCGCCCGCTGCGCTTCGAGGACATCGACCAGTTGATGGCCGATGCCGATCGCCTCGTCGCCGACGATCGTGCATGTTCGCTGCACCGCCTCGGCAACTGGACGCTCGGCCAGACGCTCGGGCATATCGCCGCTTGGGCCAGCTTTCCCTACGAGGGATACCCGTCGGGATTCAGGCTCCCATTCTTCGTGAAGTGGATCGCGAGGCTCGGCAAAAACGCGTTCATCCGCCGTCCCATGAGGCCCGGCATGCGCATCCCGAGGATCGCCGGCGGCACACTCGCCACGGATCTGCTGAGCACCGATGAAGGAATCAAGCGATTCCGCTCGGCATTCCAGCGGCTGGCGCGGGAAGCGCCGTCTCGCCCGAACCCCGTCTTTGGACCGCTGACCCACGAAGAGTGGATCGCGCTCAACCTGCGCCACGCCGAACTGCATCTGAGCTTTTTCCGGCCGGGATCGTCGCGAGGCGCGAATCTGATGGACGTGAGCATCCACCCGGTCGATTGACACGCCACGCCGCACTCCGTCGCGGCGCTGCCGTTCCTTTCGCCGTGTCCTATCCGCCATCGACCTGTCGCCTATGGCCCATCGCATCTCCCAAAAAGAACGCCGCCCGCCTTGCGGCGGACGGCGCTTGCTGACAGACGAGTAGGTCGTCTTCTCGATCGTGAACCCGCTCAGCGGCGGCGGCGCAGGGTCGCCAAACCGGCGAGGCCCAGCAGGGCGGTCGCGCCGGGGGTCGGAACCTTGATCAGCGTGATCGTGATGTTGTTCCACGTCGACAGGGCATTGATGCTGAAGTCATTCTTCAGCGTGAAGCCCGTCAACTGGCCCTTGGAAAGCGGAGCCGCGGCGAAGGCGCCGAGGTTGGCCGTGTCCACATAGTGACCGGGGGGGTTCGAACCGCTCCCTTGGAAGCTGTAAAGCAGGTCCTCGTTCCCGTCAAAACCGCCGACGTAGCGGCCCCAGCCGTTGAACGAGATCTCGAGGTCCGAAGCCCAAGTGAACCCGTCGGCGGAGCCGGCGAAGTCCATCTCGACCTTGAACCCGATCACGGGCTTCGTGTTGCTCGGATCCGGGATGTACGGGATCGTGACCGAACCGCCGCCCGGGGCGATGAAGGTGCCGATGTTGATCACCTCGTCGCCGCTCGCCATCGCGGCGGCCGAAACCGACAGGACCGTGCCTGCCGCCAGAGCGATGCCAATCTTGCTCATGTTCCTCACTCCTTCTCTCTCGGGCCTGATCAAGGCCCTGTTTCACGTGAAACACCGGAACCCTGCCATCCACGAGAACGGCGCGAACTCCGGAACGAAAACCCACATCACGCCGAGCGAGCTGTCATGGACCGCGCGGGAGTGAAACGCAAACAGGATGTGCGGGGGATGGCCCAAACAGGCCGGACGTGTTTCCCTCGCGCTGGCGGCAGACAGCCGCAGGTGGTTCCAATCTACCTCCTCCTCACTGGGTGTAAAGCAAAACCTTAAGAAATACCCGCCGGAATTGTGGAACCGGTACGAACATCGCCCTTCCGAACCCCCAGGCCGCCCCCCTTCAGCCACTCCTCTGCGACCTCCCTCCTCCCCGAGCCAATCTCCGGCTTGTGGACCGCCGAAGATGAGCTACGCTCGATAAACCTTGGCGAGTGCTCCAATGGCAGGGTCGCCGGGCGGGGGCAGAGCGGAGACATCGTGGTGGAACGCGCGCAGTTGTACGACGTGGTCATCGTCGGAGGCGGTCCGGCCGGAAGCACCGCCGCCACCCTTCTCAGGAAGTACCGGCCCGATCTGCGCGTCGTCATCCTCGAGAAGGAAGTCTTTCCGCGCGAACACATCGGCGAAAGCCACCTCCCCGCCATCAGCGCCATCCTCGACGAGATGGGCGTCTGGGACAAGGTCGAAGCCGCGAACTTCCCCATCAAGCTCGGAGCTTCATTCACCTGGGGTGCCAACTCCGAACGCTGGGACATCGACTTCTACCCCGTCGAGAAGTTCCGCGATGAGCCGCGACCGGCCAAGTTCGTCGGACAGCGCCGCCACACCGCCTTCCAGGTCGACCGCTCGATCTACGACAAGATCCTGCTCGATCACGCGGCTTCGATGGGCGCGGAAGTGCGCCAGCCCGTGAAGGTCCAGCACGTGCTCCACGAGGGCGACCGGATCACAGGTCTGCGCCTCGAAGGCGGCGAAGTGATCTCGGGCAGGCACTACATCGATGCATCGGGAACCGTCGCCCTCTTCCGGCGCGACCTCGGCATCGGCGGAACCATCCCCGAAGAGCTGAAGAACATCGCCGTCTGGGATTACTTCCAGAACGCCGAATGGGCGGTGCACATCGGCGTCGGCGGCACGCGCATCCAGGTCCGCAGCCTGCCCTACGGATGGATCTGGTTCATCCCCCTCGGACCCACGCGCACCAGCGTCGGCCTGGTCTGCCCTGCGAAGTACTACATCCAGTCGGGCAAGACCCCGGAGCAGTTGTACGAGCAGGCATTGATCGATCAGAAGGAGATCGCTGCGCTGCTCGTGAAAGCAACCCGTGAAGGCCCCGTCCGCTCCTGCAAGGATTGGTCCAACGTCAGCGACCGGGCCGCGGGGGAGAACTGGTTCCTCGTGGGCGAGGCCGCGGGATTCGCCGACCCCATCCTCTCCGCCGGCATGACCCTCGCCCACAGCTCGGCCCGTGACGCGGCCTACACCATCATGGAGCTTGACCGCGGCGAACACGACCCCGCGTGGCTCCGGTCGCGATTCGATGAACGCACCCGCCTGGGTATCCAGCAACACATCCGTTTCGGCCAGTACTGGTATTCCGCCAACAGTTGCTTCACCGATCTGCAGGAGCACTGCCGCAGCATCGCGCGCGAGGCCGGCCTGAACCTCATGCCCATCGACGCGTGGCGATGGCTCAGCCAGGGCGGCTTCTCGGCGGACCTGATCGGCCAGGCCGTCGTCGGCTCCTTCGACCTCGCCTCCGCCAAGCAGGTGGTCCAGCGGTTCGACAAGGCCGGACGCAGCCCGGGCATGATCATCGACGGGAAGAACACGTTCAAGCTGAACCTGCGCGGCGCCACGGAATCGGTCATCGGGGATTTGCGCGACGGGCGCATCAACCGGGTTCCCTGTCTTGTTCGGCGCGGCGCGCAGTTGCCCCTCGTGGGAAACTTCGCGGTCGTGGTGGACGCGCTGAAGGTTTCCTCCGACGCCGCCGAGATCGTCTCCTACCTCCGCAACTACGTGAATCTCAAGTATGCACCGATCCACCGCAAGCATCACTTCGATGCGCTGATCCAGGCGCTCGAAGCGCTCGCTCAGGATGGCTGGGTCGAGGCCGGCGTCAATCGCAAGAAGCCGCTGATGAACGTGAACCTCACCGACTCACGCCACATCCGCTCCAGCAGCCAGAGCGAAGAAGCCATCGCCAAGGTCGATCCCGCCGAGCGCCCGACCTACAAGTCCAACATCTGAGTCCGCCGCGCGCGGCATGACGCATGTCACACGCCGGAACCGGGTGATGGCCCGCGCCCGGGGATGCCCAGCGGCCCTCCCCCACTTCCCCAACCGGGCGGCGGTGGCGGCGGTGGCGGTGGCGGTGGCGGCGGCGGCGGAGGTGGTGGCGGCGGAGGCGGTGGCGGCGGAGGCGGAGGCGGGGGCGGCGGCGGTGGCGGCGGCGGAGGAGGGGGCGGCGGGGGCGGAGGGGGGGGAGGCGGAGGGGGGGGAGATGGCGGCTCACCCGAGCCGTCGCAATCGTCGCCCCACGACGCCAGGAGAATGTTCAGATCGATCGTGTTGATGGCCGCGTCGCCGTTGATGTCGCCATCGCTGTGCGCGGGTCCGGCCATCTGCCAGTTGATGAGCAGGATGTTCAGATCCAGCGAATCGATGTTGTCGTCGCTGTTGAGGTCCGCCGCGCAGGGACCGGGGGTCGGCGGTGGCGGCGGCGGTGGTGGCGGCGGCGGTGGAGGGGGTGGAGGTGGAGGCGGAGGCGGCGGAAGTGGTTCCCGACCCGTCCACACCGCGCTGATCACCGCGCCGTCCGCCGACTCGAACTTGCCCAGAAACACGTACACCTGCGCGATCGGGCGGTCGAACACCCATCCGAAGAACTGAGGCTGGTCGTTTCCTCCCGGCGGCACGGTGTAGATGAACTGGTCCGCCGGGCTGGACACATCGCCGAACCGCACGAGAATCCGCGTGCCGTTGGGCGCCTCCACGTCGTTGACAACCACGGCGAAAGCGAGCGTCTCCGGCGCCGGGCGCAGCCCGACAAGACCCGTCTCCAGCGCGCCCCCTTCCATCAGAGGGTTGCCCTGCGCATCGACCGTCACCGGACGGATGACGATCTGATTCGGATTCGTGCCCCCGTCGATCGCCGGGAAATGAATCGTTCCGTAGGTGTTGGCGGTGTTCGATTTGTCCAGGAAGATCCGCGTGTTCGCGGACGGATTGCCGAAGTAGTCGACGTAGGGGTTCTCGCCGAACGTGTCCACGATGCCGATCGAGGCAAGCAGCGACCTCGGATAGGCGCACCCCGCCGTGTTCCCGATCTCGCCCTCGTTGAAACTCTGGAAAGTCGTCGATGCCAGGGAAAGACCCTGCGATTCGGCAGCGGCCTGAAATGCCGCGATCGACGTGCAGGGAGCCGGCGGCGGATTGTTCCGGGAAAACGCCGTGCCGGCGATGGCCAGCAGCCAGCCGCAGGACCATACGTTCGCGTGCGGGCGCGCCCCCATGGCTCTCTCCTCCCGCGCGCACGAATGAAGCACAGACGCCGGCAGGCGCGTCTCGCCGTGCGCGAATATCGTCTCTCCAAGACTGAAGGTGCGATCAGCGCTCCGCGCCGTGATGCGAAACCCTGCCCCCGCTCCGTGCCCCACGCAAGACGTGCGCGGCGCGCACTTTCGTTATGGGTCGATCGCCGACGCGCAGCGCGTCACAGGCCCCCCATTCCCACTCGCGCGTCCTCCTCGCCGCTCACAGCCAGCCGATCGACGGCATCGGCCCAACCAGCGGGCGCAGATAATCCAGGAACGCTTCCGAGACGTTGTTCTCGCCCTTCATGAACTCTTCCGGCATGTGACGCGTCTTCGCCGCCACATCCGCCAGCTTCACCAGCTTCATCCCCGACTCGTACGGCTCCTGCCGCAGCCGCTGCACGGCCACCGAACCGCTGAGTTCACCCGCGAGCGCCGCCCGCGCGGCCGCGCGACCGGCCTCTCTCGCCTCGCGCGAATCCACCGGGCTTGGATCGGGCCAGCAGCGCTGGGCGTACCCGAGCGTGTCAGCGCGCACGCGGGGCGGCTTGCCGCCGGCGGGCGTGAGCTTTTGCTTGAGCAGCTCCGCGAGCTGGTCGCCGAGCGCGCCGGACCCCGAGAGCTGCACGTTGCCGTGCGCATCGACCTGGCCCGTTCGGATCAGCGTGGCGCCGATGGGCTGCTTGTCCTTGTCCACGATGCCCTCGGAGACTGCGATCTGGCACCGCCCCAGCCGGCTCATGCATCGCTCGACATCTCCCACGAAGCGATCGACATCGAAGATGCGCTCCGGCAGGTACACGAGGTGCGGCCCGTCATCCTCGCGCAGGCGCATCAGCGCCGCCGCCGCAGTCAGAAAACCGGCGTGCCGACCCATCACCACGTTGATCTTGATCCCGGGCAGCGCGCGGTTGTCGAGATTGTCCCCCATGAACATCGTGGCGACATACCGCGCCGCCGAAGGGTACCCCGGCGTGTGGTCGTTCATCACCAGGTCGTTGTCCACCGTCTTGGGCACATGGAAGCAGCGCAGGTCGTATCCCGACGCGCCGGCAAGTTCGGAGACAATGCGACACGTGTCCGATGAATCATTCCCCCCGATGTAGAAGAAGTAGCGCACATGCAGCTTCTTCAGCGTCGCGAAGATGTTCTCGCAGTACGCCCGATCCGGCTTGTCGCGCGTCGAGCCGAGCGCGGATGAAGGCGTGGCGGCCACAAGCTCCAGCCGCTGAGGGTCGACGGCCCCCAAATCCACGACGTCGCCCTTCACCATGCCGCGCACCCCGTGGCGGGCGCCGTAGATCGTGCCGATCGACCGGTGGCCCCGCAGTCCATCCACCACGCCCACCAGCGACTGATTGATCACCGCCGACGGGCCGCCAGATTGGGCAACGATCGCGTTTCCGGAAGGAACATCCGGCATGGGTGCAGCTCCTGACGGGGCGGCGCCCGAAGCGTCGCCCCGAGCGGGCAATCGTATCGAACCCGGGAAGCACCGTGATACGATTGCGGCCATGTCCGGGCGATCGAGACTGAGAGTCTCTCTGTGGAGCGTGCCGCTCGCTCTTGCCGCCTGCGCCGCTCCGACCACTCCGCCGGTCGTCCCTTACGACGCGGGAGCCTTCTCCAGAACCTTCGACGCCGCCAAGGATGTGCTGCGCGAGATGCAGTTCGACCTCGACCGCGTGGACGCCCGGGCCGGCGTCATCACCACCCATCCCGCTTCTTCCGCCGGAATTGCGACGCCTTGGATCCCCCACGCCGCTGACTCCGCCGCCGGTCTGGAGAACCTCTTCGAACGCCAGCGGCGGGTCGCTCGAGTCACGTTCCGCGCTACGCCCGAACCAGGCTCGAACGACGGAAGCTTCGCCGAGGCCGCACCCCCCGCGGACCTCCTGCAACCACCGGGCGAGGTGGTTGTAACGGTCCAAATCGAGCGGATGTATCGCCCCGGCCGGCGCGTCGATGCGACTTCCGTTCGCCTTCAGAGCTTCGCCTTCGATCCCCGCGCCGACCAGTCGTCGGCGGGGCGGGTGGAAGCCCGCTCCGTGGGAGAGGACCTATCCTTGGCCGGGGTCATTGCTCGGAAACTCGCCGAGCGCCTGCGGCCAGGGTCCCCACCCGGCGCCCCGAACCCGAACGGGAAGCTGCCGGAGGCCAGGTCGGAGCGTTTGCCCTGAAACCGCTTCGGTCCGCTGTTCCGCGTGACCGGAGTCGGCGACTTCCCGGACCGTACCATCGCGTGCCGTCCCGCCCAGCGGGACGAAGCTCGGAGAGAATTCATCTCGGCGCGAAACGTTTCGAACGATTCTTCCGAATGTGTGCTCCTAGCATTGCGGCCCCTTTCCAAGATTGAAAGGACCATGATCCATGACGATCACGGACGCGACCTTTTATGAAGATCTTCGTCGAGTAGCAACAATGGTCCGCGCCATCTGCGCGCTGCCCGCCGTGCCCACGCAGGATTGGTGCGACCGTGCCGGCGAAATCGTCGGCGGTATCCGACCCGGAGCGGTGACATGCGTATACATCGCTTCCATCGACCCCGATGGACGAGTGCTCCGCATGGAATGCCGCGGCGGAACGATCCGCTCCGAGCCGTTGAGCCAGCGCACCGGCGCCTCGCTGCCCTGGTGGCCTGAACTCACGCCCGCAGGCTCGTGCGAGGCTCGTACGGCACGCATCGCCCAAGCGGACTCGGAAGGCGCAACTTCGGGGCGCACCGCGCCCCGGCTCGAACTCCAGGACTCCCGTGCCGCGCTGGTCGGCGTGATCCCCCTCCAGCCCCGCGATCCCTTGCGCATGCTGGTGGTCGAACTCTGGGTGTCCGAGGAGCCTTGGTCCATCTCCGATTCGGATGAAGCATGCCTCGCCGCCGTTCTTCCCGAACTCGCCCGGCAGGCGCTGCTTGCCTTCGGAGAACGCACCGTGGACGAAGCGGGCTTCCTCACCGCGCGCGAGCAGCATGTGCTCGAACTGCTCTCCTCCGGCCACACGATCAAGGAGATCGCCACCCAGCTTTCGCGCAGCCCGCACACCATCCATGACCACGTCAAGTCCCTGCATCGCAAGCTCAATGCGTCCTGTCGCGGCGAGCTGGTCGCCCGAGCGCTCGGCCACATCGAATCCGGCAACGGCCGCGCGCCGTAAACCCGGGCCCCCTGGCCCGCTCGCGCGAACACGGTCCGCCTTCGAGTACATTGCGCCCGCTTCGCGACCATGGTCACGAGCAGATTGAGGGCGACGCGATGACACCTCCGGAGACCGATCGCGCGCTGCGCGCCGCGCGGCAGACGCTCCACACGGACCGCCTTCTCGGCGTCGACTTCGTTCCCCTCCGGGAAAGTCGCCGGGTGGTCGCGCGCGCAGAGCAGGCGCAGGCGTCCGGTCCCGATACGCAGGTGGAGCCGAAGACCGTCGGATGCGCGCCGACCATCGCCGAAGCCCCCTCGGCGGCGGCACACTCGCCTTCCGCCGAGTGCGCCGAACGCCGGGAAGCCAAGCGCCGGGCGCTGGAAACGCTTCGCGCGCGCCACGACGCCGAGTGCCCCCATTGCACCGCCGCCACCTACCACACGCAGACCGTCTTCGGCGACGGCAACCCCGATGCCCGGCTCATGTTCGTCGGCGAAGCGCCCGGCGCGGAAGAAGACCGCCAGGGCATCCCCTTCGTCGGACGCGCCGGCCAGAAGCTCAACGAAATGATCCGCGCCATGGGCCTCGCGCGCGAAGACGTCTACATCGCCAACGTGCTCAAGTCCCGCCCGCCCGAGAACGCCACGCCGACCGCCGAAGAGGCGGCCCGCTGCGGACCCTATCTCGATGCACAGATCGCCATCATCCGCCCTCAGGTGATCGTCGCCCTCGGCAAGCCGGCCATGAACTACCTCCTCGACACGCGCGAGGGAATCAACGCCATGCGCGGCCGCTGGTTCGAGTACCTCCCTCGGCTCATGGACTCCGACCTTGCGCCCATACCCGTGATGCCCACCTTTCATCCTGCCTATCTGCTCCGTTCCTACACCTTGGAAAACCGCCAGAAGGTGTGGTCGGACCTTCAACAAGTCATGGCGCGGCTGAAATCCCTCCCTTGCGCATAGGAGTTGGCTGATCTCGGCAACGTGCCCGCCCGAACAGGGGTCATCGATCCCGCGCATGGCCTGCCCGTCGAGATGCGCAACGCCTCGGAGCGGGTAATCCCAGACAAAAAACGGGCACGCGAGCGCAGGACGGGAACCGCGGCAACCGTCCCGCGATTCATGCGTACAGACACGTGCGACCGCAACTCAGTCCGCAGCGGCCGCGAATCTCACGACCCCCACGAGGCCCGGCGCATCGTACTCGTACGTGCGCTGGGCTTTTTTTCTTTTTCATGCAGAAGTAACCCGCCCGATCGCGCCGCAAGGGCACGCTTCCATTCACGGCGCCAATCCCGCGCCGGCCGTCTCGTCCGATGCCTCGGGCAGCGGTGAGAAGTCCAGTTCGGTTTCCGGAGGAAGCTTGACGATTTCCGTCAGCTCGTATCGCACCGGCCGATAGTCGCCCGTGTACCGCACCTCGAACGTCATCTCGACCTTGTCGCCCACCGCGATCGAGCCGAGCGACACGCCGGCTGCCAGCGGGAACGGCATGATCATGGTGTTCATGCCGAGCTTGCCGCCGGGCTTGCGATACTCCGGAATGGCCTCGTGGCGGGCCATGAGCATGCGCGGCTCATCCGGCGTGGGCAGCCGCGTGACAACGCCGCGCACCGTGTACGCCACGAGCATGTGATCTGGCTGCGCGTTCTCGTCCTGCGATGCCGGGGCGGCCGCGGGCTTCCGCTCGCATCCGGCCTGGATCGGTGCCAGCAGCGCGATGCATGCGATCATCAGCAGGCGGAACATGCGGCAATGGGTCCGGTGTGCTTGCCGGTCGGCGACGGAGGCGGCTCACGGCGAGCGGTCACCCTGGTCTCCGGGCGGACCGCGCGGCGCTTCAGGCTTTCTCGATCTTCAGGAACGACTCCACCGCCCGGAAGTCGCCTGCGATCTGCGGAAACCACCGCATGGTCCAGGAAGCTCCCTCGATGGGCAGCGCGTGCAGCGACGCCGGCCGGCGCACCTCCCACGGGCGAAGCCCGCGGCTTCGCACATACAGGTTCTTCATCCGGTACTCCTGGGCGCCCTTCAGACGACGCTTGATCTCCGGGTCGTTCCGCATCAGGCGCGAAACCGTCGAGCGGTCGTCGTGCGTGACCGGCTCCTTGACGATGGTGCAGCGAATGGTCTGGCCGGGCTTGATCGAATCGAGCATGGCTTGCGTCTCTGAATGCGGGGTTGTTGCCGCGGTCCCACCCGACCCGCGGAAAAGGGACGGGATTGTATCGAGTAACGACGTCGGTTCCAAAGGTGGACAATACCCCGGCCCGTTTGGCTTCGGTCAGGATCGATCAACCCCGATCAGGCCGCGGACGATGTCATCCACCCCGCTAGGATTCCTCCACGGCAGGAGAACCCGATGTCACAGTCCCCGATCCAGAATCAGTGGCCGCCCTTTGATCCCTCGGCTCCTCACCAGCAGCGCCCGAAGCTGCGCCCCACGCGCGGGTTCCTCGCCAAGAACGGCGATCAGACGGTGCTCGGGCTGTCGGACGCCCGCCAGATCTCGGAAAAGGTGGTCTTTACCATCCCTCAGGCGCAGGTGCTGCTCCAGTTCTTTGACGGTTCCAACACCCTCGATGACGTGGTGAACAAGGTCGGTCGCGGCCTCACGCGCCAGATGCTCGAGGGCCTCGTCGCGCAGCTCGACGATGCGGGGCTGCTCGAAGGCCCCACCTTCGACGCGATGCTGCGCAAGATGCGCGAGGACTTCGACTCGTCGCCCACCCTCCCTCCTTCGACCACTGCGCAGTTCGCCGACATGCTCGTGATCCAGCACAAGAAGGACCAGAATGTCGCAGAGCAGGAGAAGGCGGAACTCGGCCCGGTGCTGCTCCGGCAGGCGATGGACGCATGGATGAAGCAGGCCCTTGAACCCGCGAAGGACCCGAGCTTCGACAGTCTCCCCCGCGCCATCATCGTTCCGCACATGGACTATTGGCGCGGCTGGCTCAACTACGCCACGGTCTACGGGCGCATGCGCGTCGTGGACCGCCCCGATCGCGTCGTCATCCTCGGCACCAATCATTACGGGCAGGGAACGGGTGTCGTCGGCTGCGGCAAGGGCTTCGAATCGCCGCTGGGAGTCTGCGAACATGATGATGAGTTCGCCGCCCTCGTGGACCGCCGTCTGTCGCCCGAGCAGCGCACCGCCTACATGGCCAACCGCTACGACCACGAACGCGAACACTCCATCGAGCTGCAGATCCCCTGGATTCAGCACATCTTCGGCGAGGATGAGATCGGCAAGCATCCGCCGGTCTATGCCGCGCTCGTGCACGATCCGCTGGTCAACAACGGCGAGTCCTACGACGGTACCGGGCTGGGCCTGGCGCCCTTCGTCGATGCGATCCGCGAGGCCATCGCGGAGGCCCCGGGCCGGACACTCCTCGTGGCATCCGCCGACCTGAGCCACATGGGACAGTCCTTCGGCGATCAGCAGCCCTTCGCCGGCGAAGAGCCGGGGCCGACCGCCTTCCGCAAGAGCGTCATGGACCACGATCAGGCCATGCTCGCCTTGATCAAGGAAGGAAAAGTGGACGAGCTGCTCGCGACGATGGCGTGGCAGCAGAACCACACCCGCTGGTGCAGCCTCGGAAACCTCACCGCCGCGATGCGCATCACCGGCGCCGCCGAAGTGCGCGTGCTCAACTACCTCGCCACCGGCGACATGCAGAACCAGGCTTTCGTCACCTGCATGGCCGGCGCCATCCTCTGATGATCACGTATTGCCCATCCTCTCCCCATTCTCATGCCTGATCACGCGATCATGACCGTTGCCGCGCTCACAGGCGAGCGATTCTCCATGATCTGCGCCGGCATCGTGCTCGCCCTGGGGGGATTCACCTTCTTCGTCCGCGCGCATCGCGCCGGATGCGAGGCCTTCCTGCTCGCCGGCGCCAGGATCAGCCGCGTCAGCCTCATGGTGATCGGCCTCGCGCTCCTCGGCGTGAGCTATCACCTCGTCACCCACGGCGCGGGCATCGAGGGATTTCGCGCCCCGCTCTGGCTCGCGGCCGCGGTCGCCGCGGTCGCCGTCGCCCTCTCCCTCATGACCGATCGCCTCGAACAGCGCGGTCGGCGCGACGGCGGCGACTGAATCTCCTCCGCACGCCATGCTCAGCCGCCCGCGCCCGGACGGTACGCCTGCGCGATCGGACGCCTTCGCCCGCGCCCGAACGCCACCGATGAAACCTTCAGCCCGATCGGCATCTGAATGCGCTTGAACTCCGCCATGTCGATCATCCGCGCGATGCGCGCGACCAGCGACCTTTCCACCCCAGTGTCCGCCGCGATGCGATCGACGGCCCAGTGCCGCCCCACGTACCGCTCGATCACCGCGTCGATGATGTCGTAGGGCGGCAGCGTGTCCTGATCGCGCTGATCGGGACGCAGCTCGGCGCTCGGCGGCTTGGTGATGCTCGGCTCGGGGATCGGCGCGACCGCGAACCCGCATTCCCGGTGATGCGCATTGATCCAGCGCGCGAGCCTGTAGACCTGCGCCTTGGTGACATCGCTGATCACCGCCAGTCCGCCGTTCATGTCGCCGTACAGCGTGCAGTACCCGACCGCGAGTTCGCTCTTGTTGCCGGTCGTCAGCAGCAGCGCGCCGGTCTTGTTGGAGAACGCCATCAGGATCAGCCCGCGCAGCCGCGACTGCACATTCTCCTCCGTCACATCCGGCTCCGTCCGCGCCCCCACCGCTCGGAACGCATCCTGGAGCTGCCGCTCAAGCAGCGCGTGCGCTTCCGTGATCGGAATCCGCGCCGTGCGCACCCCCAGCCGTCGCGCCAGTTCTTCCGCGTCGGCCGCCGAGCCGGGCGAGGAGTACCGGCTCGGCATGATCAATCCCAGCACGTTCTCCGCGCCCAGCGCCGCCGCCGCGATGCACGCCGTCAGCGCCGAATCAATTCCGCCCGAAAGCCCCAGCACCACGCGGGAGAAGCCCGTCTTTCGGCAATAGTCCCTCACGCCGAGCACCAGCGCTCGCCACAGCAGCGACTCCTCGCTCGCCGTCAGCAGCGGATCCGCCACCGCGGGCACCCTCGCCCACGAGGCGCCGTCGCGCTCCAGCTCCGCCAGCACCATCTGCTCCACGAAACCCTGCCCCGCCGCGATCAGCTTCGCCTCGCGCCCGCGCTCGCTTCCCGCCGGCACGTACACCGCCGCGTGACCGTCGAAGATCAGGTCATCGTTCCCGCCCACCTGGTTCACCGCGGCCAGCGCAACCCCGTGCGCGGCCACGTGATCCGTCAGGATGCGCCGCTGCCTGATCCCCTTGCCCAGCACGAAGGGGCTTCCCGACGGATTGATGATCAATCGCGCCCCTGCCCGCACCAGCTCCACGATCGGGTCCGGCCGGCCGGCGTATCGCTCATCCATCGCCGCGTCCGCCCCGCGCCACAGGTCTTCGCACAGGCTCAGCCCGACCCCGATCCCCCCGACATCGATCACCACAGGCCGGTCGCCCGCGCAAAAGTACCGATCCTCATCGAACACGTCGTACGTCGGCAGCAGCCGCTTGTCGTACCGCGCCGCCACTCTCCCCGACGCGATGACAATCAGGCTGTTGGCGCACTTCGCCCCCTCATGACGAGTTTCCCCCGCCGCCTCGCCCCGTCCCTGTCGCCACGGTGTCCCCAACGCGACGGTCACCGCCAGCCCCGCCGTCTTCCGCGCCAGCTCCAGCACGCTCGCCTGCACGTCCTCGAGAAACCCTTCCTGGAGCAGCAGGTCGCGCGGCGGATAGCCGCAGATCGCGAGTTCCGGGAACACCACCAGGTCCGCGCCCGCCCCCGCGGCCTCGCGAATCCAGTTCAGCATCGCGCCCGAATTCCCCGCGAGATCCCCGATCGTCGGATTGAACTGCACCAGCGCGAGCTTCATCCGCGGATTGTACGGCGCGGCCGCGACGCCCCCGCGCGGACACGCTCGGCGCGGCTACACTCTCTTCCTCGCAGTTTCTCACGATCACCCCTTGTTGACGACGGAGGCCCCCATGGTGCGGCGGCTGGTGCTGAACGCTTCATTCCTTGTCTCACTCATATCAACCGGCCCATGCTTGGCGCAGGATGCCGTCACGCTCGTGCGCAAGCTTCTTCCCGGGCAGGAACTGAGCTACGCCTTCCATCGCGATCTCAAGGTCTCCCAGTCGCCGAGCGGCGCGGCTGAAGGCGATCAACCCGCCGCCGCCGATTCCTCGATCGTTCAATCCGGAACCATCACGCTCACCATCGCCGCCGTCCGCGACGATGGCGTCGCCGACGTTCGCATCAAGTTCTCAGACCTCAAGCTCACCGCAGACACCCCCGACGGCACGCAGCAGTTCGACTCCGCCGCCACCGCCCAACCCGCTGACGAAGCACCAGAACCCGGAGCAGACGGGGCGGCGAGCGAACCCTCGCTTCTCTCCGCGCTCGGCAACGCCCTCGCCTCCGCGCCCATGTCCTGCTCCATCGCGCCGGACGGAACGGTCCGCGGCCTGAACGGCTACGAGTCCGTCATCGCCGTCCTGGGCAAGGCGCCGGCGGAGGAACGCTGGCTCTCCGGCATGTTCATGCCCGATGCGCTCATCCTCGCCATCGAGCAGCTCGTTGCGGTCGAAGGCGCCACGGGACCGCGCAAACCCGGCGACGGCTGGCAGACCACGCAGCGCACAGGCCTTGGCTCGGCCGGCGCTCTCGAAGTCACCACCGATTGGCGCCTGGACTCCATCGAGAACGGCATCGCGAAGATCGTCGGTGAAGAATCGCTCGACCTGCTCGTGCCGCAGCAGGCCGATCAGTCCTCGCCCCGCGTGCAACTCGGCGAATCGTCCGGCTCCTCGGAGATTGCCTGGAGCGTCGCGGACGGCGCGCTGATCTCGCTCCGCCAGGAACAGAAAGCCGCGACCACGTGGTCGCTGGGCGAACTGTCCGTCGAACAACAACAGGTCACGACGTTCCGTCTCGAGCGCAAGCCCTGATACGGCTCACTCGGCTCGATCCGCGGCATTGCTCCCGCGCGCCCGCCAGATGTATCTCTCCGGCCGCAGGCGGATCCACCCCGCTGCGCCCATCACCAGCGCCACGATAGTCTCCGCCGACGTCACGATCAGCGTGATCAGCACAATCTCTTCCTTGGGCATCCCCAGCAGCAGCGCCGTCCCCGCGACTCCGCCTTCACGTATGCCCAGCGTCCCCGCCGGCGCCAGCACGCTGAGCAGGAAATAGGTCGTCGAGAACAGCACTGCCTTGTCCGGCGCGAGCGCCACGTTCGCAATCGCGCCTGCCGCAATGTACCGCGCTGTCAGCAACCCGATGTCCGCCACGCGCAGCACCGCCTGCTGAATCACCGGCGCCGGATGCCGCACGATCCGGTCCGCCCCCAGACTCAGCGTGTGCAGCATCCGCCACGCTCCGCCGCGCTGCGCCGCCCGTCCGCACACCACGGCCGCGATCGAGAGCAGCACCGCCCCGCCCGCGGCCGTCAGCCACCACAGAACGTCGATCCGCCCGCGCCACAGCCCCGCGACGCCCAGCGGAATCAGCACGCTCAGCCCAAGCGCGCTCATCGCCGCGAACCACGCCAGCATGTCCTTCAGGCAGACTCCGTCCCGCCTGTGATGAATCGCCACGCGCACCAGCAGGCTCAGCTTGAACGGAAGAATCGAAATGAACGTGGCGATGGCGCTCGTCGCCACCACGTCCATCGCATGGAGCCTCTTCAGCGGCAGGAGCACCGCCCAGAAGTTCAAGCCGTTCAGCACGATCGAGAGCGCGGTCAGAAGAAGCAGCGCCGCGATCAGTCCCGCGGGCGCCTCGCGCAGCGCCGCCAGGCTCGCCCGGTTCGCCGGCGAGAACGCCATGGAAATCGCCCACGCAAAGAGCGCGATCCCTGCAGCCAGACCGACCACCTGCACCAGCACCTTCCAGATCGACCAGCGCCGCGGCGACGTCGGCGGAGCCACCGCATCCAGCAGCGGCCCGCCGGGCGCGCGAAGGCCTCTTTCCCGCTCTGGCGTCGGCATGTCGCCGATCCTACCGGCCGGCCGGATGGCGGGGCGCAGTGCCGCGGCTACCCTCATGGCATCGTGCCTCACGCCCGCGCAGCCATCATCTCGACCGGCGATGAGCTTCTCCTCGGCCAGACGCTCAATACCAACTCGCGCTGGCTCGCCGATCGCCTCACCAGCCTCGGTATCTCCGTCACCGAGCATCTCACCCTCGGCGACGACCAGGAAGCTCTCGCCTCCGCCCTGCAGCGCCTTTGCCGGTCATCGCAGCTCGTCATCATCACCGGGGGCCTCGGACCCACCGAGGACGATCTCACCCGCCCCGCGCTGGCAAATGTGCTCGACGAGGAACTCATCGAGGATCCCGTCGCGCTCGCGCACATCGAAGCGTGGATGAAATCGGCGGGTCGTCCCATGCTCCCCGCCCAGCGCACGCAGGCCCTCCGCCCCCCTTCCGCGCACATGCTCCCCAACTCCGCCGGCACCGCCCCAGGCCTCGCCGCGCGCCACAAGGCCACCGGCTGCCACATCTTCTGCCTGCCCGGCCCTCCCAACGAAATGCAGCCCATGTTCGAGACGAGCGTCGTGCCCAAGCTGCGCGCGCTCGCCGACTCGGGCAAGGATGGAGTCAGCGGCCACGTCATCCTCACTCGCGCCATCCACACGGTCGGCATCGCCGAAGCCGACCTCGCGGCCAGGCTCGGTCCACTCATGCATCGACGCACCAGCCCCCTCGTCGGCACCACGGCATCGAGGGGAATCGTCTCATGCCGCATCCGCGCCGAAGGCCCGGCGGACATCGCCCGACGGCAACTGGCCGAGACCGAGGCCCAGGTGCGCGCGGCCGCGGGCGATTTCGTTTTCGGCCAGGATCAGGACTCTCTTGCCGGCGTCGTACTGGAACTGCTCAAGCAGCGGAACGATCGGCTTGTCGTGGCCGAGTCCTGCACGGGCGGCGGCTTGGCCGCACTGCTCACGGAGGTGCCGGGGGCTTCCGCCGTCTTTCTCGGCGGATGGATCACCTACGCCAACGAGATGAAGATGCATGAACTCGCCGTGACGCGTGAGATTCTGGATCGTCACGGCGCGGTGAGCACGCAATGCGCACAGGCGATGGCACAAGGAGCGCTTCGCGCCGCTCGTGATGTCGCACGCCCGCCCGGACAGCTCCATGCCCTCGCCGTCACGGGCATCGCAGGTCCGGACGGCGGCTCGGACGCCAAGCCGGTGGGGACCGTCTTCATCGCCCGCGCCACGGCCGATCCCGGCGCGCCGATGGAGTCTGCCGAGATCGAAGTCCGGCGCTTCCTCTTCCGCGGGGGGCGCGAGGCCGTCCGCGAGCGCTCCGCCAGGATGGCGCTGGCGATGCTGAGGTTGAAACTGGCGGGACTGCGCACCGAGCGACTGCTCTGGGAAATCTGATCGCGCACAAAAACCCGGCGGAGTCGGTTCCCGACGCCGCCGGGGATGGCGGGGCTGCGGCATGTATCAGTCGGCGATCATGTCGTACTCATTCCACACGTAGCCGAGATTGACGATCTTGATCGTGAACCGGCCCGTCCACTTCGGCGTCCACGACGCGATGCAGTAGTCGGAAGCATCCGTGTCCGAGGCGATGAGGTTCCCGTTCTCGTCGTACACATACAGGTCCAGGTCGGTCGTCCCGTCGCCGCGAACGACAACGGCCGCGGCCTCGTCGCCGTAGAACCGAAACTCCCAGACGTCCGTCGTCCGCGCACGCACGACTTCGTCCCGCACCACGATCATGCCGCCGACCGCGGCGCCGATCGTCGGGTCCACGACCGATGATGCGGCCAGCGGAACAGCCGAACCCGCGATCATCATCGCAGCGATGGTCTTCGAGTAGATATGCATGACATTTCTCCCATGCCCCGGCCTGAGAACGGCGCTGGTGAAACGGGGCGTGTGCCGGCGCCGGATTCGCGTCGGATCGTGCGGACGCACCGGCGGGCCGGTTCGGACCCGCTGTCGTGCCGCCGTTTCCTCGGCGTTCCGGAAGAAGAGAGACGCGAGGCCGGCTACCCGGCGCGCGGATCGGAAATCCCGCTGACAATTCCCCCCACCGCGGCCTGCCACCAGGGAGCGCGATTGAGCTGCGCGCCCGCCGCTTCCGCCACCGGTTTGTCCGGCTTGATCGCCTCCACGTTCAGGCTGATCGGCTTGCCCTTGAACTTCAGCGTCGTGGTGTCCTTGAACAGCCCGAACTCCGGCACGCGCCGCACCGACGTGAACCCGGCACTCTCGAGAAACTGCTTGAAAATCGCGAAATCCAGCCCGACGAAATGGCAGTCGTGCGGATCCGTCTGCCCGCCGTACATCATCCGCTGCACCGCGAACCGTTCCACCACCGTCAGCTTCGGGTCCAGGAACAGCCGGCACAGCACCTCGAGGTCAGGCACACCCGCGCGCAGCCGCCCGCCGGGCCTCAGCACGCGCCGCGCCTCCGCCAGCGCCCGCGGCAACTGCTCGACGTACCCGAGGTGCTCGAACACGTGCGACGCGTAGATTTCTTCCACGCTGTCGTTCGCGAAGCGCCGCATGTCCATGCAGCTCCCTACGAAGTCCACGCCCGGCCCCGCGTTCACGTCCATGATCTTCCAGCCAGCGCGCCGCTCCCACCCGCCGATGTGCAGCCGCAGCGGCTCTTCCTGCCCCGGTGCGCCCCCCGAAGTTGTTCCCGGTGACTGTGGCATCCCGCGCGACCGTTCTCCGTCCATATTCCCCTGTCAGAGCGCCAGGCGCGCACCGCGCTCGATACGCGCCGGCAGCTTCGATCGCGGCAGATCCTCCGCGTACATCGCCGTCAGCGGGCTGATCTCGATCGTGCAGTCCGGCGCGCCGTCGGCTCGGCGCGGCACCGCGACCCCCGCAGCCGCGAGCCACCGCGCCGCCCGCTCGGTCTGAAGCGCTGCGCACGTCGCCGGCGAATCGGCGCCATCGGCGTTCTTGATCGGCGCGAACTCCTCCACCCGGTCCGTTTCCATCACGATCGAAGCGCGGCACAGCGGGATCGCGTCGAACACGAACGTCTCCAGCTTCACGGCGTTCGCCGCCGCGGGTTCGACCCTCTTTCCGCTCTCCAGATCAATGTACGGCACCTTCTTCTCCGCGCGATGGTACGGCAGCGCGAAGCTTTCCCCGCCGGCGCCGCCCTCGTTCAGCCGCCGCACGAAACCCGTCCCCAGCACGTGCACCGCGATCGACCCCGCCTTGAACCGCAGACGCCCGTCCGGACCACGCTGCCCCGCCAGCTCCCGCGGCAGGTCCGAGTACTCCACCACCAGCGTCCGCCCGCCGGACCGCGCGAACACCCCCACACGCTCCTCCGCGTTCGTCTTCTCCACCATCTTCGACGACATCTCTCCCGAGGAGTCCTCCGCGTGCGCGTGCAGCCCGATGAACACCGGATCGATCACCCGCGCCAGCGGATTGTCGATCTGCACGTACGAAATGTGCTCGATGCCGCGTTCGCTCATGTCGTCCAGCGCTCCGGACTGATGCAGCGCGCGCAGCGACCCGCCGTGCCCGTCCGGATTCGTCGCCACGACCCCCGGCTGATCGAGAAGGATTCTCCCGCTCGCCATGTCGAACGACGGCATCACCCCCTGCGCAAAGAACATCACATCGCGCTCCGCCATGCCGAAGAAGCGGTTCGCCTTGAAAAACGAGACCGTCGCCTCGTGATTGATGGGGCTGGTCATCACGTACCAGGGAATGCTCCGCCCCGAGGGCAGCCACCGCCGCTGCGCCGCGAGAATCCAATCCGCCAGGCAGGCGAACAGAGGTTTGCCCGTCACCGGCCCGCCCGGAAACGTCCCCTTCGGCCCGTCATGACCCAGGCGCGTGCCCTGCCCTCCCGCCACCGTGAACGCCGCGACCTTCCCAGCGCCGATCAACTCCTCGCCGAGCTTCCGAAATCGCGCCCGATCCCACGCGCGGTTTCTGTCCGCCGGGTCGCGCGGGTAGTAGGGCGCCGGCTCCAGCGACGCCGTATCCACCTCCAGCCCCGGCTTCCCCTTGACGTACCTTGCAACCAGCTCGGGGATCGAAGCCAGATCAAGCGCGGCGATCTGCTCGAGCAGCGCCCGCCGCTCGCGCTCGCTCAGCGTGTCATGGAACCGCAGCAGGTGCCCCTGTCCGCATTCTTCCAGCCGCACCCGCAGCTCTCCCGCGCTCGCTTCCCGTGCCGGCATGCCCGATCGAACCTCCCCCTCACACGCCCGGCGCCTGCGGCGCCGTCCACGTGTCCCCGAGATGCCGCACGATCATCCCGCTCTCGACGTAGATCACCTGCTCCGCCACGTTCGTGCAGTGATCGGCCATGCGGGCCAGCGCCGCCGCGATCGTGTTGAGCGCGAAGGCGAAATCCACGCTGTGCTTCCCCTTGACGAGATCCTCCTCCACGTCGCGCAGCACCGCCCGATTGAAGGCTTCCGTCGCGTCATCGCTCTTGAGGAGCACCTGCGCCGCGGATGCATCCATGTTCGCCAGCGCCTTGTTCGCCTGGTGCATGATCCCGATCACGCTGTTGGCCATCACCCGGAACTTCGGCGGCACCGGCGTCTTCAGCGCGATCAGCGTCTCCACCCGGTGCGCAATGTCCGCCGCCAGGTCGCCGATCCGCTCGAACTCGTTGTTCACCTTCACGATCGTGAGCACCATCCGGACCTGGTTCTCATCCATCGAACAGCCGCGCCGGGCCGCGTCCGTCAGCAGCGCGACGGCGTCCTTCTCGATCTGCACGTCCACTCGATCGATCGTCTCATCCATGGCGATGACCGATCGGGCTTTCGCGGCGTCACGCTCGAACACCGCTTCCACCACCGTCTCGATCGCCCCCTCCACACGCTTCCCCTGCTCGACCAGCGCCCGCCGAAGCGCGTCGATGCGCTGAGGAAAGGATTGATCCGATGGCGCGTTCACCGGCGGGTCGCCTCCATATGCCGCAATCACCATATCACGCCTCACGCTCCCCTTGCGCCCGCCCGCGAACACGGCCCGCCGCGATATCATCACCGCGCCGCTCCCCGGCGGCGACCCACCCTTGCACCAACGCGGAACACTGCTCATGGCCTTCCAGATCGCGACTGTCGCCGCTCGCCAGGTTCTCGACTCCCGCGGCAATCCCACCGTCGAAGTCGATGTGTCCCTCGAAGGCGGAGCGCTCGGACGCGCAGCCGTTCCTTCCGGTGCATCCACCGGCGAGCATGAAGCCGTCGAACTCCGCGACGGCGTGAAGTCGCGCTACCTGGGAAAGTCTGTCCAGAAGGCCGTCACCAATGTGACCGACGTCATCGCCCCGGAGATCGAGGGCCTCGACGCCCGCGACCAGGAAGGCATCGACGCCGTCATGCTCCAGCTCGACGGCACCCCCAACAAGTCCAAACTGGGCGCCAACGCCATCCTCGGAGTCTCGCTCGCCGTCGCCAAAGCCGCCGCCGAACAGATGGGCCTGCCCCTCTTCCGCTATCTCGGCGGCGTCGGCGCCAAGGTGCTGCCCGCGCCCATGTTCAACATCCTCAACGGCGGCAAGCACGCCGACAACACCGTGGACTTCCAGGAATTCATGGTGCAGCCCTGGGGCTTCGACGACTTCCACGAAGCACTCCGCGCCGGCGTCGAAATCTACCACGCTCTCAAAGGCGTCCTGCACGACCGGCATCTCTCGACCGCCGTCGGCGATGAGGGCGGGTTCGCTCCCAACCTCAAGAGCAACGAAGAGGCGCTCCAGATCATCGAAACCGCCGTGAAGAAGGCCGGATACTCCTGGGGCGAACAGATCTTCGTCGCGCTCGATCCCGCCACGAGCGAACTCTGGAACGAGGCGCAGAAAGCCGGCAAGTCCGGCTACATGATGTTCAAGTCCACGAAGGAAGTCCTCTCCTCGGATGACATGATCGCCCTCTGGTCCGACTGGTGCGCCAAGTACCCCATCCGCTCCATCGAGGACGGCCTCGCCGAGAACGATTGGACCGGCTGGAAGAAGCTCACCGACCGCCTCGGCGCCAAGGTGCAGCTCGTCGGCGACGACCTGTTCGTCACCAACCCCAAGTTCCTCCGTCGCGGCCTCGAGGAAGGCTGCGCAAACGCCATCCTCGTGAAGGTCAACCAGATCGGCACCCTCAGCGAAACCCTCGACGCCGTGGGCCTCGCCATGCGCAACCGCTACGCGGCCGTCCTCTCCCACCGTTCCGGCGAGACCGAGGACTCCACCATCGCCGACATCGCCGTCGCCACCAACTGCGGCCAGATCAAGACCGGCGCCCCCTGCCGCTCCGACCGCAACGCCAAGTACAACCAGCTCCTCCGCATCGCCGAAGAGCTTGGCCCCTCCGGGGTCTACGGCCCATCAACCCGCTGACCCCCCCCGCAGCCCCCAGCATCCCCCGTCCGAAATCCTTCAAAACGCCGAAAACCGGCCAAATTCAGTCCAACCCTGCAGAAAAGCAGCAACCATGCCTTTTCGCATGGCGTATCCTGTGGCATTCGTAAAGTGGGTGACTGAGTTTGGGATGGGAGAGAGTTTTGGGACGGAGGGTGGGGAGCGGGGGCAGGCAAGGGCTGGGAGAGGGTGGTGGCTGGGAGAGGGTGGGGGTGGGAGTGGGATGGGGGTCGGCGACGGAAGGTCCCCGGCCGCGCCTGGAGGCGGCCGAGGCCTTCTGGCCGCGGAATGTGAGGGGGGGCCATGAGGAGGTGGTCCCTCCCACCTGATCGCCCGAGCCGGCTTGCGCCGGCACGGACGGTTTCAAGAACCCGGAGAGCAGGATGCGTCGGGTCGCCCGTCCGCGAGTTCCCGGAGCAGTGGGAGCGAAGAGCCATGCAGCGCCGAACCGTTCCAGAAGCGATCTTCCGGCTGGGTCAGCTCAGCTACAAGAAGAACATCACGAACATCGAGCTGATCCGCAGGATCACGCACGTCGCGGCGGACACGATCGGCACGGATGTCACCGGTCTTGCGGTGTACGAGCACGGGATCGAGAACGCGGCCAATGCGTGCTGCATCGTCGGCCCGTGGACGAAGGACGAGAGCGCGAAGTTTCTGGACATGACGCGGTGGGCGATGGAGGACCGCGTGCTGGCGGCGCGGCTGGTGCATCTGGAGCGCAACCGGATGTACAAGCGTTCGGAGATCGTGTCGGAAGAAGAGTTCCGGACGAGCCGGATGTACAACGAGTTTCACAAGCCGCTCGGCCTGGGTGATCAGGCCGTCGGGGTGTACCGGCGCGTCGACGGCGCCGAGCTGGTGTTCTGCATCAACTCGATGGCCGCGCACGGGCCGATCCCGCGGGAGGCGTTCAAGCGGGCGGCGGAGCTCGGGATTTTTCTGGGTCACTGCTGGGCGATGGGGTGGCGGCGCGAGCCGGCGTGGATGGCGAACCTCAAGCCGCAGACGCGGCAGGTGCTCGAGGGCGTGCTGGCGGGCTGCGATGACGAGCAGATCGCGGAGCGGACGGGGCTGACGTATCACTCGGTACGGGCGCACCTGAAGCGGCTGTTCAGAGAGTCACACGTGCGGAGCCGTCTGCACCTGATGCAGGTGTGCCGCGAGACCCGCGGCGTGCCGCTGATTCAGACGAACAATCCGTTCACGGGTCACGATTCGACGCTGCACGCTCCGGTGTCTGCGCTTCCCCGGGCCGCGAGCGGGCAGGCGCCGGCGGGAGCGGGCGCGGCGCCGATGGCACCGGCGGCGCCGGCGGCGGGTCGCGCAGGCTCGCCGACGCAATGGAGCATCGGGGACCCGAGCGACACGGCGTTCGGGCTGCCGCTGGCGATGAGCAACTATGGGGGTGGGGGTGGGGGTGGCGTCGATGACTCGCACGCGCGACGCTCGTGCATGCCCCCCCTAAAAAAAAAACGCCCACTGGTGGGCGTTAGCCGGGGCCTTCGGCCTGCGGCTGCGAGTGATCTCTTACCTTACCGTGATAAGCGGAAGAGACCGCTCAAGTACACTTCGTGAAGTTTAGGTTCTGCCGTGCTCCTGTCAAGAGGGTCATCATGAGCAGCGGTTACGTCATGGGCATTGACATCGGCGTGGCATCCATCGGCTGGTCCGTGGTGGAGCCGGGAAGCGAGGAAAGGCCCGGGAGGATCGTGCGCCTGGGAACCCATTTGTTCGAGCCGGGCGTTGACGGCACGCAGACTGCCATCGAGCAAGGCAAGGACGAACCGAAGGGAGCTGCACGTCGCGGCGCGCGGCAGGTCCGACGGCAACTGTGGCGGCGGGCGCACCGCAAGCGGAAGCTTCTTTTCGCCCTCATGAAGCACGGCATCATGCCCCATGCCACCGTGCCGGATGGGGCCGCCATCGACGCATACATCAAGGCACTGGATTCGCGACTTCGAGCTGCGTGGTGCAGGGCGGGCGATCATCAGGCGCACCAAATCATGCCGTACCTCATCCGCTCGGCGGGAGTTCAGCGCAAGATCACTTTGGAAGAGTTCGGGCGCGCGCTGTACCACCTTGCGCAACGGCGGGGGTTCCTCAGCAACAGAAAGGCCAAGAAGAAAAAGGACGAGGACACGAGCCAAGTCAAGGCGGAGATCAACGAGCTACAGAGCCTGATCGACCGGCACGTGCCCGCCACGCTTGGGGCGTACCTTGCCAGTCTGAATCCCGACGAGCAGCGCCTCCGCGACCGGTGGACGGCACGCTCGATGTACCTGCATGAGTTCGAGGCACTGTGGACCGAGCAATCGAGGCATCACAGAGAACTGACGGATGAGGCGAAAGCGGCGATCCACCGGGCGATCTTCCATCAGAGGCCGCTGAAGAGCCAGGCTCACCTGATCGGTCGATGCAGTCTCGAACCGGGGAGGAAGCGGGCGCCGCTGGCGCACCGGGAGTTTCAGTACTACCGTGTGCTTCAAGGGGTGAATCACCTGACCATTGCTCCTCCAGGCGAAGCGGCGCGCAAGCTCGATGCCGCGCAGCGCAAGGTTCTGACCGATGCACTGCTCGCGCAGGGCGACCTGACCATCGCGAAGGTGCGCACGCTCCTGAAGCTGCCCAAGGGGACCGACATCGCGGGAGAGCGGGGGGAGGAAGAGAAGAAGATCGTCGGTCACCGTACCGACGCGAAGCTCCGTGATGCGATCGGGCCGAGGTTCGATGCGATGAGCGATCGCGAGCGGGACCAGCTCGTGCTCGACCTTCGCTCGTTCCGCGAGACCGAGCCGCTGATCGGGCGGCTGAAGTCGCACTGGGGGTTGAGCGACGAGCAGGCGCGGAAGGTGGCCGACGCCGATCTTGAAGAGGGCTACGCGAGCTACAGTCTTGCCGCGATCCGGCGCCTGATACCGCATCTTGAGCGGGGGCTGTCGGTCTCGGAGGCGCGGAAGGCGGAATATCCCGAGTCATTCAGGGCCACGCAGGTCCACGATCTGCTTCCGCCCGTGACGGACGTGATGGGCGATCTGCGGAACCCTTCGGTGATGCGGGCGCTGACGGAAGCCCGCAAGGTGGTGAACGCGATCATCCGCCGGTACGGCAAACCCGAGAAGATCCACGTGGAGCTGGCGCGGGATCTGAAGCATGGGCGAGATCGGCGCGCCGCGATCACCAAGCAGATCCGGCAACGCGAGAAGCAGCATGCGGACGCCAAGCATCGGATCCTTGCGGAGATCAAAGGCTATGAACCGACGCGCATCGACCGGGAGAAAGTGCTCCTGGCGGATGAGTGCGACTGGAGGTGTCCGTACACCGGCAAGAAGTTCGGCATGAAGGAGCTGATCGGGGAACACCCGCAGGTGGATGTCGAGCACATCTGGCCGTTCAGCCGTTCGTTCGACAACTCTTTCATGAACAAGACGCTGTGCTGGCACGACGAGAATCGCAGGGTGAAGCGCGGCAGGACGCCGTACGAAGCCTATTCGGCGTCGCCGGAGCGATATCAGGAGATCCTGGGGCGGGTGCTCGCCTTCAAGTCGGACAGGCGGACGGTCAGCGAGAAGTTCCGCCGGTTCACGGCAGAGGCCATCGACGAAGATTTCACGAACCGCCACCTTTCGGATACCAGGTACATCGCCCGCGCGGTCTCGGAGTACCTCGGCGTGCTCTACGGCGGGCGAACCGATGCCGATGGAAAACAGCGGATCGTCGCGTGCAGCGGGGGCCTGACGTCGTGGCTGCGTCGAGAATGGGGTCTGGATGCGCTGCTGAGTCCGACGGGCGATGATGCGGAGGCGGAGAAGAATCGCATCGACCACCGGCACCACGCCGTCGATGCGCTGGTGGTGGCGCTGACCACGCCGCGCACGCAGGCGATGCTTCAAGCGGCCGCGGCACGGCAGGAGCAGGAGGGGCGTTTCCGACTCTTCGGGCGGATCGAACCGCTCTGGAGCGCGTTTCCGCGGGAAGCGAAGGCGGCGGTGGAAGCGATCGTGGTCTCGCATCGCCAGCAGCGAGCCGTGAGCGGGAAGCTGCACGCGGAGAGCAACTACAGCAAGCCGATCCACGGCGGCCACCGCATCCGCAAGGAGCTGCACAAACTGACGCGGAACGAGGTGTCGCGGATCGTGGATCCGAGGTGCCGCGCGCTGGTGGAGGCGCAGTTGGAGAAGCTGGGCGTGGATGATCCTGCCAAGGCGTTCAGCCTGCGGGAAAACTGCCCGGTGATCAAGGGACGCGACGGCGTCGAGCGACGGCTGAGGCGCGTGCGATTGTTTTCGACGGCAAGCCCCACCATCGTCGGCCAAAATGCAAGAATTCGATATGTCGAGCCTGACTCAAATCACCATTGTATCGTGTGGGCCAAGCGAACCAAGGAGGGAGAAGAAGGGCCATGGGAGTTTGAGCCGGTTCGGCTCCTCGATGCTTATGACCGAGTTTGCCGCGGCTTGCCGGTCGTCAACCGGGACGGGGGATCCGATCGGATCTTCAAGTTCTCAGTTTCGATCAATGAGTTCATTGAGATGGACGATCCCGACAGCGGCGGGCGGCAATTGTACCGGATCAAGAAGACATCATTACGAGAAATCGGCGTGCAACTGCATCATGATGCTCGCACGGTAGACGAGGTTCGAAAAGCGGGAGATTTGAACAAGTATCGCATCAGCCCGAGTGCCTTGAAGTCGCGCAACGCCCGGAAGGTCTTCGTGAACCACCTCGGCGAGGTGTCGGGTGCCGGGGGGTGAGCGCGTCCTGGACTTTTCCCGGTCGCCCGCGCAGCTTTCCATGCGCCATGACCAGCTCCTGATCCGTCGCGAGGACGAGCCCGAGGTCAGCGTTCCTCTGTCGGAGATCGGAGTTCTCATCATTGCGCACCGGGGCGTGACGGTCAGCCACGGCGTGCTTGAGGCGCTGATGCGGCACGGCGGCAGCGTGCTGGTGTGCGACCGGTCGTTTCTGCCCTCGGGGCTGATGCTGCCGCTGGCTGCGAACTTCGAGCAGACGAAGCGGATGCTGGCGCAGGCGGGGGCTTCACGTCCGCTGCGCAAGCGGCTGTGGCAGCAGATCGTGCGGGCCAAGATCCGGGCGCAGGCGGCGACGCTGCGGCTGCACCGTGGGGATGATCACGGACTTTCCGCGCTTGCGGCCGCGGTGAGGTCGGGCGACCCGGCAAACGTCGAGGGGCGGGCGGCGCAGCGATACTGGCGTGCCCTTTTCGACGACCCGGACTTTCGCCGGAGATTCGATGCGCCGGACCAGAACGCGCTGCTCAACTACGGCTATGCGGTCGTCCGCGCGGCGTGCGGGCGTGCGCTGTGCGCTGCAGGGCTGCATCCGTCGCTGGGCATCCACCACCGGGACAGGGGGAACCCCTGGTGTCTCGCCGACGACATCATGGAGCCGTACCGAGCGCTGGTCGATGATGAAGTCGTGGAGATCGTCGGCGAATCGGGGAGCGATGCGCCGCTGGATTCGCGGACCAAGGCGCGGATCATCGGGGTGCTGCACGCCCGGCTGATGCACGCGGGGGAGTCCCGCACGGTGTTCGAGTGGATAGGGCGCACGGCGTCATCGCTCGCGTGTGTGTACGTGCGCGAGGCGGAGCGGGTTTTCTACCCGGAGGGATTGTGGCGTGAAGCGCCGGGCGGCTGACCTGTCGGGGTACCGCAACGTGTGGCTGTTCGCCATGTTCGATCTGCCGGTTCAGACCAAGGAGGAGAAGAAGGAGTACGTGCGCTTCCGGACGGCGCTGCTGAGGGAGGGGTTCACGATGCTGCAGTTTTCGGTGTATGCTCGACATTGCGCCAGCGAGGAGTACGCGGACGCGGCGCGGGCGGCGGTCCGGAAGCATCTGCCGCCGGAGGGACAGGTGCGGCTGGTGGGGGTAACGGACCGGCAGTTCGCGAAGATGGAGGTGTACTTCGGTGAAAACCGGCATCGGACGGAGGATCCGCCCGCGCAGCTCATGCTTTTTTAGCGGGCTGTTTTGCTGCAAGTCCCGTACGCACAGTCACTTGCGTACGGGACAGTGTACTTGAGCGGCCCTTCCGGTCAGACCACGGCGCAGCTCCGTCAGTGAAACCGACGGCGTAGAGTGTACTTGAGCGGCCCTTCCGGTCAGACCACGGCGAGTTGTTGACGCACGGTGCCCACGTGCACAGTGTACT
>Ga0073934_10000224_pt1 | contig 172473 bp, 138 predicted proteins | sample LarsenN4metaG_FD_76834 | JGI IMG/M metagenome (GOLD analysis project Ga0073934, IMG submission 76834) | Hot spring sediment bacterial and archeal communities from British Columbia, Canada, to study Microbial Dark Matter (Phase II) - Larsen... ... | reverse complement strand
CTAAAGCCTGCCGGTAAAGATCGCCGGCACCTGTTCGAGTCGAGGCGAACACGATCGCGCTGCCGTCGCGCGCCCATATAGGGTTGTATTCCGCAGAAGGCTCAGAGGTGAAGCGCGTGATCACACGTCGATCGAGATCGATGAGCCACACGTCCATATTTCCCGCCGTGTTGCGATGGACCGCCATCCGGCGGCCGTTCGGGGAAACCGACGGGCTCAGAATATTGGGAATCAGCTCGCTTGCGTGGTTCAACTCACGACCGTTTCGATCGAACCAGACGAGTTGTCGTACCCCGCCAGCCGAACCAGGACGGTAGACGATTGGTCCGGCAAGGGAGGCCGATACAGGTGCGCTGAAGAGCGGGCCGCTGACCGACAGCTGTTCGGCCACCGGAAACGCATCGCCCACAACCTGGAAGCCAACTGGATTAAAGCGCTGCGCGAGCAATGTCCCCTGGCGCACGAACAGCAGGTGCTCGGGAGGAGCATAGACGGCTGCGCTATCGGCTTCCGTAACTTGTCGAGTCTCAGAACTATCCAGTTGCCCGATGTACACACCCGGGCGTTGTCCCGGAACGTTGCTCGAAACGTAGAACAGAAAATGTCTCCCGTCGGGAAGAAATTGTGGAAAGCGCCCGCGCACGGCTAGCGCGACCGGCTTCCCGCCATCAGCGGTGAGCCGAAACAGCGGTGTACTACTCGGTGTTGGCTGAAAGATGATCGTGCCGTCGCGATTCCAAGCGCCCCCGCGGCCCCCCTCGAGGCCCGCAAGTACACGAACCGACCCGGTATCGAGGTCGATTCTCTTGAGTTCACGCTGTGCGAAAAATCCTATTGATCGACTGTCCGGCGACCAGAACGGAAAGCTCCCTTCTTCTGTTCCAGCGAGAGGCTGTGAAGAGATCGAGCCGAGGTGGCGGATCCACAAACGCGCGCGGCCGTCGACCGTGGCTGAAAAGACGATCTTCTGTCCGTCAGGGGATATGGCCAGTGAAACAGGATCGGTAGTGGGAGGGGTCGTAATCTCCAAACGCATCTGCGGCACGGCCGCCGTTGACGAAAAAACGCCGCTGTAGAGCAGAGCCAGCGCCACGACGGCGGCGATGGCGATAGTCGAGGCGGTTCGTTGAAGCCAGTTGGAAGGCCACTTCGGAGACGATCGTAGTCGCTCGGGTGTTCGCCGCCGACGAAAGTAAATCGTCCGCCGCGTGACCATGAGCCGCCGGGCCGACGCTGGATACTATGGCCCCATTGCGTGCCAGCGTCGCGAATCCATCAGTTGCGCAGCTTTCCCGTCCAGTTCACCACCACGGTGATCGGAATCACGTTCGCCCCGGTGGGCGGCACGTTCATCAGAAAGCGCCTGCCGTCTGCGGCGGCCGCGTAGCTGCCGTAGGCTCCTTCTCGAAACATGGTCTGAAACAGCGGCCGTGCGTCACCCACCTGAGGCGTTGGGCCCGACCCGTCGATCGTGACGGCCGTGAGCCTTCCGTCCGACGACACGAAGTACAGTTCGCGACCGTCCTGGCGCCACCGCGGGCTGAAGCCGCCACCGTTGGACACCTGCCATTTCGCGCCGGTTGTCGGAAAAGGCTGGAGCCAGACTTCGCGCCGGCCCGACTCGGTTGAGTCGTAGGCGATCCAGCGCGTGTCGGGAGAAAAATGCCCTTCGCGCTCGCCGTGCTCGGTGCGAATCAACGGCATGGGCGTACGGTCGCCCGTTGCCGGCGTGACCCAGATGTCCCACCCGGTCTTGTTCGAAAAGCTCGTCTGCAGGATGAAGCGCCCATCCCGCGACCAGTCCGTCGGATTGCCGCTGAAGTCCACGAAAAGGCCTTCACTGCCGCCAGCGACCGCCTTCTGGTAGAGAGCAGACTTCCCGGCGCGCGTTGATTGGAAGAGTACGTGCTCACCGTCTGGGGAAAAGACGGCGGGGTTGTCAGGGCCTGGATCGAACGTGAAGCGGGTTGCAGAATCGCGCGAGAGGTCGTGCAACCAGAGATCGAGGTTTTGAGTCTGCGGATCCCGTCTGGAGACGATCATTTGCCTGTCGTTCATGGATAGGTCAGGGCCGGCATACTCCGCAACGGGGCCGACATCGCCAAGCCGGCGGCCGTTCCGATCGACCCACACAAGCTGCGTTTGTCCCGTTCCGGCGTAATACGCAAGCACGCCGGTGTCCGAGACCGAGAAGGCCGGGGGACGCCACACGGGATCGACGCTGACCGTGGCGTCTCCGACGGTGAACACGTCGCCGGACAGCATGCGGGTCTGGGCATCGAACCGCTGCGCACGCAGCGCACCATCACGAACGAACAGCACGTGACCGGCACTGTACTTGGCGGGCGAGTGTACCGTCAGCACACAGCGATCGTCGTCTGCGCCGATGGTTCCTATACAGACTTCGGTTTGTTCCGGTCGCAAAGGCTGCTCGCGCACATAGAGAAACTGCCGGCCGTCCGGCAGGAACACCGGCGTCGACAGCTCCCCTTGCCGCGCGTCGTTCGTGCGATCAGCGGTCGGCCCGCCGCCGCCGACGGGAACCCGAAAGAAGCCGTTCACGTGATTGAGAAGAATGATCCCGTCAGCGCCCCACGTCGCCGACATGCCGCCCAGGTACGCGACCGCCGCAAGCGGCCGCGCTGCACCGTCGGGCAGATCAATCCTCCAGAGCCGCCCGTTGGCGAAATACCCCAACGAACGACTGTCCGGTGACCAGAACGGCCGCACGGCGTCCGCCGTGCCTCGCAACGGCTGCGCGATGGAGGAGTCGAGCCGACGGAGCCAGAGCTGCTGCTCGCCGGCTTCGGACATCGCAACGAACGCCAGCTGCCGTCCGTCGGGCGATACCATCGGCCAGGGCGCGCCACCCTCGAACGGGAAGTTCGTGCCTGGTGGCGGATACACCTGCATCTCGATCGACGGTGCCGTTCCCTCCGGCGGCGATCGACGCATGAGGAGCGCACCTGTCCCGGCCGCCGCCCCAACGAACACCAGGGTCGCCGACGCGTAGATCGCGGCGCGCGGTGACCGCTGCCGCGCTGCGGTAGGTCCCTCTGTGCGAGATGCCGATATGGCGGCCAGGTCGGCGCGCGCATCGCCGATGTCTCGAACGCGGTCTCTCGGATCCTTTTCCAGACACCGCTGGAGCAGACGGCGCAGCTGGGGCGGCACCGCGCGCACGGCGCTCCAGTCCGGCTCGCGCTCGATGATTGCCGCCAGCGTATCGGTGACAGTGCTCTTCGCGAACGCGGGGCGCCCGGCGAGCATCTCGAACAATACGCAGCCAAACGCCCAGATATCGGTGCGCTTGTCGACCGCATACCCGCGCGCCTGCTCCGGACTCATGTAGGCCGCTGTCCCGAGAATGACGCCTTGTCGAGTGGCACCGACCGTGCCCGTCGGTGCCTGTGAGCCGGCCGGCTCGCCGTCGGCGACCTTCGCCAGCCCGAAGTCGAGGACTTTCGCAACGCCCGCGAGCGTGACCATGATGTTCGCCGGCTTCAGGTCGCGGTGGACGATCCCTTTCTCGTGGGCGGCATCGAGCGCGTCCGCGATCTGCGCGGCGATGACGAGCGCATCCGCCACGCGGAGTGGCCCGCGGCCGATCCGCGCGGCGAGCGTCTCGCCCTCGACCAGTTCGATCACCAGCGCACGGGTGCCGTCGCTCTGTTCGATGCCATGGATAGTGGCGATGTTCGGATGGTTCAGCGCCGCCAGCACGCGCGCCTCGCGTTCGAAGCGCGCCAGCCGATCGGAGTCCGCGATGAAGGCGCGTGACAGGATCTTGATCGCCACGTCGCGCCCGAGACGGGTGTCTCGCGCGCGATACACCTCGCCCATGCCGCCGGCGCCAATGCGTTCGCGCAGCTCATACGCACCGAGCCGTCCACCTGTCAGCACGGACATTCCCATGTCACCGGTCAGCTCCGTATCACCGGTGCGCGCCGGGGCCGCCAGGATCCCGTCAGCGGTTGGCGGCGTCTCGAGCAGCGCCTCAACCTGCTGCCGCAGCTTCTCATCGCCCGCGCATGCCTCCGCCAGAAACGCCGCGCGCGCTTCTGCCGGGCGCGCCGCCACCGCGTGAAACACGCGCTCGATCTCCCGCCAGCGCCCGGCGTCCATGTCAGGAATGGCCGCATTCTACGCCCGTTGGCGCGCAGCGGGTGATACGGTTCGGCCACCGGGCCGAGCGCGTGATCGGGGTCGACCGGGAAATCAACTCGGAAACGCCGAAGGGCGTGAGGGCTTGAGCGGGAGCTGCGTCGGCCTCAGCTCGCGGCGGAACGGGGCTAGCACGAGCCCGAACCCCTCAGCGTAGTGGCACCCAGTAGCGGATCGTTGCTGCGCTCCCCGACGATCACCATCGAGTCGCCGCGGCGCCTTCGTCGATCTGCTGCCAGCGCGCAGGATTCATGGCTGCGCTGCCCGTGCCACCTGTGGATGGAGATTCATCCGCCGAAGCAGCGCGGCGAAGCGGGAATCGGTGCGCAGGACGTCCAGCCGCGGATCGAGCGCCACATAGTCCATCCAGCTGTCGCGCTCTTCGTAAGCGCGCTCGAGCCGCGCGAACGCCTCGTCGTGCTCGCCGAGCGCCGCATGAATGACCGCCACGGGATAGGACGGTACGTAGCGCTGTTTCGCCTGCGTCGCCAGCTGCCTGAGGATCGCCCGCGCCTCCGTCCCTCGATTGGCTGCCGCATAGGCGTGGCCGAGCAGCGCGACCATCGACGGGTTTCCGTCGGTCAGCCGGACGCAATTCTCGAACTGCGCGATCGCCTGCTGAAACGCCCCCTGCTGTTCGTACGCCATTCCGAGATACCACTGCGCCACGGAGAACATCGGGGCCAGCTCGATGGTCATCTCCAACGGCTCGATCGCCCGGTCGTACTGCCGGAGCCAGAGGTAGTGCCATCCCTGGTGCGCGTTGATTGGAAGGTCGAGCGGATCCAGCTGCAGCGCGCGGCGGGCAATCGTGAACGCCTCTTCGGTGCGGCCGACGGTCATCAAATAGTGCGCGTACCAGTGGTACGTGGAGGACGAGGCGGGATCGAGCTCCAGCGCGCGTCTGAACTCCTTTTCGGCGGCAGCCCAGTCCCAGCCCCACTGATAGGCGACCAGCGCAAGGGCCGCGTGGCCGGCGGCGAGGGTCTCGTCGATCTCGAGCGCCCGTCGAGCGGCCGCTTCGGCCTTGGCCCGTGCCTCTCGCGGCGGCATCAGCGCAAAGTTGTAGTTGGCCAGGTTCGTGTACACCTGCGCGAGTCCGGCATGAGCTGGAGCGTAGTTCGGGTCTGCGTCGATGGCTTTCTGGAAGTACTCGATGCTCCTGTTGAATCCGTCCGGGTTGCGCCGGTTCCAGTGATACAGGGCTCTGAGATAGAGGTGATACGCCTCGGTATTCTGCGTATACCGCCTGGTCAGTTGTTTCCGCTCGTCGCCCGTCAGTCGGACCCGAAGCCGCTCGGAAATCTCCGCCGAAATCTCCTCCTGCACCGTCAGAATGTCCGCCAGCTTCCGGTTGTACTGCTCCCCCCAGAGCTGGCGATTGTCGCGGACGTCGATCAACTCGGCGCTGATTGAGAGGGCGTCGCCGCGCTGCAGAACTCGTCCCGTGATGACCGCTTGCACGTTGAGCGTCCGGCCCGCGGCCTGGGCGTCGGCGTCGCGCCCTTTGTACCGGAACACGGAGTTGCGCGACATCACGGCGAGATTCGGCATCTGCGACAGCGTGTTGATGAGGCTTTCCGTGATCCCATCGCTCAGGTATTCGAGGTCCGCATCGCCGCTCGCATTGACGAACGGCAGGATGGCGATGGAGTTGGTTGGCGCCGGCGCGGCGAACCAGTGCCGACCGGCCACGACGAGCGCCACGATCACGATGGCCGCAAGGGATAGAGTGGCCTTGATTGCCGTCGAGGCAGCCGAACGACGCCGCTCGACGCCGAGCGTCTCGAGAGCAGCCCGCACCTCTCCCGCCCGCTGGTAGCGGCGCGCCGGCTGTTTCTCCAGGCAGCGGTCGATCACCGCCTGCAGAGGCGTGGGCACACGCGGCGGGAGCGGCGGAGGCGCCTCGTGGAGAATCGCCGAGCTCAGCTCGAATCCCGTCTTTCCATCGAAGGGACGCGAGCCTGCCGCCATCTCGTACAGGATGACGCCCAGCGCCCACACATCGCTCCGCGCATCGGCTCCCTGGCCGCGCAGCTGCTCCGGCGACATGTACGGCAGGGTTCCGACCATCGCGTGCGGGGCCGTCTGGATCGTCGTCGAACCAGTCGCAGCCTCGTCGAGCGCGCCGGTGCTCACGCGCTTCGCGAGTCCGAAGTCCAGCACCTTGACGCGCCCCTCGGGCGTGATCATGACGTTGGCGCCCTTCAGGTCGCGATGGACGATGCCGCGATCGTGCGCGTGCGCCACGGCGTCCGCGAGCTGAAGCGCGATCCGTACTACTTCGCCGCCGGGCAGCGGGCGACCGGACAGGCGGCTGCTCAGCGGCTCGCCGTCGACCACTTCCATCGCGATGTAGGTGAGACCACCCGCCTCACCGACATCGTGCACGGTGCAGATGTTCGGATGGTTCAGTGAGGCGGCGGCTCGTGCCTCCCGTAGCATGCGTGCGCGGCGCTCCGGATCGTCGCCGAGGTCGCGCGGCAGGAGCTTGAGTGCGACGTCGCGTCCGAGCTTCGGGTCGTGCGCGCGATAGACCTCGCCCATGCCGCCCGCGCCCAGCGGCGCAAGGATCGTGTACGGCCCAATCTGGTGTCCGACGAGAGACGGCGCCGCTCCCGCGGGCAGTACATCCGCGGCGAGTGCCGCTGCAGGAGCCTCGAGGAAACCGGGCGCGTCCAGGCCATGCGCGAGCAGCGATTCGACCTGACGCCGCAGCTCCTCGTCGCCGCCGCAGGCCTCCGCGAGGAACGCCGGCCGGTCCGCCTCGGACCGCGCCGACGCCGCGTGATAGAGCGCCGAAATCTGCCGCCAGCGCTCGGCAGCCATCGCTGAAGTCCCCGCATTCTACGCCCTTGCTCGTCCGCTGCGAGTTTTCGCCGACGTTTCCCTCCTCCGCTCGCAAGGAGGAGACGTTGTGACGAAGTAAACGCGAAAGACGGTAGGCGGGGATCGCCGTCGTGGCCACGATGCACGCCGCAGGCCGGCCGGCGGCAGCCACCGAGGGCGGTTCACCAGCCGCCGGATCTCCCGCGCCATCGATGTCTCGAGTGCGGTCGAGCAGCCCGGCCATTGGTGCGCTGATTCGCGAGGCCGCCGAGCAATCGACGCGTTCCGCAAGGTGATCGAGAGCATCGACGCCAGCGACGGCATCGTCTATGTCGAACCCGGGGAGCGTGGCACGGGGCGTCCGGGCATACCTGGTCGCGGTCACGGCAGCCGGGCAATAGCGGAGGCTCCGCGTCAAGGTCGACCCCAGGAAAACGGAGCAGGAGATGATGGGCTCGATCGGCCACGAGCTCCGCCATGCCGCCGAGGTGCTCAGCGAGCGGTCGGTGACGAGCAATGCTGCGATGCACATGTTCTACGACCGCGCCGCGCTGCGCCGCGGCTCGGCCTTCGAGACGACTCCAGCCGTCGACCGCCGGCGAGGCGGTGCGCACCGAGGTGCGGCGGTCGATGCACGCCGCTCAGGCGCGCTGATTCCGGGCCGGAGCGGCGCTGCTCCGCATCTCGCGCAGCAGCCATGCTTTGGCGAGCTTCCAGTCGCGCATCACCGTATCGACCGACACGCTCAGGACGGCCGCGGTCTCTTCGACGCTCAACCCGCCGAAGAACCGCAGCTCGATGACGCGGCTCTTGCGCTCGTCGAACGCGGCCAGCGCCTGCAGCGCATCGTCCAGCGCCACGAGATCGTGCCCGCGCTCGTCGGTCACCGCGAGCGCATCGTCGAGCGTGACCTTCAGCGCGCCGCCGCCGCGCTTTTGATACCGCTTGGCGCGCGCCCAGTCGACGAGTACACGGCGCATCAACCGCGCTGACATCGCGAGAAAGTGCGCGCGGTCCTGCCAGTTGACGTGCTGCACGTCGACCAGCTTCGGGTAGGCCTCGTGGACGAGGGCGATCGCCTGCAGGCTGTGCCCGGCGCGCTCGCCCGCCATGCACCGCCGGGCGATCCGATGCAGCTCCCGCTCGACCATCGGAATCAGTCGTTCGAGGGCGGCCTCGTCCCCTTTGCCCCACTCGATCAGGAGGCCCGTCACGCTGCCGGGACCGCTCATGAAGGCGGATTGATACGCCCGAGGCGGCCGGAGCGCGCTTGGAGGAGGGGTTACACTGACCATTCGATGACTCCCGGCGCGCTGCGGGCACTCGAGCTCGATCGTATCGTGTCGGTGCTCAGCGCCCTGGCGGTGACGCCCACGGGCCGTGAACGCCTGGCGGCGCTCGAGCCGTGGCGAGCCGAGGCAGAGGTCGCTGCGGCGCAGCGCGCGACGACCGAAGGCGTCCGGTTCCTGTCCGACCATCCGGGCTTTCCCCTGCGCGCCCCGGCGGATCTCGACGTCATGCTCGACGCGCTCGGCGTCGAGGGGCGGGCGCTCGAGCCGCTTCACCTCATCGCGCTCGCTGACTATCTCGACTCGATCGAACAGTCGCGCGCCACGGTCGCAAAGCTCGATGCCTCGTTTCCCGTTCTCCACGCCACCATCGACGCCGTGGCCTCGTTCCGCACCGAGGCGGCCGACGTCCGGCGCGCAATTGCCCCCTCGGGCGACGTCGTGGACGACGCGAGTCCGGCGCTGGCGTCGATCCGGGAGCGGCTGCGCAAGCAGCGCGCGCGGCTACGCACGACGCTCGACAACTTTCTGCGCGGACGCGAAACGGCCAAGTACCTGCAGGAGCAGGTCGTCACCGACCGGAACGGCCGGTACGTGCTGGTCGTCCGCGCGGAGCACCGGATGGCGATCCCGGGAATCGTTCACGGGGCGTCGGCCAGTGGCGCCAGCCTGTTCCTCGAGCCGCTCGCAACCGTAGAAATCAACAACGACATCGTGGCGCTCGAAGAGCAGGAGACAGAGGAGGTCCGCCGGATCCTGCTGGCGCTGACCGACGCGTTCCGCAACCGCGCCGCGGATCTCCATCGCACGCTGGAGGTCGCCACGACGCTCGACACGATTCAGGCGTGCGCGCGGCTGTCGCAGCTCGTCGACGGCATCGAGCCGGCTGTCGCGTCGGATGGCGCGGTGCAGCTCGTCGGCGCACGGCATCCGCTGCTCATACCGAAAGTCATCGCGCGGCTCGAGGACGGAGGGACGCGCGTTACCGAGCCCGTGCCGGTCGACATCCGGCTCGAGCCGCCCGTCCGCGTGCTGGTGATCGCAGGGCCGAACACCGGCGGCAAGACGGTGGCGCTCAAGACGACGGGGCTGCTGGCGGCGATGGCGCAGGCGGGACTCCACATTCCGGCGGAGAAAGGATCGCGGCTGCCGGTCTTCCGGTCGATCTTCGCGGACATCGGCGACGAACAGTCGATTGCGGCGAATCTGAGCACCTTCTCGGGCCACATCGCCAACATCGTCTCGATGGATCGCGACCTGGAGCTGCCGGCGCTCGTGCTGCTCGACGAGGTTGGCGCCGGCACCGATCCGGTGGAGGGCGGCGCGCTCGGGATTGCGATGATCGATCGCTTCCGCCGGCGCGGCGCGCATCTGATTGCCACCACACACTACGACGCGCTGAAGTCGTACGCCATGACGACGGAGGGCGTCGCGGGCGCCGCGTTCGGATTCAACCCGGAGACGTTTGCGCCCACGTATCGTCTCGTCTACGGCTCGCCAGGCCGCAGTCTCGCCATCGAGATCGCCGCGCGGCTCGGCCTCCCGCCGCCGGTCATTGCCGCGGCGCGCGAGCAGCTGAGCGAGCCGGAGAAGCAGCTGGCCGAACACCTGGCGCGCGTCGACGAGGATCTGCGGCGGCTCGAGGAAGAACGCCGCGCGATCGAACACGAGCGGGCGCGCGTCGCCGAGAGCGAGAGGCAAGTGCGCGCGCGAGAGGCGTCGGTCGGCGCGCGCGAGGAAAAGGTTCGGCGCCGAATCGACGCAAAGCTCGACGACCAGCTGCGCGAGGCGCGGCGCCAGATCGACGGCGTCATCGAGGAGCTGAAGGCGCGCGCAACCGAGATGTCGGAACGCGCCGCCGTGCGGCTCAAAGGCGGCGGCACGCTGCGGGCGGCGGGACTGAGCACGGGAGAAGTGGGCGAAGCGCGCGCGGAGGCGCGCGCCGCGCTGGAGGCGATTGCGGCGCACAGCGGGGGTCGTGGGGCGGATCTTTCAAGTCCGCCCGGCGAGCCCGAAGGGCTCGTCCCACAAACTGTGGCCCCAGGCAGCCGCGTAACGGTCGGCACGTTGCGCCTGGAAGGGGTCGTCATCGAGGTGCACGGCAAGCACGCGGAGGTCGACGTCCGCGGCAAGCGGCTGCGGGCAGCGCTGCACGATCTATGGCCGATCGCGGCGCCACCGCCGGCCGCATCCGTACGTGTGAACGTCGATCTCCAGCCGCGCGAGGGTTCGCTCACGGAGCTCAACGTTATCGGCGCCACCGTGCAGGACGCGCTCGACCGCCTCGAAAAGTCTCTCGACCAGGCGCTGGTGGGCGACGTGCGCGAGCTGCGGATCGTCCACGGCCACGGCACGGGCCAGCTGCGGCGCGGGATCGCCGCGTTTCTGAAGGAGCATCCGCTCGTCGCGCGGTTCGAGACCGCCCCTGAAACTCAGGGCGGCGGAGGCGCTACGATCGTCTATCTCAAGGACTAATGGCACGTTTCAATTGATGCACTTCGAGTTGCGACAGCCCTTCGGCGCTGATTCTGCTGGCCGCGACATCGGCGCGGCCGGTCCCGACGGGGGAAGGACGTACCAGTAGTGGGCCTCTTCCCACAGCAGTTCATCGACGATCTCAAACAGCAGGCCGACATCGTCGTCGTCATCCAGGACTACGTCTCGCTCAAGAAGAGCGGCGCCACCTACAAGGGGCTCTGCCCGTTTCACGGGGAGAAGACGCCGTCGTTTCACGTCAACCGCGAGAAAGGGTTCTTTCACTGCTTCGGGTGCAACGTCGGCGGCGACGTGATCAAGTTCCTCGAGCTGAACGAGAAGGTGACGTTTCCCGAAGCGGTCAAGCTGCTCGCGCAGCGCTTCGGCATGACGGCCCCCGAGGTCGAGCAGACGGAGGAACAGCGCGCCAGCGCCGCGGAACGCGAGAACCTGCTCAAGGCGCACGAGGCGGCGGCCGCATGGTTCCGTCAGCAGCTCGCGTCGCCGGCCGGCGCGCGCGTCCGCGACCAGATCGCGGCGCGCGGCGTGAGCGACGCCACTGCTGCGGCCCTCGGCCTTGGCTTTGCCCCGCCCGGCCGCGACGGGTTGAAGCAGGCGCTCCTCAAGCACGGCTTCTCCCAGGCGCTCTCGATCCGCGCGGGTCTCGTGGTGCAGCGCGACGACGGGAGCCTTGTCGACCGGTTCAGGAATCGGCTGATGATTCCGATCGCGCGCGATACGGGGTCGGTCATCGCCTTCGGCGGACGCGCGATCGAAGCCGAGCAGCAGCCGAAGTACCTGAACTCGCCCGAAACGCCGATCTATTCGAAGAGCCGCACGCTGTACGGCCTGCATCTGACGAAGGCGGGCATCCGCGAGTCCGGCTTCGCCGTGCTGGTGGAGGGGTACTTCGACTTCGCACAGGTGTACCAAGCGGGCTTCCGGTCGGTCGTCGCCTCCTGCGGCACGGCGCTCACGCCGGCGCAGGCTCAGCAGTTACGCCGCTTCACGAGCCGGGTCGTGCTGAGCTTCGATCCCGATGCCGCCGGACAGGGCGCCGCGGCTCGTTCGTGTGAGATGCTCGTTGCCGAGGGCTTCGAGGTGAACGTCGCCATATTGCCGGCCGGTCAAGATCCCGATACGTACATACGCAAGCACGGACGACAGGGCTACGCCGACCGCCTCCGGACATCGAAGCCGTACCTCGACTATCTGCTCGACCGCGCCGCGGCCCATCACAACCTGCGAAACGCGGACGGCCGGGCACGGTTTGTGGCTGAGGTCCTCCCGATCGTCGAGCGCATTCCCGACCGCACGCGCCAGGACCTGTTCGTCGAGGCAGTGGCGGGCCGGGCCGGGGTTGCAAGCGAATTGATCCGGGCCCAGGTGCCCAAACCAGCCGTACGGCGCGGGGCGGTCGTCTCCCCTCGAGAGCTCCCCGGGCTGGGGCAGGTCACCAAGGCCGAAAAGGGGCTGATCTGGTGGCTCATCCACCGGTCGGAACCGGCGCTCGACGCCCTCCGGACGCTCGATACCGAGGATTTCGAGGGGCTGGCGTGCCGGGCGGTGCTGGACCTGGCGCGGAAACTGGACCATGATAGGAGTTTCTCCCCATCCGTGCTGCTCGAACGTCTAAACATCAGCGAGGTTCAGCTCGTAACAGGTATAGCCAGCGAGGCCGAACCCCACGTTCACGATGCCGCCGAATGCGCCCTTATTCTCCGGCGCCTGCGCTACGAGCGCGAACGGGCGGCGTTGCAGCGTGAAATCGACCGCCTGCAGACGGCCGGCATGGAGCCCGGCGACGAGCTGCAGGAGCTGCTGGTGCGGAAGTACGAGCTGATTCAGCGGATCGAAGGATTGCTGTAGGTCGTGGAGGTCTGACTTGTCGATTGAAGAAAAATACGACGAAGTACGGCAGTTGATCAGCGTCGGCAAGGAAAAGGGCTACCTCCTCTATGACGAGGTGAACGAGCTGCTCCCGTCCGAGATTACGTCCTCGGAGGAGCTCGACGATCTGTTCAACGCCTTCGGCAGCGCCGGCATCGAGGTGGTCGATTCCGACAAGGCGTACCGGGGCGACAAAGACTTCGATCGCGACGTGTCGGGCGAGGAGCCTGAGCTCGATCTCACGCCCGGCGCGCTCGACAAGACCAACGACCCGGTGCGGATGTACCTGCGCGAGATGGGCACGGTGCCGCTCCTCACCCGCGAGGGCGAGGTCGCGATTGCCAAGCGCATCGAGCGCGGCAAGCTCGCCGTCATCAAGTCGATCTCCCGCACGCCGACCATCGCCAAGCGGATTCTGATCATGGGCGATCAGCTGCGCGCCGGCGAGCGCACCATCCGCGAGCTCGTGATCTTCAGCGACGAGGAGATCACCGACGAGGTGATCGAGGAGCGCAAGGAAGAGGTCCTCGAGCAGATCGAGGACGTCCGGAAGGCGCGCATCAACTTCGTCAAGCTGGCCGAGAAGCTCGCGGCGATCCAGCGGAGCGACAAGCGGAAGTTCCGCCGCGCGCGGTGGAAGGCGCTCCGCGCGCGGATCGAGGTGTCGCGGCTGATCCGCCGGATCGAGTTCACCGAGACGATCAAGCGCCGCCTGATCGACGAGGTGAAGGAGGCGGTCGACGCGGTCCAGCGCGTGCAGCGCGAGGCCGACGCGATCGACCGGCAGCTCCATCCGAAGGGCAAGGTCAAGGGGCCGAAGCTCAAGGAAGAGGAGAAGAAGAACCTTCAGAAGAAGCTGAAGGAGATACGCGCGCAGGTGCGCGCGATGATCGACGAGCTGGAGGAGACGCCCGAGCGCCTCCGCCGCACGATCGAGGTCATTCAGCGCGGCGAGGCGCAGGCCGAGCAGGCGAAGAAGGAGCTGGTCGAGGCGAACCTCCGGCTGGTCGTCTCGATCGCGAAGAAGTACACGAACCGCGGGCTGCAGTTCCTCGACCTGATTCAGGAGGGGAACATCGGCCTGATGAAGGCGGTCGACAAGTTCGAGTACCGCCGCGGCTACAAGTTCTCGACGTATGCGACGTGGTGGATTCGGCAGGCGATCACGCGCGCGATTGCCGATCAGGCGCGCACGATCCGCATCCCGGTGCACATGATCGAGACGATCAACAAGCTCATTCGCACGTCGCGCGCGCTCGTGCAGGAGCTGGGCCGCGAGCCGACCTCCGAGGAGATCGCGAAGCGGATGGACATTCCGGTCGCCAAGGTCCGCAAGGTGCTCAAGATCGCCCAGGAGCCGATCTCGCTCGAGACGCCGATCGGCGAGGAGGAAGACTCGCACCTCGGCGACTTCATCGAGGACCGCAACATCGTGTCGCCCGCCGAGGCGGTGATCAACCTGAACCTCAAGGAGCAGACGGAGGCGGTGCTCAAGACGCTGACGCCGCGCGAGGAGAAGGTGATCAAGATGCGGTTCGGCGTCGGCGACGGCAGCGAGCACACGCTCGAAGAGGTGGGGCAGAACTTTGCGGTCACCCGCGAGCGGATCCGGCAGATCGAGGCGAAGGCGCTCCGGAAGCTGCGCCACCCGTCGCGGTCGCGTAAGCTGAGAGCGTTCCTCGAGGGGCGTACCTAACGCGGGCCCGTAGCTCAGCGGTTAGAGCGGCCGGCTCATAATCGGTTGGTCCCAGGTTCGAATCCTGGCGGGCCCACCAATCGAAAGTACAAAGTGTCTCCGGATCTCGAGCGACTCGTTCGGCTGCAGCAGCTGGATACCACCATCGAGGAGGCGCGCCGCGCCATGGCGGCGCACCCTCACCGCCTCGCCGAGGCCGACGCGCGCCTCAGCGAGGCGCACGAGCGCGTCGAGACCGCCCGCCACCGTCTCAAGGCGTGCCACGAGGCGCGCCGCGCCCTGGAGAAGGATGCCGCCGTCTTCCAGGCGCGCGTCACGAAATACAAGGACCAGCTCCTCGAGGTCAAGACCAACCGCGAGTACCAGGCCCTCCAGCACGAAATCGCCACCGCCCAGTCAGAGCTCGGCGCCCTCGAGGAGAAGGAGCTCGAGCGGATGCTCGAGGCCGACCAGATCGCGATCGAAATCAAGCAGGCGGAAGCAGCGCTTTCGGCGCAGCAGAAGCAGGTCGACGCCGAGAGGAGCGCGCTCGCACGCGAGCTGACCGACACCGAGCGCGCGCTCGACCAGGCGACGGCCGCGCGCGCGGAGCTGCTCGCGCAGGTCGAGCCGCGTCTGGTGGCGCTCTACGACCAGGTGGCGAAGGCCCGCAAGGGGATCGCGATCTGCGCCGCGACGCGCGACGGCCTCTGCTCCGTCTGCCACGTCCGGCTCCGCCCGCACGTGTTCCAGCAGGTGCGGCAGAACGACGCGATCATTCAGTGCGAGAGCTGCCACCGCATCCTGTACTACGTGCCGCCCCCCCCATCCGCCACTGCCGACGCCGCCGCGACGCCCGCGTCGTGAGCCAGCCTACGCTGTTTGGTCCGGAAACGGGTCGCGCGGCCGTCGCCAACATCGACGGGGGCGCGCGCGGCAATCCGGGGCCGGCCGGCTACGGCGTCCGCATCGAGTGCGACGGCGAAGTGATCGAGCTGAAGGAAGCGCTCGGCGTCGCGACCAACAACGTGGCGGAATATCGCGGGCTGATCGCCGCGCTCGCCTGGGCCGCGGCGCACGGCGTGGGGACGCTGCACGTGCGATCGGACTCGGAACTGCTCGTCAAACAGATGCGCGGCGAGTATCGCGTGAAGCATCCCGGCCTGCAGCCGCTCGCGGCAGAAGCGCGGCGCCTCGTCGCGCAGATCGGGGACGTGCGCTTCGAGCACGTCCGCCGCGAGCAGAACAAGGACGCCGACCGCCTGGCGAACGAGGCGATGGACGAAGCCGCTAGGGCAGGCTGAACGCGACGAACTCGGCCGCGTGCTCGCGCGACCCGATCGCCACCACGACGTACTGCTTGCCGTCGTAGACGTAGGTCATCGGCGCCCCGGTCGTTCCTGCCGGCAGGTCCGTTTCCCATAGCACTTTGCCCGTCGCCTTGTCCCACGCGCGGAACTTCCGGTCGCCCGCACTCGGTGCCAGGGCGAGCGGCATGCTCGGCGGCACGCGCTCCCGCGCCACCATGATCGGATCGCCTTCACCGACGAAGAGCAGCGACCGCGTGAGGAGCGGGGCGCTGCGGCCCGGATTGCCGAGCGGCGGCAGGTTCAGGTGCTTGAGCAGCGGATGATCGCGCGGGCCGTTGCCGTTCGCCACGCTCCACACGATCTCGCCTTTGTTCAGATCGATCGCCGTGATGCGGCCGTACGGCGGCTTGAGCAGCGGCAGGCCCATGACGGCCGGTGGAAACTCGCGCGTCCCGCGCGTGAATGTCAGGTTCGTCTGCTTCGGATTGCCCGGAACGAGATCGGCCACGAACGGCGCGGTGATGGACGGCACGTACAGCATGCCCGTTACTGGATCGAACGCCGCGCCCTGCCAGTCGGCGCCGCCGACCGAACCGGGCAGCTGAATCGTACCCTTCGTTCCGTCCGCGGTCTTGAGCGACGGCGGCGTGAAGACAGGGCCGATGACGTAGTTCCTGACGATCTCGAGCGCCGCCGCACGCAGCGCCGGCGTGAAGTCGATGAGGTCGTCGACGGTCACGCCCTGGCGGTCGAACGCGGGCGGCTTCGTCGGGAACGGCTGCGTCGGCGACGTCTCCTCGCCTGGGGTCGTCGACGGCGGCACCGGCCGCTCCTCAATCGGCCACACCGGCTGTCCCGTCGCGCGATCGAAGACGAACGCGAACGCCTGCTTCGTGACCTGCACGACCGCGCGGATTCGGCGACCGTCGACGGTGATGTCGGCGAGGACGGGCGCGGCGGGCAGGTCGTAGTCCCAGAGATCATGGTGCACGAGCTGCTGATGCCAGACGCGCCTGCCGTCCTGGCAGTTCACCGTGACGAGCGTGCTGCTGAACAGGTTGTCGCCCAGCCGGTGGCCGCCGTACATGTCGCTCGTCGGGCTCGTGAGCGGCAGGTATGCGTAGCCGAGCTCCTCGTCGACGCTGATGAGCGACCACAGGTTGGCGTGGCCCGTATAGCGCCACGAGTCGTGCTTCCACGTGTCGATGCCGAATTCGCCTTCGCGCGGGATCACGTGGAACATCCAGCGGAGGCGGCCGGTACGCACGTCGTAGGCGCGCACGTCGCCCGGCGTCCCCTCCTTGTTTGGCGGCGAGTCGCTCATCGACGAGCCGATGAGGACGACATCACGACAGATCTGGGGCGCACCGGTCCACCGGAACGGCTCCGCGCCTGTCTCGTAGCGAAGGCTGATGCTGCCGCCGGTGCCAAAGGCGGAGACGAGGCGACCGGTCTTCGGGTCGAGCGCCATGAGTGTCTCGCCGCGCTGAACGAACAGCCGCTCGTCGCTGCCGCTTCGCCAGTAGGCAAGGCCCCGCGTGCTGTCGCCTTTCAGGCCCGCCGCCCCGCCCGGCGGCTGCTGCACCCAGATTGTCCGGCCCGTCGCCGGATTGAACGCCTCCACGAGTCCGACCCCGTTCGGGCTGTAGAGCACGCCGCCGATCATCAGAGGCGTCGCGCGAAAGTTGTTCGAGAACGTCAGCGACGGATCGAGCTTCTTGAGCGACGCGTCGAGGGCTGGACGACGCCACGCGATCGTCAGCCGGGCCACGTTGGAGGCATTGATCTGGTCGACGGGCGCATACTTCGTGCTGCCCGGGTCGGCGCTGTAACTTCGCCACTCGACGTTCTGCGCCCCACTCGTCGTCGTTCCGGCGATGATGAGCGCCATTGCCGCGATCGACCGCACCACTGATCTCATAGGAGCTCCTCTGCCGCGTCAGGCGCGATTGTACGCCCGGCACCGAATCGCCGCGGCCAGCCGTCCGGCCTTTTCCTTTTCCGCGCGGTACGACGTCAGCACGTCGAGGTGCATGGCCGTACAGAGACCGCAGGCGTGAATCTGCGCGGCGGGGACCCCCGCCGCCACCAGCTGATCGCGATTGGCGGCAACGAGATCCAGCCGCTCGTCAACAAACCATCGGTCGAGACCCGGAAGGCCGACCGTGGGCGCCGAAGCCGCGGCGAAGGCGGCCGCGAAGGCATCTCGGACCTCCCGTCCGACCGGATAGCAGCACGCACCAATGCTCGGACCGATCGCCACGACGAGGTTCCGCGGCTGCGTGCCAAACCGACCCGTCAGGGCGTCGACCGCTGTCCGGGCAATCCCGGCGGCCGTCCCGCGCCAGCCGGCGTGGACCGCCGCCACGGCGCCCGTTGCCGCGTCCGCCAACAGCAGCGGCACGCAGTCGGCGACGCGAACGGCCACGGCCGTCGCGGGATCGTTCGAGACCCACGCGTCGGCCCGCGGCCGTTCCGATCGCAGCGCTACGCCTGGCGTCACAGCTGCAACGTCGCGGCCATGCACCTGCTCGAGCGTCACGACCTGCTCGGCGCCGACGGCTTCGGCCACGCGGGACCAGTCGTCGCGCGATGACAACCGCAGTTCACGCGTCGTGAACACGTGCGGCGCGACGGCGTCGAGCGGACGGCACCTGAGGACGGCGCCGCACCCTGAAGCGGTCCAATAGAACGGCTCCGGAACCGGTGGCAAGGTCATGTACGATCGACGAGGTGGAGATTATAGGCACCGGCCTCGACGCGACCGAGATTGTGCGGATCGCCGCCGCAATCGATCGCCACGGCGATCGGTTCGTCCGCCGCGTCTTCACGGACGAGGAGATCGCCTACTGCCGGAGCAAGCGCGACTTCGCGGCCTCGTTTGCCGCGCGGTTTGCGGCCAAGGAAGCGGCCATGAAGGCGCTCGGTACGGGCCATTCCCGTGGCGTGTTCTGGCGCGGCATCGAGGTCGTGCGCCACCGCGGCGGTCCTCCGCAGCTCCGGTTCCACGACGGCGCCGCCGCCCGCCTGGCCGCGATGGGCGGCACCGGCTCACTGCTGACGCTTACCCATTCGCAGGAGTTGGCGATCGCGCACGTGTTGATCGTCCGCTAACTTTCGTTTCCATCCACGGCGCACCCGTCCCGGCACGCTGTTCGCGCCAGCCCGCAATCGACGTCCGCTCAACGCGTTCCGAGGACGACGCCAGCACGTCGGACCTGGCGATCGCATTGCGTTGCCTCCCACGGTGGAGGACAGCGTGATCATCAAGATCAGTCAGACAGACAAGAACAACCCGCCGGGCAAGCTCGCGGACGCGGAGATCCATTTCACCGAGGGGATCTTCGAGGGGCTGAAGCTGATCGGCTTCGGCGTCTGGGAGCGCCGCACCGGCGGCGGCCGCAACGTCACCTTCCCCGCGCGCCAATACGTTGTCAACGGCGAGCGCCGCAGCTTCACGCTGCTCCGACCCATTGGTGACGCCACCGCGCAGGACCGCCTTCGCGAGGCGATCCTCGAGGCATATGCGGAGCACGAGGAGAAAGCCGCCGTGACGACGTGACGACGACACTCAGGGGAGTCGATCCGTGATGACCGTGTCGCACGACTGACGATCGGCGGCATCAAGAGGCGGACGCGCGTCGAGGTGCCGAAGTCGGCCCGCGGCGGCCAGTCCAGCCGCGAGAGCGGCGACTGCGGAAAGCGGCGGTGAGCGCTTCACGCATCTCGGCGCGCCCGTTCCAGGCGGCAACGAGCCATGCCCCGAGCGCGATGAGCAGCGGTCGAAGCGGGTCGCGCACGGACAGACGGAGCGGACCTACCTGCGCACTGAATTCGCCGACTGCGGCGCTGACGATGAGCGCCAGCAAGGCGACGGTGCCGATGATGACGAAGAGACGGCTACTGAAGGACCGGAAGGAGGCGCGCATTCTCCTTCTGCCGCTTCGGGGGGAGCGTCCACTCCGCGCGCAGCGCCTTGTCGAACTCGGCGCGGAAGAAGTCGCCCTTCATGCCGCCGTCGATGATGTCCCACGGCAGCACGCGGTCGTGCGAACGATCGCGGAACACGAAGAAGCCGGCGTCGACGCCTGCCTCGGCAGCCGCCGCCCGCCAGTTGCCGCCGTTCCGCTCGGCGGCCTCGATCGCCGGCGCGACGCGCCGATCGCCGAGCGAGAGAAGGGCCTGGTAGAAGGAATGCCGCTCCGATTTGATGTTGAAGTAGACGTTGTCGATGCCCGCCATGAGCGCGCGCATCCGCCGGATCTTGCGCTCGATCGAGGCATCGTCTTCCATCGGCAGCCACTGGTACGCGGTCCCCGGCTTCGGCACCAGCGGATTCACGCTGCCGACGATGCGGCCGACCTGCCCGCGGCCGCGGGCATGCTTCATCATCGCGTCGCGCAGCTGCAGCGTCAGATCGCGGATCGCCACCAGATCCTCGTCGGTCTCGGTCGGCAGCCCGATCATGAAGTAGAGCTTCAGGTTCTCGATGCCGCTCGCGAAGATCATCTCCGCCGAAGCCACGATCTCCTCGTCCGTAATCGTCTTGTTGATCACGCGGCGGAGCCGGTCGGACCCGGTCTCGGGCGCAATGGTGAGCGTTCGCTCGCCGCTTTCGCGCAGCAGTCCGACGATCGTCGGTGTCAGGTCGTCGAGCCGCAGCGATGCGGGGCTGATCGAGTAGCCCATCCCCTTCAGGCGCCTGAGGATCGCCTCGATCTCGGGATGGTCGCAAAGCGCAATCGACACGAGTCCCGCACGGCTCGCATACGGCCGCGCCTGCGCCGCCAGCTGGAGGATGCGGTCGGCCGGAAACGGCCGTACGGGCAGATAGTTGTACCCCGCCCAGCAGAAACGACAGAGATTCGCGCAGCCGCGGACGACCTCGACCAGAAACCGCGAACCGAACTCCGTTTCGGGCGTGAAGATCGTGGTCGCCGGCGGATCGACGGCGTCGGTCGTTCGGAGCGCCGCCTTGCGTACGCCGGCCGGCGCTCCGCTGCCCTCCCGCGGCACGAACGCCGCAATCGTGCCATCGGCGGCGTACTCGACGTCGTAAAACGACGGAATATAGAAGCCGCGTTCGGCCGCCAGCCGACGCAGAAGATCGCCGCGATCCGACGCGCCCTGAAATGCGTGCAGGAGCGAGGGGACCAGGACTTCGCCCTCACCCGCGGCAATGACGTCGGCGAACGGCGCCAGCGGCTCCGGATTGACGAACGTCACCGCGCCGCCAATCACGACGAGCGGATGCCGCGGGCCGCGTTCCTCCGCACGGACCGGCAGACCCGCGAGGCGCAGCATCGTCAGCACGTTCGTGTAGTCCCATTCGAACGACACCGAGAACGCGAGCACGTCGAAGTCGGCGACGGGCGTCTGCGACTCGAGCGTCACGAGCGGCGCGCCGGACGCGAGCTGATCCGCCAGCTCGCTTTTCGGCGGCAGGAAGACGCGCTCGCAGACGATATCGTCTTCCGCGTTGAACAGTCTGTAGATCGTCTGGAACCCGAGGTTCGACATCCCGACGAAGTACGTGTTCGGGAAGGCGAGCGCCACGCGCAGGCGGCCGCCGTGGGGTTTGCGGACGAATCCCACCTCCTTCGAGAGGAGCTCGCGGGCGCGCTCGCGCTGGTGCCAGTGCTTCATGAACCTGCGTACGGCTGAGCCAATGGACGCCGCGGCCGACGCGGGCGGGCGGATCGTGCGCGAGCTGTTGCTCGGCCGCCGGCGCTCGCGCGTGCCGTGGGTCTACGTAGTGTACCACCGGCACGCGGGGCATCCGCGCGTGCCGGCCTGCGCAGCCGTCAGCTCTGACGGCGAAGGAACGCCGGGACGTCGAGCGGTGACAACGCGTCGCCGTTGTCGCGACTTGGGAGGGTCAGCTCCACTCCTGCACGCCGATTGATGGTGAGCACATATCCGGGCTCCTGAGCACTGGGCGCCGACGCTCTCGCTTCCGGCGCGCCCATCTCGAGCGTAGGTTGGACGCCGCCGCCCGGTTCGGCGGTGCGGCCGAGGTGCGCGCTGTAGCTGTGCAGATCGACCGGCGTCTGCAGCGCGGCCGCAGGCACGGTTCGCGTGCCGCCGGCCCGGTCGAATCCGGTGGCGATCACGGTGATCTTCACTTTGCCCGCCAATGTCGGATCGACGACCGCACCGAAGATGATGTTCGCGTCCTCGTGCGCCGCTTCCTGGATGACGCACGACGCCTCGTTCACCTCCATCAGCGACAGGTCGGGACCGCCGGTGACGTTGATGATGACGCCGCGCGCGCCGGTCACGGACCCGTCCTCGAGCAGCGGGCTCGAGACGGCCTTCCGCGCCGCGTCCATCGCGCGGCTCTCGCCGTCGGCGATGCCCGTCCCCATCATCGCGACGCCCATACCCGACATGATCGTCTTCACGTCGGCAAAGTCGAGGTTGATGAGCCCGGGCACGAGAATCAGATCCGAGATCCCCTGAATCGCCTGGCGCAGGACGTCGTCGGCCAGCCCGAACGCATCGGTGAGCGCCGTCTTCCGGTCGATGATGCCGAGCAGCCGCTCGTTCGGGATGGTGATGACGGTATCGACGCAGTTGCGCAGCGCGTCGAGCCCCTCGTCGGCATGAATCGCTCGCTTCCGGCCCTCGAACTTGAACGGCTTGGTGACCACGGCGACGGTGAGCGCCCCGAGCTCGCCGGCGAGGCTCGCGATGACGGGCGCCGCGCCGGTGCCCGTGCCGCCGCCGAGGCCGGCGGTGACAAAGACCATGTCGGCGCCGGAGAGCGCCTGAATGACCGTCTCGGTATCCTCGAGCGCTGCCTGCCGTCCGACGTTGGGATCGGCGCCCGCGCCGAGGCCCTTCGTCAGCCGCTCGCCGATCTGAATCTTCATCGACGCGCGGTTCTGCGCCAGCGCCTGGGCATCGGTGTTCGCCACGATGAACTCGACGCCTTCGAGCCCGGCAGCCACCATGCGGTTGACGGCGTTGCTCCCGCCGCCGCCGACGCCAATCACCTTGATCTTCGCGTTGCGCCGCGCCTCCGGATCGAGCGTCAGCCGCAGCTTGTCGGCATCCTGATCGTGGCGATCGCCCTGCTTCATGTCTACCCTCCCTGGGGCAGGTCGGTTGGGACCCGCCTAGAAGAACTCCTTGAAGATGCCGCGCAGCCTGACCGCCATGCGGCCGAACGCCCCCGCCCCGGCCCGCACCGGCTCGGGAATCCGGTTCCGATGCGCGTAGAGCACGAGCCCGACGGGCGTGGCAAACGTCGGGCTGCTGATGTGATCGGCGAGCCCGCCGACCTCCAGCGGGCAGCCGCGGCGGATCGGCAGATCGAAGATCTGCTCGGCGATCTCGGGCATGCCCTCGAGGATCGATCCGCCGCCGGTGAGCACGATGCCCGAATTGAGCGCCTTCTCGTACCCCGCGCGTCGGATCTCGTCCCACACGAGATGGAAGATCTCTTCGGCGCGCGGCTGCAGGATCTCCGAGAGGATGCGCCGCGCCATGAGGCGCGGCCTGCGGCCGCCGACGCTCGCGACTTCGATCGTCTCCTCCTCGCCGACCATCGCCGACAGCGCGCAGCCGCTCTTGCGCTTCAGCTTTTCCGCGTCTGGAATCGGCGTCCGCAGGCCGACCGCGATGTCGCTGGTGAAGTGATCGCCGCCCACCGCCACCACCGCGGTGTGCCAGAGGCTCCCCCGCTCGAAAATCGCCAGGTCGGCGGTGCCGCCGCCGATGTCGACGAGCGCGACGCCGAGCTCCTTCTCGTCGGGCGTGAGCACCGCCTCGGCGGCCGCGAGCTGCTCGATCACCGTGTCGACGACGGTGATGCCGGCCCGGTTGACGCACGCGACGATGTTCTGCGTGGTCGACGCGGCGCCGGTGACGACGTGGACGTTGACCTCGAGCCGGGCGCCCGTCATGCCGATCGGCGCGCCGATGCCGTCCTGCTCGTCGACGACGAAGTCCTGCGGCAGGACGTGCAGGATTTCGCGGCCGGTGGGGAGCGAGACCGCCTTCGCCGCCTCGATCGCCCGCCGCACGTCGTCGCGGGTGATCTCGCGGTTCTTGCCGGCCACGGCGATGACGCCCCGGCTGTTGAATCCCTTGATATGCGGCCCCGACAGCGCCAGATGTACCGAGTCGATCTCGATCCCGGCCATCAGCTCCGCCTCCTCGATCGCCTTCTCGATCGACTCGACGGCCGCCTCCAGATTCACCACCACGCCGCGCTTGATGCCGCGCGATTCGGCGATGCCGATCCCGACGATGTCGAGGCTGCCGTCGTCGAGGCTCTCGCCCACGACGGCGCAGACGTTCGACGTGCCGACGTCGAGCCCGACGAGGTACCGTTCTCTACGCGCCATTCGCCTCCATCAGGGCCGCTGAGGCCTCACGTACACGCGTTCGCCGAAGCGGACGTCGACGTAGTCGATCTGCGGCACGCGCTCGCGCAGCGCGGGCGCGAGATCGAGATACGACCGGAGACGCTCGATGAACTGGGCCTCGCCCACGCGCACGAGTGCGGTGTCGCCTTCGAGCATCACCACGGCGTCGTGGACGTCTGAGACGTCGATCTGCGAGACGCGACCGGACAGGTCGGGATCGGCGTCGAGCGACGTCAGCAGCCGCACGGCCAGCGCCGCCCGCGCCGCGTCGACGACCGGCCGATCGCCGGGCCCGGCATCCGCCGCCGCCAGACCATCCACCAGCGGCAGATCGAGATCGGCGTGGCCGGGCCCGAATTCGTCGATGACCGACCCGGCCCGATCCATGAGATAGAGGCGATCGTGCAGGCGGGCGATGCCCAGCGGCTGGCGCTCGGCGACGACGATATCGACGGTGCCCGGCAAGACCCGGCGCAGCGCCGCATCGGCAATCCAGGGCGACGCCAGCAGCTTCTGCCGCCATTCGTAGAGATCGAGGATGAGCATGCTGCGCCCGTGGAGGCCGTCCACGAGCGCCAGCACCTCATCGCGCGACAGCCGGCTGTGGCCCGTCACCGTAATCCGCCTCACGGTCACGACGTCGCTGGTCAGCGCGACGATGGACGCCTGATACGCGCCGTACAGAATCCCGGCCGCAACGAGGGTTGCGACGACGAGGCGCGTCGGCGACTGCGCCAGGCGGCGCGTCCGGGGCGTGACGTGCACGCGGCGGAAGCGCTTGTCGGTCTGCGCGAACACCGCCATCAGGCCTTCCCCTCCCGCTGCCGGAGCGCCTCGAGAAGCGGCTTCGGTACGGCGCCGATCGATCCCGCGCCGAGCGTGATCACCGCATCGCCGGGCCTGACCACGCGCAGCAGCTCCGGCACGAGGTCGTCGAGGCGTGTGACGACGCGCACCGGACGTCCCGATCCACGGCGCACCGCCTCGGCGAGCGCGTCGAGCGTCACGCCGGGAATGGGGTCTTCGCTCGCGGCATAGATGTCGGTCAGCAGCAGCTCGTCGGCCTCGCGCAGCGCCGGGCCGAATTCCTGCATCAGGCGCTCGGTGCGCGAGTACCGGTGCGGCTGGAACGCGACGACCAGCCGCCGGCCGAGCGACGTCCGCGCAGCGCCGAGCACGGCCGCGATCTCGGTAGGATGGTGCGCGTAGTCGTCGATGACGAGGACGCCGCCCGCTTCGCCGTGCCGTTCGAATCGCCGCTCGGCCCCCTCGAACGCCGTGAGCGCGCGCGCGACGCGGTCGAAGTCGAGTCCGAGCTCTCCCGCCACCGCGACCGTGGCCAGCGCGTTCTGCAGGTTGTGCCGGCCTGGAACGGAGAGCTCGATGGCGCCGAGCCGCGTCGTCGCGTCGCCGGTGCGACGGAAGGTGGTGCAGCGCCCGCCGAAGGCCCCAACCTCGATGTCGCTGCCGAACACGTGCACCGTAGGGCGGGGCCCGCGCCCCTCGATATCCATGGGGCGCAGACCCGCCGGATCAAGTCCGTAGGTCGCCAGCCGCCGCTCGATCCGCGGCAGGACCGGCGCGAGATGCGGATCGTCCGCGCAGGCGACGACGGCGCCGTAGAACGGCACCTTGTTCGCGAAATCGGCGAATGCCTGCTGCAGCTCCGCGAAGCTCGCGTAGTTCTCCATATGCTCGTAGTCGATGTTCGTGATCACGGCGATCGACGGCCAGAGCCGGAGAAAGGAGCGATCGCTTTCGTCGGCCTCGGCCACCATGTAGCCGCCGCGCCCGAGCCGGGCGCTGCTGCCGAAGGCGCGGAGCCGGCCGCCGATGACCGCATCGGGATCGAGACCGCACTGGTGCAGCACGAACGCAATCATCGAGGTCGTCGTCGTCTTGCCGTGCGCGCCGGCGACCGCGATCGAGAAGCGCATGCGCATCAGCTCGGCGAGCATCTCGGCGCGCGCGATCACCGGGATGCCCCGCCGCCGGGCCTCCACGATCTCCGGGTTGTCGGCGCGCACCGCCGACGAGACGACGACCACGTCGGCGCTGCCGACGTGGTGCGCCGCGTGTCCCTCGTACACGCTGACGCCGCAGCTCGATTCGAGCCGCGCCGTCACATCCGATCGTCTGAGGTCCGAGCCGCTCACCTCGTAGCCGAGGTTCGCGAGCAGCTCGGCGATGCCGCTCATCCCGATGCCTCCGATACCGACGAAATGAATCCGCCGGGTTCTACCGAGCAAGCGCCAATATCCGATCCACGATCACCCGGGCCGCGTCCGGGCGCCTGAGCCGCCGCGCCGCCTCCCCCATCTGCCGGCGCCGCGCGCCGTCCGCCGCCAGCGCCAGCATCTCCGCCGCGAGTCGATCGCCCGAGAGCTCGCGCTGGTCGATCATGAGCGCCGCGCCCTCCCGCACGAGCGCCAGCGCGTTCTTGCGCTGGTGATCGTCGGTCGCCGTCGGCAGCGGCACGAGAATCGACGGGCGTCCGATCGCCGTCAGCTCCGCGACGGTGGTGGCGCCGGCGCGGCAGACGACGAGATCGGCGGCTTTCATCTCCCGCTCCATGGCATACAGAAACGGCTCGACCCGGGCTTCCAGGCCGGCCCGCCGGTACCCGTCGCGGACCATTGCCAGATCGCGCTCCCCAGTCTGGTGCGTGAGCGCCAGTCGCGGTCGAGCGGCAGCCAGCTGCGGCGCCGCCTCCACCATGGCCATGTTGATCGCGTGCGCGCCCTGAGAGCCGCCAAAGACTAGAACCCGTGCCGCCCCGGGCGGCTGATCAGATTGCCCACATTCCTCCTCGTCCCGCAGGAACTCCGGTCGCACCGGATTGCCCGACACGACTGCCTTGCTGCCGAAGAGCCGCACCGATTCCTGAAACGTCACCGCCGCCGCGTCGACCACGGGAGCGAGCAGGCGGTTGGTAAGCCCCGGCATCGCGTTCTGCTCCATGAGCAGCGTCGGAATGCCGCGGAGCGCCGCAAGCAGCACCACCGGTCCCGAGCTGTAGCCGCCCACGCCGACGACGACCGCCGGCCGCGTCCGGGAAATCACGCGCCAGGCATCGGCCGCGCTCAGCGGCAGCAGCCTCAGGCCGCGTGCCAGCGACGCGAGCGACTTGCCTTTGAGGCCCGCGCTGCGAATCACCTCCAGCGCGAACCCCTCGCGCGGGATCACACGCGCCTCGATGCCCGCCGACGTCCCGACGAACACGACGCGAGCGTCGGGGACGCGCATCAGCAGCTCGCGCGCCACTGCGATCCCCGGATAGAGATGGCCGCCCGTTCCGCCGCCCGCGATGAGAATCGTCACCGGCATCTACCCGCGCACCCTCGCACCCTCGCATCCTCGGACGCACCCGCGCACCGTCGCACCGCCGCAGCATCGCCCCTACGCCGTGACCGCCTCGTGCTGCGAGATGTTCAGCAGCACACCGACACCGAGCAGACTGATCACCAGCGACGATCCGCCGGCGCTGACGAGCGGCAGTGGAATGCCTTTCGTCGGCAGCAGCCCGAGCACGACGCTCATGTTCACGAACGCCTGCACCACGATCATCGTGGTGATGCCGAGGGCGACGAACGCGCCGAACATGTCCTGGGCACGCGCCGTGATGCGGAGCCCGCGCCACGCGATGACGCAGAAGCACAGCAGCGTGGCCGTCGCGCCGACGAGCCCCAGCTCCTCGCCGATCACCGCGTAGATGAAGTCGGTATGCGGCTCGGGCAGGTAGAACAGCTTCTGCACCCCGCCCATCAGTCCGCGGCCGACGATCCCGCCGGTGCCGACGGCGATCATCGACTGGATGATCTGGAAGCCGTCGCCGAGCGGATCCGCCCACGGATCCCAGAACGCCGTGAGCCGCCGGCGCCGGTACGGCGCGCTGACCAGCACTATGTACAGGATCGGCACCATCGCCACGAGCGTGCCCACGAGATACCGGTAATGCAGGCCCGCCGCGAGCACCATTGCCGCGACGATCAAGACGAGCGACATCGCGGTGCCGAAGTCGGGCTGCAGCAGGATGAGCGCCACCATCACGCCAAGCACGATCCCAATCGGCAGCAGCGAGTACGACCACTCGTCGATGCGATGCATCCGGCGCTCGAGCATGAGCGCGGTGAAGAAGACGCAGACGAGCTTGGCGAGCTCCGACGGCTGGATGCCGAGTCCGCCGACGCCGAACCACCGGCGCGTCCCGTTGACCGGCGCGCTGAACAGCACGCCGACGAGCGTCATGGCGACCACGGCGAGCAGCGCCCAGATGAAGACGTCGTTCCGGTACGCACGGTAGTCGACGCGCATGGCGATCGCGAGTGCCGCCAGTCCGAGGACCGCCCACATCGCCTGCCGGATCACGAACAGATAGGGCTGCTCGTAGCGCTCGAGGGCGAGCACGGCCGAGGCGCTGTACACCATGACGATGCTGGTGCACACCAGCAGGAGCGTGGCCGTGAAGAGGATCCGGTCCGATTTCAGCTTGCGCGCCATGCCACCCCTATCGAAACCCGTCGAGCCGCCCGAAACACCGGCTGTCGGCGGGATCAACTAAGATCCCGAAGCGGTCAGCAGTCATCAGCCGGCCCGTGGAAGGGGACACCGACCTCGCAGACCGGGGTAGCCTGCGTTCCCAGCGGTCAGCTCCTCTCCGCGCCGAGCCGACTGACGACTGCTCACCGCTCCTCTAGGTCCTCCTTCAAGCGCCGCACTTCCCGTTTGAACGTGTCGCCGCGCTCCGCATAGTCGCGGAACCAGTCGAAGCTCGCACACGCGGGCGCGAGCAGCACGACGCCGTCAGGCGCCGCCGCCTCGTAGCCGCGACGCACCGCATCCCGCATGGATCCGGCGTCGACCACGGGGACGACGCCGTCGAGGGCGCGGCGAACGAGCGGCGCCGCCTCGCCAATCGCGACGACGCCCCGACCGCGCGCCGCCAGCGGATCGCGCAGCACGCGCAGGTCGCCCCCCTTGAAGCGGCCGCCCACGATCGCCACGACGCCCGACATGAAGCTTTCGATCGATCGCCGCGCCGCTTCGACGTTGGTGGCCTTCGAGTCGTTGACGAAGCGGACGCCGCCGATCTCGCCAACCGGCTCCATCACGTGCGGGAGACCGCGGAACCCGCGGAGCGCGCGCGTCATCGCCTCGGGCGCGCAGCCCGCCAGCCACGCCGCGGCGCTCGCCGCCAGGACGTTCCCGAGCATGTGTCGCCCGGTGAGCTCGACGGCGTCGACGGGCACGAGCCGATCGATGCCGGTTGCCGTCCGGCGCCCGATCCAGTCGCCGTCGACGACGAAGCCGTCCTCAATCGCACCCGACAGCGCGAAGCGGACCTGCCGGGCGACAATCCTCTCGCTCCGCGCCATCACCACCGGATCGTCGGCGTTGACCACCGCCCAGTCATCCGGCGTCTGGCTGGCGAAGATGCGCGCCTTGGCGGCCGCATACGCCTCCACGCTCGGATGCCGGTCGAGATGGTCGTCGGCGAAGTTCAGCCACACGGCGATCCACGGGCGGAAGGTCGTGGTCGTCTCGAGCTGAAAGCTGCTCACCTCGACGACGTGCACCGTGTCGGGAGTCGACGCTTCCACCTGACCGCTCAAGGGAACGCCGATGTTGCCGCCGACGAGCACCGTTCGTCCCGCGGCGCCGAGCATGCGGCCCACGAGCGTCGTCGTCGTCGACTTCCCTTTCGTGCCGGTGACGGCGATCACCCGCCCGCGGATCCACCGCCACGCCAGCTCGATTTCGCCGATCACCTCGGCTCCCCGGCGGCGCGCCGGATCGAGCGCGGGCTGATCGGGCGGTACGCCCGGACTCAGCACCACGAGATCGGCGGCCGCGAACGTGTCCGGCCGATGACCGCCCAATTCGAGCGCCACGCCGGCAGACCGGAGCATCGGCGCCTCGTCGACCGTGTCGCGCATCTCGCTGAGCGTCACCATCGCTCCCCGTCGTGCGAGCAGCACCGCCGCCGCGACGCCGCTGCGCGCCGCTCCCACGACCACCACCCGGCGCTGCCGGACCGAAAAGCCACCTTCACCCACGCCATCACCGCAGCTTCAACGTCGTCAGGCTGAAGAGAGCGAAGATGATCGCCATGATGAGAAAGCGGGCGATCACCTTGGGCTCGCTCCAGCCGATCAGCTCGAAATGGTGGTGGAGCGGCGCCATCTTGAACACCCTCTTTCCCGTCAGCTTGAACGAGGCCACCTGGATGACCACGGACGCGGCCTCGAGGACGAAGACGCCGCCGACGATCACGAGCAGCAGCTCCTGCTTGATGAGCAGCGCCACCGTGCCGAGCGCGCCGCCGAGCGCGAGCGATCCGACGTCGCCCATGAAGATCTCGGCGGGGTACGAGTTGTACCAGAGGAAGCCCAGGCTCGCCCCCACGAGCGCACCGCAGAAGATCGTCAGCTCGCCCGCCGGTGGAAACCGTACGAGCAGCAGATAACTCGCGAGCACCGCGTGGCCGGTGACGTAGGCCAGCGCGGTGAACGCGGCCGCCGCGACGCCGAACGTGCTGATGGCCAGGCCGTCGAGGCCGTCCGTGAGATTGACGGCGTTCGACCAGGCCACGAGCACGAACCCCGTGAAGGGGAGGTACCACCAGCCGAGATCCGGAATGAGGTTCTTGAAGAACGGGAAGATGAGCCGTGTGTTGTAGAGCGGCGGGTTCAGATCCGCCAGCACGAGCAGCGTCACGCCGACGCCGAGCGCCACGAGCAGCTGCAAGCCCATCTTGTACCGCGGCCGCAGCCCGTGGTGCGAGCGCCGCACGATCTTGAGGTAGTCGTCGGTAAACCCCACGGCGCCGAACGCACACGTGGCCAGAACGGCGATCCCGATGTACGGGTTCGAGAGATCCGCCCACAACAGCGTCGGCACGATCGCCGCCGTGAGAATGAGCAGGCCGCCCATCGTCGGCGTCCCCGCCTTGGCGCGGTGCGACTGCGGCCCCTCCTGACGGATCACCTGGCCGATCTGAAAGTCGCGCAGCTTCCGAATCATCCACGGGCCGAGCACGAGGCTGATGAAGAGCGCCGTAATGCTCGCCGCCGCGGTGCGGAACGTGATGTAGCGCACCACGTTCAGCACGCCGAAGTACGGCTCGAGCGGGAGCAGCAGCTCCATCAGCATCCGCTGAACTCCGCGGCAATGGCGTCGGCCACGAGGTCGGTCCTCGTGCCGCGCGAGCCCTTCACCAGTACGAGGTCTCCGGCGCGAATCTCTGCCGCCACACCCGGCGCGGCCTGCGCGCTCGTGTCCACATGACGGACGGCGGACGCCGGCATGCCGGCGGCGACGGCCGCACCGGCCAGCGCGCGGGCGGGGGGGCCGCCGATCGCGACCAGCAGCCGCAGTCCGGCGGCGGCCGCGACCCGCCCCGAACGCTGGTGCAGGGCAACGGACTGGTCCCCGAGCTCGAGCATCTCGCCGAGCACCGCAACCTTGCCCGCGAGCCGCGTCTCCTTCGCGACGACGTCGAGCGCCCGGGCGAGCGCCGCGGGACTCGAGTTATACGAATCGTCGATGAGCACGACGCCGTCGCGCAGCCGCCGCACGGCACCGCGGCGATCCGCCGGCCGCAGGCGCGCCGCCGCCGCCACCACCTCGTCGAGCGACACGTCGAACTCGAGCGCGACGGCCGCCGCCGCGAGCACGTTGTCGAGATTGCCGCGGCCGAGGAGCGGCGTCGCGACGAGGCGCTCGTCGGCGCGCGTGCGGACGCACGCCCGCATGCCATCGATGCCGCGGTCCTCGATCGCCGTCGCTCGCACGTCGGCTTCCGCAGCCGTGCCGAACGTGACGATCCGTCCCGCAAACCGCGGCGCGCGCGCCATCACGCGCGCGTCGTCCGCGTTGCAGACCAGCACGTGCGTCGCACCGGCGCGCTCGAGAATCTCCGCCTTGGCGTCGGCAATCGCCTCGGGCGATCCGAAGTAGCCGAGATGCGCGTCCCCCACGTTGGTCCAGACGCGCATCTCCGGCTCCGCGATCGCGACGAGCGTGCTGATCTCTCCCGGATGGTTCATGCCCAGTTCCATCACCGCGACGTCCGGCCCCTCGCGCAGCGGCACGAGCGACAGCGGCAGCCCGATGTGGTTGTTCAAGTTCCCCCTGTTCTTCACCACGCGAAAGCGCGCCGACAGGAACTCGGCGATCGCTTCCTTGGTGGTCGTCTTCCCCGCGCTCCCCGTGATCGCCACGACGCGCGCGCCGCTCGCCACGCGGACGGCGTGTCCAAGGTCCTGCAGCGCCTTCGTGGTGTCGGCGACCTCCACGAGGGCGCGGGCGCCAGTGCCTTCTCGGCCCGCCCGCTCCGCGAACCCGGGTTCGACGATGGCGCCAATGGCGCCCTTGCTGAACGCGTCGCCGACGAACGCGTGCGCGTCGAACCGCGGTCCACGCAGGGCGACGAAGAGGTCGCCCGGCTGCAGCGTCCGCGTGTCGATCGCGACCGTGCGCACCTCGAGCGACGGATCGCCGGCCCGAATCCGCCCGCCGATCGCCTCGGCAATCCACCGCAGCGTGAGGTGCAGCTCGTCACCCAATCCGCAACCTGTCGCGCCGCGCCTGGAGCGCCTCGCGCGCGACCGCGACGTCATCGAACGGCAGCAGCCGTCCGCCGATCTCCTGGTATTTCTCGTGCCCCTTGCCGGCAACGAGAATCAGGTCGCCCGCCGATGCGTGGCTCACCGCGTAGTGAATCGCCTCGCGGCGGTCGACGACCGTCACCACCTCGACGTCCCGCCCCCGCGTTTCCTGCTGCGCGCCGAGGTTGATCTCGTCCAGGATCCGCTGCGGGTCCTCCGACCGCGGGTTGTCCGACGTGATCACCACGACGTCGCTGAGCCGTCCGGCCACCATGCCCATGAGGGGCCGCTTCGTGCGATCGCGATCGCCGCCCGCGCCGAACACGGTGATCAGCCGGCGCGACGCCAGCGGACGCGCCGTCTCCAGCAGGTTGCGCAGGGCATCGTCGGTATGGGCGTAATCGACGATCACCGTCACATCGTCGGCCGCCGACGACGCGCGCTCGAAGCGGCCCGGCACGCCCGAGAGCTGCGCGATGCCGCGCGCGACCGCATCGAGCGGGAGATCGAGCGCGGTGGTCACGCTGACCGCCGCAAGGATGTTGTAGACGTTCGGACGTCCGACGAGCGGCGAGGCGATGTGCAGCTCGCCGCGCGGCGTGCGCACGTCGAAGGCGAGGCCGTCGAGCGACAGCGAGAGCGGCCCGGGCGTCACGTCCGCCGGGCGATTGATCGCATACGTCACGGGCCGCCGGGCGATCTCCACAATGGCCGCCCCGCGTGGATCGTCGAGATTGACGGCGGCGGGCGCGTCGCCCGGCAACAGCTCGAACAGGCGCCGTTTGGCGGCGAAATACCCCTCCATGTCGGCATGGAAGTCCAGATGATCGCGCGTCAGGTTCGTGAAGACGCCCGCCGCAAAGTGAATGCCGTCGGCGCGGCGCAGCGCCAGCGCGTGCGAGGACACCTCCATCGCACAGGCGCCGCATCCCGCCGTGACCATGTCGTGCATGAACCCCTGCAACTCGGGCGCCTCGGGCGTCGTCCGCTCGGCCGGGAACTCACGCGCGCCAATCCGGTACATCACCGTTCCCAGCACGCCGCACCTGATGTCCGCCGCCTCGAAAATCGCGCCGACCAGATAGCTCGTCGTCGTCTTGCCGTTGGTGCCGGTGATGCCGACGACGCGCATCTTCCGGCTCGGGTGGTCGAAGAACTCGGCCGCCAGCCGCGCCAGCGCGAGCCGCGCGTCGCCGACGACGATCCACGGCGCCCGCGGCGCATCGTCGGGAGCGCGCTCGGCCACCACGACGGTCGCGCCGGCGGCAATCGCCTGGGGCGCGAACACCGCACCGTCGGCCTTGAGACCGCGCAGCGCCACGAACACCCACCCCGGTCCCGCGCGACGCGAATCGTGCGTCACGCCGCGGCAGCGCACATCGAGCCGCCGATCATCGGGCACCTCGATGCGCTCGTCCGGCGACGCCGCGCGTGCGAGCGCCTGCAGCAGCTCGCGGACGGTCATTGCCCTCCGCCCGGCACGCCTGCCGTCGCAACCGGCACGGCGTCCCTCGCATGGCGTTCCAGCCGGAGCGTGGAGACCGCGCCTCGCTCGATCGGGCGTCCCGGGGGAGGATCCTGGTCGACAACGACGCCGGTGCCGGACACGCGCGCCGTCAGTCCCAGCCGCGCCAGCGTGCGGAGCGCATCGCGCGCGCCAAGGCCGCGGAGATCCGGGACGAGCGCCGCCGACCCGTTACCGTCGCCGCCGAGCGTCATGAACGCGGGCATCGTCGCCGGCCCCGATGCGGGCTGCTGAGGCGTCGGCTCGCGACGCGCAACGATGACCGGCGGCGCCGCGTTGATTGACGGCGGCACGCCGTAGAGGCGCAGTCCGGCGTCGGCGATGCGCTGAAAGATCGGCGCCGCCACCGTCCCGCCGTACGGCGCCACTTTGTGCGGCGAGTCGACGACGACCACGATCGTGAAGACTGGCTGACGCGACGGGATGAAGCCGACGAACGAGACGTTGTAGTCGGAGCCCGAGTAGCGCCCGTTCACGACCTTCTGCGCCGTGCCCGTCTTGCCGGCGACCGTGAAGCCTGCCACTTTCGCGCGTGCCCCGGTACCACGCTCGACCACCTGCTCCATCACGTCGGTCAGCACAGTCGCGGTCGCCGACGAGATCGCGCGTCGGATGACCTTGCGCGGGACGACGGCGCGCGACCTGCCGGAAAGCACCGCACGCACCACTCTGGGCTCGACGAGCTCGCCGCCGTTGGCGACCGCGCTGACGGCAGCCGCCATCTGCAGCGGCGTCACTCCCACCTGATAACCCATGGACACCGATGCGAGGGCGCTGGCGGTCAGCCGCGCAGGGTTCCAGACGATGCCTGGGCTCTCACCCGGAAAATCGGGCGACGTCCGGCGGCCGAAGCCGAAACGCTGGACGTAGGTGCCCATCCGTTCCGCTCCGAGCTCGAGGCCCACCTTGACGGCGCCGACGTTGCTCGACTTCACGATCACGTCGGTGAACGTGAGCCGGCCGTAGTTGTGGCCGCGATCCTCGTCGATGACGCGCGCGCCGAACTGAAGGCGTCCCGGGCTCGTGTCGATCGGGCTCTCGGGCGCGAGCAGCCGGTCTTCCAGCGCCGCGGCTGCGGTGACGATCTTGAACGTCGATCCCGGCTCGTAGAGGTCCTGCACGGCGCGGTTGCGCCGCTCGTTGTCGGCGTACTCCCGATACGCGTTCGGATTGAAGGTCGGATAGTTGGCGAGCGCGAGGATCTCGCCGGTCCGGGGATCCATCACGACGACGGAACCGCCGGCCGCGCCGGCCGACTCGACGCCGGCGCGCAGCTCACGCTCGGCAACGTGCTGGAGGTACTGATCGATCGACAGCTCGAGCGTCGCGCCGGCCGTCGGCGGCCGCTCGATGCGGCTGAACGCCTGGCGCCGCGCGTCGGTCTGGACCAGAACGGTGCCTGGACGCCCCTTGATGAGCGCGTCGTAGGTCGCCTCGAGGCCGTTGAGGCCGTTGTTGTCGATACCGACGTAGCCGAGCACGTGCGCCGCGAGCTGCTTGTTGGGATAGAACCGGCGGCTCTCCTTCATGAAGCCGATGCCGTCGAGACCGAGGGCGGCAACGCGGCGCGCCTCGTCGGGCGACGCCTGGCGCCGCACGTACGCGAACGCACGCCCCCGGCGAATCCGATCGGCAATCGCCTGCCGCTCGCGCGCGTGGCAGTCGTCGAGCGCGTCGCAGAGCGCCGACGCAGCCTCGTCGGGGTCGCCGATGTCGGTGGGGACCGCGTAAATCGAGTCGGCGTCGACACTGTAGGCGAGCACGCGGCCGTTGCGATCGAGGATCTCGCCGCGTTTGGCGGCCGTCTCGACAGTGCGCAGCTGTTGGCGCTCGGCGCGGGCGGTCAGGTCGTCGTGGCGGCTGACCTGCAGATAGACGAGCCGCGCTTCAATCGCCGCGGACCACGCGCCCAGGAGTACCGCGGCCACCACGAGGCGGCGTCTGACGATGGCGCGCCACCGAAACGCGGCGGCCCCGCCACGCGGTGTCGAGGCGCCGGGCTCGAATGCGGTCCTGTCCGCCACTGGCTGTACCGCCCCTCTGGAACCCTACCGGCGCGCAACGGCCGACTCGGGCGGCGACGGCGGCGGCAGCACCCGCTCGATCACCGTCGCGTCCCCCGGGCCGGGTGCCACCATCCGGAGCCGATCGGTGGCGAGGCGCTCGATCCGCACCGGCGACCGCAGCGTCTCGATCTCGAGCCGCAAGTGGCGGTTGACCTCCGTCTCCGCCGCGCGCTCGCGCTGCATCTGCTCGAGCTGATATCCGTGGCGCAACAGCTCGAAGTGCTGCCACGCCCAGAACAGCACGACCGCCACCAGAAAGACGCAAATCGCCGCGGTCCGCCACATCTCGCGATGCCGATCGCGATCGACCTCGCGGACGATCGGATTGTTCCGGATGTCCTTCTTGATGGCGTACTCGAACGTCTCTGGAATCGTCATGTCGCCCTCTCCGCCGCCCGCAGCTTCGCGCTCCGCGCGCGCGGGTTTCGTTCGATCTCGGCCTCGGTCGGCACGACCGGCCGCTTGGTGCGGATGGTCAGGCCGCTCTCGCCGGCCGCCTGGAGCGATCGCAGCGTGTGCTTCACGATCCGGTCTTCCAGCGAGTGGAACGTGATGATCACCATCCGTCCGCCGGGCGCCAGGCGGTGCGCCGCCCGCGCCAAAAAGCGGTCGAGCCCTTCGAGCTCGCGGTTCACCCAGATCCGGATCGCTTGGAACGTTCGCGTCGCGGGATCGATGCGCGGCGCTCCCCGCCGGGGAATCGCTTGGCGGACGATGTCCGCGAGCTGGCCTGTCGTCCGGACTCCGCCGCGCGTCCGCGCGTCGACCAGTGCCCGCGCGATCCGCCGTGCGTAGCGCTCCTCACCGAATTCGTAGATCACGTCCGCCAGCGTCCGTTCCTCCGCATACGCGATCGCCTCGGCCGCCGTTTCGCCGCTCGTGCGATCCATCCGCATGTCGAGCGGCTCGTCACGGCGAAAGCTGAAGCCGCGGCCCGGCGCGTCGAGCTGCATCGACGAGATGCCGAGGTCGGCCAGCAATCCGTCCACGGCGGCGATGCCGCGTGCATCGAGCACCTCATCGAGCCGCCGATAGTCGCCGTGGACGAGCTCGACGCGCGGTCCATACGGGGCGAGCGCGGCCGACGCCTGCGCCAGCGCGTCGGCATCGCGGTCCAGTCCGATCAGCCTCGCCGCGCCGGCGTCGAGAATCGCCCGTGCGTGGCCGCCCGCGCCGACGGTGCAGTCGACGAACAGTCCGCCGCGCGCCGGCGTCAGCTGTTCGAGCACCTCCGCGACCATGACCGGCTCGTGCATGGCTCATCGCCTAGATTCCGTGCTCAGCGAGCCCCATGCCGTCGTCGTCGGTCCACGGCTCGCGCTGGAGCTTGTGGAGGAAGCGCTCTTCGTTCCAGACCTCGAGGTAATCGATGCGGCCGAACACGCGCACGTCGCCGACGATGGCCGCGCTGTCGCGCAGGTGCGCCGGAATCACGACGCGTCCCTGGGCATCGAGCTCCCCCGTCTGACCGTAGTAATTGACGCGATCGAGGAACTTGAGGCGCGCCGGGTGGTTGGCCGGCATCTGCAGCAGCTTGCCCTCGATCGCGAGCCACGTCGGGAGCGGGTAGATGCGGACGCACTCCCCCGTGAGGCTCGTCACGAAGACGTCGGCACCGTGCTGGTCCTGAATGACCCCTCGAAAGATCGTTGGCACCTTCAGCCGGCCCTTGTCGTCGATGCGGGCCGGGGAGCTGCCGCGCAGGCCTCTCTGGTCCACTTTGCTCCACAAAAATCCACACGGATAGTAAGGCCGCCGCGCGAACGATGTCAACGGATAACTCACTCACAAATCTGGAGTTCCGCCAAACTTTCGCTTCCGTTTCGATTCGAGTCGGAGTGGGTCTGACCGGCTTTGCCCATCAATCACGGCTGAGGCCCAATTAGTTGGGCAGTCGCCGGGTTATTTGTGCAGGGCAGGAGCGACGGAAAGGCCCCGGCTACCCCGGATTCGTTGATTTCGTGAATGACGCACACAAGGTTATGACACAGCACTTTGAGCAGGGTTTCGTTGATCTGAGCGATCCGGGTCTTGCTCCGGATCTGGTCGCCAAACTTCCGCTTCATCGCGGAGAAGGTCGATTCGATGTTGCTCCGGGTGTGGTAGGCCGCCAGAAATTCCTCGTTGTGCATGCTGAAAAAGTGGAACAGACGCGCCCATACCTTCGAGCGCGCGGCGTTCGGCTTTTGCAGCGAATCGTTGATCTTGAACGGGATCACCGGGCTGATTTCAGCCGCGTCCAGCATTTCGAGGTTGGCGCGGCTGTTATATGCCTTATCAGCGGCGACTTGCTCCACATTGAAGTGCGCGGCAGTCGCTTCAACGAGCGGCGGCAGCATCGGCGCGTCACCGGACGGGCCGTCCGTTGCTTCGGCGGCGGTGACCACGTTCGTGCGGCAGCCAATGATGGCGTGAAGCTGGACGTATTCGCGACGCACCTGCTCGCGCCCGTATTTGGCCGAGAAATGGCGGTAGAAGTTCATGGTGCCGAATCCCGTCGAATCGACGGCGAACTTCGTTTCAAGTGCCTTCAGCGGCAATGCGGAGCGGGTGATCAGGCTTTTGAGTACCGGCGTCAGGTCCGGATTGTCCAGCGTGTTGAAGATGCTGTTGTAGTGCGGCACGCGGTCAATCAGGCCCTTACTCGCCGCGTCCCGCAGATCGGTCATGAAGCGGCGTGCGCTGACCGTGCTGTAAACCTTGAACGCCGCGCAAAAGAGCATGTCGGACAGCGGCAGGGCTGGGCGTCCCCGCTTCTGCGCTGGACTCGGCACGTCGGCAACCAGATCGCGGAGCAGGGCGCAGAATGTTTCCTTTTCGTTGACCTGCGACCGATTGTAGGCAGCCCACTGCTGCGGGTACGTGACGCGCACGGCGCGCGTTTCGGTCACGGTGCCATCTGGAGCGCTTTCAAACGTCAGCAGGTACTGCACGGCGTAAGCATGTTTGCAGGGCTGTCCCGTCAGCTCATGGTCCGGGCAATTGCAGAACCACACGCCGTGAACTTCCACGACGAGGTAGGAGAGGCCCACCGTCGTCTGCGACGGCACTTCAAATGCCCCGCCTTTGCGACGGATCATCGCCGTCGCCGCCAAGATCATCCCGCGCTGCTGCCGCGGACTCAGTGGCTTATTCAACATAGCCACATTGTAGCTACAAAGAGACTACAATGTCAACAGGTATGTTGTGGTTGCAATGTAGCTACAAATGGGCTACCCTCTGTTCTATGGCAAAGTCTCCTGCACGGCGGTCCACCAAAGACGACGTCGTCCGAATGCGCGTTACTGCCGAGCAGAAGCGCGCACTCACGGCCGCAGCCGCACGCGAAGGGTTGGAACTATCGGCGTGGCTGCGTCAATTGGCGCTCAGGGCGGCAGGGGCGCTTCCAGCCCGCAAATAGAGCGACGGGTTGCAGTCGGCCTCTCGAATCGACGATAGTTGGCTTGGGCGGAGGGTGCGGGATTCGAACCCGCGAGGCGCGCCTACGGTTGGTAGCCCCGGAGCGCCTTCCGGTTTTTGAGACCGGCGGTATCAGCCACTCACCCAACCCTCCGTCACTTCTACTCCTTCGCGCTGTCCTCCGTTTTCGCGTCGGCTTTTTTCTTCGAACGCGCCTTCATCGGCGATTCATATCGTTTCCAGTTCCCGGCTGGCTTCCTGTCGCCCCACCACCATCCGACCCGGACTTGGTGGCGCTTGCCCTTCCCCCAAGGCCGCACTTCTTCACTGACCCATTGCCGAATGTAGGGGTGATCACCCCAGCGCCGCTGCTCAAGCCGTCGAAGGACGGACCACACAGAGGCGAGCGGATTAGTCGACCCAATGTCGTAGCCGAGTTCCTCAAGGGATTCCTTTATCTCTGTGGCACTGACCGGCACCTCAGACGCCATGATCACGTTCATCACCGCTTCGGTGAGCGGCTCGTTCTCTCTAAACCACTTCTTCTTCTTCTCCAGTTGCGGAGACTCTTTCGTCAGAGCGCCGAGCGAAATGATCGTCTGTCTCAGTCGGGCGATCTTGCGTTCCAATTCCTCGCGGTCACGGTAAAGAGCATCAAGGTCGCGCCTTGCTGCCGTGAGGACCCTTCGGTAGTCGGTGCTGGTCATGTTGTGCGGGAGATTATACAGATGCGCAAATACAGAAAGCAAATGCCTAAAGCAGTGTCTACAATTGAAGGCCACGACGATGGGTGGAGGGAAGCAATTCGGGACGCTGAGCGTGAGATTGTGCGAGCTGAGGCGCGGATCCGGCGTCTACGGGGAGCGATCAGGACGTTCCAGCGAAAGCATGCTGCTGGTGAGCGGTTCCCAAGGGCCAGCTGAAAGCCGGTCTACGTTATTGGGCAGAGTGACGATTTTGTGGGCAGGAGCCGTTAAAAGGGCAAAGCCGGTCTGACCCGATAGGTCACCCGGCTGACCCCGCGCGGGACGACTCAAGGCGCGTGCTAGGCTGCGAGGCCATGCTTCGCGCGGCGCTGATTGGGTTCCCTTCGAGCGGCAAGTCGACCCTGTTCCAACTCATGACCAGCGCGAAGGAAGCGCCGCGCGCCAAGGGCGACGTCAGCATCGGCATCTCGAAGGTGCCCGACCGCCGCCTCGACGTGCTGACCGGCATGTACAACCCGCGAAAGCGCGTCCCGGCGACGATCGAGTTCACCGACCTGATCGCACCCGCGCGCACCGGCGCCCAGGCACTCGTCGACGTGGCCGGCTACAAGAACGCCGACGCGCTCGTGCACGTCGTGCGCGCCTTTCGCAATCCGGCAGTCGCGCATCCGTCTGGCTCCGTCGATCCCGCACGCGATGCCCAGGCGATGGAAGACGAGCTCATCCTCGCCGACCTCGCCGTCGCGGAACGCCGTCTGGAGCGTCTCGAGAAGGACATCAAGAAGATCCACACCGCGGAGCTGAAACAGGAGCGCGACCTGGTGCAGCGGTGCCGCACGGCGCTCGAAGAGGGACGTCCGCTGCGCGCGCTGGAGCTGACCGGCGACGACCTCAAGCGGCTGCGTGGATTCCAGTTCCTCTCCGCGAAGCCGCTGCTCCTCGTCATCAACCTGGAGGAAGCCGACGTCGCGTCGGTCGGCGCGAGCGTCGAGAAGGCGGCCGCGCACACCGGCCTGACGGGATTCCTCGCACGGGCAGCCACGCGCGCGGTCGCCCTCTGCGCGACCATCGAGCTCGAGATCGCACAGCTCGAGCCCGGCGAAGCGGCCGCGTTCCTGGCAGATCTCGGCCTTGCCGATTCAGGACTGGATCGCGTGATCCGCACGACCTACGACTTGCTCGGGTACCTCTCGTTCTTCACCGTCGGCGAGGACGAATGCCGCGCCTGGTCGATTGCGCGCGGCACGAGCGCGCAGGTCGCCGCGGGCGAGATCCACACCGACATCCAACGCGGCTTCATCCGGGCCGAGGTCGTGCCCTATGACGCGCTCGTCGCGCGCGGATCGATGGCGGCCTGCCGTGAGCACGGCGAGGTGCGGCTCGAAGGGAAGGAGTACGTGGTCCAGGACGGCGATATCATCAACTTCCGGTTTGCCACCTGATACATCCATCCGCCGCATCGTCGTCGCCGACGCACACGTCCCGTTCGTCCAGGGAGGCGCGGAGCTCCACGTCAGGGGACTGATGGAGCAGCTGCGGCGCCGCGGCTACGAGGTGGACAAGGTGGCCATCCCGTTCAACGCCTCGCCGAAGTCGGAGCTGCTCGCGCAGGCGGCGGCGTGGCGGCTGCTGGATCTCTCGACGAGCAACGCGCAGCCGGTCGACCTGCTGATCGCGACGCGCTTCCCCAGCTACTTCGCGCGCCATCCACGCAAAGTTGCCTGGATCATCCACCAGCACCGCGCCGCTTACGAACTGTGCGGCACGCCGTACAGCGACTTCGATCACACCGAGGCGGACGTCGGCCTTCGGCGCCGGCTGCACGAGCTGGACCGCCGGGTGCTCGAGGAATGTCGCCACGTATTCACGAACGCCCGGAACACGGCGCGCCGGCTGGAGCGATTCAACGGTGTGCAGGCAGAGGCGCTCTACCATCCGCCGCCGCTCGCCGGCCGGCTGCATGCCGGCAACTACGGCGATTACGTCCTCGTGGTCGGGCGCCTCGAGGCCGTCAAGCGGGCCGACCTCGCGATTCGTGCGATGCGCTACGTGCCCGCTCCAGTCCGCCTGATCGTCGTGGGTGACGGGTCGCAGCAGCACCTCGCCGAACGGGCGGCGATCGACAGCGGCGTGGGCGACCGGATCGTCTTCGCGGGAAGGCCGCCAGAGGACGAGCTCATCGACCTGTACGCCGGCGCGCTTGCCGTCATTTACGCGCCGTTCGACGAAGACTATGGGTACGTGACGCTCGAAGCGTTCTTGAGCGGCAAGCCGGTCGTCACGGCCGCCGATTCGGGCGGCACGCTCGAGTTCGTCCGCGACGGCGAGAACGGCTTCGTCTGTCGGCCGGACCCCGAGCCGATCGGCGCCGCCGTCGCGCGGCTGGCGGCCGATCGGACGCTGGCGCAGGAGCTCGGCACACGTGGCCGCACCCGCGCCGCGGAGGTGACGTGGGACGGCGTGGTGGAGCGGCTCGTTGGCTGACCCGTCGCTCGTGTCGGTGGTGATCCCGGCGCTCGACGAGGCCGCCACGATTCGCGACGTCGTGACGCAGCTCCGCGCATCCGCGCGATGGCGGGAGATCCTCGTCGTCGATGACGGCTCGACGGACGGAACCGCCGACCTGGCGCAGAGCGCCGGCGCGCGCGTGTTCCGCCATCCATATACGAAGGGCAACGGCGCCGCGGTGAAGAGCGGCATCCGGCAGGCCACGGGCGAGTTCGTGCTGATCCTCGACGGCGACGGCCAGCATCCCCCGAGCGAGGCGCTGCGGCTGGCGGGTCGGTTGGGGGAGTACGACCTCGTGGTCGGGGCACGGGCGGGAGGAAGTCACGCATCGGTCGGCCGACGTGCGGGCAATGCGCTGCTCAACGGGCTGGCGAGCTACCTGACCGGCCGCGACATTCCCGATCTCACCTCAGGCTTCCGCGCGGCGCGCCGCGAATGCCTCCGCGAGTTCCTTCATCTCCTCCCGAACGGCTTCTCGACGCCCACCACGACCACGTTGGCGTTCCTCCGGGCAGGATACAGTGTGGCGTTCGAGCCGGTCGGCACGGTCCCGCGGCTCGGCCGCTCGAAGATCCGTTTCTCGCGCGACGGCGCGACATTCCTGCTGATCGTATTGAAGATCGTCACGCTCTTCAGTCCGCTCCGGATCTTCCTGCCGATCAGCCTCGTCTCCATGCTCGTCGGGATGCTGTACGGCATCTGGAATGCCGTCGCGTACGGCCGTATTCCGAACGGCGCGGTCGTCCTGATCCTGTTCGCGGCGCTCGTGTTTCTCGTCGGGCTCGTCTCGGAGCAGGTGGCGTCGCTGCGCGTCGACCGCGCGTCGGATCGGTGAGGTGACCGGCGTGCGGCCTCTCGTCGTCGTGCCGACGTACAACGAGCGCGAGAACCTGACGGCGCTCGCCGACGCGCTGCTGCGCATCCCGGGCCTCCGCACGCTCGTCGTCGACGACCAGTCGCCGGACGGCACCGGCGATCTTGCGGACGCGCTGGCGGCCGGCGCGTCGGGCCGCCTGGCCGTCCTGCACCGACCGGGGCCGCGCGGTTTCGGTCTCTCCTACATCGACGGCATGCGGTGGGCGCTCGAGACCGACGCGACCGTCATCTGTCAGATGGATGCGGATCTCTCCCACGACCCCTCGGATGTTCCGCGTCTTGTGGCTGCGACAGCCGACGCCGATGTGGTGGTCGGCTCGCGGTACGTGCCGGGCGGACGGGTGGAGAACTGGCCGAAGCGGCGCCTCCTGTTGAGCGCCTTTGCGAATCGCTACGTGCGCACGATCACCGGTCTGCCTACGCGGGACTGCACGAGCGGCTTCCGATGCTGGCGCCGTGACGCCCTCGCCCGCCTGCCGTTCGGCCGTTTGCGCTCGAACGGATATGCGTTTCAGGTGGAGATGCTGTGGGAGGCGGCCGCGGCCGGCTGCCGCATCGCCGAGGTGCCGATTACCTTCGTCGAACGGCGGCGCGGATCGTCAAAGCTGTCGTCCGCGATGATCCTCGAATCGGCGGGACTGCCGTGGCGGCTCGCGTGGCGTACCGTGCGGCGGTGATGCTACGATCGTGCCTCCTCCCATGCAGGTTCGCCAGGGGTCCCGGCCGCCCGGCCTGAGTGTGTTCTTTCCCGCCTATAACGACGGCGGCACGATTGCCAGCCTCGTGATCCGCGCCGTGCAGGTCGCGTCGCAGCTGACTCCCGACTTCGAGGTGATCGTCGTAAACGACGGGAGTGCGGACGCGACGCGCGAGATCGCCGACGAGCTTGCCCGCACGTATCCGAACGTCCGGGCGATCCATCACGCGCGCAACCGCGGCTACGGTGGCGCGCTCCGCACCGGCTTCGCCGCGGCGACGAAGGACCTCGTCGCGTACACCGATGGCGACGCCCAGTACGACCCCGCGGAGCTCGAGGTGCTCTGGAAGCGGCTGACGCCCGAGGTCGACGTCGTCACCGGGTACAAGATCAGCCGGTCCGACCCTCTGCATCGGATCATCATCGGACGCGTCTACCACCACGTGGTCAAGTTTCTGTTCCGCCTGCGGGTGCGCGACGTCGACTGCGACTTCCGGCTCCTTCGGCGCGAGGTGTTCAATCGTGTGAAACTGGAGCGGGACACCGGCGTCATCTGCCTCGAAATGATGCGGAAGATCCAGGACGCCGGCTTCCACGTGGTCGAAGTTCCGGTGCACCACTACCACCGCACGCACGGTCGTTCCCAGTTCTTCAACTTCCGCCGCGTCTTCTGGACCGGCATCGACGTGCTGAAGCTCTGGGTGCAGCTGGTGGTGCTCGGCCGCGGTCGGCAGAACGCGCCGGTGCTCTTCCGCAATCCGACCATCGGCCGCGCGGTGCCGCCCGACTCGCTGGAGCGATGAGCGCGGCTTCCCGGATCGACGACTATCGCGCCTTCTACCGCGACCGCCGGGTAATGATCACGGGCGGTCTCGGTTTCATCGGCAGCACCGTCGCCCACCACCTCGTGGCGCTGGGCGCCAAAGTGCTGATCGTCGATTCCCTCATCCCTGAATACGGCGGCAACCTGTTCAACATCGCCGGCATCGACGACCGCGTCCGCGTCAACATCGCTGACGTGCGGCAGCAGAGCACGATGAACTACCTCGTGCGCGGCCAGGATGTCATCTTCAACCTGGCCGGACAGGTCAGCCACATCGACAGCATGCAGGATCCGTACACGGATCTCGAGATCAACTGCCGCGCACAGCTGTTCATCCTCGAAGCGTGCCGCCGCTACAATCCGTCGGTCAAGGTCGTCTACGCGGGCACGCGCCAGGTGTACGGCCGTCCCGAGACGCTGCCGGTCACCGAGCAGCATCTGGTCAGGCCGACCGACGTCAACGGCATCAACAAGGTGGCCGGCGAGTACTACCACCTCGTGTACAACAACGTGTTCGGCGTGCGGGCCTGTTCGCTGCGCCTGACGAACGTCTATGGTCCGCGCCAGCTCATCATGCACGACCGCCAGGGGTTCATCGCGTGGTTCATCCGCCTTGCGCTCGAGAACCGCGAGATTCAGATCTACGGCGACGGCTCTCAGCGGCGCGATTTCGTCTACGTGGACGATGCCGCCGAAGCGTTCCTGCGGGCCGGGGCGAGCGATGCCGCGAACGGCGAGGTGTTCAACGTCGGCGGCGTCGAGCCGATCGCCCACCGCGATCTGGTGGAGCTGCTGATTGCGATCGCCGGCAGCGGCCGGTACCGCTTCGTGGAGTGGCCGCCCGAGAAGAAGGCGATCGACATCGGCGATTTCTACACCGACTCCTCGCGCATCCGGCGTAGGCTCGACTGGCGGCCCACGGTGTCGCTGGCCGAGGGCCTGCGGCGCACGCTGGAGTACTACCGCATCCATATGCACCACTACGTGCCCTCGACCGATTCCGCGATGAGCGCCCTGTGAAGGCGTTCATCACCGGCGGCGCGGGCTTCATCGGCTCGCATCTGGCGGAACGCCTGCTGGCGCTCGGACACGAGGTCCTCGCCCTCGACAATCTGTCGACAGGCTCGATCGACAACATCTCGCACCTCAAGGCCGAGACGCGCTTCTCGTACGTCATCGACTCGATCACCAACGAGCCGCTGCTCGCCGAGATGATCGACCGCAGCGACGTCGTGTACCACCTCGCCGCCGCGGTCGGCGTCAAGCTGATCGTCGAGCAGCCGGTGCACACGATCGAGACGAACGTGCACGGCACCGAGGTCGTCCTCAAGCACGCGAACAAGAAGAAGAAGCTCGTCGTCGTCGCCTCGACCTCCGAGGTCTACGGCAAGAGCCACGACGTGCCGTTCCGTGAGGGCGCCGACGTGACGCTCGGGCCGTCGACCAAGCATCGATGGGCCTACGCGTGCAGCAAGCTGATCGACGAGTTCCTCGCGCTCGCGTACTGGAAGGAGAAGAAGCTCCCGATCGTGATCGCGCGCCTCTTCAACACCGTCGGCCCCCGGCAGACCGGACAGTACGGGATGGTACTGCCGACGTTCGTGCGGCAGGCGCTCGCCGGCCATCCTGTGACGGTCTTCGGCGACGGGACCCAGTCGCGCAGCTTCACGTACGTCAGCGACGTCGTCGACGCGCTGGTGGCACTCGCCGTCGAGCCGCGCGCCGTGGGTCAGGTCTTCAACATCGGCAACGTCGGCGAGATCTCCATTCGCGACCTGGCCGCCAAGGTCGTGGCCGCGACCAGGAGCTCCTCGCCTATCGAGTTCATTCCCTACGACCAGGCCTACGAGGCCGGCTTCGAGGACATGCCCCGGCGGGTGCCGGACCTGTCGAAACTGAAGGCGCTGATCGGCTACGAGCCGAAAGTGGGGCTCGACGAAATCATCTGCCGGGTCGTCGAGTACTTCAGGAATTCCTGACCGTCACAGCGTACAATAGCCTGAATGCCCAGAGTGACGGCGTTCGCGGCGCTGTTCCTGCTCACCGCCGCTGCGGCATCGGCGCAGCAGGTCGAACTGCAGTTCCAGAACGGCCGCGTGACGCTGCGCGCGCAGAATGTGCCGGTCCGCGCGATTCTCGCCGAATGGGCGCGGCTCGGCGGCGCCACCATCGTCAACGCTGATCGGGTGACGGGAGCACCGCTGACACTGGAATTGACCGGCGTGCCGGAGCGTCAGGCGCTCGACATCGTTCTGCGGAGCGTGGCCGGCTACATGCTCGCGCCGCGCCGCGCGGGCGCGACCGGTGCGTCGGCTTTCGATCGGATCATGATTCTTCCGATGAGTGTCGCGCCGCGGAATCCGCCGCCGGCACCCGCCGCCGCGCGGCCGACGCCCCTCTTCCCGCGCCCGCTTGGCGTCGCTCGTCCGCCCGCGCCAGCGCCTGAGGCCGCGATCGTCGACGAACCGGCCGACGTGGTGCCGGCCGATGACGCCAGTGCGGATGCGACGTCGACTCCCGAGCCGGCGATACAGCCGGGCATGCCGCAGCCGCGCGCCGTGCCGAGGCCGCTCGTGCGCCCGCCGCTGATGCCGCCCGCGGGCGCAGCCGACACCGAGCTCGTGCCCGAACAGCCGGAGCCCGACGTCGCGCAACCGGGCCCGCAGCCCGCGGTCGCGCCGCAGCCGGGCAATCCGTTCGGCATTCCGGCGGGATCCTCGACGATGCCGGGTGTCATCGCGCCCGCGCCGCGGCCGCAGCAACAGCCACAGCAGTAGCCGTTCGCGCGTTCGCATGTCAGAGATTGATCGTTTCAAGCCGGACGATCGACGCGGTGTCGATACGCTCTATCGCCGCACGCACGGCCCCGATGCCGCCGAGGCGAATCGACTGCGATGGGACTGGCAGCACCGGCGGAATCCGTACAACCTGAGTGGACAGCCGGGCATCTGGGTCGCGCGCGAGGGCCCGACCGTCGTCGGCCAGTATCCGACGCTTCCTGTCCGGATCTCGCTCAAGGGACTCGAGGTCGATGGCGCCTGGGGGACCGGCGCGCTCGTCGCGCCGGAGCGCGACAGCCAGGGGCTCGACGAGGCGCTCGTTCGCGCGTGGGATCGCAACACGGGCGCGGTGCTCACGCTTGGCGCGCCCGGCGACCTGCGGCGGCTGCTCGACCGGCTGCACTGGCCGTCGGCGCACGCCCTGCCATGCCTGGTCAAGCCGCTCACGCGGCGCGCCGTCCGGCTGCCGAACTGGCCGATGCCGCTCAACAGGCTGATCTCCGCCATGACCCATCCCGTCATCCGCGTCGTGGCGCGCTCGCGGCCGCTGCGCGCGGAGTGCGAACCGATGCGCCGATTCGACGCCGGGTTCACCCGGCTCTGGGAACGGCTCGCGCCGAAGTTCGACCTCGCCGTCCGGCGCGATGCGGCATACCTGAACTGGCGCTACATCGACCCCCCCCATGTGCGCTACACGGTCGTGGCGCTGCGGCGTCAAGGAGAGCTGCACGGGTATGCCGTCTATCGCCATCGCCACGAGCCGCTGGGCCGCGTCACGATGCTCGTCGACTTCCTCGTCGATCCCGATGACGTCTCCGGGCTCAAGACGCTGCTGCGGTGGGTGGATCGCGCCGCGCGCGCGGAGGACGCCGACAAGGTGCGCTGTTACGTGATGCACGGCGCCTTTCGCCGCGTGCTCCGGCGCAACGGCTACTTCAACGTCAAGTCGTCGCTCGAGGTGAGCGTCAAGATCAACACGGTCCAGGTGCCCAAGGGGTTTTACGACGACACCGACGGCTGGCATATCACCTACGGCGATTCCGATCAGGACCACTGATGACGCTCACTGAGAAGGTCAACGCCGATATCGCCACGGCCATGAAGGCGAAGGACGCCGCGCGCCTGTCCGCCCTCCGTATGATGAAGGCCGCCATCATGAACAAGGAGGTCGAGAAAGGGCGCACGCTCGACGATGCGGAGGTGGTGCAGGTGGTCGCCTCGCTCGTCAAGCAGCGGCGCGACTCGATCGAGCAGTTCTCGAAGGCCGGCCGGAAGGACCTGGTCGACAAGGAAACCGGCGAGATCGCGGTCCTCGAGGCGTACCTGCCGCCCGCGGCCACGACGGAGGAGATCGACGCCGCAATCGCCGCCGCAGTTGCGGAGACCGGCGCCGCATCGCCGAAGGACATCGGCAAGGTGATGAAGGCCGTCATGCCGAAGCTCGCCGGCAAGACCGCGGACGGCCGCACCGTCAACGAAGCCGTCCGGCGCAAGCTTGGCGCCTAGCTCTCCCCCCTCCTCCTCACCGATGCTCGCGCGCTCCGCCGCCTCGGCCGGCGCGGCGACGATGACGAGCCGCATCCTGGGCGTGGTGCGCGAGCAGGTGCTCGCGGCGCTCTTCGGCGCGGGCAACGCGATGGACGCCTACAACGTCGCGTACCGCATCCCGAACCTGGTGCGGGATCTGTTCGCCGAGGGCGCGATGAGCAGCGCGTTCGTGCCAACGTTCATGCGCCACCTCGCGACCGCAGGGAAGGAGTCGGCCTGGCGCCTTGCCAACTACGTCATCAACGGCCTGGTCGTCATCACGCTGCTCATCGTCGTCATCGGGATGGTCTTTGCCGAGCCGCTCGTGAATCTCTTCGCCGGTGCGTACCGCAGCGTGCCGGGCAAGCTCGAGCTGACGGTATTCCTCACGCGGCTCATGCTGCCGTTCCTCACCTTCGTCGCGCTCGCCGCCGCGTGCATGGGTATGCTCAATTCCCTGCACCGGTTCTTCATTCCGGCGCTGTCGCCCGCCGCCTACAACGTCGCCACGATCAGCTGCGCGCTCGTGCTCGTCCCGCTGATGCCCGGCCTCGGCCTCGAGCCGATCACCGCGGTCGCCTTCGGCACGCTCCTCGGCGGGATCGCGCAGCTCGCGCTGCAGTGGCCGATCCTGCGCCGCGAGGGATTCAGCTATCGTCCGGTGATCGACTGGCGCGACCAAGGGCTTCGCCGGGTGCTCGCGCTGATGGGGCCCGGGACCATTGGGCTCGCCGCCACGCAGGTCAACGTTTTCGTCAACACCGTGCTCGCTACCGGCGAAGGCACGGGCGCCGTATCGTGGCTCAACTACGCATTCCGGCTGATGTATCTGCCGATCGGGCTGTTCGGCATCTCGATTGCGACGGCGACGCTTCCGGCCGTATCGCGCCATGCCGCCGTCGACGACGAGCCGCGCGTGCGCGGAACGGTGGCCGACGGGCTGACGCTGATGCTGATGCTCAACGTGCCGGCGACGGTCGGCCTCGTGGTGCTCGCCACGCCGATCGTCCGCGTGATCTTCGAACGGGCGGCGTTCACGGCGGCCGACACCGCTGCCACGGCCGCAGCGCTGCAGTGCTACGCGATCGGGCTGGTCGGCTACTCGGTCGTCCGCATCGCGTCGCCGGTCTTCTACGCCCTCGGCGAAAACCGGACGCCCGTGCTCGTCAGCGTCGCCACGGTCGCCGTCAATGCCGCGCTCAACATCGCGCTCGTCCGCGTCATCGGCTATCGCGGGCTGGCGCTCGGCACGTCGATCGCCGCGCTCTTCAATGCGGCGATTCTGATGGCGTTGCTGCGTCGTCGGCTCGACGGAATCGACGGGCGCCGCGTCGCCGGTGCCTTCCTCCGCATCGCCGCCGCGTCGGTGCTGATGGCGGGAGCGGCCATCGCCGTGGATGCCGCGAGCCTGCGCTGGCTGCCGGGCGACGCGCTGCTCCTTCAGATCGTCCGGCTCGCGCTCGCGATTGGCGGCGCGCTCGCAGTCCTCGCCGCGGCCGCGCACGTCCTGCACATCCGCGAGTTCCGCGAGGGCATGGCGATGGTCACGCGCAGAATCCGACGGTGAGACTGGGTCTGCATCCCACGGTGCTGCTGCTCGCCGCCACGCATTTCATCGTGGACGGCTTCGGCAACATCTACGCGCCGCTGCTGCCGCTGCTCATTCCCCACCTGAACTTGTCGCTCGCCGCAGCCGGCACGCTGCAGATGTGCTTTCAGCTCGCCAATTCCGTCGCGCAGCTCGGCTTCGGCCACATCGCGGATCGCTGGCGGCCGCGCGCCCTCGTCGTCGCCGGACCGATCGTGACGGTCGTCGGGTTGGCGCTGATAGGGCTGGCGCCGTCGGCGCTCGTGCTCGGCATCATCCTGATTGGCGGCGGGCTGGGCGGGGCGGCCTTTCATCCGCCGGCGGCGGCGCTGGTGCACCGGGTAAGCGGCGAGCGCAAGGCATCGGCGATGTCGTTTCACCTCACGGGCGGCGCCCTCGGATTTGCCCTCGGCCCCGTCGTCTTCGCGCCGTTTGCCGAGCGGTATGGCCTGCACTGGACGCCGCTCCTGATGGTGCCGGCGCTCGGCGTGCTGGCGCTGCTGCTGCCGCGCGTGCCGCCGATCGCGCACGCGCGCGAGCGCGGCGAGTCGGGCGGCTTCCGCGCGCTGCGGCCCTACCGCCGCCCGCTGACCCTCCTCTATCTGATCGTCGTGCTCCGCACGCTCGCCTCGCTCAGTTTCGCGACCTTCATGCCGGTCATGCTGACGCGCCGCGGCATGTCGGTGTCGGAGGCCGGCACGGCGATGGCCGTGTACCTCGTCGCCAGCAGCGTCGGCGGGTTCCTCGGCGGGCCGGTGGCGGACCGGTGGGGCCCCCGCAACGTCATCCTCTGGTCGCTCGTGGTCGCGGTGCCGTTTCTCGCGCTCGGCCCCTTTCAGACGGGGTGGACGTTCGTGGCGCTCGTCTCGATCGGCGGCTTCCTGCTGCAGTCGACCCTCCCGGTCAACGTCTCGTTCGGCCAGATGATCGCGCCGATCAGCGCGGCCACGGTGTCATCGCTGATGATGGGCTTCGGCTGGGGCATGGGCGGCTTCAGTGTGCCGTTTGTCGGCATGATGGCCGATCGCATCGGGATCGAACGCGCGCTCGTCGTGATGGCGTTCACCCCGCTCATCGCGGCGTTGTGCGCGGTGCCGCTGCCGTCGGGAAAACTCGGGCACACGCCCGCCCGGGCGGCCGACGTCGGAACGGCTGAGAGCGCGGGCACAGATGTTGCTCGTTAGGCTGGGGTTGGCACAGACTGGGACTGGAGCCTGATGCGCCGCTATCCCGCCACGTCCACCTTCGCGTCTTCCTTCGGACCTGGTCCGGTGACGCCCGCGATCAAAGTGCTCATCGCCGTCAACGTGGCGGCGTTCATCGTCGCGCTCGTCGTCCCGGCGGTGATGCTCCTCCTGGGGCTGCGCCCCGCGGACGTTGTCGAACGCCTGTACCTCTGGCAGCCGCTCACGTACATGTTCCTGCACGGCGGGATCTTCCACATTCTGTTCAACATGCTGGCGCTCTGGATGTTCGGCGTGGAGCTGGAGCGGATGTGGGGCAGCCGCTACTTCACCAAGTTCTACTTCGTGTCGGGCGCCGGCGCCGCGCTGACGACGCTGGTGGTCTCGTTTCTGCCCGCGTTCGGCGGCGAGGTGTACGACGCGCTGACGATCGGCGCGTCGGGGGCGGTGTACGGCGTGCTGCTCGCCTATGCGCTGTATTTCCCGCACCGCCCGATCTACATGTACTTCGTCTTTCCGATACCGGCGAAGTATTTCGTGATGATCATCGGCGCGATCTCGCTGCTCGCGTCCATGGGCGGGCCGGGCGGAGGCGTCGCGCACACGACGCACCTGGGCGGCCTCGTCGCCGCCTATCTGTATCTCAAAGGCGGCCGCATTCACCTCATGTCGGAGATCAAGTATCGGTATCTGAAATGGCGTATCAACCGGATGCGCCGCCGTTTCGACGTCTATTCAGGCGGCCGCGCGAACGACGTCGATCGGCGCGTGCACTAGTAGGCAGTAGGCGGTGGGCAGCACAGGCTTGCGGCGTTCGGGTGTTCTTACTGCCTACTGCCTACCGCCTACTGCCTACTTCATCGATCCAGTCGTGGCGCACGGGACTGAATACGTCGAGCTCGAAGGTATCCTCGAGCGCCTCGGCCTGATGCGGCGTCCACGACGGGATGTGCAGCACCTCTCCTTCGCGCACGGTGATCTCTTCCCCGCCCACGACGAACTTGAGCGCCCCCTGGAGGATGTAGGTCATCTGCTCGCTCTCGTGCGCGTGCATCGGGACGAGCGCACCGCGCTTCAGATAGATCTGTGCGAGCATCTCGCGCTCGCCGGCGACGATCTTCTGCGACACCATCTCCGTGATCTTGTCGAGCGCGATTTCGTCCCAGCGGTGCACGCGGGCGGTGGTCATGGCGCTCCCGATAGTGCCATAATTTGCCTCGTATGAAGGCGTCGACCCTGGCGGACACGCGCGCCGCCACGACGGGATCTCGGGCAGGCGGGCACGAGGGACTGACCAGGGACGAGCTGCTCACCGCGTATCGCACGATGCTCCTGTCGCGGAAGATCGACGACAAGGAGATTCAGCTCAAGAATCAGAGCCAGGCGTTCTTCCAGATCAGCGGCGCGGGCCACGAGGCGGTGCTCGTGGCGGCCGGCGCGCACCTGCGCGCGGGCTACGACTGGTTCTTTCCGTACTACCGCGACCGCGCGCTGTGCCTCGCGCTCGGCATGACGCCACTCGAGATGTTCCTGGCGTCGGTCGGCGCGAAGGACGACCCGAACTCCGGTGGACGCCAGATGCCGTCGCACTGGGGGCACCGGCGGCTCCACATCCCGTCGCAGAGCAGCGCGACCACGACGCAGTGCCTTCACGCGGTCGGCTGTGCCGAGGCGTCCCTCATCTATCAGCGTGTCGCGGAGATCCCCGACCGCGAATCGCGCTTCTCCCCCGACGAGGTCACCTACGTATCGCTCGGCGACGGGGCGACGAGCGAAGGCGAATTCTGGGAATCCCTCAACACGTCGTGCACGCGCAATCTGCCGATCCTCTATCTGATCGAAGACAACGGCTACGCGATCTCGGTGCCCGTCGAGGCGCAGACGCCCGGCGGCGACATCTCGCGGCTCGTCGAGCACTTCCCGGGGCTGCGCACGTATCGCTGCGACGGCACCGATTACCTCGCCAGCTACCGCACGCTGGGCGAGGCGGTGGCGCACGTCCGGAGCCGCCAGGGGCCCGCGCTCGTACACGCCACGGTGATCCGGCCGTACTCGCACTCGCTCTCCGACGACGAAAAACTCTATAAGACGGCGGCGGAACGCGAGTCCGAGGCGCGGCGCGACCCGCTCGTGCGGATGCGGCATCTGCTGAAGACCGAGGGACTGGCGGGCGACGCCGACTTCGCCGACATCCTCACGGCCGTCGAACGCGAGGTCAACGCTGCTGCCGAGCAGGCGCTCGCGGCGCCCAGACCGGAGCCGGAAACGGCGGCGCTCTACGTCTTTTCGCCCGATGTCGACCCTACCTCGGACGCGTTTGCCACCGCGCCGCAGCCGCAGGGCAGCCCCGACACCATCGTCGGCGCGATCAACGCGACGCTGCGCGACGAGATGGCGCGCGATCCGCGGATCGTCGTCTTTGGCGAGGACGTCGCGGATGCGACACGCGAGGAGGTGCTGGCGAGCGTTGCGGGCAAGGGGGGCGTCTTCAAGGTGACGCACGGGCTGCAGCGGCTCTACGGCGGCGACCGTGTCTTCAACTCGCCGCTTGCCGAGGCCAACATCGTCGGCCGGGGCGTCGGCATGGCGCTGCGCGGCCTGAAGCCGGTCGTCGAGATCCAGTTCTTCGACTACATCTGGCCGGCGTTCATGCAGCTGCGCGACGAAGTCGGCATGATGCGCTACCGGTCGAGCAACAACTGGTCGTGCCCGATGGTCGTCCGCGTGCCGATCGGCGGCTACCTGCGCGGCGGCGCGCCGTATCACAGCCAGTCGGGGGTCGCGATCTTCGCCCACTCGCCCGGCATCCGCATCGCATTTCCGTCGACGGCGCAGGATGCGGCCGGGCTGCTGCGCACCGCCATCCGCAGCGACGACCCGGTACTGTTCCTCGAGCACAAGCACCTCTACCGGCAGCCGTACAACAAGTCGCCGTATCCAGGTCCCGACTACATGGTGCCGTTCGGCAGCGCGGCAGTCGCGCGCGAGGGAAAGGATCTCGTCATCTTCACGTGGGGCGCGCTCGTCCACCGATCGCTCCTCGCGGCGCACCAGGCCGAGCGCGCGGGCATCGACGTGGCGGTCGTCGATCTCCGGACGATCATTCCGTACGACTGGGAGACGATTGCGGCGTACACCGAGAGGACCAACCGCGTCATCATCGCCCACGAGGATCAGCTCACCTGCGGTTTCGGGGCCGAGATTGCGGCGCGCATCTCGCAAGAGCTCTTCGAGCATCTCGACGCGCCGATCCAGCGCGTGGCGGCGCTCGACTGTCCCGTGGCCTACGCGCCGGTGCTCGAAGAGACGATCCTGCCGAGCACCGACGACGTGTTCGAGGCGATTCGGAAGACTGCGGCGTACTAAGGAACTGACATGCCGGCGCCCTGGCGCGCGTGTGCGGCGACGGTCCTCGCGCTGGCCGCGCTCGGCGCGCAACCGGAGGCGCTGACCGTCGAGGTCCTGCGCTCGGTCGGCGGCCTCCCCCCGCACATCGTCGGGCTGTTCGAAGAGCCGCTCTACTTCCAGCAGGCGCCGGGTGGCGCATACTACGTCTTCGATCGACGCGCGCACAGCGTGTATCTGGTCGATGCGGCGAAGAAGAGCGCCAACAAGATCGTGGAGATCGGCCCCGAGACCGGGCGAATCATCCAGCCGCGCGGCTTCGACACTTCTCCTGCCGGCCCGTTCGTGGTCGCCGACGCGCCGCGCGGCGTCGAGCGCATCCAGATCTTCAGCGAGACCGGGGCGCGGCTCGGAGGGTTCTCGCTGCCCGTGCGCGAGCGGTCGGCGATGCTCATGCTCGGCTCCGCGGTGTTGAGCGGGATTGCGTCCATTCAGTACGGCGCCGATACGCTCCTCATCAGCCATCCGGAAGGCGGCGCGCTGATGACCGAATACTCGACAGCCGGACGCGCGCGGCGCAGCATCGGCCGGCTGCGCGCCACCGGCCACGAGGACGACAGCGAGCTGCATCTCGCGCTCAACGTCGGGCTGCCGCTGCTGGATCCGACCGGCGGGTACTTCTACGTGTTCCTCGGCGGGCGTCCGATGTTCCAGAAGTACGACGGGGTTGGCCGCCTGCTCTTCGAGCGGCACATCGAAGGGCCGGAGATCGATCGCTATCTGGCCGGGCTGCCCGACCGGTGGCCGACCCGCCGCATCGAGGATCGCGAACTGCCGCTCGTCGCGCCGGCCGTCCGCGCCGCCAGCGTCGATCCGCGCGGCCGGCTCTGGGTGTCGCTGATGGAACCCTACACGTACGTGTACGACGCGCAGGGCGACAAGGTGCGCAGCGTCCAGTTCAGCGCCGCCGGCATCATCAGCCCGACGAGCCTGTTCTTCACGAAGGACGGCCGGCTGCTGGTCACGCCCGGCTGCTACGAATTCAAACCATAGCCACGCCCTTGCTCGCGGCCTCCCATCTGACCCGGCGCTTCGGCGATCGCGTCGCGGTCGACGACCTCTCGTTCACGCTGGCGCCGGGCGAGATCTTCGCGCTCCTCGGTCCGAACGGCGCCGGCAAGACGACGACGCTCCGGATGCTTGCCGGCCTGATCGAGCCCTCGTCGGGGTCGGTGCGGCTCGGGACGGACGTGCTCACGCCGCAGACGGCGCCGCGGCTGCGCGGCCGGATCGGATTTCTCACCGAGATGCCGGGCCTCTGGGACCGTCTGACCGTCCGCCAGAATCTGGTCGTCTACGCGCGCCTCCACGGACTGCCCGAGCCGGCACGCGTGGTTGACGAGGCACTCGAGACGTTCGGGCTGCGCGATCGCGGCCGCGACCTCGCCGCCGAGCTGTCGAAGGGACTGCGGCAGCGCGTCGCGCTCGCGCGCACGCTCCTCCACCGCCCCGAGGTCCTGCTGCTTGACGAGCCGACCGCTGGTCTCGATCCCGAGAGCGCGCGCGATGTGCGGGATCTCGTGCGGCGGCTGCGGAGCGAGCAGCGGACGATCGTCATCTCGACCCACAACCTGGACGAGGTCGAGCGGCTGGCCGATCGCGTGGCCGTCATGCGCGGGCGGCTCGTGGCGCTCGACACGCCGGCCGCGCTCCATACGCGGCTGTTCGGCGCCCGCGTGCGCATCGGCGTCCGGCAGCCGGCGGAGACGTTCGTCGACGTGCTGGCGCGCGCCGGCCTGTCGGACGTGCAGGTGCAGGACCGGGCGCTGTCGATCGCGGTCGACGACGACGAGAGCGCGACGCCGGCGATCGTGCGGCGTCTCGTCGACGCGGGAGCCGACATCGTCTCGGTCGTCCGCGAGCAGGCGCGGCTGGAAGACGTCTATCTACATCTGCTGGGACGATCATGAGCCGCACGCGCGCCCTGCTGGCCAAGGAGGTGGCGGACCTTCGCCGTAATCCCGCGCTCTTCGTCCCGGCGATCCTCGCCGGCACGCTGTCGATGATTCTGCCGTTCGTCATCGCCGTGGTCGTCCCGGTGCTGGCGGGCGAACGGCTGTCGGAGTCGAGCGACTTCGAGATCGCGCTCGAGATGTACCGCGATCATCCGGCGCTTCGAGCGCTCGACCCTGAAGCGGCGGTGCAGGCGTGGATCTTCCAGCAGTTCCTGGTGCTGCTCGTGCTGACGCCGGTGACGGGCGCGATGTCGGTCGCCGCCGCCAGCATCGTCGGCGAGAAGCACGCCCGGACGCTGGAGCCGCTGCTCGCGACGCCGCTGACGACCTTCGAGCTGCTGGCGGCCAAGGTGCTCGGCGCCTTCCTGCCGGCGCTCGCGTTGACGACGGCGACGTTCGGTGTCTACCTGCTCGGAGTCGTGGTCCTCGCCGAGCCCGGCGCGTTTCGTGCGCTGCTCCTCCCCCCCTCGCTGGCCGTGACGTTCCTCCTCGGGCCGCTCGTGTCGCTCGCGGCGCTGCAGCTGGCCGTCTGCGTGTCGTCGCGCGTGAACGACGCCCGAAGCGCCCAGCAGATCGGCGCGCTCGTCGTGCTGCCGCTGACCGCCCTGTTCATCCTGCAGATCACCGGCATGCTGCGCCTGACGATGCCGATGGTCGGCGCGGCGGCGCTGGTGCTCGTTGTGCTGAACGTCGGGCTGATGCTGCTCGGAATCAGCCTCTTCGACCGGGAGTCGATTCTCACCCGCTGGAAGTAACATCGGATCGATGGTCATCCGCTCGGTCGCCGTCCTGGGCGCCGGCACGATGGGCGCGCAGATTGCCGCGCACTTCGCCAACGCCGGCGTCCCCGCGCTGCTCCTCGACGTCAGCGCCGATGCTGCCCGGCAGGGTCTCGAGCGCGCACGCCGATTGAAGCCCGACCCCTTCTTTACCGCGGACACCTGGAAGCTCGTTACGACCGGCAGCGTCGACAGCGACCTGCCGCGGATTGCCGACGCCGACTGGATCGTCGAAGCCGTCATCGAGCAGATCGAGGTCAAGCGGCCGCTCCTCGAGAAGGTCGATGCGGCCCGGCGGCCGGGATCGATCGTCACCTCGAACACGTCGGGAATTCCGATCGCCGCGCTCGCCGAGGGACGCAGCGAGGATTTCCGCCGCCACTGGCTCGGCACACACTTCTTCAACCCGCCGCGCTACCTCCATCTCCTCGAGGTGATCCCGACGCCCGACACGAGCCGCGCCATCGTGGGAACGGTGTGCGATTTCGCCGATCGCCGGCTCGGCAAGGGGGTGGTCATCGCGAAGGATTCGCCCGGCTTCATCGGGAACCATGTCGGCCTGTACGGGATGATGCGCATCCTGCCAAAGATCGCGTCCGGCGAGTACACCATCGACGAGGTCGACGCGATTACGGGGCCGCCGATCGGACGGCCGAAGAGCGCCACCTTTCGTACGCTCGATCTGGCGGGTCTCGACATCCTCGGGCACGTCGTCGGCGACTTTCGCGCGCGGATGCCCCGCCAGCGCGACGTCTGGACGCTGCCGCCCTTCGTCGTCCAGATGCTGGAGCGCGGCATGACCGGCGAGAAGGCGGGCCAGGGCTTCTACAAGCGCGAGCGGCGGCCCGACGGCGAATCCGAAATCCTCACGCTCGATCCGGCCACGCTCACGTTCCGCCCGCGGCAGCAGCCGCGGCTGTCCTCGCTCGACGCAGCCGCGTCGATCACGGACCTGCGCGACCGGGTGCGGACGCTCTTCACGGCCAAGGACAAAGTGGGCGCGCTCTTGCGCGACACGCTCGCACCCACGCTCGTGTATGCGGCGATCGTCGCGCCGGAGATCGCACATTCCGCCGACGACGTCGATCGCGTGATGCGGTGGGGATTCGGGTGGGATCTCGGGCCGTTCGAGCTCATCGACGCGATCGGCATCGAGACGGTGCTCGCCGCCGCGCGCCAGGCGAGCCCGGAGCTCCTCGCGGGAGGGATCCCGCCGCTCCTCGACGAGCCGCTGCGGCGCGGACGCCAGACGCTGCGTGAGGGCGACGTCCCTCCCGCCGGGCCCGACCTTCAGATCCTTCGCACCGCGAAGGAGCGCTCGGGCGTCCTGAAGAAGAACCCCGGCGCCAGCCTCGTCGATCTCGGCGACGGCGTGCTCTGCGTCGAGTTCCACTCGAAGATGAACATCGTCGGCGCCGACACGATCCAGATGCTGCACGCCGGCGTGCGCGAGGCGTCGCGCAACTTTGCCGCGCTCGTCATCGGCAACGAGGCGACGAACTTCTCGGTGGGCGCGAACCTGATGCTGCTCCTGCTCGAGGCGCAGGAGGAGAACTGGGAAGAAATCGACGCCACCGTCCGGGCTTTTCAGCAGGCCAACATGGCGCTGCGCTATGCCGACGTCCCCGTCGTCGTCGCCCCGGCCGGCCTGACCCTCGGCGGGGGGTGCGAGATTGCCCTGCACGGCGACCGGCTGCAGGCGGCGGCCGAAAGCTACATCGGGCTCGTCGAAGCGGGTGTGGGCCTGATTCCCGCCGCGGGAGGGACGAAGGAAATGCTGGCACGGGCCGTCGAGGCAATGCCGCCGGGTACCACCGACTACCTGCCATACGTGCAGCGCGCGTTCGAAACCGTCGCATTCGCCAGGGTTTCGTCCAGCGCCGTCGATGCGGAACGGCTGGGCTACCTGCGCGCCGTGGACGCCGTGACGATGAATCGCGAGCGTTTGCTGGCTGACGCGAAGGCACGAGCCCTGCAGCGGGTGAAAGAGGGGTACCAGCCGCCCCCGCCGCGGATGACGATTCCGGTCGGCGGCGACGCGGTGCTCGCTCCGCTGAAGCTCGGGATCCACCTGGCGTGGCGGGCCGGCCGCATCAGCGAGCACGACGTGCTGATCGGCCGCAAGCTGGCCGCGGTCATGGCGGGGGGCGAGCTCCCGCACCCGTCGACGGTGACGGAGCAGGAGTTGCTGGATCTGGAACGCGAGACGTTCATGAGTTTGGTCGGCGAGCGCAAGACGTTAGAGCGCATGCAGCACACGTTGAAAACGGGAAAACCGCTGCGAAACTAAGTGATAGGCGGTAGGCGGTAGCCGGTAGCTGGTAGCGATGAAGATCGTCGATCGAGGCGGCGGGACGCCGGTCGTTGTCGTCCCCGGCATTCAGGGTCGCTGGGAGTGGATGACGCCGGCGATCGATGCGCTGGCGCAGCGCTGCCGTGTCATCACCTTCTCTCTCGCCGATGAGCCCTCGTGCGGCGCGTCCTTCGACCACACGCGCGGCTTCTGGTGCTACGTGGAGCAGGTGCGCCAAGCGCTCGACGCCGCAGGCCTCGATCGGGCCGCGATTTGCGGCGTGTCGTACGGCGGGTTGATCGCTGCGGCGTTCGCGGCCCGCTATCCCGAGCGTACGGCCTCGCTGATCCTCGTGTCGGCGCTGCCGCCCTCGTGGCGGCCGGATCGCCGCGTGCAGTTCTACGTGCGCGCACCGCGGCTGCTCACGCCGGTATTCATGCTGGCGTCGCTGCGGCTCTATCGCGAGATTGCGGCCGCCAGCGGTGGGGCCGTGCGCGGCGCCGGCGCGGGTCTCCGCCACATGTGGCGCGTGCTCACGCACATGTTCTCGCCGCGACGGATGGCGCGGCGCGCCAGTCTGCTTGCAGGGATCGATTTCGCCGCTGTCGTGCCGCGCATCACGCATCCGACGCTCGTCATCACGGGCGAGCCGTCGCTCGATCGCGTCGTGCCCGTGCAGCGCACGATACGGGAGTACGCGGCGCTCGCGCCGCAGGCGCGCTTCGAGACGCTGGAGCGGACGGGCCACCTCGGCCTCATCACGAGGGCTGACGAATTCGCGCGGCGCGTCGTGTCGTTTGCCGATGTCGCCGCGCACGGCGCCGTGTTCCGGAGGCGGGTTGGCTGACCCCTCGACTGCGCTCGGGGCAGGACCCATTCGCCAGATTCCAGGCGCGGCCGGCCCTCTCGAGACGATCCTCGATCGACCCGCGGGCCAGCCGCGCGCGGCCGTCGTCTTCGCGCATCCGCTGCCGACCGAGGGCGGCACGATGCACACGAAGGTCGTGTTTCAGGCGGCGAAGGCGCTCGCGCGCATCGGATGCGCCGTGCTGCGTTTCAACTTCCGCGGCGTCGGCCTGAGCGCCGGCGCGTGGGACCGCGGCCGCGGCGAAATGGACGACTTCACGGCGGCGCTCGACTACATGGCGGCCGCCTACCCGCAGCTCGAGATATGGGCGGCCGGCTTCTCGTTCGGTTCGTACATCGCCACGACCGTGGGCGCCGACGATGAGCGCGTCTGCGCGCTCATCGCGATTGCGCCGCCGGTCGATCGGTACGAGTTCGCCTCGGTCAAGCTTTCGCGCAAGCCGAAGTTCATCGTGCACGGCGCGCGCGACGAGCTGATCTCGATCCGGATGGTCCGCCACTTCTACGCGCAGCTGCACGAGCCGAAGGAGCTCGTCGAAATCGACGCCGCCAATCACCTGTTCGACGGGCAGGCCGCCGAAGTCGGCGACGCGCTCGTCGATTTGCTGGAGGATTTTTCATGCAGGACGCTGTCATCGTAGCCGCCGCGCGCACCGCGGTCGGCAAGGCGCCGCACGGCACGCTCAGGACCGTGCGGCCCGACGAGCTGGCCGCGAACGCGATCGCCGACGTCCTCCGCCGTGCGCCCGGCGTCGGACCGTCGGACGTCGACGACGTGATTCTGGGATGCGCCATGCCCGAAGGCGAGCAGGGGATGAACGTGGCGCGAATTGCCAGCCTCCGCGCCGGCATTCCGGTCGAGTCGTCCGCCGTGACGATCAACCGGTTCTGCTCGTCGGGGCTGCAGTCGATTGCCTTCGGCGCCGAGCGCATCATGTGCGGGTTCGCGCGGGCCGTCGTCGCCGGCGGCACCGAGTCGATGAGCATGGTGCCGATGGGCGGCAACAAGGTGTCGCCGAATCCCGCGCTCGTCGACCACTACCCGGACGTCTACCTGAGTACAGGCCTCGTGGCGGAGAACCACGCGCGCGAGAGCCGCATCTCGCGCGAAGAGCAGGACGCGTTCGCGCTGCGAAGCCATCAGCGCGCGCTGGCGGCCATCGACGCGGGGAGATTCAAGGACGAGATCACGCCCGTGACGTTCCGCGTCGCCGTCCCGTCCAACGGCAACAACGGCGGCGGCAGGCACGAACTTCGCGACGTGACGTTCGCTCAGGACGAAGGACCGCGGCGCGACACGTCGGCCGAGGCGCTCGCGAAGCTGCGGCCGGTCTTTCACACCTCGGGGACGGTGACGGCGGGCAACTCGTCGCAGACGAGCGACGGGGCGGCAGCCGTCCTCGTCACGTCGGCGGCGCTCGCGAAAGAGCGAGGGCTCCAGCCGCTGGCGCGCTTCGTCGGCTTCGCGACCGCGGGCGTGGCGCCGGAGCTCTTCGGCATCGGCCCGGTACCGGCCATCCGCAAGGCCCTGAAGATGACCGGCCTGTCGCTCGACGACATCGGGCTGGTCGAATTGAACGAGGCGTTTGCCGCGCAGGTGCTCGCATGTCTCCGCGAGCTGCCGATCGATCCGGATCGACTGAACGTCAACGGCGGCGCCATCGCACTCGGCCACCCGCTCGGTTGCACCGGCGCCAAGCTGACGACGACGCTGCTGTACGAGATGCGGCGGCGGAACGTGCGCTACGGGATGGTCACGATGTGCGTCGGCGGCGGCATGGGCGCGGCGGGCATTTTCGAGCGAATGTAGGGAGACATGGAAACGACAACCGCAGTACGCAAAGGGGCCTCGTGGCTGCTCGAGGAATCGGCGGCCGCCGACGTGTTCACCCCCGAGAAGCTTACCGAGGAGCACCGGCTGATCGCCCAGACGACCGAGGCATTCGTCGCGAACGAAGTGCTGCCGATGCTCGACCGTCTCGAGGCAAAGGACTGGAGCGTGGCCCGGTCGCTCCTTCGGCGCTGCGGCGAGCTGGGGCTGCTCGGCGTCAACGTGCCCGAAGAGTACGGCGGCGTCGCACTCGACAAGGTCTCGTCGCTCATCGTCTCGGAGCGCATCGCCCCGGTCGCATCCTTTGCCGCGATGTTCGGCGCGCAGGCCAACCTGTGCATTCTGCCGATCGCGCTCTTCGGCACGGCGGCGCAGAAGCAGCAGTACCTGCCGCGCCTCGTCTCCGGTGAGCTGGTCGGCGCGTACGCGTTGAGCGAATCGGGCTCGGGCTCCGACGCGCTCGCGGCACGGACGCGTGCGACGCGCGGTCCCGACGGCGACTGGCGCCTGACGGGCGAAAAGATGTGGATCACCAACGGCGGCTTCGCCGACGTGATCGTCGTGTTCGCGAAGGTCGACGGGGAACAGTTCACCGCGTTCCTCGTCGAGAAGACCTTTCCCGGCGTGAGCGCGGGCAAGGAAGAGCACAAGATGGGGCTGCACGGTTCGTCGACGACCCCCATCCTGCTGCAGGATGCGCGCGTGCCGGCCGCCAACGTGCTCGGCGAGATCGGCAAGGGACACAAGGTCGCCCTCAACACGCTCAACTTCGGACGCTTCAAGCTGGGCGGCATGAGCGTCGGCGGCTGTCGCACGGCTCTCGGCGATGCGGCGCGCTATGCGGCCGAGCGCCGACAGTTCGGTCAGCCAATCGCGAGCTTCGGCGCGCTCAAGCACAAGCTCGGGGAAATGACGGCGAGGACCTACGCGATGGAAAGCGTGGCGTACCGGACGGCGGGCCTCATCGAGGCGTATCTCGCCGGCACCGACGCCGACGAGAGGGCCGTGGCGCAGGCGCTCGAGGAATTCGCGATCGAGGCGTCGATCATCAAGGTCGGCGGCACCGAGGCGCTTCACTACGTGCTCGACGAGAACGTGCAGATCCACGGCGGCAACGGCTTCGTGAAGGACTACAGCGCCGAGCGCTATTACCGCGACGCGCGCGTCAACCGGATCTTCGAGGGGACCAACGAGATCAACCGCCTGTTGATTCCAGGCATGCTGGTGCGCCGCGGTCTGAAAGGCGACCTGCCGCTCGTCGCCGCCGCGAAGGCGCTGCAGGACGAGATTCTGTCGCCGTCGCTGACCGGGCCGCGTCTCGACGAGGGGGCGGCGCTCGAACAGGAGGGACGCACGGTCGCGGCGTTCAAGAAGGTGGCGCTCATCGTGCTCGGCACCGCCATGCAGACCTACGGCGAGAAGCTGAGCGACGAGCAGGAGGTGCTGAGCTACACCGCCGACATCCTGATCGACACCTTCGCCGCCGAGAGCGCGGTCCTGCGCGCACGGGCCGCCGCGGGACACGACCACGCGGACCTGCACCAGGCGGCGGCGGCCGCCTTCGTCCACGACGCCGCGCTGCGGATCGAGCAGGCGGCGCGCAGCGCGCTGGCGGCCATGGCCGAGGGCGACACGCTGCGGACGCTCCTTGCCGCGCTCCGCCGCGTGCTCAAGCCCGCGCCGGTCAATACGGTCGCACTCCGGCGCCGGCTCGCCGACGCGGTCGTGGCGAACGGCAGGTATATTCTTGGATCATGAGGGGACTTCGTTCCTCTGTTTGTCTCTGTGTCGCCGTGTCCCTCTGGCTTGTGGGAGTGGCGTGCACCTCGGGGCCGTCCGCGCCCGACGACAGCGTCTACATCGAGGAGCTGAGCAAGGCGCGCGACGCGAAGGATCGGCAGTTCCGTGAGGCGTCGGACTCGCCAGTGCCGAAGGAAAAGCTCGACGCGCTGCTGCCGCTGCGCTACTTCCCCATCGACCCGAGCTACGCCGTCCCGGCGGCGCTGAAGCTGGCCGACGAACGTCCGGTGTTCGAGATGCCGACCTCCACGGGCACGCTGCGCCGCATGCAGCTCGTCGGCACGCTCGAGTTCACCCTCCAGGGCGAGGCTCGAAGCCTCGGCGCGTTCGTGCCCGACGGGACGGAACAGATCACGAGCCTCTTCGTGCCGTTTGCCGATCTGACCACCGGTACCGACACCTACGTCGCCGGCCGGTATCTGGACATCGAACCGACCAGCACCGGCTACTACACGATTGACTTCAATCGCGCGTACAACCCCTACTGTGCGTACAACGCCGCCTACGAGTGCCCGTTCCCGCCGCCGTCGAACCGGCTGAAGGTCGCCATCCGCGCCGGCGAAAAAGTGCCCGGCGCATGACGTCCGCCCTGCAGGCGATCGTCTTCGATTTCGACGGCGTCATTGCGGACAGCGAGCCGCTGCACCTGCGCGCGTTTCAGCGGACGCTCGACGCCGAAGGGCTGCCGCTCACCGCCGAGGAGTACTACGCGCGGTATCTCGGCTACGACGACGCGGGGCTCCTGCGGGCATTGACGCGCGACCGTGGCGTCGCGATGAGCGACGCGCAGCTCGATGCGATCCTGGCGCGCAAGGCGGCGGTGCTGCAGGAGCTGCTCCGCGGCGGCGACGTCGTCTTTCCTGGGGCCGCGGCGTTCATCCGCGCGGCCGCCGCGGAAGTGCCGCTGGCGATTGCCTCGGGCGCGCTGCGGGACGAGATCCTGTCGATTCTCGAGGCGGCGGGCCTGGCGCAGGTATTTCCCGTCATCGTCGCCTCGGGCGACACGCCCGAGAGCAAACCGTCGCCGGCGCCGTATCGGCTGGCGTTCGCGCGTCTGTGCCGGCACGCGCGACGCGACCTCGATCCGCGCCGGGCGGTCGCCATCGAGGACTCGCGCTGGGGGCTCGAATCGGCGCAGGGAGCCGGGTTACGCTGTGTAGGGGTCACGACGAGCTATCCGGCCGAAGAACTCCCCGGAGCGGAGCTTGTGGTGCACGGGCTCCAGGACCTGACGATGCCCGCGCTCGATCGGCTCGTCGCCACCACTCGAAATGCGTAAAGAGCTGGTCGACGAACTGCTCGCGGCGTCGAACGCGCCTGGGACGGCGCTCGCGCAGGCGGCCCTCGTCATCGCGCGGATCGAGTACCCACGGCTCGACGCGGCGGCGTACCTCGCGCGGCTCGACGGGATGGGCGAGGCGGCGCGCTGCTGGATCGGGGCACATGCCGACCAGACCGGCGACCGTTCGCCGCTCTCGTCGATCGCGGGCCTGAACCGGTATCTCTTCGAGAATCAGCGGTTCACGGGCAACCGCGACCGGTACGAGGATCCGCGCAACAGCTGCCTCAACGAAGTTCTGGACCGCCGCACGGGGATTCCGATTACACTGTCACTCGTCTACATCGAGGTGGGGCGCCGGGCGGGCGTCCAGGTGGAGGGCGTCAACTTTCCCGGGCACTTCCTCGTGCGGCTGCCTGGCGACATGACCGAGACCCGCGGGTGCGTCATCATCGATCCATTTCACGCCGGCGCGCTGCTGTCGGAGCGCGACTGCCGTCGTCTGCTGCAGAAGCACGTCGGCGCGGAAGTCGCGTTCAGCAAGTCGCTGCTCGCGCCGGCCACGCGGACGCAGATCGTCGTGCGCATGCTCCTCAATCTGAAGCGCACGTACGTGCACATGCGGTCGTTCCCCCAGGCGCGCGACGTGACGGAGCTGCTGCTCGCGATGACGCCCTCGGCGCTCAGCGAGCTGCGCGACCGCGGCCTGCTGGCATACCATCTCAACGACATGACGAGTGCCCTGCGCGACCTGCAGACCTATCTCAAGCTGACCAGCATGGGCGAGATGGACAAGGAGACGCGCGAGGAGCACCAGCAAATCTGGGAGCACGTCAAGACGCTCCGCCGACGGATCGCGGGGCTCAATTGACGCTTCTCCGACACATTACGGGCACAAGCGGCGCACGTACGGGGACCTCATCCAGGGGGGAACGGCCCTAACTTTGCTGCACTCGACGGTGTGAGGAGGCGACATGTATCGAACAGTCCTGCTGGGCGCGATCGTGGCCGCGCTGGCGATGATCGGATCGACCGCCGCGCAGGCGCCGCAGCCTGATCTCGCCGGCGTCTATCGCTGCGACGGAAAGAATCCGGACGGCAGCGCGTACCAGGGCGTCGTCGAGATCTCGAAGGTCAAGGAGACCTTCCGCGTCCGCTGGACCATGGACGATGGCGCCATCATGGGCGTGGGGATTCTCAGTAACGGCGTGTTCGCCGTGAGCTACTTCGGCGGCGCGCCGGCGGTCGTCGTCTACAAGCTGGACGGCGACAAACTGGTGGGCGAGTGGACGATGGGCGGCGCCGAAGGCGCGGTCTACGTCGAGACGCTGACGAAGACACCGGGCGCGTCGGTGCCCGCGCGGCCGCCGTCGGGCGGGCCGCCGCCGCGGCCGCGGCGGCAGACGCCGAACCCGACGGGCGATCCCGCAAACGGCATCCAGCTGTGACGCATCACGCGTCGGCGATCTCCCGATAGAGATACGCCGACGCGATGATCCCGTTGTGAAAGTTGCCGAGATCCAGCTTCTCGTTCGGCGCGTGGGCGTTCTCGTCGGGCAATCCCACTCCGAACAGCACGCTCGGCAGCCCCAGCTCCTCCTGAAAGGTTGACACCACCGGGATCGAGCCACCCTCGCGGTTGAAGACGGGGGCCTTGCCGAAGCCCTGCTCGATCGCGCGGCCGGCCGCGCGCACGTACTTGTTGTCGAACTCCGTCATCCACGGCTTGCCGCCGTGCATGCGGGTCACCTTCAATTCGACTGTCGGCGGGCACACCTTCTTCACATACGCCTCGAACAGCTGCGCAATCTTGTCCGGATCCTGGTCGGGCACGAGGCGCATGCTCACCTTCGCCAGCGCGACCGCGGGGAGCACCGTCTTGGCGCCTTCGCCGGTGAAGCCCGAGAGCAGGCCATTCACTTCGAAGGTCGGACGCGCCCACACGCGCTCGAGCGTCGAATAGCCCGTCTCGCCGAACAGCCGCGGCGCGCCCAGCTCTTTCTTGTAGCGCGTCTCGTTGAACGGCAGCTGCTTCCACTCGGCGCGCTCCGCATCGCTCAACGGCCGCACATCGTCGTAGAAGCCCGGAATCTTGATGCGGCCGCTGCGGTCCTTCATCTGCGCGAGGATCTGCGCCAGCACGAACGCGGGGTTCGCGACCGCGCCGCCGAACGAACCAGAGTGCAGGTCCGTCTTGGTGCCGCGCAGGTCGAGCTGAAAGTAGACGAGGCCGCGCAGGCCGTAGCAGATCGACGGAATGCCGCGGTCGAACATCGGCGAATCCGAGATGACGACGACGTCGGCCGCGAGCTGCTCCTTGTGGCCGCGAATGAACTCGTCGAGATGGACGCTGCCGACTTCCTCCTCGCCCTCGATGAAGAACTTCATGTTGAGCGGCAGCGCGGCCGCCTTCTTCATGTACGCCTCGACCGCCTTGATGTGCATGAACACCTGGCCCTTGTCGTCGGCGGCGCCGCGCGCGTAGATCTCGCCGTCGCGCACGGTCGCCTCGAACGGCGGGGTCGTCCACAGCTCGAGCGGATCGACGGGCTGCACGTCGTAGTGGCCGTAGAAGAGAATCGTCGGCTTGCCGGGCGCGCCGAGCCACTCGCCATAGACGACGGGATTTCCGGGCGTGTCGATGAGGCGCACGTCCTGGATGCCGGCAGCGCGCAGCGCGTCGGCCGTCCACTCGGCGGCGCGCCGGACGTCGCCGGCGTGCTGCGGCAGGGCGCTGATGCTCGGGATCGCGAGGTACTGCTTCAGCTCCTCGACGTAGCGATCGCGGTTGACATTGATGAAATCAACGACGTCGTTCATACGGCGAGTGTACCTCGTTCAAAGACGAACCGAGAACCGAGACGTAAGAAGTGCCAACGACGCTGATTCAGTCGATCGCAGTCCATCGCTCTCCCTGTCGCACGGCTCGCCCCTCCCGCTCGAGCTTGACGAGATGCGCCGTCACCGTCTCGCGCGCCCGCGCGCGCACGTGGTCGTTCAGCCCCGCATAGACGCGCGCGACGATCGCATCGACCTCGATCGCGCCGCCGCGAAGCGCATCGAGGATCTGCGCTTCGCGCTCGCGTCGGTGTTCGATGTAGGCGCGCAGCAGCGATGGCGGGTCGTCGATCGCGGGTCCGTGCGCGGGCAGCATCCGGCCGGGCTCGAGCGCGAGCACGCGCTCGAGCGAGCGGAGATACGCCGCAAGATCCCCCTGCAGGCCGGCCGGAATGTAGACCGTCGTGCCCTGGATGACGAGATCCCCGCCGAAGAGCGTCCGCGTCTCCGCGTGCCAGAAGCAGAGGTGATCGGGCGCATGCCCGGGGGTGTGCACGGCGGTCACCTGCGCGTCGCCCGCCTCGAGCACGTCGCCGTCGGCGATCGGCAGCCATGACACGGGCCACCGGGTGTCGCGTTCCGGCCAGGGCATCTTGCGGAACCGCACGTCTGCGTGGCGTGCCGCGATCGCGGGCGCACCCGAGGCGTGATCGGAGTGACCGTGCGTCACCAACACCTGTGCAAGCGGCGCCCCGCAGAGCGCGCGCTCGAGCGCCTCGAGATGCGGCCGTTCGCCGACACCCGCGTCGATGAGCGTCGGCACGCGGCCGGGAACCAGCCACGTCCAGTTGCCGGCGCCGGTCATCGGACCGGGGTTCGCCGCGTGAATCGCGATCGTGTTCACGCCGACGCGCGTCTGCGATGGAGCGTGAACGAGAGCACGAAGTAGTACACGGGAAACGCCAGCGACACCCAGAACACCGGCCGCGAGACGCCCGGCATCTGCCAGAGCAGCACCAGCATCAGCGTGCCCCACACGAGACCGAGTACGACCGTGAGCGTCCGTAACACCGGGGTCCGAGAGGGATAGACGTAGCCGATCGGCACGAAGACCAGCCCAGCCAGCAGGAGCAGAATGGCGAGGTTCACCTCACGCGGCCATCCGCCGACGTACAGATAGAACGCGACGATGTTCCAGTAGGAGGGAAACCCGGTAAAGAAGTGGTCGGCGCTCTTCGCGTCGCGCCGGTTGAAGCCGTAGGCGCTCGACAGCAGCACTGCGCCGGCCGCCGCCATCGTCCAGCGATCGGGAACGAGGAGCGCGTGCCAGATGAAGAAGGCCGGGACGAAGACGTAGGTGATGTAGTCGACGATGTCGTCGAGCTTCGCGCCGTCGAAGAGCGGGAGGCGCGAGGCGACCTGCACCCGGCGCGCGAGAACGCCGTCGGTCGCGTCGACGAGAACCGCTACGGCCAGCCAGAAGAAGGCGTCGCGGTAGCGGTCGTAGAAGATGCGCGTGAGCGCCAGGAACCCGAAGAGCGCGCTGCTGGCCGTGTAGAGATGGACCAGCCAGGCGGTCAAAGCCGGCGCACCGCCGCCGGGAAGTCGCGCCACACGGGCACGCCGCAGAAGTGCGACCCCTCCGTGCAGCGCGGCGAGATGTGGCCGTTGCGGATGACGCACGGGGGACCGATGTGGCGGCCGATCCGCGGGTGCACGGCGCGCACCTGCGCGATCTCGTCCATCGACGCGAGATAGATCTCCTCCTGCGCGTTGAAGCAGGTGCGCAGGGTCCACTTGTGCAGCAGCGCCAGGAGCGACCCCGACTCGATGAAGCGCAGCGTCTTGGCGTTGGGCAGCACGTACAGCGCGAACTCGAGCGGCACGCCGAGCTCGAGCAGCCGGTTCTTGGCCGTCCAGGCCTCTCGCATCGCACAGCCGTAGACGGCCCGCGCCCGCGGGTTCGCCGCGACGAGGCGCGGCGTGATGTAGTCCGGCTCCGACGTATCGGCAAACGTCATCAGCGGGCGCGAGGCCGGCACCATGCGGTGGCGCTGATCCTGCGAATCGGCCGTGTGGCTGAGACGCTTCTCGAAGACGTAGGTGGCGTGGTGCAGCGCCCGCATCAGCGGCGAGTGATACGAGACGTTCAGCACGTCGAGGCGGTACCGGTTGACGGCCGGATTCATCACGCGGTCGAGCGCCTCGTCATCGTCCATCGAGGCCGGCTCGAGGCCGAAGACCGAGCGCACGGCGTCGGCCACGATCGCCTCGGCGTCGGCCGATACGTGGCGCAGCCGCGACCAGCGTCCGTCGAGCCGCGCATCGAAGGCGGCCGCGAAGCGGTCGCCGCCGCCGTGCGCCTGCGGGAACGCCGATTCGGGAAGATCGCGGCGATCGATCGGCGCCAGCCCCACCTTCTCGAAGAACAGGGGATCCCACTCGCGCACCTGCCGCACCATCTCGCCAATCACCGCGCGCGCCTCGTGCGGCGTATCGCCGGTGTTCATCATCCGGTGCAGGCGGTGGAGGACGATTCCCGAGATCGTGTGCACCATCGAGGTGAACGCCGCAATCGGAATCACGTACCGCGCAGTCTCGATGGCGCGCTTCTCCGCGTCGCGGTCGATCTGCTTCAAGCGATCCGGATTGGTCGTGGGGCGGACGTAGCGCAGCTCCTTCAGGATCGCGAGCGCGTCGTCCCTGAGGAGCGCCGACAGCTCGGCGTAGCGGTCCCACGCGCGCACGATCGCCGCCTCGTAGACGCGAAGCGCCTCGCCGGCAATCGGCGGCACGAAAGCACGAGGCTCCCTGAGCTTGACGTACCGCTGGCTCGACTGCTCGGAGTTGTAGAACGGGTACGAGTGCAGGAAGCTCCAGACGAACTGCCGCGAGACGTTCTCGAGGCCGAACTCGAAGTGCGCGTGCTGATAGACCGTGTGATGGCCCGCGTCGAACGTCAGCGCGCCGATCGTGTCGCGCTGCTTCTCGGTGACCTCTTCCGTACCGATGACGCGCGGCGAGTAGCACGTCCGCGCCGCCGCAATGGCGCCGTCGAAGGGTTTGGCCGGCGCGCTGCGAAGCGTAACGGTGGGTGGCGCGGTCGAGAGCACGAGCGCGAACGATTATACGGTCGCGTCGCCGCTCTGGGCTCTGACCAAATCAACCCGACGCGCGCATCGCGCCGATGAGCGCGCCGATGCCGGCGCCGATACCGCCCCACACCAGAAACCCAGGCACCCACTGTTCCACGCCGCACTCGCCGACCTCGTGTGGTCCAACGGTGCAGTACCACAGGCCGATGCCGCCCCACGCACCGGCGCCCACGGCGCCGCCGATGAGCGCCCCCTTCGCGGCCGGATGCAGCGCCGCCGATGCGGGTGGCTGCTGCGGCTGCAGCCGCCCGAGCGTATGCAGATCGATCCGCAATGACCGCATCGCGATCCGCGGTGGCGCGGTGCTCGCGGGCGCCGACTGCTGCGCACCGGCGGCGGGAGCGGTGAGGGCGATAACGAGGAGAGCGACGAGGAGGTGACGCGAGAGGCCCATAGGCGAGGCGCCTTCTGGATCCATGCCATGTACGGCATCGCCGTGATTGACGCCACCTCGGCCGCATGCTACAAGGCGGCACTCTCTTTTCGCACGGTGGGTCATTCTCGGAGCGGTTTCATCATTCGTTACCTGACGAGGAGACCGCCAATGGCTCGATTCTGCCGAGGTTCCCGCGCCGCGCTCTTCGCCCTCGTGCTCAGCAGCCCCCCCGCGTGGGCGCAGCTGTCGACGGCCCAGTTGAGCGGCCGTGTGACCGACGAAAGCGGGGCCGTACTTCCGGGCGTCACCGTCACGGTGACGCAGACCGAGACGGCGCTCACGCGGACCGTCGTGACGGATGAGAACGGCACGTACGTGCTGCCGAACCTGCCCACAGGGCCCTATCGGCTGGAAGCGATGCTGCAGGGATTCCGGACGTACGTCCAGACAGGCATCGTGCTGCAGGTAGCGGCAACGCCCGCCATCAACGTGGTGCTCGGGATCGGCAGTCTCGAGGAAACCGTGTCGGTCGAAGCCGCGGCGCCGCTCGTCGACGTCCAGAGTGCCGGCATCGGCGACATCGTCGCGAACGAGCGGATCGTGGAGCTGCCGCTGCAGGGCCGCCAAGTCACCGATCTCATCGTGCTGGCCGGCGCCGCGGTCAACAACGATACGGACGTCAACCCCCGGTACACGCGCGGCGGCGTGAGGATCTCGGTCGCCGGGGGCCTGCCGATCGGCGTGGCGTATCTGCTCGACGGGGCGGCGCACAACGACCCGCAGAGCAACATGAACCTGCCGATGCCGTTTCCCGATGCGCTCCAGGAATTCCGCGTCGCGACGAGCGGGCTGTCGGCGCAGAACGGGGTGCACGGCGCCGCCTCGGTCAATGCAGTTACCAAGTCGGGGACCAACAGCATCCGCGGCAACGCGTTCGAATTCCTCCGCCATCGGGCGCTCAACGCGACGAGTCCGTTCGCCGAGATCGGCCCGGATGGCAAGCGCCAGGACGACGGCCTGGTCCGTAATCAGTTCGGCGGCACGCTCGGCGGACCGATCGTGCGCGACCGGCTCTTTTTCTTTGGCGCCTACCAGGGGACCGCGCTTCGCCAGCGCCCCGCCGATGAGATCGCGTTCGTCCCGACGGCCCAGATGCTGGCGGGCGATTTCACCGCCGTCACGTCACCCTCCTGCACGGGCGGCAGACAGATCAACCTCGGCGGCGGCTTCGTCGGCAACCGCATCAATCCAGCGCTCTTCAGCCCCGCCGCGCTGAAGCTCGCGAGCAGGCTTCCGTCAACGACCGACCCGTGTGGTCAGATCACGTATACGACGACCGAGGACAGCAATGAAGGCCAGGCGCTCGGCCGGATCGATTACCAGCGGAGCTCGAACCACACGATCTTCGGACGCTACATGGCGACGTTCTTCAGGCGCGACCCCGCGTACACGGGCGAAGGCGACAACATCCTGAAAGCGTCCGGCGACGGCCTCAAGAATCTCACGCACTCGCTGACGCTCGGCGACACGATGGTGTTCGGGCCCACGGCGGTGAACGCAATCCGTTTCGCGTTCAATCGCACGAATGTCAACCGGTTCAACACGCCGTACTTCGATCCGGTCGACCTGGGGATCAAGCTGCATCCCTACATTCGGGGTCAGATGCCGATCGACGTAGAGGGCGCCTTCGCGTTTCCGGCGGGCTCGACGAAGGCAGATTTCCTGAACAGCCTCTACCAGGTAGGCGACGACTTCACGCTGGTCCGCGGCCGCCATCAGCTCGGCGTCGGCGGCACGGCGTCGTACGCACAAGGCCATTACGTGTCCTCGTCGCGGGCATCGGGCACCTGGATCGTCGACGGCAGCGCGACGGGACTTGGCCTCGCCGACCTGCTGCTGGGCCGCGTGACGTCGGTGGAGCACGGACGTCAGCAGGATCTGCCGGTGCACAGCTGGTACATGGGCCTCTACGCACAGGACACATGGCGTGCAACCAACCGGCTGACGGTCAATCTCGGGCTGCGGTGGGAGCCGTACTTCGGGCTGAGCGCCGAAAACAACGCGATTGCGATCTTCAGGTACGAAAACTTCAGACGCGGCGTCAAGAGTAACGTCTTCGTCAACGCGCCCGCCGGTCTCATCTACCCGGGCGATGAAGGATTTCCGCCGGGCCAGACTGGGCTGAACAAGCAGTGGGAGAACTTCTCGCCGCGCGTGGGCGTCGCGTGGGACGCCACCGGCGACGGCCGGACGTCGCTGCGTGCGTCGTACGCGTTGACCTACGACTTCATGACGACCGACTACCACCAGATCAACTCCTCGGCGCCGCCGTTCGGCAACCGGTCGCTCATCACCGATCCTCCCGGGCGCATGGACGACCCGTACGGACACCTCGGCGGCGATCCGCACCCGATCGTGACGAACCGGGACACCCAATATCCGCCCTTCGGTGCCTTCGGCACGATGGAGCCCGACATCAACTCCCCGCGTGTCCAGAACTGGAATGTCACGCTCGAGCGGCAGTTCGGCAGCGACTGGGGCGTCGCGGTGAGCTATCTCGGCAGCTACACGGATCGGCTGTGGGCGCAGACGGCAATCAACCCGGGAATCTTCATGGGTCTGGGTCCGTGCACGATCCAGGGTGTGCGCTACAACGTGTGTTCGACCAACGCCAATCTGAATCAGCGGCGCGTGCTCTTCCAGGAGAACCCCGTCGAGGGCCGATTGATCGGCGCGCTGGATCTGAACGACGACATCGGATGGCAGGAGTACCGCGGCCTGAAATTGTCGGTGCAGCGCCGGGCGACGAACGGCTTCAGTCTGAACGGCAACTACACCTGGTCGCGTTGCGTCGGAACGGACACGCCGAACACCTTCAGCCAGATCAGCTCCGGCTACTCGAACCCGGACGATCCCGAGTTCGACAAGGGGTACTGCGATCAGGATCGCACGCATCTGGCGAGCGTCACCCTCGGCGCGGAAACGCCGGCGTTCTCCCGCTCGGGGCTGCGCATGCTCGCGTCCGGCTGGCGGGCCGCGGGGATCGTCAGCCTCCGATCGGGCCGGCGCATCAATATCCTCAGCGGCCTCGACCGCGCGTTCACGGGGATTCGGACGCAGCGGCCCAACAAGGTCAGCGACGAGGTGTATGCCAGCCCGCGAACGCTCAACCAGTACTTCAACCGCGCCGCCTTTGCGCAGCCGGCGGCGGGGACCTACGGCAACCTGCGGCGGAACGATCTCACCGGGCCCAATTACTGGAGCGTGGACCTGGCGATTTCGCGCAACCTTCCGCTCCTCGCGCTGCAGACGCTGGAGCTGCGGCTCGAAGCGTTCAATCTGTTCAACAACTTCAACTGGGGCGACCCGGCCTCGAATGAGAACTCGGGCGGGGCCACCGCGAACTTCAACTCCGGGACGTTCGGGCGCATCACGACACAGGCCGGCGACCCGCGCATCATTCAATTGGGGGTGAAGTACGCGTTTTGACACCGCGTGGCGGTGCCGGCGCCAGACCGTGCACCGCCGCCGCGTCCGGCTCTGGTAGTATCTACCGCCGAATCCTATCGGCTGGCGTCGAAAAAGGAGAAACTTGCATGAAGGCGTTTCGGATCCTGCTGGCTTGCGCGTTGTCGATCGGCCTCACCCCCTCCGCTTGGGCACAGCTCTCCACCGCGCAGTTGAGCGGCCGCGTCACCGATGAAAGCGGCGCCGTCCTGCCCGGCGTGACCATTACCGCGACGCAGACCGACACCGGGCTGGTCCGTACGATGACAACGGACGAGAACGGCGCGTACGTGCTGACGAATCTGCCCACGGGGCCGTACCGGCTCGAAGCAATGCTCCAGGGGTTCCGCACGTTTTCGCAAACCGGCATCGTGCTGCAGGTGGCCGCCACACCCGTCATCAACGTCGTGATGGCGATCGGCAATCTGGAAGAGACGGTCTCCGTCGAGGCGGCGGCTCCGCTCGTCGACGTGCAGAGCGCCGGCATTGGCGACGTAGTGGACAACGAGCGGATCGTGGAGCTGCCGCTGCAGGGCCGGCAGGTGACCGACCTGATCGTGCTGGCCGGCGCGGCGGTGCAGACCGGCGTCGTCGGCAGCCGGAACTTTCCTGGAGGCGTGCTCATCTCGGTCGCGGGCGGCCTGCCGATCGGCGTCGGCTACCTCCTCGACGGCGCCGTACACAACAGCCCGCAGAGCAACACGAACCTGCCGATGCCGTTTCCGGACGCGCTGCAGGAATTTCGTGTGGCCACCAGTGGCCTGACAGCGCAGAACGGGATGCACGCCGGTGCGTCGGTCAACGCCGTCACGAAGTCGGGCACCAACGCGATCCACGGCAACGCGTTCGAGTTCCTCCGCCACCGCGCGCTCAACGCGAGGAGCCCGTTTGCCAGCCTCGGCCCCGACGGCGAGCGCGCAGACGACGGGCTGCTGCGGAATCAGTTCGGCGGGACGCTGGGCGGCCCGATCGTGCGCGACAAGCTGTTCTTCTTCGGCGGCTATCAGGGCACGACGCTGCGCTTCCGGCCTGCCGACCAGATTGCCTGGGTGCCGACCGCGCAGATGCTCGCGGGCGACTTCAGCGCGTTTGCCTCGCCGGCGTGCAACAACGGCAGGCAGGTCAACCTGGGCGGCGGTTTCGTCAACAACCGCATCAATCCCGCGCTCTTCAGCCCCGCGGCGCTGAATATCGCCAGACGGCTTCCGACCTCGACCGATCCGTGCGGCCAGATCACATTCACGACGACCAACGACAGCAACGAAGGCCAGAGCATCGGACGAATCGACTACCAGATGAGCGCCGACCACTCCGTGTTCGGCCGGTACATGGCGACGTTCATCAAAAAGTCACCGGCCTATGAGGGCGGCTCGGACAACGTGCTCAAGGCGGCCAATCCAGGCTTCGACAATCTCGCGCACACGCTGACGCTCGGCGACACAATCGTCTTCGGGCCCACGGCCGTGAACTCCATTCGGGTGGCGTACAACCGCTCGACGGTGCAGCGAAACAACACGCCGTACTTCGATCCGAGCGAGCTCGGAATCAAGGCGCACCCCTATGTGAAAGGGCAGATGCCGATACAGGTGACCGGGGGCTTCGACCTTCCGGCCGGCACGACCGCCGCCCACTTCCGGAACAACTTCTACCAGGTCGCTGACGACTTTACGCTGGTGCGCGGCAGTCACCAGTTCGGCGTCGGCGGGAATCTCGCGTACGCCGATGGGCGGTACCAGTCCTCATCGCGCGCCTCGGGGATCTGGATCTTCGACGGCAGCGCCACCGGGCTCGGCCTGGCCGACTTCATGCTCGGTCGGATTACGACCGTTGAGCACGGCGGCGTGCAGGATCTGCCGGTACACAGTTGGTATCTTGGGTTCTACGCGCAGGACACGTGGCGCGCGACCAACCGGCTGACGTTCAACCTCGGGCTGCGGTGGGAGCCGTACTTCGGCGTGAGCGCGGAGAGCAACGCCGTCTACAACTTCAACCACGACAACTTCCTGCGTGGCATCAAGAGCAACGTCTTCGTGAACGCGCCGGCTGGTCTTCTGTACCCAGGCGACGAGGGTTTCCCGCCGGGGCAGACCGGTTTGAACAAGCAGTGGACGAACTTCTCGCCCCGCGTCGGCGTCGCCTGGGACGTGACAGGTGACGGCCGCATGGCGCTGCGCGCGTCCTACGCCCTGGCCTACGACTTCATGACGAACGACTACCACCAGATCAACTCCTCGGCGCCGCCGTTCGGCAATCGGTCACTCATCACCGATCCGCCAGGGCGCATGGACGACCCGTACGGGCACGTGGGCGGCGATCCGCATCCGATCGTGACCGACCGCAACGTGGCGTATCCGGCGTTTGGTTCCTTCGGGAGCATGCACCCCGACATCAACTCCCCACGCGTGCAGAACTGGAACGTCACGCTCGAACGGCAGATCGGGACCGACTGGGGTGTCGCGGCGAGCTATCTCGGGAGCTATTCCGATCGCCTGTGGGCGCAGACGCCGATCAATCCAGGCATCTTCATGGGCCTCGGCCCGTGCACGCTGCTTGACGGCCGGTTCTATCCGGTCTGCTCGACCAACGCGAACCTGAACGTGCGACGCGTGCTGTACCAGGAGAACCCGCAGGAAGCGCGGCTCATCGGCACGATGGATCTGAACGACGACATCGGCTGGCAAGAGTACCGCGGCCTGAAACTGTCGGTACAGCGGCGGTCGGCGAGCGGCCTCAGCCTGAACGGCAACTACACCTGGTCGCGCTGCATCGGCACCAAAACGCCGAACACGTTCGCGCAGATCGCGTCCGGGTACACGAACCCGGACGACCCCGAGTTCGACAAGGGGTATTGCGACCAGGATCGCACGCACGTGGCGACCCTCACGCTCGGGGCGGAATCACCCGACTTGGGCGGGGGCGCGCTCGGCCTTCTCGCGTCGCGCTGGCGCGCGTCCGGAATCGTGAGCCTCCGATCCGGGTACCGGATCAACGTCATCACCGGGCGCGACAACGCGCTCAACGGGCAGCGGAACCAGCGCGTGAACAAGGTCAGCGACGACTTCTACGCCAGCCCGCGAACGCTGGAGAACTATTTCAATCGCGCCGCGTTCGCGCAGCCGGCGCCGGGGACGTTCGGCAACCTCGTGCGGAACGCGCTGACGGGCCCCCGTTACTGGAACGTGGACCTCGCGATCTCCCGGCAGATCGGGCTCGTCTCGACGCAGACGCTGGAGCTGCGGCTCGAGGCGTTCAATCTGTTCAACACGTTCAACTGGGGCGTGCCGGGCGAGGAGCTGACGGCCGGTGGGTGGCAGGCGAATTTCAACTCGGGGACGTTCGGCCGCATCACGACGCAGGAGGGTGCGCCGCGCATCATCCAGCTGGGTCTCAAGTACACGTTCTGACGATAGGCGATAGCCGGTAGCCGGTAGCCGGTAGCGGGAAGATGAACGGCCTGGGAACCCGCTACACGCTACCGGCTCCCACCGGCCATCGACGGCGCCCGCCCTCCCTGCCCGTAATCGTCTGGTAATATCTGCCGCAATTCGCCGTCTACCCGCCTACCCCGGAGGAAATGCTATGCATCCGTTCCGGACCCCGCTGGTTGGCGTCCTCTCGCTCCTTCTCACCATGCCCGCCTGGGCACAGCTGTCGACCGCGCAGATGAGCGGCCGCGTCACCGACGAAAGCGGCGCCGTCCTGCCCGGCGTTACCGTCACCGTCACGCAAACGGACACGGGGGCCATGCGCACCGTCGTGACCGATGAGAACGGCAATTACGTCCTGTCGAACCTGCCCACCGGTCCGTACCGGTTGGAGGCGATGCTGCAGGGTTTCCGCACCTACTCACAGACCGGCATCGTGCTGCAGGTGGCCGGCACACCCGTCATCAACGTCGTGCTCGGGATTGGCAGCCTCGAAGAGACCGTGTCGGTCGAGGCGGCCGCGCCGCTCGTCGACGTGCAGAGCGCCGGCATCAGCGACGTGGTCGACAACGAGCGGATCGTGGAACTGCCGCTGCAGGGCCGCCAGGTGACCGACCTGATAGTCCTGGCCGGCGCGGCGGTCCAGACGGGCACGGTCGGCAGTCGCAACTTCCAAGGCGGCGTCCTCATCTCCGTTGCCGGCGGCCTGCCGATCGGCGTCGGGTACCTGCTCGACGGCGCCGTGCACAACAGCCCGCAGAGCAACGTGAACCTGCCGATGCCGTTCCCCGACGCGCTGCAGGAATTCCGCGTCGCCACGAGCGGCCTCTCCGCGCAGAACGGGATGCACGCGTCGGCATCGGTGAACGCCGTCACGAAATCGGGCACGAACACCCTTCACGGCAACGCGTTCGAGTTCCTCCGTCACCGGGCGCTCAACGCGACGAGCCCGTTTGCGAAGATCGGCCCGGATGGCACACGCCAGGACGATGGGCTGCTGCGGAACCAGTTCGGCGGGACCATGGGCGGTCCGATTATTCGCGACAAGCTCTTCTTCTTCGGGGCCTATCAGGGCACCGCGCTGCGCTTTCGGCCGGCCGACCAGATTGCCTTCGTGCCGTCGAACGCGATGCTGGCCGGCGACTTCACGGCCGTGACCTCGCCGGCGTGCACCGGGGGACGGCAGATCAATCTCGGTGGAGGGTTCGTCGGGAACCGCATCAATCCCGCGCTCTTCAGCCCCGCCGCGATGAGGCTGGCCCAGCGGTTGCCTCGGACGGACGACCCGTGCGGCCAGATCACGTTCCAGACGACCGACGACAGCAATGAAGGGCAGGGACTCGGCCGCGTCGATTACCAGTTGACCCCCGACCACTCCGTGTTCGGGCGGTACATGGCCACGTTCATCAAGAAAGAGCCGGCGTACCAGGGCGAGGGGGACAACGTGCTCAAGGCGATCAACTCGGGCCTCGACAATCTCGCCCATGCGCTCACGCTCGGCGATACGTGGGTGCTCGGACCGACCACGGTGAACTCCATTCGCGTGGCGTACAACCGAACGACGGTGAACCGGTTCAACACGCCGTACTTCTCTCCGACCGATCTCGGGATCAAGCTGCACCCCTATATCCCGGGTCAGATGCCGATCCAGGTCCTGCCGTCGTTCGAGCTGCCCGCCGGCACGACCCAGGCCTTCTTCCGCAACAACTTCTACCAGGCGTCCGACGACGTGACGCTCGTTCGTGGCCGCCATCAGCTCGGCATCGGCGGCACCGTCTCGTACTTCAATGGGTTCTACCAGTCGTCGTCGCGCGCCGCGGGGATCTGGATCTTCGACGGCAGCGCCACGGGGCTGGGCCTCGCCGACCTGCTGCTCGGCCGCCTGACGACCGTCGAGCACGGCGCACAGCAGAACCTGCCGGTGCACGGCTGGTATCTCGGGTTCTACGGGCAGGACACGTGGCGGGCGACCGAGCGCCTGACGTTCAACCTGGGCCTCCGATGGGAGCCGTACCTCGGCACCAGCGTCGAAAGCGGCGCCGTCTACAACTTCGACCGCGAACGGTTCCGCCGCGGCGTCAAGAGCAATGTGTTCGTGAACGCGCCAGCCGGCCTGCTCTATCCCGGCGACGAGGGATTTCCGCCCGGGAAGACGGGGCTGAACAAGCAGTGGACGAACTTCTCGCCGCGGGTCGGCATGGCGTGGGACGTGACCGGTGACGGCCGGATGGCGCTGCGCGCCTCGTACGCGCTGGCCTACGACTTCATGGCGGGCGACTATCACAACATCAACTCGTCGGCGCCGCCGTTCGGCAACCGGTCGCTCATCACCGACCCGCCGGGGCGCATGGACGATCCGTACGGGCACGTGGGCGGCGACCCTCATCCGATCGTGACCGACCGCAACGTGGCCTACCCCGCGTTCGGTTCCTTCGGCACGATGGATCCCGACATCAACTCCCCGCGCGTGCAGAACTGGAACGTCACGTTCGAGCGGCAGCTCGCCGACAACTGGGGCGCCGCCGTGAGCTATCTCGGCACCTACTCGGATCGCCTGTGGGCGCAGACGGCGCTCAACCCGGGCATCTTCATGGGGCTCGGCCCGTGCACGCTGCGCGACGGCCGGTCCTACGCGGTCTGCTCGACCAACGCGAATCTGAACGTGCGACGGGCGCTGTATCAGGAGAACCCGCGGGAGGCCGCGCTGATCGGCACGATGGATCTGAACGACGACATCGGTTGGCAGGAGTACCGCGGCCTGAAGCTGTCGGTACAGCGGCGGTCGACCGGCGGCCTCAGCCTGAGCGGCAATTACACCTTGTCGCGCTGCATGGGCACGAAGACGCCGAACACGTTCGCCCAAATCGCCTCCGGCTATACGAACCCCGACGATCCCGAGTTCGACAAGGGCTACTGCGATCACGATCGGACCCACGTGGCGAGCTTCACGCTCGGGGCCGAATCGCCCGACCTTGGCGGCGGCGCTGTCGGCGTGCTGGCCTCCCGCTGGCGCGCGTCCGGAATCGTGAGCATCCGGTCCGGATACCGGATCGATGTCATCACGGGCCGCGACAACGCGCTCAACGGGCAGCGGAACCAGCGGGTGAACAAGGTCAGCGACGGCTTCTACGCCAACCCGCGGACGCTGAATCAGTATTTCAATCGCGCCGCATTCGCCCAGCCGGAGCTGGGCACGTTCGGGAACCTGATGCGGAATGCGCTGACGGGCCCCGGCTACTGGAGCGTAGACCTGGCGATCTCGCGGCAGATTGGCGTCCTGTCGACCCAGTCGCTGGAGCTGCGCCTCGAGGCATTCAACCTGTTCAACAACTTCAACTGGGGCGTCCCCGGCACCGAGCTCACCGCCGGTGGGTGGCAGGCGAACTTCAATGCCGGGACGTTTGGGCGCATTACCACCCAGGAAGGCACGCCGCGCATCATCCAGCTGGGCCTCAAGTACACCTTCTAGCCGGTAATTGGTAGCCGGTCGCCGGCAGCGGGAATCTGAAACAAGGAACCCGCTACAAGCTCCCGGCTACCACCTGCCGCCTGGGAGGTCCCGCCCCCGTCTCTCCGTAATCCTCTGGTAATATCTGCCCGCAATTCGCCGTCTACTCGCCTACCCGGAGGAAAACGCTATGAATCCGTTCCGGACCGCGCTGGTTGGCGTTCTCTCGCTCCTTCTCATCGCCGCATCCGCCCGGGCGCAGCTGTCGACCGCGCAGTTGAGCGGCCGCGTCACCGACGAAAGCGGGGGTGTCCTGCCGGGCGTGACGGTTACCGTGACCCAGACGGACACGGGGCTCACGCGCGCGGTCGTCACCGACGAAAACGGCGCGTACGTGCTGCCGAACCTTCCGACCGGGCCGTATCGCTTCGAGGCGATGCTCCAGGGGTTCCGCACCTACGTGCAGACGGGCATCGTCCTGCAGGTGGCGGCCACGCCTGAGATCAATGTGTCGCTGGCGATCGGCAGTCTCGAGGAAACAGTGTCGGTCGAAGCGGCAGCGCCGCTCGTCGACGTGCAGAGCGCCGGCATCAGCGATGTCGTCGACAACGAGCGGATCCTCGAGCTGCCGCTGCAGGGTCGGCAGGTAACGGACCTGATTGTGCTCGCCGGCGCGGCGGTCCAGTCGGGCACCCCGAGCGCTCGAACGTTCCCTGGCGGCGTGACGATCTCTGTCGCCGGCGGCCTCCCTATCGGGGTGGGATATCTGCTGGACGGCGCGTCCCACAACAGCCCGCAAAGCAACGTGAACCTGCCGATGCCGTTCCCCGACGCGCTGCAGGAATTCCGCGTCGCGACGAGCGGCCTCACGGCTCAGAACGGGATGCACGCAGCCGCATCGGTGAACGCGATTACGAAGTCGGGCACCAATGCGCTCCATGGCAACGCGTTCGAATTCCTCCGCCATCGTGCGCTGAACGCGACGAGCCCGTTTGCCTCCATCGGCCCGGACGGCACACGCCAGGACGACGGGCTGCTGCGCAATCAGTTCGGCGGGACGCTCGGCGGACCGATTGCGCGCGACCGCCTCTTCTTTTTCGGGGGCTATCAGGGGACGGCGCTGCGCTTCCGGCCCGCCGACCAGATTGCCTGGGTGCCGACGCCCGCCATGCTCGCCGGCGATTTCACGACGTTCGCCTCTGCCGCGTGCAACGGCGGCAGACAGATCACGCTGCGAGCGCCATTCGTCAACAACCGGGTCAATCCTTCTCAGTTCAGTCCGGCCGCGCTGAAGCTCGCCAGCCGGTTGCCCGCGACGACCGATCCCTGCGGCCAGATCACCTACCAGACGGGCGATGACAGCAATGACGGCCAGGCCATCGGCCGGGTCGACTTCCAGTGGAGCGCCGGCCACTCGGTGTTCGGCCGCTACATGAACGTGTTTCTCAAGAAGACGCCGCCGTACAAGGGCGAGGGCGATAACGTGCTCAAAGCCATCCCGCTCCCGGGTTCGGTCCCTGGCCTCGACAACATGGCTCACATGCTGACGCTCGGCGACACGATGGTGTTCGGCCCGACAAGGGTGAATGCGATCCGGGTGGCGTACAACAAGACCACGTTGCGTCGGTACAACACGCCGTACTTCGATCCGGTCGACCTCGGCATCAGGATGCATCCGTACATCCGCGGTCAGATGCCGATTAACGTCACGGGCGCCTTCAACTTCCCGGCCGGGGCGACAAAGGCGACGTACCTGAATGAGTCCTACAATGTGGTCGACGACTTCACGCTCGTGCGCGGCCGCCATCAGTTCGGCATCGGCGGCAACGTCCGGTACTGGAAGGGCCATGTCCTGTCCTCGTCGCGCGCGGCCGGCACTTGGATCGTCGACGGGAGCGCCACGGGTCTGGGCCTCGCCGACCTGCTGCTCGGCCGCGTCACGTCGGTGGAGCACGGTGCGCAGCAGGACCTGCCGGTGCACAGCTGGTACATGGGGCTCTACGCGCAGGATACGTGGCGGGCGACCGATCGGCTGACGTTCAACCTCGGCGTGCGGTGGGAACCCTACTTCGGCACGAGCGTCGACAACAACGCCGTCTACATCTTCGACATCGAGCGTTTCCGCCGCGGGGTCAAGAGCCGCGTCTTCGTCAACGCGCCCGCGGGCATGATCTATCCCGGCGATGAGGGTTTCCCGCCTGGACGGACCGGCCTCTACAAACAGTGGGGGAACACGTCGCCGCGGTTAGGCGTGGCGTGGGACGTCACCGGCGACGGCCGCATGGCGGTGCGCGCGTCGTACGCCCTGTCGTACGACTTCATGGCCGGCGACTACCACCAGATCAACTCGGCGGCGCCGCCGTTCGGCAATCGATCGCTCATCACCGATCCGCCGGGGCGGATGGACGACCCGTACGGGCACGTCGGCGGCGACCCGCACCCGATCGTCACCAATCGGGACACGGCATATCCCGCGTTCGGCGCCTTCGGGACGATGAACCCTGACATCAACTCTCCGCGCGTGCAGAACTGGAACGTCACGGTCGAGCGGCAGGTCGGCACGAATTGGGGCCTTGCGGTGAGCTACCTCGGCAACTACTCGGACCGGCTCTGGTCGCAGACGGCGCTCAACCCGGGCCTGTTCATGGGGCTCGGCCCGTGCACGCTGCGCGACGGCAGGACCTACCCGGTCTGCTCGACCAACGCCAACCTGAACGTGCGGCGCGCGTTGTACCAGGAAAATCCACGGGAAGCAGCGCTCATTGGCGCGGTGGATCTCAATGACGACGTCGGATATCAGGAGTACCACGGGCTGAAGCTGTCGGCGCAGCGCCGCGCCACCAGCGGGATCAGCCTCAACGCCAACTACACAATCTCGCGCTGCATCGGCACCGACACGCCGAACACGTGGAACCAGATCAGCTCCGGGTACACGAACCCGTACGACCCGACGTTCGACGAAGGGTACTGCGATCAGGACCGCACGCACCTGGCGACGCTGACGACCGGCTACGAGATCACCGATGTGGGGAGCGGCGTGCTGGGCGTGCTGGCCTCGCGCTGGCGCTTCACCGGCATTCTCAACGCGCGGTCCGGCAACCGGATCAACGTCACCACCGGGATCGACAACGCGTTCACCGGCCAGCGGGACCAGCGGCCGAACAGGATCAGCGACGACGTCTATCCGCAAACGCGGACGCTGACGAATTACCTCAATCGCGCCGCGTTTGCCCAGCCGGAGCCCGGGACCTACGGCAACGAGAAGCGGAATGCGCTGAAGGGTCCCCACTTCTGGAGTGTGGACCTGGCGGTGTCCCGCCAGATCACCGTCGCCGGGGTGCAGACGCTGGAGCTCCGCCTCGAGGCGTTTAATCTGTTCAATACGTTCAACTGGGGCGACCCCGGCACGGACCAGGCGGCCGGCGGGACGATCGCCAATATCAACTCGGGGCAGTTCGGCCGCATCACGACGCAGGCCGGAACTCCGCGGATCATCCAACTGGGGATCAAGTATGCGTTCTGACGTGCTTGTCGTTGTCGCGTTGCTCGTGCTGAGCGGCGTCACCGCCGCGGGACAGCGTGAGGCTGCGCCGCGGCCGCCGGCGAGCGTTCCGGCGCCCGCAATTCCCGGTGTCGTTGCGCCGGGAACGATGATCGAGCTCGTCAACGGCAACTTCCGCCGGACGGAGGGTCCCGTTGGAGCGCCCGACGGCAGCTTGCTCTTCACGGGAGCGAATCAGATCGTCCGCGTCGACGCGAGCGGCCAGGCGTCGACGTTCGTCGAGCCGTCGAACGACGCGAACGGCCTCGGCTTCGATGGCAACGGGCGGCTGATAGCCGTCCAGCGCGGCGCCGGCAACGAGAAGGTCGGCGTCCTCCATCCGCCCGGCGGCGCGACGCTCGCCGATCGCGTCGAGGGCAAGCCGTTCAACCGTCTCAACGATCTCGTGGTCGGCCGGACCGGCGGCATCTACTTCACGGACGCCGACGGCGTGTACTACCTGCCGCCTGGCGGGCCGGTGACGAGAGTCATCGGCGAGGAGATCCCAAATCCGAACGGCGTCATCCTCAGCCCCGACGAGAAAGTCCTCTACGCCAACAACAAGGACGGGGAGTATCTTCTCGCCTACGATGTTGCGCCCGACGGCACGCTGCGCAACAAGCGCAACTTTGCGAAATACAAGAGCGTGCGGGTCCCGGGCCACAAGGACCCGCTGCTCGCCGAGGACAACGGCGCCGACGGCATCGCGGTCGACAACGAGGGCCGCCTCTACGTGCCGACGAATGCGGGCGTGGAGATCTTCAGCCCGAAGGGAGAGCTCCTCGGCGTGCTCCCAGTCGTCTGGGGCGGCGAGCTGTTCCGTCTGCGGAAGCCGCAGAACGTGGCATTCGCGGGGCCGGACAAGCGCACGCTCTATATCGTCGGCGCCGGCGCCGTGTACAAGGTCCGCACGCTCGCGCAGGGAATAACGGGCCGCGCCAAGTAGGGTGGCCTGGGCGGCCCGCGCACCGGGTAACCTCGACTCTTCCATGAGGAGGGCGTCTATGAAGGGCAGGATCGTCGTCGCTCTGGTAATCGCGCTCGCACTGATCGCCGGGCCGGCGGCCGCACAGCCGGCACCCTTCAACGACATCGGCGTGACGATGGGCCACTGGCACATCGTCTCGAAGGATGTCGAGGCGAACAAGAAGCTCTTTCTCGCGATGGGCGGGAAGCTCTTCATGCCCGGCGGCAACCCGCTGATGATGTTTCCCGGCGTCTACATCAACCTGAATCTCGGGACCGAGAAGGCGGACGGCGGCACCGTCGGCTCGGTCGTGAACCACGTCGGCTTCATCGTCGACAACGTGCAGAAACGGGTCGCCGAATGGAAGGCGAGGGGCGTCACCGTGCTTCCCGGCAACAACAACCGCCTCGACCAGGCGTTCGTCGTCACGCCGGACGGCGTCCGCATCGAGATCCTCGAGGACAAGTCGCAAACCGTGCCGATCCGCCACGAACACGTGCACCTGTTCGTGCCCAAGGCTGACATCCCAAAGGCGGTGGCGTGGTACGCGAAGACGTTCGGCGGAAGGACGGGCACGCGCAACGACCAGCCGGTCGTCGACGTTCCGGGCGTGCAGTTTCGGTTCGGCGCGGCCGACGCGCCGCAGGCGCGGACCAGGGGGCGCGTGCTCGACCACATCGGTGTCGACGTGAGAGACCACGCCGCTTTCGTGAAGAAGATTCAGGCGGAGGGCATCGCACTCGACGAGCCGGTTCGCAAGAGCCCGACCGGCAGCACCATCACCTACATCACCGATCCATGGGGCACCCGCATCGAGATCATCCAGCGGGCGCCGCTCGGGCCTGAGATACAGACGCAGTAAGCGATGAAGCGCCTCATGGTGGCTGCAGTGGCGAACGCGCTGCTCGCTGCCGCAGCCACGCCGCTCTCGGCGGACGTGATCGAAGCGACCACCAAGGTGGCCGGCACCGTCGTCCACTACAAAGTCGTGCTGCCGAACGGGTACGACCCCGGCCAGGCCTATCCGGCGATTCTCGCGCTCGGCGGCGGGCCGCAGACGATGAACACCGTGGACCGCATGCTCACGCGGAACTTTCGCGCAGAGGCCGAAAGGCGCGGATACATCGTCGTCGCGCCCGCCGCTCCGGCCGGCGAACTGTTCTTCGACGGCGGCGAGCGCGTGATCCCGGACTTCCTGACGACGATTCTCGCGGAATACAAGATCCGGGACGGAAAGTTCCACATCGCAGGGCCCTCGAACGGCGGGATCGCGGCGTTCCACGTCGCCGCGGCGTACCCACAGTACTTCCTGTCCGTGACTGCGTTCCCCGGCTACATGTGGCAGCCCACCGCCGCCAAGCTGGAGGCGATTTCCCGTCTGTGCGTGTTCATGTACGTCGGCGAATTCGACCACTACCGGTGGCATGGCGAAATGGAGCGGGAAACCGAGTTCCTTCGCTCGCGAGGGACGCGCGCGCGCTACACGGTGGAAAAGGGACAGCCGCACGGGATCGAGACGCTTGCCGGCGCCGGCGCCGCGCGCCTCTTTGACGGCTTCGAGGAGACCACGAAGGGATGCGTCAGTCCCGATCCTTCGCGTGGAACCGCGAGTACTCCTCGAGGTAGGTGAGCGACTGCATCGACGTCATCCGGTCGAAGAACAACACGCCGTCGAGATGATCGGTCTCGTGCTGCGCGACGCGGGCGGCGAAGTCCCGCAGGCGCAGCTCGACGGCGTGTCCGTGGCGATCGAGCGCGCGCACGGTGATGTCGGTGATGCGCGGCACCAGGCCCCGGATGTCCGGGATGCTGAGGCATCCCTCCCATCCTTCTTCCTTGGTGGTCGTGTTGGGCACGATCTCGGGGTTGACGACGACCGTAGCCGGCGTCGAGGCGTCGGGCTCTTCTTCCAGCAGCCCGACGAACAGACGGAGGCTCTGGTGCACCTGCGGCGCCGCCAGCCCGACCCCGTTGTACTCGTGCATCGTCTCGAGCATGTCGTCGATGAGTTGTTGAACGCCGGGCGAGAGCAGTTCGGTCTTCTCGAGCGGTCGGCCGCGCTGCCGGAGCACGGGATGCCCCATGCGCGCGACTTTCAGAATCGACATGATCGAGAATTATAGGCTCCGGTGACGGAGTTCCGTTTCTGTCCTCTCTGCGGCGGCACGCTCGAGTCGCGGCTGCTGAAGAACGGCGACCCGCCGCGGCTCGTCTGCGCGGCGTGCGGCTACGTCTTCTATCTCGACCCGAAGCTCGCGGTCGGCACGATCGTCCAAGTCGAGGACGGCCGGATCGTGCTCGTGAAGCGCGCGATCGATCCCGGCTACGGCAAATGGGTGTTTCCGGGCGGCTACGTCGACCGCGGCGAGGAGATTCGCGCCGCCGCCGTCCGTGAGGCGCGCGAGGAGACGGGACTCGACATCCGGATCGATCGGCTGGTGAACATCTATTCCTATCCCGGACGCGTGCCGGTGATCGTCGTCTATGCGGCGACGGCGACCGGCGGGTGTCTCGGATGTGACGACGAAGGGCTCGAAGTGCGCCTCTTCGAGCCCGACACCATTCCCTGGAATGAGCTGGCGTTTCGCAGCACGCAGGAAGCGCTGCGCGAATTTCTTACGCGACCGTAACTTCCTTCGTCAGATAGACGTCCTGGATCGCGTTCAGCAGCCCGATCCCCTCCTTGAGCGGCCGCTGAAACGCCTTGCGCCCCGAGATGAGCCCCATGCCGCCCGCCCGCTTGTTGATGACGGCGGTCTTGACGGCTTCTTTCATGTCGCTCTCGCCCACCGACGCGCCGCCGGAGTTGATGAGGCCGGCGCGCCCCATGAAGCAGTTCGCGACCTGATAGCGCGTCATGTCGATCGGATGGTCGGAGCTCAGGTCTGAGTACACCTTTTTGTGCGTCTTGCCGAAGGTGAGCGCGTCGTACCCGCTGCGGTTGGTCTCGGGCAGCTTCTGCTTGATGATGTCGGCCTCGATCGTGACACCGAGGTGGTTGGCCTGCCCCGTCAGATCGGCGGCCAAGTGATAATCCGCCTCCTTGGTCTTGAACGCCGAATTCCGCAGATAGCACCAGAGGACGGTGAACATGCCGAGCTCGTGCGCCTGCTGGAACATCTCGGTGATTTCCTGCAGCTGGCGCTTCGATTCGGCGGACCCGAAGTAGATCGTCGCGCCGACGCCCGCGGCACCCATGTCGAACGCCTGCTTCACGCTCGCGAACCGGATCTGGTCGTACGCGTTGGGATACGAGATGAACTCGTTGTGGTTGACCTTCAGGATGAACGGTATCTTGTGCGCGTAGCGGCGCGAGGACGCGCCGAGCACGCCGAGCGTCGACGCAACCGCGTTGCACCCGCCCTCGATCGCGAGCTTCACGATGTTCTCCGGATCGAAGAAGGCGGGATTGGGCGCGAACGACGCGCCGGCGGAGTGCTCGATGCCCTGGTCGACCGGCAGGATCGACACATAGCCCGTCCCGGCAAGCCGGCCGCTGCTGAAGAGGCGCTGCAGGCTCGCGAGCACGCGCGGCGGACGATCCGAGAGCGCGAACACGCGGTCGACGAAATCGGAACCGGGCAGGTGGAGGCTGTCTTTCGAGATCGTTCGGCATTCGTGCCGGAGCAGGCCGGCGTCTTCGGCGAGGACGGCCTCGATGCGGGCAAGAGGAGAGGCGCTGCGGTCGATCTCGGTCAGGGTGGCCATGGTCACCTCCGAACGATCTTGGATCCTACCATCGGCGGCCTTCGCGCTTCACGCTTCGGCGAGCCTCGCCGGAGCCTCGGCGGAGGCGGGGAATTCGAAATCTTCCACGACCGCGTCACGGGCGGCGGCCTCGACGATCGCCTCCAGGGGGAGCACCGCTTCGGCCGCCTCGATCTGTGCGAGCTTCGCGCGCGTCTGCGGGTTCCGCGGGGTAAAGAGCGTGCAGCAGTCCTGATCGGGAATGATCGAGATCGGGTAGCTGCCGATTCGCGTCGCCTCGGCGGTAATCTCGCCCTTGTCCATCCCGATGAGCGGCCGGAACAGCGGGAGCGAGGCGACGCTCCCGATGACGGCGAGATTCTCTAGCGTCTGCGATGCGACCTGGCCGACTACTTCGCCGGTCACGAGCGCCTGCCCGCCCGCGCCACGCGCGATCCGCTCTGCAATCCGCAGCATCAGACGGCGGTAGACGACGACGCGCATCGGACCGGGCACGGCGAGCACCACCTGCTGCTGAATGTCGCCAAACGCCACGAAGTACAGGCGTGATCGCTGCTGCCACGTCGTGAGCAGCGCCGCCAGCTCGCGCGCCTTTTCCTGTGACGCGCGCGAGAGGATCGGGTAGCTGTGAAAGTGGACGAACGTCACCAGGCAGCCGCGCTTCATCATCCGGTACGCCGCCACGGGCGAATCGATCCCGCCCGAGAGCAGGCACACCACCCGGCCGGCCGTGCCGGTCGGCAGCCCGCCGGGCCCGCGTTCCTTGCCGAAGAAGTAGAACGCCTCGTCGCCGAGCAGCTCGATATGCACGTTCAGGTCGGCGTGTTCCAGGTCGACCGGCCAGCCGCGCGCGCTCTTGATCCGGCCGCCGATCTCCCGCTCCACCTGCGGCGAGGTCAGCGGAAACCGTTTGTCGGCGCGGCGCACCGACACGCGGAAGCTGCGGCAGTCGCGTCCTTCCAGGTCGCGGAGGATGGCAGCCGTCAGCGCGTCGAGGTCGAGCGGCGTGCGCGCCGCAAACGAGAAGTTCGCGATGCCGAACGTCCGGCGCATCCGCTCCGCCACCTCCTCGCGCGTGGCTCCGGGCCCGAGCACGATCTCGATCCGCCCCATCAACGGCCGGACGGCGCGCACGTCGAGATCGGCGACTGCCCGGCGCAGGTTCCGCACGAGCCGGCCGAGAAACCACGGACGGTTCTTCCCCTTGAGCGCGATCTCCTGGTAGTGAACGATGATCGACGTCATGCCGCTTACCATTCGATCTCGGGCACCCCGGCGCGGCGATTCACGGCCCTCGCCATCACGAACAGGAGATCGGACAGGCGATTCAGGTACACGACGAGGATGGGCTCGACGGCTTCAGCACCGAGCGCGACGACGCGGCGCTCCGCACGGCGGCAGATGGTGCGGGCCAGATGCAGCAGCGCACCGGCCGGAGAGCCACCGGGCAGGATGAACTGCCGCAGCGGGGGCAGTTCCCCGTCGAGATCGTCGATCACCTGCTCCAGCCATTCGATGTCGGCTTCGGTAATGGCCGCCTTCGTCACGCGGCCGGCAATCCGGGACGACGGGTCCGCGAGGCGCGCGCCGAGCGCGAAGAGCTCCTTCTGGATGCCTTCGAGCGCCGCGTGCACGTCGGGGCCGATGCCCGCCGCACGGACGGCGCCCAGGCAGGCGTTCAGCTCGTCGACGTCCCCGTAGGCCTCGACCCGCGGGTCGGCTTTCGAGACGCGCGTGTTGTCGAAGAGCGACGTCTCGCCGCGATCGCCGGTCTTTGTGTAGATCTTCATCTGCCGCGATGCCTGGCATGAAATTATAGGTGCGGATGTCGACCCCTTCCCTGCCCGATCCGGCCGCCCGCCGTCGTTTTCGCCGAGCGCTGCTCGCCTGGTACGGGGTCCACGGCCGCGACCTGCCGTGGCGGTGTACGTCGGACCCGTATCACATCCTCGTGTCCGAGATCATGCTGCAGCAGACGCAGGTCGATCGCGTGCTGCCGAAGTATCACGAGTGGCTCGACAAGTACCCGTCGCTCGAGGCGCTGGCCGCAGCGCCGGAGCACGAGGTCGCCCACACGTGGCGCCCGCTCGGCTACAACATCCGGCCGCGCCGGCTGCATGCGATCGCGCGCGAGGCGGTCGCGCGCTACGGCGGCGAGCTCCCCTCCGACGCCGACACGCTGCTCTCCTTCAAGGGCATCGGCGCCTATACCGCCGGCGCCATCCGCAGCTTCGCCTTCGGTCAGCGGGCGGCGATTCTGGACACGAACGTGGCGCGGGTGCTCTTCCGCGTTTTCATCGGCCGCGGCGATGCCAGGGCGCACGCGATGCGCAGGCACCTGTGGGCCGTGTCCGAAGCGCTCGTGCCGCGCAAGCGTGTCTTCGATTTCAATCAGGCGCTGATGGATCTCGGAGCGCTCGTGTGCGTCGCGCGCAACCCGCGCTGCCTCGTGTGTCCGATGAGGAGCTTCTGCCGGACGTACGACGGTCGTAATGGTTGAGCTTTGGATCGCCGGCCGCTGTGCTACTGTGTAGGTCCCTTCCCCCCTAGGGTTTCACCATTCACGTGGTTGGATCGCCGGATAGATCGGGCATCGTCCCGACGCGGGCGGCGTCTCCTGCCGACGCGCGGATCGGCGACCTCCGCCACGTCCGCCTGCTCGTCGTGGACGACGATCCCGACGCGCACGCCCTCGTGGCAGCGGCGCTGCTCGACGCACATTTCGACCGGACGATCGACGTCGTCTCGAATCTGAAGGAGGGGCTCGAGCGCGTTCGCCGCGACGAGCACGACGTCTACATCGTCGATCACCGTCTGCCGGACGGCACGGGCATCAGCCTGCTCCACGAGGCGAAGGCTGCCGGCATCGACAAGCCGTTCATCCTGATCACCGGCTATGGCAGCGGCGCGCTCGACGAAGCCGCCCTCCGCGAGGGCGCAGCCGATTACGTCGAGAAGCACCTGCTCGGCACCCATCTCGGACGGGCGATCCGCTATGCCGTCCGCGACTGGCAGAACCTGCGCGCGCTTCGCGACCGCGAGGACCAGCTCCGGCACGCGCAGAAGATGGAAGGGATCGGCCGGCTCGCCGGCGGGGTCGCGCACGACTTCAACAACCTCCTGACGGCCATCATTGGCTTCACCGACATGATCCTCGAGCGGGTCGACCCGCTCGACGCAACAGCCGACGACGTGCGCGAGATTCGCAAGGCCGCCGATCGCGCGGCCGCACTCACCCGCCAGCTTCTCGCGTTCGGCCGACGTCAGTATCTCGAGTCGCGGGTGCTCGACCTGAACGAGACGGTGACCGGGCTGATCCGGATGCTGCCGCGCCTTGTCGGCGAGCACATCGAAACGACGACCCGCCTCGCGCCGCACCTCCGCCGCATATGGGCCGACCCGAGCCAGATGGACCAGATGCTGCTGAACCTGGTCCTGAACGCGCGCGATGCGATGCCGGCCGGCGGCCGTCTTCTGATCCAGACCGACAACGTCGAGCTCGATGCGGAGCGCCTGCGGGCGGAAGGCGTGAACCTCGAGCCGGGCCGCTACGTGATGCTTGCCGTCATCGACACGGGCATTGGAATGGACGCGGCCACGCGCGCCCGCGCGTTCGAGCCGTTCTTCACGACCAAGCCCCAGGGGCAGGGGACCGGCCTCGGGCTCTCCACGGTCTACGGGATCGTCGAGCAGTCCGGCGGCGCCGTGGTGATCGATTCCGCGCCCGGCCGGGGCACGACGCTGCGCGCCTACCTGCCCGTAGCGCCCGCAGTGCGGCCGAACAGTACCCACATAGGTCCGATGCCGCTCGCCGGCGGTACCGGAACCGAGACGGTGCTGCTCGTCGACGATGACGAGTCGGTCAGACGCGTGACCGCCGAGGGACTCCGCCGACGCGGCTACACCGTGCACGAGGCGACCAACGGCGAGGACGCGCTCAGATGGGTCCGTGAGGCTGGCGGCCGGCCGCAGCTCCTCGTCACCGACGTCGTCATGCCGATCATGAACGGGCCGGAACTCGTGTCGCGCCTTGTGAAGGATAATCCCGCCATGCGCGTGCTCTACATCTCCGCGTACACGAACGAAGCGCTCGCCTTCCACGGCGGCTCGCTGCGGGGATTTCCCCTGCTCCAGAAGCCGTTCACGCTGGCGCAGCTCGCCGAGCGCGTCCGCGCCGTGCTCGAGGCGCCTGCCGGCGCGCCGTGACCGTCGTCGTGGCCGCGGTCATCGAGGATCAGCAGCGATTCCTCGTGACGCGGCGGCAGCCGGGCAAGCACCTGGCCGGCATGTGGGAGTTCCCGGGCGGCAAGATCGGTCGGAACGAGAGCCACAGCGCCGGGCTCAGACGCGAGCTCCGCGAGGAGCTCGGCGTCGATGCGGAGGTCGGTGAGCTCGTGCACCAGACGATGCACGCCTACCCCGAGGTCAGGGTCGCGTTGTACTTCTACCGCTGTCGCCTGATTGGCGAACCGCACCCGGTTCTCGGACAGGAGATGCGCTGGGTACCGCGCGCCGAGCTTCCCTCGCTTGGCTTTCCACCGGCGGACGCCGAGCTCATCGAACGGCTGGTGGGATCACACACGAGGCGGATCTGAAGGTCCGCCTCGACTCACGACGGCGGCGACCGTCGCGCCGGGCATGTCGACGCCGACGCGCGTGCCGGCGACGGTGAAATCGCGATGAACGTATCCCATCGCGATCGGTCCGGTCCGCGGCGACTCGGCGGCACTCGTCACACCGCCGATCTCGCGGCCGTCCGCCACGATGCGCGCGCCGTGGCTGACCGGCGCATCGAGACGCAGTCCGACGAGCCGGCGTGCAACGCGTCCGTGTCCCCGATGCACAACGCGGACGATCACCTCCTGGCCAACGTAGCAGCCCTTGGTGAACGAGATCGCGCGATCCTCGATCCCGGCCTCGAGTGGGATCGTGTCGTCGGTCATGTCGACACCGAACACGGGATAGCCTGCTTCGATGCGCGCCGCGTCGACGGCCTCCTGGTCCGCCTTCGTGACGCCGGCGGCCTCGAGTCGCGCGCGCAGCTCTCCCGCGAGCGCCGCAGCGACGTAGATGCAGTAACCCGGCACGCCGAGCTGATCGATACGTGCGACTCGAACAACTGCCTGCTCGAACTGCATCATCGCGTGGCAGTACATCGGCCAGGCCACGAGGCCCCACGCGCCGCCGAGAACGCGCCCAACTATCCCCGGCGCCGCCGGCCCATGGATCCACACGGACGTCAACGTGTCCGAAAGGTTCGCGAGCCGGACGTCCTCCGTGAAGACGTTCCGGTCGAGGCGCTGCACCAGCCCCGACGCCAGCTCCGCGGGGACGTCCAGGAAGATCTGGTCGTCCGCGACCAGCACGTGGAGGTCGGTAATCATCCGGCCCTGCGGCGTCAGCCATGCGGCATAGCAGCCGGCGCCAGGCGCAAGGGCCTGCACGTCATTGGTGAAGAGGCCGTGAAGAAAGCTCGCGCGGTCGGCGCCAGCGACCGCGATGCAGGAGCGAGGGGCAATCGCCCCGACAGCGGCGTCCTCTCTAAGAGCGCGATATGATTCGATCACATGCCTGGACGCTATTTTATCTGGGCGATGTGGCTGTTCCTGGCGGCGCCGCTCGCCGCACAACAGGGGCCCACCTCATCGACGCGCGCCTACACCGTCTTCGTCGGCGGCGCGGTCGCCGGCCGCGAAGAGGTCACCGTGCTGTCCACGCCCGAAGGGCTCGACATCATCGGCAAGGGGCGTCTGAGCGGCTCGCAGGATCTGGTCATCAATCGCGCCGAGGTTCGGTATCGTCCCGACTGGACGCCGCAGGTTTACGAGCTCGAGGCGACGGTCGATGGCGGCGACACGCTGCTCTATACCTCGTTCACCGGGAGCACGGCGGAGACCAAAGGCGTCGACGCCGGACAGAAGGTGGCGCATACGGACATGGTGCCGCCGCAGGCGCTGGTGCTGCCGAACGTGTTCTTCGGCGCGTATGAAGCGCTTACGCGCCGACTCGCTGCCGGGCCGCCTGGCCAGGATTTGCCTGTGTTCGTCGGGTTCGGCGCACAGGGGTCGATGCGGTTGCTCAACACGGCCGCCGAGCTCGTGCAGATCGGCACCGCGACGCTCAACGTGCGCCGCTATGCGCTCGCCTACGCCTCGCCGCGCGGCGCGACGATGGTTCACGTCTACGCCGACGACACGGGGTCGCTGCTCCGCGTCAGCATCCCCGGCCAGCGCGTCGACATCATGCGCGACGACATTGCCTCCGCGACGTCGCGAACCGTCGTGTACTCGAATCCGACGGACGCGGCGGTCAACATTCCGTCGCTCGGCTTCAACCTCGGCGCGACGCTGACATGGCCCGCCACCGCCAAAGGCGCCAGCGGGGCTGGCGCGCCGAGGGCGCAGACCGTCCGCCTGCCGGCGGTGGTGCTCCTGTCCGGCGCGGCAGCCAACGAGCGCGACGGGCTCGTCGCGGGCGTGCCGATGCTCGGGCAGCTCGCCGGAGCGCTGGCCGACGCCGGCTATCTGGCGGTTCGCTTCGACAAGCGTGGGTACGGCCAGAGCGGCGGCCGCGCCGAATCGGCCACCCTCGGCGACCAGGCCGAGGACGCGCTGGCGATCGTTCGATGGCTGTCGAACCGCCGCGACGTCGATCGGGATCGCATCGCGCTCGTCGGCCACAACGAAGGCGCGTGGGCGGCGTTGCTCGCGGCCTCGCGCGAACGGCGCATTGCCGGCGTGATTGCCATTGCCGCGCCATCGACGACAGGAGCCGAACGCGTGCTGGAGCAGCAGCGCCACGTGCTCGAGCGGATGAACATCGCGCCTGCCGAGCGCGTGGCGAAGATCGAGCTGCAGGAGCGCGTCAACGCCGCCGTGATCACGGGGCGCGGATGGGAGAACCTTCCGGCCGATCTGCGCAAGCAGGCCGACACGCCCTGGTTCCAGAGCGTGCTCACTTTCAATCCCGCGCGTGTGATCGAGGACGTGCGAGCCCCGTTGCTCTTCGTTCACGGCGAACTGGACGATGAGGTGCCGGTGCTGCACGTCGATCGGCTGGGCGAGCTGGCGCGCAAGGAAAGCCGCTCCCGCTCGGTTGCCGTCGTCACGGTGCGCGGCATCAATCACCTGCTGGTGCCGGCCGTGACGGGGGAGGTGAGCGAGTACCCGTCGCTCAAGGACCGGAACGTCAGCGCGGATGTGACCAACGCCATTCGCGAATGGCTCGCGAAGACGTTTCAAAGCGTGCGGTAGCCCTATGAAGGCGCTTGCCGCCGTCGGTGCCGTGGTCCTGACGATGGTTACTGGCATGACCGCACAGACGACATCCGCCCCGCGGAGCAAGGGGCTGACCGACGTGGAGGGTCTGCGTGTGGGGCACTTCACGCTGAAGGAGCGGCCGACCGGCTGCACCGTCGTGCTCGTCGACGGCGCCGGTGCGACCGCCGGCGTGTCGCAGCGCGGCGGTGCTCCCGGCACTCGCGAGACCGACCTTCTCGACCCGGGCAACCTCGTGGACTCGGTCAATGCCGTCGTGCTGGCGGGGGGAAGCGCCTTCGGGCTGGAGGCAGCGCAGGGCGTCGTGCGCTATCTCGAAGAGCGCGGCGTCGGCTACAAGACGAACGCCGGCGTCGTGCCGATCGTACCCGCCGCGATTCTCTTCGACCTCGGATTCGGCGGCGACGCGAAGATTCGGCCGACGGCCGACTGCGGCTACCGCGCCGCCATGGCGGCGACGAACGCGGCCGTGCCGGAAGGGAACGTCGGGGCGGGCGCAGGCGCCACGGTCGGCAAGATGGGCGGCGTGGCCGAGCACGCGGGGTACCCGCCGGGACGCCGTCTGCCGATGAAGGCGGGCATCGGCTCGGCGGCCATCACGCTGCCCAACGGACTCGTCGTGGGCGCGATCGTCGCGGTCAACGCCGTCGGCGACATCGTCGATCCCGACACAGGGCGGATCGTGGCGGGAACGCGCAATCCGGACGGCCGGCTTGCCGATGTCAGGCAGTTGATCCGTTCCGGCGCGCTCACCCAGCCGCCACGCGCGACCGAGAACACGACGATCGCCGTGGTCGCCACCAACGCGCGGCTCACGAAGGTGCAGGCGAACCGCGTCGCGCTGATGGCGGATGACGGCCTGGCGCGGGCGATCGTGCCGGCTCACACGATGGGCGACGGAGACACGGTGTTCGCGCTGGCGACCGGCCGGTGGGCCGGTGAGGCAGACCTGTCGCTCGTCGGCGCGCTTGCCGCGGACGTGCTCGCAGAGGCCGTCATTCGAGCGGCCGTCCAGGCCACGGCGCTCGGCGGGTTGCCTGCCGCGCGCGACGTCGGCAGCGTCCCCGCGCGCTTCAAGTGACGCCCTGAGCATCCACCTCGCCCTGCTCATCGTCTATTCGGTCGGGATTGTCGCGCTCGGCCTCTGGACGGCGCGGCTGATCCGTACGAGCGGCGATTTCTTCGTCGCCGGCCGCACGCTCGGGCCGGGGCTGCTCCTGGCGTCGATGCTCGCTGCCAACATCGGATCCGGGGCGACGGTCGGCGTCGCAGGGCTCGCATATCGCGACGGCATCAGCGCGTGGTGGTGGAGCGGCTCGGCCGGCCTCGCGTCGCTCGTGCTCGCGTTCTGGGTCGGGCCCCGGCTGTGGACGCTCGCCGCCCGGCACGGGTTCTTGACCACCGGCGACTTCCTCGAGTTCCGGTACGGGCCTGCGGTGCGCGGCGTGATCGCGGCGCTCATCCTGCTCGGCACGCTCGCGATCCTCGCCGGGCAGATCATCGCGGGTGCGGCCATCCTGAACGTCCTCACGGGCGCGCCGCGCTGGGTCGGATCGCTCGTCGGTGCGTCGATCATGACGATCTATTTCGCCGCCGGCGGCCTGCTCGGTACGGCGGTCGTCAACACCGTGCAGCTCGCCGTCATGCTGACCGGATTTCTGCTCGCGCTCCCCTTCGCGCTCGGGACCGTCGGCGGCCTTGGCGCGATGTTCGCGGCGCTGCCGCCGACCTACAACGACTTCATGTATTCGGCAGGACCCGGCTCGGGCTGGACGCTGCTGTTCCTCACGGGACCCGCGTTCATCGTTTCACCGGGATTGATCCAGAAGGCGTACGGCGCGGCAGGCCCCGGTGCGCTGCGGCTCGGCGTCGCGCTCAACGCGGTGGGGCTGATGCTCTTCGCCTTCCTGCCGGTCCTGCTGGGTGTCGTCGCGCGGGTGGCGCTCCCCGGTATCGAAGACCCGAACCTGGTCCTGCCGACGCTCCTCCGCGAGCAGCTGCCGCCGTGGCTGGGGGCGCTGGCGATGGCGGCGGTCTTCTCGACCGAGGTCGATACCTGCGACGCGATCCTCTTCATGATCTCGACGTCGGCGGCCAACGACGTCTACAAGCGGCACGTCCGGCCGCAGGCTACCGATGCGGAGCTGCTTCGCGTCGCGCGCGCCGCGGCCGTCGCCGGCGGCGCGCTGGGGGTCCTGCTGTCGATTTACCTGTCGACCGTCATCGGCGCGCTGACGATCTTCTATTCGCTGCTCGGCGTGAGCCTCTTCGTCCCGGTCATCGGCGGCCTCATCTCCCGGCGCGCGGGATCGTCGGCCGCGATGGCGGCGATTGTCGCCGGCGTCGGGACGCTGCTCGTCGTCCGGTTCGGCCTGGCCGGCGGCTATCCCTGGCTCGACCCGACGCTGGCCGGGATCATCACCGCAGCGGTCGCGTTTGCCGCGTCCGCTGCACTAGCATTGAGAACCAGATGAACACGTATCGCATCGCCGTCATCGCCGGAGACGGCATCGGCCAGGAAGTGATTCCGGCGGGCATCGCGGTCATCACCGCCGCCGCGGCGCAGCACGGCTTCGGCTGCGAGTTCACCGAGTTTCCGTGGGGCTCGGACTATTACCTGCGCACCGGCCGCATGCTCGACGCCGACGCGATCGAGCAGCTCCAGACGTTCGACGCCATCTACCTCGGGGCGATTGGCGATCCCCGCGTGCCCGACCACGTCACCGCGCGCGAGCTGATCCTGCCACTCCGCCAGCGCCTGCGTCAGTACGTCAACCTGCGGCCGATGCGGCTCCTGCCGGGGATTACGTCTCCGCTCGCCGGCCGGACCGCCGCCGACATCGATATGGTGTGCGTCCGCGAGAACTCCGAGGGCGAGTACTGCGGCATCGGCGGGCGGCTGCACTCGGGGACGCCAGACGAGCTGGCCCAGCAGACAGGCATCTTCACGCGGCGCGGCATCGAGCGCATCGCGCGCTACGCGTTCATGCTGGCACGGTCGCGGCCGCGCAAGCTCCTGGCGAGCGCCACCAAGTCGAACGCGCTCCAGCACGCGATGGTGATGTGGGACGAGGTCGTCGCCGAGGTCGCCGCGGACTTTCCCGACGTGACCTTCAGGAAGTACTACGTCGACGCGATCGCGGCGCGCATGATTACGCACCCCCAGACGCTCGACGTCATCGTCGCATCGAACCTGTTCGGCGACATCCTCACCGACATCGGATCGGCGATCTCAGGCAGCCTGGGCGTCGGACCGAGCGGCAACATCAATCCCGACCGCACGACCCCGTCGATGTTCGAGCCGATTCACGGCTCCGCCCCCGACATCGCGGGCAAGGGAGTCGCCAACCCGATTGCGGCGATGTGGGCGGGGGCGATGATGCTCGATCACCTGGGCGAGCGCGCTGCTCACGACGCGATCCTTCGCGCGATCGAGCGCGTGATTGGCGACGACCGCGTGAAGACGCCCGACCTCGGCGGCCGTGCGACGACCGCCGACATGACCAGAGCCGTTACGGCTGCGCTCCAGCCTCAGGCAGCCTGAACGTCACCGAGACGTTCATCGGCGTGTCGATGACGGTCCCGTTCAGCGTCGTTGGGGCGAACTCCCACTGGCTGACGGCGTCAACGGCCGCGCGCTCCAGCTCGGGGTGAGGGGACGAGACGACACGCACGACCCTCGTCGTTCCGTCGCTGGCCAGGTTGGCTTCGAGCAGTACGACGCCCTCGATGCCGGCCTCGCTCAGCGAGGCCGGATAGACAGGGCGAACGTCTTTGACTTTTACGGGCGGACGGATGCACCCGCCCACCGCGGCGCTGGGACACGGCCGACGCGCGGGTGATGGGGCCACGCGCGGCTCGGAGGGCGCTGCCGCGGCCGGGCCCGCGATCATGGTGATTGTTTCCTGAACAGCGCTCACCGGCAGCATGACATTCCGCTGCAGGGCCTCCCCGACGCTGAGCGACAGCGGCTCTCTGGCCGGCGTGAACCCGAGCTGCCGAATCTCGAGCTCGTAGCTGCCCGCCGGCAGGCCGACAAATTCGTAGAAGCCGGTCTGGTTCGTTCGTACTTCGTTCTTCGCGTTCGTCTGGAGGTTCGAGAGCACCAACGTCGCGTTGACGAGCACGCCGCCGCTCTGATCGACGATCGTACCGCTAACCGTCGCGAAGCGTGTCTGCGCGAAGACATCGAACCCGGCGACGGCCGCGGTCACGCCCAGAAAGGTCATGAAGGTGAGGGCCGCTGCCATCGGCGTGACGGCTCGACGGTCGGTCTGTGCGCTCAACATGGCGTGAACTCTCCTTTCGAGGCGTGACGGGCGGGCGATAGCGGCAGCAGGCAGCCAGACGCGGTGTGCGCGAAAGGCACGCGCGAGGTCGAGCAGGTGCGCGGCATACGAGGCGCCGCCGACGCCGCACCGCAGGACCGCATCGTCACACGCCTGCTCGCTTTCCTGGCGCAGGCGCGCGCATGCGATCCACAGAAGCGGATTGAACCAGTACGCCGACCGTACGAGCTCCGCGCCGATCTGCGCGAGCCAGTCGCGCCGTCGGACGTGCGCCAGCTCGTGCGCCAGGACGACGCGGATGCGCTCGTCGGTCCATGCGTCAGCACCCGCCGGCAGCAGCACCTGCGGACGTGCCCACCCCCAGGTGACGAGCAGCGCCGGATGATCGCCCTGCAGCAACCGCGGTGGCGACGCGAGTCCGTACTCGCGTGCGAGCGACGCCGCGATCGCAATCCATCGACCGCCCTCGATTCTCCTCGCGTGTGCCGCAATCCACACGAGCCGCCCGAGGCCGACCAGCAGGATTGCAAGACTGAATCCCGTGCCCACGAGCCAGACGGGTACGACCAAGTTCTCGATGCCCGGCGGAACGGCGGCGGCGGCGCGAGCGTCCAGAGGCGCCGCAATCCGGACGCTCGTTTCAACCGGTGAGAACGACGAGGGCGTGACGGCGACCGGCTGCGTCTGAGGAGGCGGCGGAGCCGGCCAGTCGATCCGCCAGGACGGCACCGCCAGCCCCACCAGCGGAACGACCGTGACGCAGGCCAGGGCCGAGGCGAGCACACAGTGCCGGGCGGCTGCGGAGCGCCTGCGCGACAGCCGGGCCACGGCCAGCGCCACGAGGACGAGCGCGGACACTTTGATCGTGACGTCCACCAGGGCAATCACCGCGTTCCCTCCTTGCGCGCCTTGTCGATGAGCGCGGCGATCCGCTCCAGCTCCTCATCCGACAGCCTGGCGGCTTCACCGCCGAGCAGGGCGGCGACGGCCTTTTCGGCCGACCCGTCGAAGAAGGTCGCCACGAGATGGCGGACGGCCGATCGGCGCGCGGCGCGGCGCGGCACGGCGGGCAGGTAGATGTACCGCAGGCCTTCTTCCTCGTGCCGCACGTGTCCCTTCGTCTCGAGCACGCGCAGCTGGGTTCTGACGGTCGAGTAGGTGGGGTTCCCGGGGAGATCCTCCATGACCTCAGCGGCCGTGGCGCGGCCGCGGCGATAGAGGATGTCCATGATCTGGCGTTCCCGCCGGCTGAGCACCGCGTGCAGCGACCGCGCCATCGCGTCCTTTCCGTAGATGTTATTTTTATAACATCTGTGCGAGAGAAATAACATACGGCACGGGCCGTGTCAAATCGGCCTGAGGACGGCCTGAGGACGCCCGCACCGCGGAAGTCGCGTCGGCCGATCTCACAGCGATCGGTCAGCCCGTTGTGCGCCGCCGGCCTTCCGCGCGGAGGCGGACGCTGTCGGCCTGCGCGTCGACGGTCACGAAACGCGCGCCCGGACGTGGAAGAGCGGTCCCCTTCGCGCCGCTGGAAGCGCCGGGGTTGGACGTTGGGAGTTACCATGGTTTCCGCATGCGTTCCGGCGTCGAGGCAGCCGCGCGGGTGGGCGTCGGTGGCCGTCTGGCCGCGTTCGTGCTCGAACGGTTTCCGTTCGCGCTCGCCGTCGTCCGCGAGACGCTCGCGGCATGCGGCGCGGACCGCATCTCCGGGCGCGACGCCGCCCGCATCGAGTCACTCCGCATCCTGTTCCGACAGGAGCTGAACCGCGCGCTCGAACCGCTCGAGCTCGGCGACATCCCCGATCCGACGCCCGGCACGGCGGCCCCGCGCCGCCTCGAGCAGGCGCGCCGCGAGCTGGTCGACGCGTGCGACGGCCTCCTCGCGCGTGAAGCGATCGCCGCGTCGCTGACCGCCGAGGAACGCGTCGAGCTGCTGCGCGGGATGATCCTCACCCGCGCCGTCGACAACCGTCTGAAGCAGTTCTTCCTCGGCACGGACGTGCGCTACCGCGGCGGGCCGTTCCAGGGCAAAGGGTTCCGGTCGCTCGGACAGGAAGCCATCTACGGTGCGGCGGTGCGGCTGCGCCGCGGCGCGGCCTGGCGCGATCCCGCCCGCGGCTGGCAGGGCGACGTCGTCGGACCGATCATCCGCGACCTGGGCGTCGCCCTGGCCATGCGGCCGGAGCCGGCAACGGTCCGGATGGTGCTCAACGCGCAGGCCGGCAAGCAGGGGCCGCCGATGGACGGCAAGGACTTCCATATCGGCGACCTCGACTGGGGCATTCTGCCGGCGACGGCGCCGCTCGCGATCAGCACGCTGACGATTGCGGGCATGGCGATGGCGTTCGCGCGGCAGCGTTCCGGACGCGTTGCCGTCTCGTTCATCGGCGAGGGCGGTTCGTCGCTCGGCGAGTGGCACGAGGCGATCAACCTGTGCGCCGCGCGGCGGCTCCCGGCCGTCTTCTGCATCGAAAACAATCAGACGGCGCTCTCGACGCCCGTATCGGAACAGTGCGCCGCTCGCGTCTTCGCCGACAAGGCGGTCGGGTACGGGATTCCCGGCTTCACGATCGACGGCACCGATCCGGAAGCGATCGCGGCGGCGTTCGCATGGGCCGCCGATCGCGCGCGCGCCGGCGGGGGACCGACGCTCATCGAGCTCGTCTCGATGCGCATGTGCGGCCACGCGCATCACGACGACATGCTCTACCTCGGCAAGGAGCCGCCGATCTCGTGGACGTACGCCGAGCTGGCGCCGCAGGCGTACGCCGACCGCGGACAGTACGCCTTCTGGAAATCCAGGGATCCGATCGCCACCTACGCGCAGCGCCTCCAGGACGAAGGCGTGATCGATGCGTCCGCTGTCGATCGGTTCAAGGCCGAGGCCGAGACGATGGTCGACGCGGAGGCACGGGCGCTCGTCGACGCCCCCTGGCCGGAAGCGGAAGCGGCGGCCACCGGTGTGTGTGCGTCAGAGCCGCCGCGTGTGCGCGCGGAACCGCTCGAGCCGTCCGAGCGGCTCGCAATCGATCTCGCGCCGCCGCTGCCGCGCGTGGACGCGGGACCACCATTCGACGCCAGCGGCAGCACGCTGCTCGATGCCGTGACGATCGGCATCCGGGACGCGCTCGAGTCCGATCCGCGCGCGTTCGTCTACGGCGAGGACGTGGGCGGCCGCTACGGCAACGCGTTCCTGATGCTGCGGCCGCTGCTCAGGGACTTCGGCGACCGCCTCGTCAACGCGCCGCTGGCCGAGAGCGGCATCCTGGGCGTCTGCGTCGGCGCCGCCCTCGCGGGCCTGCGCCCGATCGGCGAGATCCAGTTCAACGACTTCGTGGCGACCGGCTTCAATCAGCTCGTCAACAATGCCGCCAAGATTCGCTACCGATGGGGCGGTTCGGTGCCGATGGTGGTCCGCATGCCGTGGGGCGGCCTGCGGCATGCCGGTCCGTACCACAGCCAGAACACCGAGCCGTGGTTCTACCGCACGCCGGGGCTGAAGATCGTCGTGCCGTCGACGCCGTTCGATGCACGCGCGCTGCTGGCGGCGGCGATCGCCGATCCCGATCCGGTTCTCTACTACGAGCACATCGCGCTCTATCGCGACCCGCGGATCAAGCAGGTGCTGCCGCCGGATCCACCCGCGCCACTGCCGCTCGGGAGAGCGGCGCTGCGCCGCGGCGGCGACGACCTCGCGATCGTCTCGTATGGCGCCTACGTGCACGTCGCGCTTCGCGTCGCCGAACGGCTCGCCGCCGACGGCCTCGAGGCGAGCGTGCTCGATCTGCGCTCGCTGGCGCCGCTCGATCGCGACACGCTCCTCGCCGTCGCCCGCCACTGCGGCAAGGTCCTCATCGTCCATGAGGACTCGCGCACCGGCGGCATCGGCGAGAGCCTTGCGGCGATCATCCAGGAGGAGGCGTTCGAGTCGCTCGACGCACCCGTGCGGGTGCTCGGCGCGCTCGACACGCCGGTGCCGTACTCGCCGCCGCTCGAGGAGTTCTTTCTGCCGTCGGACGACGATGTCGAGCGTGCGGCGCGACTGCTTGCCGCATACTAGGGAACGGCTATGTGGATTCTTCGAACGGTCGACGAGGGAACGCCCGAGAAGACGTTTCGCATTCTGCCGGGCGTCGCCCGCACGCTCGGGCGCGCCACCGGCGCCGACTTCATCGTCGACGCGCCGCTCGTGTCGCGCGTCCACTGCCGCCTCATCGCGCTGCCGACCGGCGAGCTCGAGGTGAAGGACCTCGACAGCACGAACGGCACGTTCATCAACGGCAGGCGCATCGAGGCAGCGCGCCTGGCTCCCGGCGACCGCCTCGGCATCGGGCGCGTAGAGCTGGTGGCCCTCCGCGACGCGGAGTGACTACGGCCGTCGCGACGCGAAGTACTCCAGCACGAAGGGATTCGTCGTCCGCTCGCGGCCGATGGTCGTATCCGGCCCATGTCCTGGATGCACGATCGCCTCGTCGCCGAGCGCGAAGAGCACCTCGGTAATCGACCGCATCAGCACGTCGTAGTTGCCGCCCGGAAGATCCGTACGTCCGATCGATCCGGCGAACAGCGTGTCACCGACGAACAAGTGATCGCCGATTTGCAGGCAGACACCGCCGCGGCAATGTCCCGGCGTGTGATGTACTCGCACCTCGTAGTCGCCAAAGCGCAGCGGCGAGCCGTCGTAGAACGCATCGACCGGCGGCGGCGCCTCCACCTCGAAGCCGAACATCCGCGCCTGCTCGGACGCGTGCTCGTACAGCGGCAAATCGTCCCTGTGCAGGTATACGGGAACGGCGAACGCCTCTTTCGCCCTCCCGACGCCGCTCACGTGGTCGACGTGGGCGTGGGTCAGCAGGATGTATGTCACGCGGAGGTCGTGCCCGCGCGCGGCCGCCACGAGATCGGCGGCCTCATCGCCGGGATCGATGAGGATGCCTTCCCGCGTCCGCTCGCAGCCGACGACGAAGCCGTTCTTGAAGAAAGGTGGGGCCGCGCGGGTTTCGAGAATCATAATGACGGTATGGTCCTTTGCGCCGTCGACGACCTGATCTTCTCCGTCAAGATCAAGACCGCGGCCACCGGCGTCGGCGCGCCGGTGTTCTTCGAGCGCAACCCCGACATGGTGCTCGCCCGCATCCGCGAGAAGCAGCCCTCGCTGGTGATTGTCGACCTCAACAGCGCCAGGATGCGGCCGCTCGAGCTCATCGCCGCGATGAAGGCCGACCCGGAGCTGCGACGCGTGCCCACGCTCGGCTACGTCTCACACGTGCAGACCGACGTGATTGCCGCCGCGCGCACGGCCGGCGTGGACGAGGTGCTGGCGCGCTCCGCCTTCTCCGAGCGGCTCGGCGAGATCCTCACGTCAGCATCAGCCAGGCCAGCGTCCCGAGAACCAGGAGAATGACGAGCGCCAGCACGAGCGCGCGGCCGACGTGCGCCGGCGGCTCTGCATGCTCGACCTCGTCGCCGGCGCCGCCGCGCACGTCGAGAATGGCGGCGACGGTCCGGAGCTCGGCCGCCAGCGTCGCGGCGCTCTGGTAGCGCGAGTCGGGATTCGGCGCAAGCGCCTGCAGGACCACGTTATCGAGCTCCGGCGGCACGTGGCGGTTCGAGGCGCTCGGCGCGGCCGCGCCGCGGTGCAGCGGACGGCGCGTTGTCAGCATCTCGAACAGCACCGCGCCGACCGAATAGACGTCCGACCGTTCGTCGCTCGGCTGTCCGCGCGCTTCCTCGGGCGAATCGTAGTCGCGAAGGCGCACCGCCCCCTCCTCGTCGGCGAAGCCGCCGTACGCCGCCAGCTCGAGTGCGGGAATCTTGACGTGGCCCCGCGCGGTCACCGCGATCGAGTCCGGGCTGAGGCCACCGTGGATGAATCCCGCCGCGTGCGCGTTGGCAATGGCGTCGGCCATCTGAATCGTCAGCTCGATCGCACGCCGGACGTTCATCGGCCGGCCCGCCATCTCCGCGCGGAGCGACTGGCCCTTGAGGAACTCGTAAACGAGATAGGGACGCCCCTCGTGTTCCCCGGCGTCGAAGACCGCCGTAATGTTGGGGTGCGAGACCACGGCGAGGGCGCGGACCCGGTCGAGCAGCGCCGCCCGTGCATCGGGATCGGCGGCGAAATCCGCGGGCAACAGGCGCACGCCGACCGTCCGGCCAAGACGCGTGTCGCGCGCGCGATACAGCTCGCCGGGGCCGGCCGGCTCCAGCCGTTCGAGCAGGTTGTAGTGCGCAATGACGCCGAGCGGGTGCGTCATCCCTTCCTGGGCGGCTGCGACGGCCGGATCTCGACCGCGCTCGGCAAGCTGCGCGAGGGATGCGCGATCAGGTCGACCACGACCTGCGCGACATCGTCCGGCGCCAGCCGCCACTCGTCGCTGCCCGGCCGGCGCGCCGCAAATTCAGTGCGCACCGATCCCGGCATCACGTACGCCACCCGAATCCCGTCGTAGCGGACCTCCTGCATCAGCGCTTCGCTGAACGCATTCAGCGCCGCCTTCGACGCGCAGTACGCGGCCGCGTCGGGGAACGGATGCCGGCTCGCGAGGCTGCTCACGTTGATGATCCAGCCGCCGCCGCGCGCGCGCAGATGCGGCAGCGCGGCGCGGCAGCCGTAGAACACGCCGCTCAGGTTCGTATCGATGATCGTGTGCCACTCATCGACCGACATGTCGGCGACGGCGCGAAACAGTCCCACACCGGCGTTGTTGACGAGAATATCGAGGCCGCCGAACCGCGCCGCGGCGTCTTCGATCGCCCGCTCCATGGCGGCGTACTGTCGGACGTCGGCGCGCACGGTCAGCACGAAGCCGGGGTCGCCGGCGCGCGCCAGTTCGTCAGCGGCGGCGCGCAGCGTCGCGTCAGAGGTCGCCGTGATCGCCACCCGCGAGCCGCGCGACAGAAGTGCACGCGCGATCGCCAGGCCGATCCCGCGCGATCCGCCGGTCACGACGGCGACTTTGCCCGTGAGCATCACGCTCGCCTTTATACAATACCTACTGCCTATTCATGACCTCCGTGGCGATCGTCGGCGCGGGCGAGATTGGCGGATCGACCGCGCACGCACTTGCCGCGTCCGATCGCATCGGGCGCGTGCTCCTGGTCGATGCGATGGGATCAGTCGCAGCGGGCAAGGCGCTCGACCTTCGACAGGCGGGGGCGATCGGCGGCTCGCACACGCGACTCGAAGGAACGGCGGATCCCTCTCGCGTCACCGGCTGCGACGTATGCGTCGTCGCGGACCGCGCGGGCACGGGCGGTGAATGGCGCGGTGAGGATGGACTCACGATGCTCAAAGAACGCGTGCCGTGGCTCGGGCGCGCGCCGATCGTCTTCGCCGGCGCCCTGCAGGCCGATTTGCTCGGCGCCGCGGCCACCGAGCTTGCGTTGGATCGCCGCCGACTCATCGGATCGGCGCCCGAGGCGTTTCGGTCGGCCGTCGCCGCGATCGTGGCGATGGAGGCGGACTGCTCACCGCGCGAGGTGCTGCTGACGGTTCTGGGCACGCCGCCGTCAGGGCTGGTCGTCCCGTGGAGCGAAGCCTCGATCGGCGGCTACGCGCTGCAGCAGATCCTATCGCCTGTTCAGCTCGGGCGGGTCGAGGCGCGGGTCGCGCGTCTGTGGCCGCCCGGCCCATACGCACTCGGTGCCGCGGCGGCCCGCCTCGTGACCGCAATCCTCGATGCGTCGCGGCAATCCTTCTCCGTGCTGACACCGCTCGGCGGCGAGTTCGGCGTCCGGAACCGTCCCGGCTGCGTCCCCGTGCGCGTCGGGCCGCACGGCATCGTCAGCACGCGCGTGCCCGAGCTGACGACCCGCGAGCGGGTCCAAGTTCAGACTGCGCTCGGCGCCTCGTGATAAGCGGTTCGCTACACGCAGCTGGCCGCGCCTTGTCGCGGCCAGCGCAAGCGTGTTCGCAGGGCTGTCCGACGCCCTACGACATCAGTTGAGGCGCACCGGTAAGATACGATCACAGCCATGCGGCACCGCCTCGCGCCCGGCGTCCTGCTCGTCCTGCTTGGCACCGCGGCGCTGGCCGCCCCGCCCGTCGCGCCGGACAGGCTGCTCGAGCACATCCGCTTCCTGGCCGCCGACGAGCTGCAGGGCCGCGGCAACGGCAGCGAGGGACTGGAGCAGGCGGCGGAGTACATCGCGCGCCAGTTCCGCGACGCCGGCCTCCGCCCGGGCGTTGCCGGCAAAGAGTGGTTTCAGCCGTTCGAGATCAACGCCGGCCTTGCCGTCGGCGACGGCAATGCGCTCGTCGTGGAGGCGCGCGGGCGCGCGGTGCGCCTGTCGCTCGGCCAGTCGTACTTGCCGCTGTCGGTGACGCCCGGCGACGCTCCACTGAGACTGGACGATGTGCCGGTGGTGTTTGCCGGGTACGGCATTTCGGCACCGTCGCACAAGTACGACGATTACGCCGGGCTCGACGTCGACGGCAAAGCGGTGCTGATCTTCTCGCACGAGCCGCAGGAGCGGCGGAACGACAGCCGCCTCAACGGCGCGCGGCCGCTGCAGGAAACGACGCTGTACAACAAGGCGATGGCTGCCCGGACGCGCGGTGCGCGCGCCTTGATCGTCGTCGCCGATCCATCACACCAGAGCGACGACGCGAACTATCGGACGTTCGCGATCGAGGCCGACGCGGAGGATCACGGCATTTCGGTACTGAGGGCGCGGCGCGGCGAGATGACGCCGATTCTGCAGGCGCACGGCCTCGACGAAGTGGCGGCCGCCATCGACGGGGATCTGATGCCACGCTCGCGCGCGCTGCCGGGCACGACGATCGACTACACGCAGCGGCTGGCGGCCCGACGGCGCACCGTGCGGAACGTCGTCGGCGTGCTGCCCGGCTCCAGCAGCGCGAAGGACGAGCAGGCGATCGTGCTCGGCGGCCACTACGATCACGTCGGCCTGGGCGGCCGCTTTTCGAGCAGGCCGGAGGACACGGGCGAGATTCACAACGGGGCGGACGACAACGCGTCCGGCATCGCGGCGCTCATCGAGATCGCCCGCAACGCCGCGGCCGAACGCCGGCGCTTCCCGCGCACGCTGGTCTTCGTCGCATTCGCGGGCGAAGAACGCGGCCTGCTCGGCTCGGCGCACTATACGGAACATCCCGTCGTGCCGCTCGCCGACACGGTGGCAATGATCAACCTCGACATGATCGGACGCGCGCGCGGGCGGGTCGAGGTCGGCGGGCTGGCCGACGCGGCGCCGTCGCTGCGCGCCGACGTCGAGGCCGCCGCCCGCACCGCAGGGCTCGACGCGCGGGCGGGCGGACCGGGCGCGGGGCGCAGCGACGACTCGAACTTCATCGACCGCCGCGTGCCGGCGCTGCACTTCTTCACCGGCTTCCACGATGACTACCACCGGCCGAGCGACGACTGGGACCGCATCGACGCCGGCGGCACCGCGCGGGTGGCGACGCTCGCGCTCGAGCTGGCGGCGCGCCTCGCCGCGCGCGACGACCGCCCCGAATTCCCCTCCCGGTGATCATCGCGCTGCTGGTCGTCGCGGCGTTGATCCTGATCAACGCCGTCTACGTCGCCGCCGAGTTCGCGGCGGTCAGCGTTCGCCGCAGCCGCGTGCAGCAGCTGGCTTCCGACGGCAACACGCTCGCCGGGTGGCTGCTGCCGCTCATCGAGTCACCGTCGGCGCTCGATCGCTATATCGCCGCCTGCCAGATCGGCATCACGCTGTCGAGCCTGGTGCTGGGCGCCTACGCGCAGGCGACGTTTGCCGTCTGGCTGACGCCGCTCCTCGTCGAGCTCGGCGGCCTGCAGACGATCGCCGCGCAGTCGGTCTCGGCGGCGGGCGTGCTGCTGGTGCTGACGGTCGCGCAGGTCATCTTCGCGGAGCTCGTCCCCAAGTCGCTCGCGCTCCAGTACCCGACGCACTCGGCGCTCTACACGCTGCTGCCGATGCTGGCGTCGCTCTGGGTCTACCGCCCGTTCATCACCTGGCTCAACGGCGCGGGCGTTGTGCTGCTGCGTCTTATCGGGTCTCCCGCGCGAACCCACCGCCACATCCACTCCCCGGAAGAAATCGAGCTGCTGATTGCCGAGAGCCGAGACGGCGGACTGCTCGAGCCCGACGAGCATCGGCGCCTCCAGCGCGCGCTGCGACTCAACCTGCGCCAGGCGAAGCAGTTGATGGTGCCGCGCCGGCAGATCGCCGCGATCGACATCGAGACGCCGCTGGAGCAGGCGACCGCACTCGCCGCGCAGAGTCCCTTCTCCCGACTTCCCGTCTACCGCGAGTCGATCGACAACGTAATCGGCATGCTGCACACCAAGGACCTCGTGCGCTGGCGCGTGAGCGGTCCGGCGGACGCCACCCTGTCGTCGCTCGTCCGGCCGATTGCGAGCGTGCACGAGAGCGTCACCGTCGACCGCGTCCTCCGTCAGCTTCGCGAGCGCCGGAGCCAGCTTGCGCTCGTCGTCGACGAGTTCGGCGGCACGGCGGGCCTGCTGACGCTCGAAGACGTACTGTCGGAGCTGCTCGGCGACGTCGGCGACGAGTTCAAAGCGGAGGAACCGGTCGCCGAAGCGCTGCCGGACGGCCGCACGCGGCTGCCGGGCCGGATGCCGGTCGACGACGCGGCGGCGCTGCTCGAGACGACGTGGGAAACGGACGCGACGACCGTCGGGGGCCTCGTCACGGCGGCGCTCGGTGCGCTCCCGTCGCCGGGCGACCGCGTGACCGTCGGCGAGTACGAATTCGAGGTCGAGCGCACTGCGGAGCGCGCCGTCCACTCCGTGCTCGCGCGCCGGCTGATCCCCGCTACGCCGGAGGCCAACGCGTGATCGAGATCGCCGTCGCCGCCGGCATCATTCTGCTGCTGGTGCTCGCCAACGGCCTGTTCGTCACGGCGGAGTTCGCGATCGTCGGCGCTCCGCGCGCGGCCATCGAGCACCTGGCTTCGCAGGGAAACCGGCTCGCGCGCCTGGTCGCGCGGACGCTCGAGAATCCGCAGCGCCAGGACCGCTACATCGCCACCACGCAGGTCGGAATCTCCGTCGCCAGCCTCGGACTGGGGATGTACGGCGAGCACGTGCTTGCCGAGTGGATCGCGGCGCGCCTGGAGCCGCTCGACACGACGCGTTGGATCACCGCGCACGCCGCGGCGAGCGCCATTGCCGTCGCGGTCCTCACTTACCTGCACATCGTGATCGGCGAGATGGTGCCCAAGGGGCTCGCGCTGCAGCGCGCCGTGCAAGCGGTGCTGGTCGTCTCCCCGCTGATTCTGGCCCTGCAGACCGCGCTCCTGCCGGTCATCGTTGCCCTCAACGCCATCGGCAACGGCCTGCTGCGGCTGTTCGGGATCCGCCGCCAGGAGGTCGCCGCCGAGCGGTACCACACGACCGAGGAGCTCGAATACATCATCGAGGAGAGCCAGGAGGGCGGGCTGCTGCGCGGCGAAGCCGGACAGATTCTTCGCGAGCTGTTCGAGTTCGGCGACCTCAACGCCGGCGAAGTCATGGTGCCCCGGGTCCTGCTGACAGGCATCGCCGTCGGTACGCCTCCCGAGGAGCTGCGGACGATCGTCCAGCAGAAGGTCTACACGCGGTATCCCGTGTACAGCGGCAGCCTCGACAACATCATCGGCAGCGTCCACATCAAACAGCTCCTTCGACTGCTAATGGCCAACCAGCCGGTAACGGCCCGCGACGCACGGCCGCTCCCGTACATCCCGGGGCCGACGCCGCTCGACGAGGTGCTGGCGGCGATGCGCCGCTACCGCGCGCAGATGGCTGTCGTGATGGACCAGCACGGCGGGACGGCGGGGCTCGTCACCATGGAGGACCTCTTCGAGGAGGTCGTCGGCGACATCGAGGAAGGGTACGGGCTGACGTCGATCGTGCGCGAAGCGCCCGACCGGCTGCGCGCGCGCGGCACCGTCCGCCTCGCCGAGGTCGGCAACGCCCTCGGCATCACGCTCGTTCATCCGAAGGTGACGACGGTCAGCGGACTCGTGCTGCTGCTGCTCGGTCGGCCGGCGGTGGTCGGGGATGCGGTGACGTGGCAGCAGGCCCGGATCGAGGTGACGGCGGTCGCCGGCAGGGGCGTCGATGCCGCGGTGGTTACGCGGATATCGCCGCCGGCATGATCTGGCGGCCGAAGACGGCGCCGAAGTGGTGCGCCAGCGCATTTTCGACGTGGTCGAGCGCGATGCGGCTTCCGAGGAGCCGTTCGAGCGACGTGACGCCGCGATCCGCAATCCCGCACGGGACGATCAAGTCGAAGTAGTCGAGATCGGTGTTGACGTTGAACGCAAAGCCGTGGCTCGTGATCCAGCGCGAGATCCGCACGCCGATCGCGCCGATCTTCAGGTTGCCGACCCACGCGCCCGTCAGCCCCTCGATCCGCCGCGCCTCGATGCCGTAATCGGCGCAGGTGCGAATCATCACCTCCTCGACGTCGCGGACGTAGCGGTGCACGTCGCAGCGATCGGGACGCAGATCGAGGATCGGATAGCCGACGACCTGGCCAGGCCCGTGGAACGTCACATCGCCGCCGCGCCCCGTCTCCGACACATCCACGCCGAGAGCCGACAGGCGCTCCTCGCTGGCGACGATGTGCGAGCGGCCGCCGTCGCCGCGTACGCCTAGCGTCACGACCGGCGGATGTTCCAGCAGCAGCAGCACGTCAGGTATGGCCCCGGCGCGGCGCTCCTCGACGAGCCGCTGCTGCAGCGCCAGCGCTTCGCGATAGCGCACGACACCGAGACGTCGAACTTCGAGCGGGCGGTTCACGTCAGACCTGATTCGGATTGAACTGCTCGATCTGCTCCTTGACGTCGGCCATGAACCGGTCGGCCACGGCCCCGTCGATCAGTCGATGATCGTATCCGAGCGTCAGATACGCCATCGTCCGGATCGCAATCGCCTCGTCCACGACGATCGGGCGTTTTTCGATCGTGCCGACCGCCAGAATTGCCACCTGCGGCTGATTGATGATCGGAAGGCCGAACTGCGACCCGAACTGGCCGGGATTGGTGATCGTAAAGGTGCCTCCGTGGACCTCCTCCGGCTTCAACTGCTTCGCGCGCGCGCGATCCGCGACGTCGGCAATCGCGCGGGCCAGTCCGAGCAGGTTCTTCTCGTCGGCGTTCTTGATCACGGGGACGATCAGACCCGATTCGAGCGCGACGGCAATGCCGAGATTGACGTCCTTCTTGTAGACGACGTTGTCGCCCTCGAGCGACGCGTTGATGAGCGGCTGGCGCCGAATCGCATCGATGACGGCCTTCGCGATGAACGCGAGATAGGTGAGCCGCGCGCCGAGGCGGCCGTACTCCTCCTTCTTCTCGCGCCTCAGCCGCTCGACGTGCGAGAAGTCGACGTGAAACACCGAGTGCACGTGGGCGGAGGTGCGCTTGCTCAGCACCATGTGCTCGGCAATCTTCTTGCGCATGGGCGACAGCGGCTGGACCTCCACGCGGGCGTCGGGCTCCGCGCTTCGAGCTTCGGGCATCGTCGGCCTGGGGCGTGGGGTCTGTGGCGCGATGCCCGAGGCGGGAGGCGTCGGGCCCTGGGCCTGCTGCCGTCCCAGATGCGCGAGGATGTCGTGTTTGGTCACGCGGCCGCCGATGCCGGATCCGGCAATCGCGGCGATGTCGACGTTGTTCTCCTGCGCGATGCGGCGAACGAGCGGCGACGACCGCTGGCGGCGCCGCTCCTCGAGCGACGAGGACGGCATGGCCCCCACCGACGACACGTGGCGTCCGGCTTCCTCGTCCGCCGTAGCGCCCTGCGCGAAGGCGGAAGCCGGACCGGCCGCGGCCGGCGGCGGGGGCTCGGCTCGGGCTGAAACGTCCTTCACGTCTTCGCCCGGCTGCGCGATGGTCCCGACGACGCTGTTGACGGCGACGGTCTCGCCTTCCTTGACCTTGATCTCGCTCAGCACGCCGGCGGCGGGCGACGGGATTTCCGCGTCCACCTTGTCGGTCGTAATCTCGAACAGCGGCTCGTCGCGCTCGACCTGGTCGCCGACCTTCTTCATCCACCGGACGATCGTGCCTTCGGCGATCGACTCCCCCATCTGGGGCATGACGACGGGCGTGGCCATCGCTACAAATGTATCGCGGCGCCTTGGGTGGCGTGCGCCGCCTCGGCAACCGCTTCGGAGAAGGTGGGGTGCGCATGGACGGTCCTGAGGAGCTCTTCCACCGTGCATTCGAGCTTGAGCGCCAGCACCGCTTCGGCGACGAGCTCGGTCGAGCGGGGACCAATCATGTGCACGCCGAGGATCTCGTCGTACCGGGCGTCGGCAACGATCTTGACGAACCCTTCGGCCTCGCCGGCCATCTTTGCGCGGCCGAGCACGCCGAACGGAAACGACCCGACGCGGACGTCGTAGCCCCGCGCACGCGCTTCCGCCTCGGTGAGGCCGACGCTGCCGATCTCCGGGTCGCAGTACGTGCAGTTCGGCACGTGATCGTAGTTGAGCGGACGGACCTCGTGTCCGGCGACGCGTTCGACGACCAGAATCCCCTCGGCCGACGACACGTGGGCCAGCTGCGGATGCACACCGCCCTCCACCGTAATGACGTCGCCGATGGCCGACACGTTCGGCACCGAGGTGCGATACAAAGAGTCGACCGCGATGTAGCCCTTCTCCAACCGGATCCCGAGCTCCTCGGCGCCCAGGCCCGCCGTGACCGGCGTGCGGCCCGTCGCGACGAGGAGGACGTCGGCGGCAAGCGACTCGGTCTTGCCGTCGGCGGTCTGTGCCTCGATCGTCACGCGATCGCCTGTAGCGGCCGCGCGGGTGACGCGCGTCCCGGTGAGCACGTTGATACCCTGCTTCCTGAACGACTTCTCGAGCTCCGCGGAAATCGCCTCGTCTTCGAGCGGCACGAGCCGCGGCAGCAGCTCGACAATCGTCACCTCCGATCCGAAGCGGCGATAGATCGACGCGAATTCCACGCCCACGGCGCCGCTGCCGAGAATGACCAGCGATCGCGGCACCTCGGGCAGATGTATCGCCTCGTCGCTGGTGATGATGCGCCGGCGATCGATCTCGATGCCGGGCACGCCGCGCGGCATCGAGCCGGTGGCGACGACGATGTGGGACGCCTGGATCGTCTGCGCCTGGCCGTCGACCACCTCGACCCGACCGCCGCCGGCGAGGCGCGCCGTGCCTCTGATCCAGTCGATCTTGTTTTTCTTGAACAGGAACTCGATGCCGCGCGTGAGGCCGCTGACGATCTTGTCCTTCCGCGTATGGACCTGCCGCATGTCGATGGCCGGAACACCGGGTGGAATCGCCACGCCCCATTCCCTGCCCGCCTGGATCACCTTCAGGGCGTGTGCGTGCTCGAGCAGCGCCTTGGTGGGAATGCACCCCCAGATCAGGCACGTTCCGCCGAGCGACTTCTGCTTCTCGACGACCGCGACGGTCCTGCCAAGCTGCGCGGCGCGAATCGCGGCCACGTACCCGCCCGTGCCCGCGCCGATGATCACCACGTCATACGAGGCTGCCACGTGGTCTCCTCACCCCGGGGGCCCACCGCGCACGCCTGCGCGATGGGGTGGGGCGGTAATCAACTATACTCGCGGCGCGCATGGCGGAACGCAGAAAAACGGTGCTCGTCGTCGATGACGACGAGGGGATGCGCGACACGCTGACGGCGCTGCTCAAGCGCGACTATCGCGTGCTGCGCGTGGCGACCGGCGAGGCTGCGCTCCAGATGATGGAGAAGGAAGACGTCGACCTGATGCTGCTCGACGTCCGCCTCCCCGGGATCAACGGCTTCGAGGTTCTCAAGATCGCCAAGGAGAACTATCCCTACGTGGAAGTGATCGTCATTTCGGTCGTCAAAGAGCTCGACGCCGCGATCGAAGCGATGCGGTACGGCGCCTATCACTACATCTCGAAGGACTTCGACATCGAAGGCGTACGGACGCTCGTCGCCAACGCAAGCGAGCGGCAGGATCTCAGCCGGCACGTGATGCAGCTCCGCGCGGAGGTCGCGGAGCAGTTCGACCGCGAGTTCGTGGTCGGGCCGAGCCGCGCCACGCGCGATGTCATCGAAACCGCGAGAAAGGTCGCCAAGCTGTCGGCAACCGTGCTGATTCTCGGCGAGAGCGGCACCGGCAAGGAGCTGCTGGCGCGCCTCATTCACCGCGAAGCGGGCCGTCCCGAAGCGCCGTTCGTGGCGGTGAACCTGGCGGCGATTCCACGCGAGCTGGTCGAAAGCGCGCTCTTCGGCCACGAGAAGGGGGCGTTCACGGGCGCCATTCGCCAGCAGCTCGGAAAGTTCGAGCTCGCCACCGGCGGCACGCTGTTCCTCGACGAAATCGGCGATCTGCGGTACGAGCTGCAGGCGAAGCTGCTGCGCGCCCTCCAGGAGGGTGAGATCGAGCGCGTCGGCGGCACCCATCCGATCAAGACCGACTTCCGCCTGATCGCGGCAACGAATACGGACCTCGAGAAGGCGGTCAAGGAGGGCGCGTTCCGCGAAGATCTCTACTACCGGCTGAACGTCATTCCGCTGCGGATGCCCGCGCTCCGCGACCGGATCGAGGACCTGCCCAAGCTCGTTGCCTTCTTTCTGAGCCGCTACAACGTCAAGTTCCACAAGAACGTCCAGGGGATCGCCGATACGACGCTGCGCATCCTCAGCTCTTACTGGTGGCCCGGCAACATCCGGGAGCTCGAGAACCTGATCGAACGCCTGGTCGCCGTCTCCGACAAGGACTGGATCACCGACGAGGATCTGCCGTACGAGTTCCACGTGGCTCAGCTCGACGCCCAGGGGCCGACGACGGAAAACCTCCTGGAGCGGGCGGTCTCGACCTTCGAACGCAACTTCATCATCCGGGCGCTCGAGAAGGGCGGCTGGAACGTCACCGCGACCGCTCGAACGCTCGGAATCCCGTTGAGCACGCTGAAGTTCAAGATGGATCGCCTCGAGATTCGCGAGCTCGCCCGCAAGATCCGCGGCAGCTAGCTCTCCGCCGCCGCCGGCGCCGACCAACGCGTTGTACCCGCGGCCAACTTCTTGGCCGCTCATACGGCTGGCGGCGTTTCCGCGAAAACATTCATGGATCGCCGGCTCGTCAGACGATCGGCGGCCAGTCCGTTGCTCGTCCCGCCAATCGGTTGGCCAGCGCGTTCGACGGTCCCGATGCGAAGATCTTGCCGAACACTCGGTTTCTCTTCGCAATTTCTGCAGTTGGCCTAGCAGAAAGCGTGCACGCCTAATCGGTACACCGGTTGCTCTTCACGTCATGGCCGCAGGAAACGGTGTCGTGTGCGGCGAATCCTCCTCATCGAGCGAGAGACGTATGCAGCCGTCGAAGTTCAACCTCCAGGTGCCGCTGCCGGACCGCAACGAAGTGTTCCTGATGAACACGTTCTCCGATGCGCAGTTGCTCGTCTCCCCTGACGTCAGCGAGCTGCTCGCGCGCATCGGCCGCGGCGAATCGGTCTTCGACCAGGACGAGCGCGACACGATAGACGCACTGACCGAGAACGGCTTCATCGTCGAGAGCCGCGAGCGCGAGAACGCGGCCATCGACGAGTACTTCCACAATCTGCGCGAGGATACCGAGCAGCTGCGCGTCACCGTGCTGACGACGCTGCAGTGCAACTTCGCCTGCGATTACTGCTTCCAGGGCGACCACGGCGACTACAACAAGTTTGCCGAGAAGATGTCGCTCGAAACGGCCGGCCGGGTTGTGGACTGGATTGCCCGGCGGCTCGACGAGGTGCGCCCCCAGAAGTTCGTCCTGACGCTGTTCGGCGGCGAGCCGCTGCTGAACCTGCCGGTCGCCTTCTACCTTGCCGAGCGGTGCCATGCCGAATGCGAGCGCCGCGGCGTACGTCAGGCCATCAGCCTGATCACCAACGGCCTGCTCCTCACGCCCGATGTCGTCGACCGTCTGCGGGCCCACGGGCTGGCCGGCGTCAAGATCACGCTCGACGGCGATCGTGAGACGCACAACCGGATGCGCCCTCTGCGCGGGCGGCAGGGGACGTTCGACCGGATTCTCGAGAACGTCCGGCTCGTGGCCGACAAAGTGCCGATCACGATTGGCGGCAACTTCGACGAGTCGTCGGTCGACAGTTTCCCGGCGCTGCTCGACTACCTCCGCGAGCAGGAGTTCGCCGACAAGATCGCGAAGGTCAACTTCAAGCCGATCATCAAGTCGTTCGACCAGGCGGTCGCGCCGAAGGGCGTCATTCCGCTGACCGTGGTCGGCGGGAACGGCAAGCCGCTGGCCGGGACGTGCATGTCGAGCGCCGGCGCCGGGTCGCCCAAGGGATCCGGCGTGTGCGACTCGTGCCACTTTGTCGACGAGAAGATGGCATTTCTGCGCAGCGAGACCCGGAAGCGCGGGTTCCCGACGCCCGACGGCGTGCACATGGGCCCGTGCGAGATCCACCGGCGTCATGCCTACACGATCGGACCCGAAGGCTCGCTGTACGCGTGTCCCGGTTTCACGGGGTCGAAGACCGAGTCCACCGGTCATATCGACGGGCGCGAAGAGGAGTGGCGGCAGGCAGCGGCCGCACGCTTCGAGCGCCTCAGCCCTAACAAGCGCGAGTGCGGAGATTGTTCGTTCGTTCCTGTCTGCGGCGGCGGCTGTTCCGTCGCCGCACATACCGAGCTTGGTGACATGCATCAGCCGTCATGTCACAAGGGTGCGTTCGAGTCGGCTGTGGTCACCCTGGCGGAGCGCACGGCGGCAGCCGTCGCGTAACCCCTAATCGGCCAAACACCAGAAACGGAGTAAACTCATGAAGATCAAGGTCATCAAGAAGTCGACGACGAAGGCGAAGCCGCAGAACTTTTGTCCGTGGGTGATAGAGGGCTAACGAGGATACGAAAGACTGAGAGAAGCCTCGACGGGGCTTCGCCCCGGCAGTCCTTCGCTCATAAACGCCGCACCACCTTGCGGGTTGGGTGCGGCGTTATTTTCTTGGCCCTCCTGTTCGCGTGCGACGAGCCGACTTCTCGGGCCGTGCGTTCCTCACGTACCCTCACCATCGGCGTTCCCGAAAGTGGTCTGAGCGGCACTGGCCAGGGAATCAGAGGGATAATCGACATTCCCACGCTCGAAGGGCTCACGCACGTCACCGCTAGCCCGGACGGCCGGGCGCTTCCTCATCTAGCCGAAAGTTGGACGTGGGAAGACGGACCCCGACTTCGTCTAAAGCTGCGTTCGGGCGTGACGTTTCACGACGGCACGCCACTCACCGCTACGGTCGCCGCCGATGCCTTACGCCGTGCGATCGCGCAACCCGGGTACGCGGCCCTGTATCCGTCCTTCGCCGACATTGCGGCCGTACGCGCCGAGGGGGACCTGGACCTCGTCCTGGAACTGTCGCGACCCTCTGCATTTCTTCCAGAGGAACTCGAGCTCCCCTTGGCCGTCGGATCCGGCGACGTAGGAACCGGGCCGTTTCGGCTGGTGAAACGGGATGGATCCGAAGCGGTTCTCGAACGGTTCGATGACTATTACTTGGGCGCACCGGCCATCGAGCAAATTGTCGTTCGCCGCTTCGACACACTGCGCACTGCGTGGGCGAACCTGCTGCGAGGCGACGTCGATATGGTCCACGACGTCCCGCCTGAGGCGGTCGAGTTCATCCGCAACGACAACATTCAGGTGATCTGGTACCCGCGCTCGTTTCAGTTTCTGATCGCCTTCAATTCGCAGCGCCCACCATTCACGTCAGCCGCGGTGCGCCGCGCCTTGAACCTGGCCGTCGACCGTCAGGCGCTCATCGCAAATGTGCTCGAAGGACAGGCGGAGCCTTCAACCGGCCCGTTCTGGCCACGGCATTGGGCGTACGACGCGTCGCTGCCGCCGTACCGGTTCGACTCCGAGTTCGCAGCGACGTTGCTCGACGCGGCTGGTTTGCGACTCGGCACGGCACCGGCCGGCCCGAACCGTCCACCCGCGCGGCTTCGCTTCACTTGCCTCTTGCCCGCCGGCTTCGCCCTGCTCGAGCGCCTCGGCCTGGAGGTGCAGAAACAGCTGTACGACGTCGGCGTGGACATGCGCTTCGAAGTCGTGTCGCCGCAGGAATGGGACGAGCGGATTCGGGAGGGACGCTTCGAGGCCGTCATGATCGACATGATCAGCGGTCCAACGCTTGCCCGCGCGCGCCTGTTCTGGGGCTTTCCAACCCGGGAAGGGCTCCATACGTTCGGATACCAGAATGCCGAGGCCCGACGCCTCTTCGAGCTGCTTCGGAGATCGACCAACGAAACAGCCATCCGCAGCGCGGTCGGCAGCCTTCAACGCGTGATGCTCGAGGATCCGCCGGCCCTCTTCCTGGCATGGAATCAGAGAGCCCGAGCGGTCAGCAGCCGCTTCCGCGTACCCAGCGAACCGGCACGAGACCCTCTGTTCACCATCTGGCAATGGACCGAGAACAACAATAGGGCCATCGTGTCCACGCAGTGAAGAAGATCACCACGCGATTTGCCGTCCTGCTCGCCGCAGCCGCGGTGGTGCCGCTCGTCGGGTACGGAATTCTCTCGATCATCTCGCTCACCAGCGGCGCGCAGCAGGCGGTCATCACAGGCAACCTGAACGTCGCCCGTCAGGTCACGGAGCAGATCGACCTCTACATCCTCGGCAGCGTCCGCATCCTGAAGGCGCTGGCGGCGGACCTCGAGCGCACCGGGCTGGAACAGTGGCAGCAGGACCGCATCCTCAAGAACTTCGTGCTGCAGTTTCGCGAATACAGGGAGCTGACGCTCGTCGACGAGAACGGCCGTGCGCTCGTGTCGAGCCGGCTGGGGACGCCGATCGCCACAGTGCCAGGCTCGGAGGGCGTGACGATCGAGGGCGTGCTCATGTCGCGGTTCTCGCTCGACGACGATCTCCTACCGACAGCCGACGTGGCCGTCCGGCTGGATCGCGGCGACGGCGGCGGATGGCTCGTCGGCCGCCTGAACCTCGAGGAACTGTGGCGCATGGTCGATCGCATCCGCGTCGGCCAGGCCGGCTATGCCCTGCTCGTGACGAACGAGGGTCAGCTCCTCGCGCATGGCGATCCGGCCGCGAAGTCGCGCGTCGCACGCGGCGACAACCTGCGCAACCATCCGCTCGTGTCGCGCACTCAGGCGGCCGGCCCGCAAATGCTCACGTGGGCCGAATACAACGACGAGCGCGGCCCGGTACTCGGCGTGGCCGCACACCTCCCCTCGCTCGGCTGGACGGTCATCGTCGAACAGCCGCGCGCAGAGGCGTTCGCCATCCCGATTCGCCTCCAGTGGCAGCTCGGCATTGCGATTGCCGCCGCGCTCATGGTCATGCTGGCCGTCGGCTACGTCTGGGGCTACCGCTTCCTCGATCCGATTCTCGCGCTCACCCGCGGCACGCGCGCGCTGGCGGAAGGGCGGCTCGACGAGCGCGTGCATGTTACTTCACGCGACGAGATCGGCCAGCTCGCGGACGCCTTCAACAACATGGCCGACCGGCTGGTGGAGCTGCAGGAGGACGTCCGGAAGAAGGAACGGCAGGCGCTCTTCGGCCGCGTCTCCGTCGGTCTGGTGCACGACCTGTCGCACCCGATTCAGAACATCGGCAACAGCTGCAAGCTGATCGTGAAGATGTTCGACGACGCGGAGTACCGCGAAACCTTCAGACGGACGATCGAGCGCGAGCTCGCGCAGGTCAAGCATGTGCTCGACGACCTGCGCAACATCGCCCGCCCGATTCCTATGCAGCGGTTCCCACTCGATGTGAACAAGACGCTGATCGAGCTGGTCGAATCGATGCAGCCGACCGCGGAGAACGCCGGGCTGCGGATCGACACCGAGTTCGTCTTCGGACCGCTCTACGTCGAAGGCGATCTCTTCGCGCTGAATCGCGTGTACCGGAATCTGGTGATGAACGCGCTTCAGGCCACGCCGCCCGGAGGCCGGGTCGTCGTGCGCACGCGCCGAGAAGACCGTACCGCCGTCGTCGAAGTGGCCGACACCGGATGCGGCATCCCGAAAGAGCGCCTCGCCAACATTTTCGAGGACTTCGTCACGACCAAGCGGCGCGGCCTCGGCCTGGGCTTGGCCATCTCCAAGAAGATTGTCGAGCAGCTCGACGGCACGATCGCCGTCACCAGCGAGGTCGGGGTCGGCAGCACCTTTACGCTGCGATTCCCGCTGACGGAGGCGCGACCCTCCCGCCTCGCCGCTGTCTGAACGCGCCCTACTTCTTCGGCAGTACCGTGTCCTTGAGCTGCTTGGCGATCCGCGCCTTCACGACGGTCTTCGCCGGGATCTTGATGGCCTCCCCCGTCGCGGGGTTCCGCCCCATTCGCGCCTTTCGCTTCTGAACGACGAGCTTCACCATTCCGGGCAGGACGAACTCGCCGGCCCGCTTCAGCTCCTTCTCCGCGAGGTTGGTGAGCTCATCGAAGAACTCGCGCGCCTGCGTGCGCTTCACCTCGAAGCGATCGGCGAAATGCGAGAAGAGTTCGGATTTGCCCATTCTGCGGGCCTCAGCCATCTCGTCCCCCTTGCTGATGCGCGCCGACTTTGGGCCGCGGCAGCAGCGGCGCGCGCGCTCACACTGCGGCGGAAACTCTCAGGAAAAACGCCCGTAATGCTATCGCGCGCCATGAGGAGTGTCAACGAAACACGCGAGCGAATCGGGGGATTTCGAGCCGTAATGCTAGAATTTTCGCTCATGTCAAGCGCCGTTCCGATCGAGACGTTTCCGAATCCTCGAGCGGGGCGCGATTTCGAAATTGCGATCTCCTGTCCCGAATTCACATCCGTCTGTCCGAAGACGGGACTCCCCGACTTCGGCGAGATCCGTATCACGTACATCCCCGGCGATCGCTGTATCGAGTTGAAATCGTTGAAGTACTACATGATCGACTTCCGCAACCGCGGGATCTACTACGAGGCGGTCACCAACCAGATCCTCGACGACCTGGTCGCCGCCTGCCAGCCGCGCCGCATGACCGTCGTCGGCGATTTCTCCGTCCGCGGCGGCATCAAAACGGTCGTCACCGCCTCGTACGACGCATCGAGGTAAACGCCCGACTTCCAGCACGCCACCTCCCATGAGCCACAAGATCCCCATCGAAGGGATGCTCGACCTCCACGCATTCGCACCCCGAGACGTCAAGTCGGTGGTCGAGGAGTACGTGACCGCCGCCCATGAGGCCGGGCTCCGCGAGATCCGCCTGATTCACGGGCGCGGCAGGGGGATCCAGCGCGGGATCGTGCAGCAGGCGCTCGAGCGCCATCCGCTCGTCGAGGAGTTCTGGGACGCTCCGGACGCGCATCTGGGGGCAACGGTTGCCCGGCTTCGCGATCACACACCCGCGGACGGGCGCCGCCTCCCACTACCACGGTAGCCGGAGGGTTTGGCCCTCCGGACTTCTCGACGGCATCGCAAGATTTGCCGCGCCGGCCGTCTCCGGAGGTGGCAGTTTCCGCGTACTCGCGCGCGAGACACGCGGGATTTCGACGATTTCCCGCCGGAACGCCTCGTGCTCTGTCGGCCGGCATGGGTACAGATGCGCCACCGTCACTCCGACGCGGCGAAGTGGTGCGCATGCGCGGCGAGCGGTGGCGGATTGTCCGCTCGGTCGTCTACGGCAGCGCCGCGGTCGTCGATGCCGCCGGATGCGGCGCAACCAACCACGCCATCCGCGCGCGCTTCCTGCTCCCCTGCGAGCCGATCGATCGGCTGCCGGCGGTGTCGACGCCTCGGATCGTCACACCGGCGCGGTGGCGCCACGTCGCGCGCTCCGCGCTCGCCGACGCATGCCCCTCGTGGGACTCGCTGCGCGCCGTCGCACGCGCGGCTATCGACGTGATTCCCTTTCAGCTCGAACCGGCGCTCGCGCTCGTTCGCGGCGCAGGCTGCCGCTTTCTGCTGGCCGACGCTGTCGGCCTCGGGAAGACCATCCAGGCGGGACTGATGATCGCCGAGACGCTCGCGCGCCGGCCCGACGGCCGTGCACTCGTGATCGCGCCTGCCGGCCTGCGCGATCAGTGGAGCGAGGAGCTGGGCCGTCGCTTCGGGCTCGATCCGATCGTCCTCGACGCCGCCGGCGTCGCGCGCCTCGCCTCGCAGCTCCCTGCCGACGTCAATCCATGGACCGTGCGACACCTCGCGATCACGTCAATCGATTACATCAAGCGGCCCGAAACGCTGCGGGCACTCGAAGGCCTCACGTGGGACGTCCTGATATTCGACGAAGCGCACAGCCTTGCGGGGCGATCCGACCGCGCGAGCGCGGCCGCGCTGCTCGCCGATCGCGCCCGGGTGCTCGCGCTGCTGACCGCCACGCCGCACTCCGGCGACGACGCCGCGTTTGTCCGCCTCTGCGGTCTGGGCAATCCGGACGGCCGCGAGCCGCTCGTAGTCTTCCGGCGGACGCCAGCCGATGCCGCGATCCCCGGCTTCCGGCGGGCATCGCTGCTGCGCGTCCGTCCCACCGCAGCGGAAGCGGAGATGCACGCGGCGCTGATGGCATACGTCCGGCTCGTGTGGCGCGAGGGATCAAGCGGGGGCAGGCTCGTTGCTGCGGTGCTCGCACGGCGCGCCTGCAGCAGCGCAGCCTCGCTGGCACGCTCCGTGGCACGCCGCGTCGCACTGCTCGGCGAGGCCGCGCCCGGCCGGATGCAGCCGGCGCTCCCCTATGGCGACTCCGACGATGCAGAACCGGACGCGGTCCTGGGATGGCCCGCGCTGCGCGACGCGTCCGACGAGCGTGCCCATCTCGACGAGCTGCTGCGTCTCGCGCGCGTTGCGGCAGAGGCCGAGAGCAAGCTCGCACGGCTCCGACGGTTCCTCTCGCGCGTCGACGAGCCTGTCATCGTGTTTACCGAGTACCGCGACACGCTGCGGCGGCTCGTGGCAGCGCTCGGGGACGACGCGACGGCGGAGCTGCACGGCGGCTTGACGCCGCGCGCGCGCGTCGACGCGGTGAGGCGGTTCACGACGGGCGGGGCGCGCCTACTGCTGGCGACCGACGCCGGGAGCGAAGGCCTGAACCTGCACCACCGCTGCCGGCTGGTGATCAACCTGGAGCTTCCATGGACGCCGCTGCGGCTCGAGCAACGCGCGGGTCGCGTCGACCGAATCGGCCAGACGCGGCGCGTGCACGTCGTGCACCTCGTCGCGGCAGCGACGTCCGAGGAATCGACGCTTGCGCGTCTTGCGCGTCGTCTGCACGACGCGCGTGGGACGCTCAGCGCGTTCGAACCGCTGCCCGACGAGCACGAGGTCGCCGAATCGGTGCTCACGGATCGGCCGCTGGCTCCACACGATCCGACGGCGGCACCTCGCTCGGCAGTCGGATCCCACGACCCCCTTCCGCGCGGGACAATGACCGTTGACCTCCGCGACGACGCGCGGGCGGAAGCGGCGTGGATTCGTCTGGCGCGCGAGCTGTGCGCGAAGACCGCCGGCGCGGACGTACCGGTGCGGCCGGTGATCGCACGGATACCACGACGAGCGCGCCGAGCCGCGCCGGCGCACGGCATATGGCTGTTCCGCCTCGCGTTCGTCAGCGACAGCGGCCAGCTGCTCTGGGAATCGCTCGTGCCGCTGGCAGGCACACTCCCCGGCTGGCGCGGGTCTTTCACCGCTCCCTGGCATGCGGTGCTCACGGCGCAGCATCCGCTCGTGCGGCAGCACCTGCAACGCACCGGGTCCGACCGGCTCCGGCATCTCCACGTGTCGCTGGACGCGGCTCGCCAACGCTGGGTCGCTCGCGAACGGACGGTCATGAACGCCGTCCGTGCGCGTCATGCGCGGCTGTCCGCGGCACTCGTTCAGCGCGGGCTGTTCGACGGCCGCACCGACCGGCTCGCGAGCGCACAGGCGGCGCTTCTCGACGAGGTGCTGGCGCAATCGGAGCGGCGTCTCGTCGATCTCGCCGCCTCCGAGCGTCCTCGGCTGGACGGCTGCGATCTCATCTTCGCCGTCGTCCTCGAGTGACATGGTCGCCGGGCTGCGCGGGCGCCTGATCAGCGCGGGCTTCGCGCACGCCGAGCTGTACAAGATGGCCGGCGCCGGCGTCCCGCCCGCGACGGTCGGGGCCGCGCTCGACCGCTGGTCGGATCGACGAGCTGCGGCGCTCGGGCCCGCCTCGAGCGTCCGGGCGATTGCCGATGTGGCACTCGTCCCGCTCCTCCGCATCCTCGGCTATGAGATCGGCCGGCGGCTCGATCGCGGCGGCGTGTCGACGATCGAAGCGGTGCTCCCGACGGGAGGCGCCGTACCAGCGGTCGCTGTCCCTTGGAGCGACTCCCTCGACCAGATCTGGCGTGACGTCGTGCTCGACGGAATCCGGACCGATGCGCGCTGGTGCTTCTGCTGCAATGGAACCGCCCTTCGTGTCGTCGATGCGCAGCGCACGTGGAGCCGGCGTCACGTCGAATTCGACCTCGCGCTCCTGGACCAGAACGATCTCGGCACCATACTGTGGAACCTCCTGCGCGCGGACGCGATGGCGGCGCGTCCGCCGTTCCTGGATCGCGCGGCGGAGTTGTCGGCGCGGCACGGCGCGGCGGTCTGCAGGGCGCTCGGCGTCGGCGTCCTCGAGGCGCTCACCGGGCTCTATCGCGCGCTGGCGCTGCGGACGGCGCGTCGTTCGCGCCAGATCCCCGCCGCGCTCTTCGAGCAGTCGCTGACGGTCGTCTATCGCGTCCTCTTCCTGCTCTTCGCCGAAGCTCGTGGGCTCGTGCCGGTCTGGCACCCCCTCTACCGCGAGCAGTACACCATCGACGCCATCGTCTCGAAGCTGCAGACCGGGCAGCGCACCCGCGGCGTCTGGGAAGCCATTTTCGCCATCTCGCGACTCGCCCATGCCGGCTGCCGGGCCGGAACGCTCAGGGTCACGGCCTTCAACGGACGGCTCTTCTCGCCCCAATCCTCGGTCGCGTTCGACCGGACCCGCGTCAGCGATGACGTCATGGGCGATGCCGTGATCCGTCTGGCGACGACTGCGGACTTGGAAGGTGCGCGGACTCGGATTCGGTACGGCGATCTCGACGTCGAGCAGCTCGGCGCCGTGTACGAGCGGGTGCTCGAGTACCAGCCGGTTGAGCGTGGGGACGGACCAGGCCTGACACACACGCGCGAGGCGCGGCGATCGAGCGGGACCTTCTACACGCCGCGATCGGTCACGACGTTTCTGGTCCGCCAGACCCTCGGACCTCTCGTCCGTGGCCGTACGGCCGAAGAGATCCTGCAGCTGCGAATTGTCGACCCGGCGATGGGGAGTGGGGCGTTTCTGGTGGCTGCGTGCCGGTATCTGGCCTCGGAAGCCGAGGCGAGCCTGATCCGCGAAGGGCGCTGGCATCCCGGCGAGCTCACGGCAGGCGATCGCGCGTCGCTTCGTCGAGACATCGCGCAGCGGTGTCTGTACGGCGTCGACCTGAACCCGATGGCAGTGCAGCTCGCGCGGCTGTCGCTCTGGCTGGCCACGCTCGCCGCCGATCGGCCGCTCACGTTTCTCGATCACCACCTCGCCGCTGGCGACAGTCTCGTTGGGGCCGCGGTCGACGACGTACGACGGCAGCCGACGCGGGATCGACGGCGGCCAGGGCGGCCCTCGGCGCTGCCGCTCTTCGGCGAGCTCGACCTCGGCGGCGCACTGGAGCACGCCGTCCGGACGCGGGAGCGTCTTGCCCGTGAACCGGACGACTCACCCGCTGTCGTCGCGGCGAAGGAGAAGGCGCTTCGGGCGCTGCGCGCTCCTGGGTCCGCGACCCATCGCTGGTCGAGTGTGCTCGATCTGTGGTGCGCCGGCTGGTTCTGGGATGAGGGCGCACCCCCGGACACAGGTGTATTCGCGGCGCTGTGCGATCGTCTGCTGCACGATCGCGACACGCTGCCCGCCGCGGCGACGAGCCGCCTGCTTCACCACGCGGCCACGATCGCGGAGCGCCGTCGATTTCTGCACTGGCCGCTCGCGTTTCCAGAAGTCTTTGTCGACGAGCAGGGCCGGCCGCGTGCCGCGCCGGGATTCGATGCGGTCATCGGCAATCCGCCGTGGGACATGGTCCGCGCCGACAGCGGCGATGCGGAGCTGAGGACCGCGCGCCGCGGCGAAGCACGCCACCTGACGGACTTCGCACGTGAGGCGGGAATTTACCGCGTGGCGACACGCGCGCACGTCAACCGCTACCAGCTCTTCGTCGAACGCGCGCTGCAACTGACGCGCGCCGGTGGACGCGTCGGTCTGGTCCTGCCGTCGGGCATCGTCACCGACGCCGGTGCCGCGCCGTTGCGGCGCCATCTTTTCGACCACGCGGAGGTCGACTCGGTTGTCGGACTCGACAATCGCGCCGGACTCTTTCCGATCCACCGCGGCCTGCGCTTTGCGCTGGTGACGTGCACGCCAGGACGTCCGACGAGCGCCGTCGCATGCCGGTTCGGCGTCTCCCGCGGCGACGATCTCGGGGCAGAGGGCCGTCCCCTCGTGGTCACGCGCGCACTGCTGGCGCGGGTGTCGGGCAGCGACGACCTCGGTCTCCCGGAGATGACGACGGCACGCGACGTCGGCATCGTGGAACGGGTGAGTGCCCGGGTTCCGTGGCTGAGTGCGCATGATGGATGGCACGCGCGATTCGGACGGGAGCTGAACGCCAGCGACGACCGCGGCTGCTTCAGGCCATACAGCGGCCGCCCCGGAGGCAGACCAGTGCTCGAAGGAAAACACATCGAGCCGTTCCGGGTGGCCGTCGACGAGTGCCGGTATGAGCTCATGCCAGGCCGTCACGCACGGCGCGTGCCGCGCGTCGCGCGCCTCGCCTACCGTGACGTGGCGAGCGCCACGAATCGCGTGACGCTGATTGCAGCCGTTGTTCCGCCAGCCGCCGTCACGACGCACACCCTGTTCTGCCTGAAAACGCCGCTCTCCCTCGGAGCGCAGCATGTCCTGTGCGCGCTCCTGAACAGCCTGACGGCGAACTACTTCGTCCGGATGCGTGTGAATACGCATGTGACCGTATCGCTCGTCTCGCGGCTCCCCGTGCCGGTCCTCGCGCCGCGCGATCCTCGCTTCGCGCGCCTGGCGCGGCTGGCACAGACGCTCGCGACGGAGACCGCGCCGGTGGAATCGATGGCCGAGTACGCGGAGCTGCAGGGGCTCGCCGCACGGCTGTACGGACTGAGTGAGGAGGACTTCGAGCACGTACTCGGGACATTTCCTCTCATACCCGAGGACGTGAAGCAGAGAGCACTCGTTGCATTCCGGAATCTTCACTGATCACGGAACACCGAGGTACCGAGGCACCGAGGCACCGGGAATTCCATGTACGAGCACGATCCGCTCACTCATGCCATCATCGGTCGCGCGATCGAGGTGCATCGCGATCGTGGCCCGGGCCTGCTGATGAATTTCAATAGCGCAGTATTGCGGACGAGCATCGAAAGATTTCGCCATCCAAACGCCGTCGAACGGCGTACCTCGGTGCCTCGGCGTTTCGTGCAGTTCTCGGCGACCTCATCAGCCGGCAGCGGAGTACGATACAGACAGGGCAGATGGCGCTCGACCCGATTCACGGTCTCAACCTCGGCTACGTCGTCGAGCTCTACGAGCGCTATCAGCAGAACCCCGAATCGGTCGATCCGGCCTCGCGCGCCCTGTTCGAGACGTGGCGCCCCGTCGACGCCGCTGAGCCGCAGCCAGCTCCCGCGCCGGCAGATTTCCAGAAGATCGTCGGCGTCGCGAACCTTGCCGAGTGCATCCGGCGGTACGGCCACCTGGCCGCACACATCGATCCCCTCGGGTCGACGCCGCCCGGCGACCCATCGCTGCACCCGGAGGCGCACGGCGTCGCCGAGGCGGACCTGCATCGGCTGCCGGCGTCGCTGGTCGGCGGTCTGGTCGCCGAGACGTCCACGAGCGCCTCCGCGGCGATCGAAAAGCTTCGTCGCGTGTACTGCTCGACGACGGGCTTCGACTTCGCCCACGTGTTCGTGCCGGAAGAGCGCGTCTGGCTACGTCACGCCGCAGAGTCCGGCCGCTTCCTCCCGCCGATGGATCCGGAAACCGCCGACGCGCTGCTCGACCGTCTGACGGAAGTCGAAGTCTTCGAGCAGTTCCTCCACCACGTGTTTCCCGGCAGGACGCGCTTTTCGATCGAGGGGCTCGACATGCTCGTGCCGATCCTCGACGAGATCCTCAGCGGTGCGGGCGACCGCGGCGTCCGTCACACGGTTCTCGGCATGGCCCATCGCGGCCGCCTCAACGTGCTTGCCCACGTGCTCGACAAGCCGTACGCCGAGATCCTGGCGGAGTTCAAGGACTCGGTGCAGACGCAGGAAGTGCGCCTCGATCTCGGCTGGCGCGGCGACGTCAAGTATCACGCGGGGGCCCGCACGGCGACACCGCGCGGTCAGATGTTCGTCACGCTCGTCCCGAACCCGAGCCACCTGGAAGCCGTCAACCCGGTCGTCGAGGGAATGGCGCGCGCGGCCGGCACGCGCGCCGACCGTCCCGGCGCTCCGGAGTTCGATTCGAGCCTCGTGCTGCCCGTGCTGATGCACGGCGACGCCGCCTTTCCCGGTCAGGGGATCGTCGCCGAGACGCTGAATCTCTCGCGCCTGGCCGGCTACGACACGGGCGGCACGATTCACATCATCGCGAACAACCAGCTTGGGTTCACCGCGACGCCGGCCGAGTCGTACAGCACCAGCTACGCGAGCGGCCTCGCGCGTGGATTCAAGATTCCGATCGTCCACGTGAACGCCGATGACCCCGTCGCATGCCTCGAGGCCGCCCGCCTGGCATGGGAGTACCGCGTCCGCTTCCGGCGTGACTTCCTGATCGATCTCGTCGGGTACCGTCGGCACGGCCACAACGAAGGGGACGAACCGTCGTACACCCAGCCGGTGATCTACCGGAAGGTCGCGGATCACCCAACCGTCCGTGCCATCTGGGCGCGCGGGCAGATGGAGCAGGGGCAGATTGCGGCCGACCGGGCGGAGGCGCTCGTCGGCAAGCACCGCGCTGCGCTCGAAGCCGCGCACGAATCGGTGACCGCGCACCCACGTCCGGCGCCGCCGCCGCCCCAGCCGCCACCGGCAGGCGCCGCCGGCCGCGTGGAGACGGCCGTGCCGCTCGACCGCCTGCGTGCACTCAACGACGCCCTGCTCGCCGCGCCGCCGGACTTTGCGTTCCACAGGAAGCTCGAGCGGGCGCGAGAGAAGCGCCGCACCATCCTCGCGGATCCCGCCGCGCAGACCATCGACTGGGCCGCCGCCGAGGAGCTGGCGCTCGCCAGTATCCTTGCCGACGGGGTGGCGATCCGGCTCACCGGCGAAGACGTCGAGCGCGGCACGTTCAGCCAGCGGCACGCGGTCTTTCACGACGTCAACTCCGGACGGCAATTCGTCCCGCTGCAGGCCCTGACGGGCGCGCGTGGGTCTTTCGAGATCCACAACAGCCCGCTCTCGGAGAACGCGGCGGTCGGCTTCGAGTTCGGCTACAGCGTGTACGAGCCCGGGACGCTCGTCATCTGGGAGGCGCAGTACGGAGACTTTCTGAACGGCGCGCAGGTCATGCTCGACCAGTTCGTCACAGCCGGACGGGCGAAGTGGGACCTCCGGCCGTCGCTCGTCTTCCTGCTGCCGCATGGATACGAAGGCCAGGGTCCGGACCACTCGAGTGCGCGCCCTGAGCGCCTCCTGCAGGCGGCCGCCGACGTGAACCTCCGCCTCGTCAACTGCAGCACGGCGGCGCAGTACTTCCACCTGCTGCGGCGGCAGGCCGCACTGCTTCGGGCCGACCCGCTGCCGCTCTTCGTGCTGACGCCAAAGAGCCTGCTGCGTCACCCGGCGATCGCCTCCGCGCCGCGGGAGCTGGCGGAAGGGCGGTTCCAGGCGGTGATTGACGATGGAGGCGCGCGGTCGCGCGCGAGCGGCATACGACGACTCGTCCTCTGCAGCGGCAAGGTGTTCGTCGACCTGCAGGCGAGCGACCGCCGCGCTGCGGCGGGCGATGTGGCGGTCTGCCGTCTCGAGCAGCTCTATCCGTTTCCGATCGAGCCGCTCCGCGCGGTCCTGGCCGGCTATCCGATGCTGCGCGACGTCGTCTGGCTCCAGGAAGAGCCGGAGAACATGGGCGCCTGGGAATTCGTCCGGCCGCTCCTCGAGGAACTGCTCGACGGACGTTGTCCTCTCCGCTACGTCGGGCGGGCGCCCAGCTCGAGCGCGGCCGAGGGTTCGGCCGCGTGGCATCAGGTCACCCAGCGCGCACTCGTCGAGCGCGTATTCGATCTCGAGCGTCAGGCGCGCACACCGTCGCTCGTCCTTACGAGACAGGCATAGACGCCATGTCCAACATCGTTGTTCCGCAGCTCGGTGAGTCGGTCGTCGAAGCGCGCGTGGCGCGATGGCTGAAAAAAGAGGGCGACCGGGTCAACACCGGCGATCCGGTCGTCGAGCTGGAAACCGAGAAGATCGACCTCGAGGTCGGCGCCGATCATCCCGGCGTCATCGCCAGCATCAAGCACCCCGAAGGCGACGACGTGAAAGTGGGCGAGGTGCTGGCGGTCGTCGAGGACAAGGAAGCGCCCGTGGCACAGTCGGCATCGGGACCAGGAGCGACGCCGCCGCCGGTTGGAACGGTTCCTCCCGCCGAAGCCCCGCGCGCGACGCCGACCGCGCGCCGGGTCGCACGCGAACACGAGGTCGACATTGCCGAAGTGCAGGGATCGGGCACCGCCGGCCGGGTCACGAAGCGGGACGTGCAGGGCGCAATCGCACCGAAGCGCGACGCCACGATCGCATCGACGCCCGACAGCGGGATTGCACCGCCGCGCGACGCGCGACCACCGACCGGGAAGCGGGAACGCACCGAGGAACGCCTCCGCATGTCCAAGCGCCGCCAGACCATCGCCCGTCGTCTCGTCGAGGCGCAGCAGACGGCGGCGATGCTGACGACGTTCAACGAAATCGACATGGCGGCGGTGATGGCGCTCCGGGAGCGGCGGAAAGAGGCATTCAAGAAGCAGTACGGCGTCGGTCTCGGCATCGCGTCGTTCTTCGTGAAGGCGTCGATTGCGGCACTCCGCGCGTTTCCGCAGCTCAACGCCGAAATCCAGGGCGACGAGATCGTGCTCAAGCACTACTACGATATCGGCATCGCGGTGGGCGCCGAAGGCGGACTCGTGGTGCCAGTGCTGCGCGATGCGGATCGGATGTCGTTCGCCGACCTCGAGCTGGGCATCCGCGATTTCGCGGCGCGCGCCGCCAACGGGACGCTGACGCTCGAAGACCTCGCGGGCGGGACGTTCACCATCACGAACGGCGGCGTGTTCGGGTCGCTTCTGAGCACGCCGATTCTCAACCCGCCCCAGGTCGGCATCCTTGGACTCCACAAGATTCAGGACCGCGCCGTGCCCGTCGACGCCCAGATCGTCATCAGGCCGATGATGTACGTTGCGCTCACGTATGATCACCGCATCGTGGACGGCCGTGAGGCGGTGCAGTTCCTGGTGAAGATCAAGGAGCTGATCGAAGATCCGGCCAACCTGCTGCTGGTGAGCTGACGATGCGACGAGTCCTGACGGCGTGCTTTCTTCTCGTGTGTGCGGGCCTCGTGGCGGCACAGACGCCAGGCAGCGCTCCGCCCGCCCCGCCTGATGTCGCCGAGCCGCCCGCCGATGCCGTCAAGAGCGGGTCCGGGCTGGCGTCGAAAGTCGTGGCGGCGGGGACGGGCGGCGAGAAGCCGACGCCGACCGACGTAGTGACGGTGCATTACACGGGCTGGACCCCGGACGGACAGATGTTCGACAGCTCGCACGTGCGCGGCACGCCGTCGATGTTTTCGCTCAACCGCGTGATGATCGGGTGGCGCGAGTGCGTGCAGCTGATGGTCGTCGGCGAGACGCGCCGCTGCTGGGTACCGGAAACCCTCGCCTACAACGGCCAGCCGGGGCGGCCGCGCGGCATGGTGGTGTTCGACATCCAGTTGATCGACACGCGTCGCGCGCCGAATGTGGCGCCGCCGGACGTCGCGGCGCCGCCCGACGACGCCAGGCGCACTGCATCGGGCCTTGCGTACAAGGTGCTCAAGCCGGGTACAGGCACGCGCCGGCCGCCGCCGTTCGGCCGCGTCACGGTGCACTACACGGGCTGGACGACCGACGGCAAGATGTTCGACAGCTCCGTCGCCAAGGGGATGCCCGTGACCCTCAGCCTCGACAACGTGATTCGGGGCTGGACCGAGGGGCTGCAGCTGATGGTCGAAGGCGAACGGACGCGCTTCTGGATCCCGCAGAACCTCGCCTATCAGGGAAAGCCTGGCGCTCCGCGCGGGATGCTTGTCTTCGATGTGGACCTCATTCGCATCGAATAAACTCCCAACGCCCAACTCCCACCGCCTAACGCCCAACTGTCCAACTCCAGCGCCCAACTCCCGAATGTCCAATTCCGGCTCTTCGCCAATGCTTCTGCGAGTCGAGTGGCTGGCCGGCAGTCCTCGATCTCAGGACTGTGCTCGCCGGCGTCGAGGCGGAGGCCCAAGCCCTCGCGTGCTGGATCACTGCGTTCAGCGTTGCGATCGCTTCCGCCTGATGCGTGGCCAGCGCGAAGTGGCCAGCCTCTCCGATGATGATGAGCCGCTTGTTCTGAGCCGAGACTTTGCGATGACCGGGCCCGTTCCCACGTATGCGACGAACAGTTCCGGCCGCTGCTGCGCCATGCCGGTCGCGATGATGCTGCCCCACGAATGGCCGACCCGGATCAGTGGCGCCCGGGGAAAGCGCTTGTGCAGTTGTTCGGCGAGATCGACCTCGTCGGCGCGGGGTGCCTCGAGCGTTAAGGCCGGCCGCGCCCGTTCTTCGCGAACGTTTGCCCTGCCCCGCTAGGGTTTCCGTAACGGCCCTAGATTTGAGGCCGGCATACACATGCATCGTGGGTGCCGCCGCCCGACGGCGGATTGGGGTTCGGCGTGTTGGTTGGCGTGTTGGGAGGGGGCGTCTTGGGCGTTGGGAGTTGATTCACTCCTCGGCCATGTATGGGTATCGGTAGTCGCGCGGCGGCGCGAACGTTTCCTTGATCGCCCGCGCGCTCACCCACCGCATCAGGTTCATTTTCGATCCCGCCTTGTCGTTCGTGCCCGATCCCCGCGAGCCGCCGAACGGCTGCTGCCCGACCACGGCGCCGGTGGGCTTGTCGTTGATGTAGAAGTTGCCGGCCGCGTACCGCAGCGCGCCGGTCGCCTGCCGGATGGCGGCGCGGTCGCGGGCGAAGACGGCGCCCGTCAGCGCATACGGCGACGTCTCGTCGATCACACGCAGCGTCTGCTCCCACTGGCCATCCGGATACGCGTATGCGGTCACCACCGGACCGAAGATCTCCTCGCACATCATGCGGTAGCCGGGATCGGTCGTCTCGACGAGCGTCGGCTCGATGAAATAGCCGCGTTCGTCGGACGCGCCGCCGCCCTGGTGGATAGCGGCGTTGCGGCGGGCGTCCTCGAGATACCCGCCGATCTTCACGAACGCTGTCCGATCGATCACCGCTCCCGCAAACGTCCTGAAATCGGCAACGTCGCCCACCTGCATCTCCCGCATCATCGCGACGACGCGATCCCGCACCTCGGGCCAGAGCGACTGCGGTACGTATACACGGCTGGCCGCCGAGCATTTCTGGCCCTGGTATTCGAAGCTGCCGCGGGCAATCGCAACGGCAAGCTCCTGCACATCGGCTGACGGGTGGGCAACGATGAAATCCTTGCCGCCGGTCTCGCCGACGAGGCGCGGATAGTTCCTGTACCGGGCAATGGTGTCGCCCACCTTCTTCCACATGCTTTGGAAGACCGGAGTGCTGCCCGTGAAGTGAATGCCGGCGAGGGCGGGCGAATCGAGGAGCATCGCGGAGATCCGGACGGCGTCGCCCGCGACGAAGTTGATCACGCCGGGCGGCAGGCCGGCCGCCTCGAGCAGCCGCATGATGTAGTAGCCGCTCAGCATCGCGGACGACGCCGGCTTCCAGATCACCGTGTTCCCCATGAGCGCCGGCGCGGTCGGCAGGTTCCCGCCGATCGACGTGAAGTTGAACGGCGTCACCGCGTAGACGAAGCCTTCGAGCGGCCGGTACTCCATCCGGTTCCACGCCGCATGGGTGCTGATCGGCTGCTCGGCGTACAGTTCCTGTGCGTAGTGCGGATTGAAGCGCCAGAAATCGATGAGCTCCGAGGCTGAGTCGATTTCCGCCTGAAACACGGTCTTCGATTGGCCCAGCATCGTCGCGGCGTTGAGCGTCGGCCGCCACGTCGTCGTCAGCAGTTCCGCGGCGCGGAGGAAGACCGCGGCACGGTCCTCCAGCGGCCACGACGACCACTCGCGGTGCGCCTTGGCCGCCGCGGCGATTGCCTGCTCGACGTGCTGCGGCTCCGCCTTGTGCCAGTCGGCAAGCACGTGGCGATGATCGTGCGGCATGACCGCGTGCTCGACCTGACCCGTTCGGATCTCGCAGCCGCCGATGATCAGCGGAATGTCGATGCGCTCCCCCGCCATCGACGAGAGCCGTGCCTTCAACGCGGCGCGCTCCGGCGAGCCGGGCAGGTAGGTCAGGTTCGGTTCGTTGACGGGGGTCGGGATGCGAGCCACTCTACCTGCTGAACGGGCGGGCGCCGAGCCTGAACAACATGTGCTGGATGTTTCGTTCGCCCTCGAGACACGCTTCCTCGAGGAACCCATACGTCTTCGCTTCCTCGCCCTTGACCGCGCGCCCCAGGTTCAGCCCGATCGTGAACGGCCTGGCGTAGACCTTCGGGTCGTCGAACGTCGCCTCGTAGCGGATCCGATCCGGGCTGACCGGCGTGAACCGCTCGCGGATCCGCACCTCGTCGCTGTGGAAGTCGCCCACCATGTCGAACCAGGTCTTGTCGTTCTTGTTCGTGACGTCCACGTGCAGCGTATTCCCCTCCCAGCGCCCGCGGGAATCGCCCATGAACAGCTTGACGCCCGCGGGAATGTGCGGCCGCTCGTCCAGGTGAATGACGCGATAGGCGTGGTTGAACTCCTGGAGGACGACGACGTACCCGGGCGTCTGCAGAATCTGCGTCATGCCCTGGTAGAACATCCGCGGGATGCCGCTCAGCCAGCAGAGGGTATGCGGATCGACGTGATCCCACTTCGTCGGATCCTTGTGATTGTCGTACACGTCCTGCCGCCTTGCCCGCGCCCAGGCCTGATACGGAATCTTCCCGTCCGGCGGGTCGATTACGAGGCTGTTCGGATCGGTCGGATTGCCGCTCATCAGGACGTGGATCGGATCGGCGGGCCCCTCGATGTCGTAGGTCGCGAGCCGCTTCGTCTGATTGGCCCAGAAGCCCTGCATGTCGGGCTGGCCGTCCGGCGTCCGCGGCGGAATCCACGTCTCTGCGCCGGCGGGCGCCTGGGCCGCGAGCGAGACGGTAGCCGCGACAATGATGACCGCCAGGGCGAGTGGTGCAACGTCAGCGGGTCGGGCCATCGCTACGCTCCGGCCCTTCTTATACACCGATTACGAGCGCGGCGCCGGATTGGGCGCATCCCGCATCGGGATGTGCGGCTCGGCGCCCATCTCCGCCTCGGCCGTGACGATCCGCGGCTTCGGCGGCTCGATGTCGACCGCAATGTGGCGCCACTTCTGCTGGCGGAACCGCGCCACGCTCAGCGTCGCCCGAGTCACGTGGCCCACGAGAATCGCCGTCCAGATGTGCCACGGCTCGAGGCCGGTCGTGGTCTGGAACAACCAGCAGAGTCCGAGTGGCACGGCGATCTGCGACAGAATCGAAATGTAGAGCGGGCTGCGGGTATCGCCGGTGCCCTGCAGTCCACCTGTATAGCTCAAGGCGACCGTGATGAAGAAGCCGGAGATGCTGAGATACCCGAGGAGCTGCTCGCCGATGTCGATGACGCGCACGTCGGTCATCCCAAAGATGGCGAGCAGGTAGCGCGGCACCAGCAGGAACATCGCGCCGACGACGGCCGCGACACCGAGACCGATGTGCGAGGCCACGCGGACGCCCGCCATCGCGCGCTCCGGCTGTCCCGCACCCAAGTTCTGTCCCGCGATGGTGGCGGCGGCGCCCATCAGCCCGACCGATGTCCACGTGATCAGCGAGAACAGCTCGGTGTACCCGACGGCGTACGCGGCCTGCGCCTCGGCGCTCTCCGCGAGCGATCCGATGAAGCGCACGAGCAGCACACCAGCCACGTTCATCGCGATCCCCTGCACGCCCGTCGGCAGACCGAACCGGAAGAGCGATCGGATGATCGCGAAGTCGGGATGCAGGTCCATCCCGCGCTCGAAGTGGATCACCGACTGCGGCCGCATCAGCCGCCAGATGCCATAGACGGAGACGAGCGTGCTGCTCGCGACGGTGCCGTAGGCGGCGCCCACCGTGCCGAGCGTCGGGATGAGCGCCAGGTTGAACGCGATCGTCAGCACCGTCATCGCGACGCCAAGGCGCAGCGGCGTCTGCGGATCGCCGGCGGCGCGAAACGCGCCGCTCAGCATGAAGAACATCATCATGCCGATGAAGCCGACGAACATCGTCCGCAGGAACGGCAGCGCTTCCGCATACACCGCGGGCGCGGCGTTCACCAGATCGAGGAGTGCGGGTGCCGCCACCCAGCCGACCGCGCCGAGGATGACCGCCAGCCCCGCGGCGGTCAGGAACGCCTGATAGACGACCCGGTTCACCTTGTCGGGCTCGTTCGCGCCGGCAAAGCGCGCGACGAGCACGCCCATTCCGGTGAACACCGACACCGCAAACACGATGACGACGATGATGATCTGCCAGCTGACGCCGATCGCGGCGTTCGCGGTGTAGCCGACGAAGTGGCCGACCATCGCATGGTCGATGATCCCCTGCAGCCCTGCGATGACGTTCTGCAGCATCGTGGGCCATGCGAGGCGCCAGACGGCGGGACCGATGGGACCTTCGACGATGGAGCGATCGAACGACCTGCGTGGAGGCGAGGACACCAGAATCGAAGTCTACTATAGTGAAGACAGGCTCATGTCCCGGCACGTCGACGCGCCGGCGCCGCCCTCGCGGCGCATCAAGGAACTCGAAGTCATGGTGGCCGACGTCGTCGTCGAGACGCCGGATGCCTCGACGCTCGTCTTCGTCACGGGCAACGACCACCTCGAATCCACGCCGGCTCCGGCAGCGCGCCGAACCTCTCGATTCTGAAGTTCGCGCTCGTAAACTACCCGTCGGTGCGCCACACCTTCATCTACTCGAACAAGACGTGGGAGGACGTGATCGGCGTGCCGAACGCCCGCATCAAGCGCGAGTCGTACGGGTAATCCTAGACATCGAGCTCCTGCGCTTCCTCCGCGCGCTCCATGATGAAGCGGAACCGCGCCGAGGCATCTTTCCCCATCAGCTCGTTGATCACCCGGTCGGTCTGAATCTGATCGACAATCTCGACGCGCAGCAGCCGGCGCGTCTTCGGGTTGAGCGTCGTCTCCCACAGTACTTTGGGCATCATCTCGCCCAGCCCCTTGAAGCGCGTGATCTCGGAATGGCCTCGCCCGTTGCCGTGCTGCTTCAGGATCCGGTCGCGATGCGCCTCGTCGAGCGCCCAGAACGTCTCCTTGCCGATGTCGATGCGGTAGAGCGGCGGCTGCGCGAGGAAGACCTTGCCGCCGGTGATGAGCTGCGGCAGATGGCGGTAGAGGAACGTGAGGAGCAGCGTCGCGATGTGATGGCCGTCCGAATCGGCGTCGGCCAGGATGATCACCTTCCCGTATCGCAGCCGCGAGAGGTCGAAGCTCTTGCCCAGCCCGCATCCGAGCGCGGTCACGAGATCCGCGAGCTCCCGGTTTTCGAGCACCTTCGCGAGCGTCAGGCCTTCGGTGTTCATCACCTTGCCGCGAAGCGGCAGAATGGCCTGACGCGCCCGGTCGCGCCCCTGTTTCGCCGATCCGCCCGCGGAATCGCCCTCGACGACGAACAGCTCGCTGTCTTCGCGTCCGACGCCGGTGCAGTCGCTCAGCTTCCCTGGCAGATTGAGCCGGCCTGACGTGGCGGTCTTGCGCACGACGTCCGCCTGCGCCGCCCGGCTGGCCTCGCGCGCACGCGCCGCGAGAATGATCCGCGCCACGATCGCCTCCGCCGCGCTCCGGTTGTGATTGAGCCAGTGCTCGAGCGCCGGGCGGACGGCGGAGTCGATCGCCGAGGTCATCTCCGGGTTGTTCAGCCGATCCTTGGTCTGCCCCTGGAACTGCGGCTCCTGGATGAAGACGCTCAGCACCCCGGTCAGCCCTTCGCGAATGTCTTCCGCCACGAGCGTCACGCCCTTCGGCGACAGGTTGTGCGTCTCGATGTAGTTGCGAATCGCCTTGCCGAGTCCGGCGCGAAGGCCGTTCTCGTGGGTGCCGCCCGATCCGGTCGGGATGCCGTTGACGTAGCTGCGAACGTGCTCGTCGGTCGCCTCGGTCCACTGCAGCACGAGGTCGATCCGCGGGTCGCTCTCGCGGTTCATGATGCATGGCGCGTCGTGCACCGCCTTGGCGCCGCGCTCGGCGACGATCTTCTTCAGGTAGTCGGCGAGCCCCTCCTCGTGCTGGAAGACCTCCTTCTTCTTCTCGACCTCGTTCTCGAACGTGACGCGCACGCCCTTGTGGATGTAGCTGATGACCTCGAGGCGCTCGCGAATGATCGCAGGATCGAATTCGACCTTCGGAAAGATTGTCGGATCCGGATGGAAGTAGACCGTCGTGCCCGTCCCCCGCGCCGCCCCTGCCTTCTTCAGCGCGGTCGTCGGCTTCCCGCGCCTGAACGCCATCTCCCACAGGACGCCGTCGCGCTTGACGCTGGCGCGGAGCTCCGTCGACAGGGCGTTCACCACGCTCGCCCCCACACCGTGGAGCCCGCCGGCGGTCTTGTAGGTCCCGTGCTCGAATTTGCCGCCCGCGTGGAGCATCGTGAAGATGACCTCCAGCGCGCTCTTCTTGGTCGTCGGATGCTTGTCGACCGGGATGCCGCGGCCGTCGTCGGAGACCGTGATCGAGCTGCCGTCGGCGTGCAGCGTGACGACGATGTTCGAGGAGAAGCCGTTCATCGCCTCGTCGACCGCGTTGTCGAGAATCTCCCAGACGAGATGGTGAAGGCCGGCGGTGCCGACGCCGCCGATATACATGCCGGGCCGCTTGCGGACCGGCTCGAGCCCCTCGAGGACCGTGATGTCTTTGGCGGTGTAGTTACTCACCAGCTTGCGCCGCTGCCTCCTTGGCCCGCACGGTCTTCCGCGCGCGCGGCTTCGATGATTTTACGGCCTTTGCCCGCGTCCGCCGCGGTGCCCGCTTGGGCTCTTCCGTTGGTGCCGGTGGTTCGACCGTTTCGACGGCGACCGCATCGACGGGCGCGGCTTCGACGGACGCCTCTTCCGCGACCGGCTCGACGACGACAGGGGACAGCGTCAGCCTCGCGCCCGGGAACACACGGATGGCGCCGTGGCGATCCCGTTCGACGCGCAGCACGCCTTCCTTGCCGGCGGCGCGCAGCAGATCGACGACGGATGCGAACCCGTAGTTCCGCTCGTCGAACCCCTCGATGGCGGTGCGCAGGAACTGCTTGGCCTGTCGGACGTACAGCGGCCACCGCGGCGGCGTGGCGACGTCGCTGAACGCCTTCTGCACCGCCCGAATCCCGTCCTGCATCGTCATGGGCGACGCGGGGAGCGCGTCCTCGTCATTCTCGGTACCGAGCGCCGGGTGGGCGGACACCTGGCTTCCGGCATCGGAGGCCTCACCACTGCCATCCTCGCGCGATTCGACGAGGATGTTTCGGCCGACATGCCGCAGCGTGACCGCCCCCGCTTCGGCCACTTTCTCCATGAAGTCGCGGAAGCTGCCGGCGCCGTATTCGCGCTCCGAGAAGGTCGAATCGAGCTGGAGCAGCGTGCTCTTGAGCAGCCCCAGCTGCGGCGTCACCTCCCGGTCCGACAGCACCTTGAGCGCCCGGCGGACGAGCGGCAGCGCCTCGGCGATCGACGTCGTCCCGGCTGCAGACCTGGCTCCGCGACCGGTCGTCCGGCCGCCGCGCGTGCCGGCCAGGTTCTCGTACGCGATGAACTCGTGGCAGTTCTTCTGCATCGTCGCGCTGGTGAACTGCCGGCCGCCGACGACGAGCACCGTCCGGCCGTACTGCTTCAGCTTTTCGACGAGCGAGATGAAATCGCTGTCGCCGCCGACGATGACGAAGGTGTTGATGTGATCGTGCGTGAAGGCGAGCTCGAGGGCGTCGAGCGCCATGGTGATGTCCGCGCCGTTCTTGTCGCCGCCGGGCGTGACGGTCCGCTGGACCATGCGGATCGCGTGCTGGGCGAGCACGCGGCTGTAGTCGCCGGCGCGCTTCCAGTCGCTGTAGGCGATTTTCGTGACGATCTCGCCGCGCTCCTTGATCGCCTCGAGGACCAGGCCGATGTCGAACTGGCCGCCGATCGTGTTCTTGACGCCGATTTCGACGTTGTCGAAGTCGATGAATACGGCAATCCGGGCACTTCTGCTGTCTGGTGTGATGTTCATTGAATGGCGCGCGTCAGCGCGCAGGCTGAAATTTCCTGGGAAGGTTGCTCTGTGAGGCCTCCTAGAAGTATACCGTCAACGGCCGGTCAACCCATCGATGAACCGCGCGACGGGCTCCCAGTAGTCATTGCGTCCCTCGTCGAAGAAATCGTTGTGGTCGGCCCCCTCGATTGGCACGAACTGTTTGGGGCCTTCCAGGCGATCGAAGAGCTCGCGCCCGAGCGCAAACGGGATGATCGAGTCACGAGTGCCGTGCAACACCAGCACGGGCTTCAGGAAGCCTCGCAGGAGGTCGACCGTGGGGAACCGGTAGGACGAAAACACGTTCAACGCACGAAAGAGCAGATGCGTGCGTATTACCGCCGCCTTGTCCGGAAAACCGCCTTCGAGAATGAGACCGTCGGGCTCGATGACGCGCGCGGCTGATGCGGCGGCGGTGGCGCCCAGGGACCGCCCCCAGAACACCAGCGGCCGCGTCGACGACCGGGTCTGCGCGGCGTGCCGGACGGTGGCCTCGGCGTCGCTGTAGATGCCCTGCTCGGAGGGGGTGCCGCTGCTCAGGCCGTAGCCGCGGTAGTCGACCGCCAGCACGCCGTATCCGAGCCGGTGCAGCGTCGCCAGCACCGGCAGCCACACGGAGAGATTTCCGCCATTGCCGTGGAAGTAGACGATGTCGGCGCGCGGCCGGTCCGGCTCGATCTGCCACGCGACAAGACGCTCGCCATCGGTCGTCGTCAGCGACACGGTGTTATAGGGAAGACCGAGCGTCGCGGGGTTCGCGTCTTCGCCGCGATACGGAAAGAAGACGAGCCTGGGTTCGAGCGAGCCGATGAGCGCCTTGAGCACGAGGCCTCCGAGCACGACAACAACTCCCAACCTCCAACTTCCAAACCCCAGACGGCGCATGTGGGAGTTTGGGGGTTGGGAGTTGGGCATTGGGAGTTACAGCGTGCCGAGCGGCTGCGGATTCGGAGCTTCGGGCGGGATGACACGGATGAACTGACCGCGCTGCAGCAGCTCGCGCCCCTTCCCGCCACGGCCGGTGACTTCGTACTTGGCCGTGCTGATCGTCTGCTCGCCGCCACGGCTGGTCTCGACGCGCAACAGGTCGCGTTCGCCGGTCGACGCGATGAAGCCGAGGACGTAATCGTCCCTCGCCGCCAGCTTGATCAGAATGACGCCCTTGCCCGGCCCCGACAGGTAGTTCACCTCATCGGCGCGGCAGAGGATGGCGCGCGCGTCGTGCGTCGCCGCAATCACGACCTCCTCGCCGGTGACGCGCGCCACGCCGACCACGTCCCCGCCCGCCGCGGGCCGAGCATACCGTCGTCCGGCTCGCGTGCTCGGCTCCAAGAAGGGCTCGAAGCTGAAGCGCAGGCTGTAGCCGTCGCTCGTCACCGCCAGGGCGTGCACCGGCGGCGGCTCGCCTTCCCGGCGCGCGGCGATGTCGCCGATCGCGCGCGGATCGAGGCTGAAGGCGGCAATCACACGCTCGCCGTCGCGCAGCTTGAACAACTTCTGCACCGGCTCGCCGTAGCCCGTCGATGCGGGCACGTCGATGATGCGGCATGTATACGCCGTGCCGACGTTCGTGAAGAGCACCATCGAGGCGCGCGTGCTTCCTGACACCGCCGCCAGTACCGCATCACCCTCGCGCAGCCGCGTCGTCGAGAGATCTCGCACCTCCTTCTGCCGTTTGAACCAGCCATCGCGCGACACGATGACGACATTGTCCTCTTCGACGATGAAGTCGTCCGCCGTGAACTCGACGTCCCCTTCCGCCTCGATCAACGTGCGGCGCGCGTCGGTCCGGCCGGCGTACTTCTGCTGAATCTCCTCGATTTCGTCGCGGACGATCTTCCAGCGTCCTTCTTCGTCCTTGAGCAGGGCGCCGATCTGGCGCGCGCGCTTCCGCTTGTCGGCGAGCTCGTTTTGAATGACCAGGATCTCGAGGCGGGCGAGGCGATACAGCTTCAGCTCGAGGATCGCGTCGGCCTGCTCCTCGTCGAGATCGAATCGCTTCATGATTTTCGCGGCGGCGTCCGCCTTGCCGTCCGACTTGCGAATCAGACGGAGGATCTCGTCGAGCGCGTCGAAGATCTTCTCGAACCCTTCGAGAATGTGAATGCGCTTGCGCAGCGCCGCGAGCTCGTGCTCCAGGCGATTGGTGACGACCTCGAGCCGGAAGTGCAGGAAGTGCCACAGGATCGACTTCAGATCGAGCCGCTCGGGCCGGCCCACCTCCGGGTTTTCCGTCGGGATGAGACACGTCAGGTTGACGATGAAGTTCGACTGAAGCGGCGTGTGCTTGAACAGGTACGCCATCACCATGCGTGGATCCGCTTCCCGCTTCAGCTCGAGCTCGATCCGAACATCGTCGGTCGACACGTCTTTGACATCGACCAGAGGGGGGAGCTTCCGCGACAGCACGACTTCGGCGATACGCTCGACGAGCGCCGCCTTGTTCGTCGCGTACGGCACGCTCGTGACATAGAGGCGCTGGCCGCCGCGCGAAGGCGGCCCTTCTTCCCATGTCGCGCGCAGCCGGATCGTCCCCGAGCCGGTCTTGTAAATCGTCTTCAGCTCGTCAGGCGTGTTGAGAATCTGGCCGCCGGTCGGAAAGTCGGGCCCCTTGATGTGGCGGCACAACTGCACGCTGCTGAGATCTTCGTTGTCGAGCAGCTTGAGCAGCGCGACGCAGACCTCGCCGAGGTTGTGCGGCGGGATGTTGGTCGCCATCCCCACGGCGATGCCGGTGGTGCCATTGATCAGAAGGTTTGGAATGCGCGCCGGCAAAACGACGGGCTCGGTCTTCGTGCCGTCGTAGTTCGGCTTGAAATGAACCGTCGCCCGGTCGATCTCGGCGAGCATCTCGTCGGCAATGCGCGCCAGGCGGCACTCGGTGTAGCGCATCGCCGCCGCCCCGTCGCCATCGAGCGACCCGAAATTGCCGGAACCGTCGACCAGCGGATAGCGCAGTGAGAACGGCTGCGCCATCCGAACCAGCGTCTCGTACAGCGCGGCGTCGCCATGCGGGTGATAGCTGCCCATCACGTCGCCGACGACCTTGGCGCACTTGCGGTGCTTGGCGTCGGCGGTGAGGTTCTGCTGCCACATCGTGTAGAGAATCCGGCGCTGGACCGGCTTGAGGCCGTCGCGCACGTCGGGAAGCGCCCGCGATGTGATGACCGAGAGCGCGTAGTTCAGATACTTCGTCTGCGCCGCTTCGTGCAGCGCGACCGCATCCAGGAATCCCCCCGGCGGCGGTCCACCGACGCGCGCGTCGGGGGTCTCGGCGAGATCGAAGAGGGTCGGCGCGGGCTTGCGTCTGGCGGCCATCTAGATCGTGAACATCTTACCGGGGTTCATGAGGTTGTCCGGGTCGAGCGCGCGCTTGATCGTCCTCATCACATCGAGCGCCGGACCGTGCTCGTCGGCGAGGTACTCCATCTTGCCGAGACCCACGCCGTGCTCGCCCGTACACGTGCCGCCCAGCTGCTGCGCCCGGTGCACCAGACGGCTATTGACCTCCTTCGCCGCCGCGAGCTCCGTCGGATTGTCCGGATCGAGCACGAACACGAGATGGAAATTGCCGTCGCCGACGTGCCCCATGAGCGGCGCAATGAGGCCGGATGCCTGGACGTCGCGCCGGGTCTCGAGAATGCAGTCGGCAAGGCGGGAGATCGGCACACAGACGTCGGTCGTCCACGCCTTGGCGCCGGGCCGCAGCGCGACCGCGGCGTAGAAGGCGTTGTGCCGCGCCTGCCAGAGCTTCGCGCGGTCCTCCGTCGTCGACGCCCACTGGAAACCGGAGCCTCCCTGCTCGGTGGTGATCTCCTGGGCGGTTTGCGCATGCTCGGCAACCGCGGCCGCGCTGGTGCCGTGAAATTCGAAGAGGATGGTCGGCTTCAGCGGATACGCCAGGCGCGAGTAGCGATTGACCGCATCGATCTGCGCTTCGTCGAGCAGCTCGATCCGCGCGACCGGCACGCCGAGCTGCATGATCGTGATGGCGCTCCGCACGGCGCCTTCCATCGTGTCGAAGTGACAGACAGCGGCGGAAACCGCTTCCGGCAGGCCGTAGAGGCGGAGCGTCACCGCCGTGATGATGCCCAGCGTTCCTTCCGAGCCGATGAAGAGGCGCGTCAGGTCGTAGCCCGAAGACGACTTGCGCGCGCGGCCGCCGGTCCGGATCACCCGGCCGTCCGCGAGAACCACCGTCAGCCCGAGCACCACGTCCCGCATCGTCCCGTAGCGGACCGCCGTCGTGCCCGACGCCCGCGTCGCCGCCATGCCGCCAATCGTGGCATCGGCACCCGGATCGACGCCGAAGAAGAGGCCCGTGTTCGCAAGCGTCTTGTTCAACTGCCGGTGCGTGACGCCCGCCTCGACCTGGCAATCGAGATCGTCGGCGCTGACACGCAGCACGCGATTCATCCGCGACAGATCCATCGACACGCCGCCGTAGACCGCGTTGACGTGCCCTTCGAGCGACGAGCCGATGCCGAACGGCACGATTGGCGCGCGATGTCGCGCGGCAATCCGGACGATCGCGGCGACCTCGGCGGTGCTGGTGGGAAAGACAACGGCATCCGGCGGCGCCGGCGCGTGCCACGACTCGCCGTGGCTGTGGTGCTCCAACAGCGTGGGATTCACCGAGGCGCGATCGCCGAGCAGATCGCGCAGATCGGCGACAAGCGCGGCGCGGGCGTCCACCGAGAGGACAGAGGGCATCCGCGATGTATTATCCGATCCCTGTCATGGTCTCACCCTTCACACCCAAGACGCTGGCATTTCTGCGCGCGCTCAAGCGCCACAACAATCGCGACTGGTTCCGCAGCCACAAGGACGCGTACGAAGCGCACGTCCGCGGGCCGATGATCCGGCTGCTCGCGCAGTTGGCCGACGATCTTCCTGCGTTTGCGCCCGAGCTCATCGCCGATCCCCGCGTTTCTCTCTATCGGATCTACCGCGACACGCGGTTCAGCGACGACAAGCGCCCGCTGAAGACGCATATCGCGGCGCACTTTCCAGCGAAGGGCTTCTCCCGGAACGAAGGTGCGGGACTCTATCTGGAGGTTGCGCCTGGATGGGTCTGGATCGGCGGCGGCCTCTACATGCCCTCGTCGGCCGATTTGCGCGCCATTCGCGCCCGGATCGCGTCTCATCACCGACGCCTGCACCGAATCGTCACCGGCCCCGCATTTCGGGGGGCGGTCGGCGCACTCGACGGCGAGCGGCTGTCGCGCGTGCCGCTCGGATACCCGAAGGATCATCCCGCCGCCGAATACCTGCGATTCAAGCAGTTCCTGGCCGGCTGCGAATACGAGGCCGAGTTTGCCTACGGCCGGCGCTTCTATCGCGAGGTGCTGACGGTCTTCCGTGCGGTCGCACCGCTCGTGCGCTTTCTGAACGGGCCGCTGCTCGAGTACCGGCGCACGTTCACGCCAGCGCGGCCGACGATGGACGGAGCGTTGCCGCCAGATCTGCTGCCAGGCGCGCCGCGTCGGCCGGATCGAGCGTCGATGTGGTGACGCGGATCGCGGGCGGCGAGTGCAGGCGAAATCGCTCGCCGGCCGCGACCGCCCAGCCGCGCGATGCGAGTCGCTGCACGACCGCGCTTTCGGCCGGCACGGGGACCCACACGTTGAAACCCGACCCGCCGAGCGCCTGAATGCCGCGCGCCGCCAGCGCGGCGCGCAGCGCCTCCCGCCGAACTGCGTAGAGCTCGCTCGCGCGGGCGAACCGTCGTCCGTTCGCCGGGTCGGACCAGAGCGCAAGCGCGAGGCGCTGCAGCAGATGGCTGACCCAGCGCGCGCCGAGCGCCTGTCGGCCCGTCACGCGTCCGATCGTCGTCTCGTCGCCGGCAACGACCGCCACGCGCAGATCGGGGCCGAGGAACTTCGAGGTCGAGCGGATGATCGCCCACGGCGACCGCGTGCCGCTTCGCAGCGCGGCGATGGGCGCGCCCGCGATCGGCGCCGCGTAGTCGTTTTCGATCACCACGACATCGGGAAACCGCCGGAGGATTCGACGCAACCGGTCGGCGCGCTCGGGTGTGATGACGGCTCCCGTCGGGTTCTGGGCGCGCGGCGTGACGATGGCGGCGCGTGCGCCGCGGCGCAGTGCCCTTTCGAACATGTCGGGACGAGGACCGGCCTCGTCGATGGGGACGCCGATGGGCGCCAGGGCGGATGCGGTGACGAGATCCACGATTGCCGGAGCCGACGGATCCTCGAGCGCGACGCGGTCGCCGGCGCGCAGGTAGTCGCGAAGGATGCGCTCGATCCCGTCGAGGGCGCCGCTCGTGACCGCGATGGCCGGCGCCGCGACACCGTCGGCCTCGAGCTCGGCGGCGGCGAACGCGCCGAACGGCGCATCGACGCCGTCCCCGCCGTACATCACACGGCCGCCGCGGATCATCCCGAGCGCCGGCTCGATCGGCGGCAGCAGCGCGGGGTCGGGATGGCCGGAGGCCAGGTCGACGACGCCGACACCCGCCGCGTCCGACGCCGCCCGCGGTCCCGGCCGAGGAGAGGCCACGACCCGCGTCCCTCGGCGGCCCTGACCAGCGACTAAGCCTCTCGATCTCAACAATTTATAGGCAGCGGCCACCGTCGCCGGGCTTACGCCGAGGCGCTCCGCCAGACCACGAACGGTCGGCAGCGCCCCGCCATCGTCGCCGCGCCGGCGCAGGTGGCGCTCGAGTGAGCCGGCAATCTGCGCCGCCGTCCGCCCGGAAATCCTATTTTGTTCTGCCATTAAGTATATTTCGTACTATAACGTATTCGGTCGTCGGCCCACCGGCCGTCCGCGAGACCCTCCCCACCCCGACGGGAACACGGCCGGCGAACAGGACACAATGGCGCTGTGTCTGCCGGCCCCGTGGGCGCCGAAGCGGCCGCGAAGGCGCCCGCCGACGAATACCGCGCACGCCTGGCCCGGCTGCGCCACGCGGGCGATCGACTCGCGCACGCCGATCTTCGGTACAGTCGTGCCCGGCTCCTCGTGTTCGCGGCAGGGGTCGGGCTCATCCTTGCGGTCTGGCGCGCCGCTCTCGTGCCTTGGTGGCTCGTTCTGCCTGCCGCCGCGTTCGCCGTCCTCGTCGTGCGCCACGATCGCGTGATACGGCGCCGAGCCCTCGTTGCGCGATCCATCGCGTTCTACGACCGAGGCCTTGCACGCCTCGAAGACCGGTGGGCCGGGACCGGCGAGCAGAGCGATCGATTCGCCGACGACAGGCATCTGTATGCGAACGACCTCGACCTGTTTGGGCGCGGATCGCTCTTCGAGCTGCTGTCGCTCGCGCGGACGCGCGCTGGCGAGGAGACGCTGGCCGGATGGCTGATGCACGCCGCGGCGCCAGGCGAAATCGTCGGCCGCCAGGAAGCCGTCACGGAGCTGACACCAGCGCTCGATCTTCGAGAGCGGCTGGCGCTCGCAGGCGCGGACGTGCGTGCGGCGGTGCGCACCGACGCCCTCATCGCATGGGCGGAGGGGGCGCCGATGCTCGTCGGCGGCTCCTGGTTGCGGGCGATCGCGGTACTGCTGACGACGGCGGCCGTGGCGACCGGCGCCTACGGCATCCTGACCGGCGGGTACGGCCCGTTTGTCGCCGTGGCGGCCTGCGAGGCGCTCTTCTTCCTGCCGCAGCGGAAGCGGATTCGGCACGCCCTTCATGCCGCCGGCGGCCCGGCGCGCGATCTCGACGTGCTCGCGCACGTGCTGGACGCGCTCGAGTGCGGACGTTTCACGTCTGTCCGACTGTCAGACCTTCAGGGGCGCCTCGCGACCGAGGGCATTCCCGCGGCGGCAGCCATTCGCCGTCTGCATCGATGGGTCGAGCTGCACGACTGGCAGCACAATCAATTCTTCGCGCCGTTCGCGGCGGCGCTGCTGTGGGGCACGCATCTCGCGTGGGCGATCGAAGGATGGCGCCGGCGCCACGGCAGCCGCGTGCGCGTATGGCTGCAGACGGTCGGCGAGTTCGAGGCGCTCGGCTCGCTTGCCGCGTACCGCTACGAACACCCCTCCGACGTCTGGCCGGAGTTGGCCGACGGACCGGCGCGATTCGAGGCAGACGGGGTTGGCCATCCGTTGATTCCCGCGGCGCGGATGGTGCGCAACGACGTGCGGCTCTCGCCCGACAGCCAGCTCCTCATCGTCAGCGGTTCGAACATGTCGGGCAAGAGCACGCTGCTGCGGACCGTCGGGATCAACGCCGTACTCGCGCTTGCGGGCGCGCCCGTTCGGGCCGCGCGGCTCCGGCTGACGCCGGTGGCGATTGGCGCGACGCTGCGCATCCAGGACTCGCTGCAGGAGGGACGATCGCGGTTTTTCGCGGAGATCACCCGCATCCGGGCGCTGTCCGACGTCGCCGCCGGACCGCGGCCTCTTCTCTTTCTGCTCGACGAGCTGTTTCATGGTACCAACTCGCACGACCGGCTCCATGGCGCGGCCGGGGTGCTGCGAAGTCTGCTGGCCCGCGGCGCGATTGGGCTGATCACGACCCACGACCTGGCGCTGACAGCAATTGCGGACGCGCTCGCGCCGCGCGCCGCCAACGTGCACTTCGAAGATCGCTTCGAAGGCGGCGACATTCACTTCGACTACCGGCTGCGGCCCGGGCCCGTCACGCGCAGCAATGCGATCGCGCTGATGCGCGCCGTCGGGCTCCAGGTCGATCAGGACTGATCGCCATGGCCGATGCGAATACGACTCCCGCCGTCACCTACGCCAGCTATCTGAAGATCGACGAGCTCCTGTCGCTGCAGCAGCCGCGTTCGCCGGGTCCCGAGCCCGACGAGATGCTCTTCATCGTCGTCCATCAGGTGTACGAGCTGTGGTTCAAGGAGCTGCTGCACGAGATCGATCGCATCGGACGGCTGCTCACCGGCGACGATACGCACCGGGCGCAGCACACGCTGAAACGGATTTTGACCGTCCTGAAGGTGCTGGTCGCGCAGCTCGACATCCTCGAGACGATGACGCCGCTCGAATTCCTGTCGTTCCGCGAGCGGCTCGAGGCCGCGAGCGGCTTCCAGTCCGATCAGTTCCGGCAGATCGAGTTCGCGCTTGGCCGCAAGGCGGAAGGCGCCATCGCGCGGTTTCCGGAAGGGAGCCGCGCCCGCGCGGAGCTCGTGCGGCGGTTCTCCGAGCCGACGCTCTGGGATGCCTTCCTTCGCTACCTGGCGCGCGAGGGGTATCCCGTGCCGCCTGAGCAGCTCTCGCGCGACGTGACCGCTCCGATCGCGCCGTCGGAGCCCATCCAGCGCATCCTGATCGACGTCTATCGCACCGACACCAAGAACGCCGAGCTGTGTGAACGGCTCGTCGACCTGGATGAGGGCATCCAGGAGTGGCGCTACCGCCACGTCAAGATGGTGGAGCGGACGATCGGCGCCAAGATGGGCACGGGCGGCAGCATGGGCGCCTCCTATCTGCGGTCGACGCTGAGCCAGCCGCTCTTCCCGGATCTCTGGGAAATCCGAACGCGCCTGTGAATCCGCTCGCCCGCCACTATTCCCGCTTCCGCGTTGCCGAGCGGGTCCTGCTCACCGGCCATTCACACCAGGCGTGGCCCGACGTGGGGTTCGAGGCTCAGCAGCGCGCGTGGCTCGACGCCGCGGAACTCGTCGACGACAAGTGGCCGACGGCCGCGGAGCGCGCCTGGGAGGTCCGGCGCGGCTTTGCGCGTCTGCTGGGCGTCGAGGCCGACAACATCGCCCTCGGCCAGAACACGCACGAGCTCGTCACGCGATGGCTGTCGGCGCTGCCGCTCGACCGACGAGGCCGGATCGTCACGACCGATGCGGAATTCCACAGTCTTCGACGCCAGCTCGATCGCCTGGCCGAAGACGGACGGCTGCAGATCGTTCGCCTGCCCGCGCGGCCGGTCGAGACGCTCGCAGCCCGTCTGGCGGCCGCGGTCGACGATCGGACGGCGTGCGTCGCCGTGTCGTCAGTCCGATTCGAGACGGCGGAGATCGTCCCCGCGCTCGATGCAGTGGCCGCCGCGTGCTCGCGCGTCGGCGCCGAACTGCTCGTCGACGCCTACCATCACCTGAACGTCGTCCCATTCGATCTGCACGCGATGGGCCTTGCGGAGGCGTTCGTCACGGGGGGCGGCTACAAGTACTGCCAGCTCGGCGAGGGGAACGCGTTCCTGCGCGTGCCGCCACACCGCCGCATGCGGCCGGTGCTCACCGGCTGGTTCGGGGAGTTTGCGCATCTGGAAGAGCGACCGACTGGGCGGGTGCCGTATGGCGCTGGCGCGGCGGCGTTTGCCGGCGCCACATACGATCCGACGTCGCATTACCGCGGCGCTGCGGTCTTTGCGTTTCACGCCGAGCAGCAGCTGACCCCCGCGCGGCTGCGCGAGATCAGCAGACACCAGGTCGCGCGCCTCATCGCCGGGATCGAGGCGCTCGACCCCGACACGCGTCTGCTCTCGATCGAGCCGATGCCGCCGGAGCGGCGTGCGGGGTTTCTGGCGCTCCGGACGCCGCGCGCATCCGACATCGCGCGGGCGCTGCGCGCGCGAGACGTCTGGACGGACGCTCGCGGCGACATCCTCCGCCTCGGCCCTGCCCCCTACCTCGACGACCGTCAGCTGGACGACGGCGTGGCGGCGCTTCGCGAGGTGGTCAGAGCGGTGGCGTCGCCATCTTCCGCGGCGGATTGAAGAACGGCGTCTTCACGACGTCGGCGCTGACGTAGTGGCGTGTGGCTTCGACGGTGATCTCCACCTCCACCCGCGTGCCTTCGGCATGGAACGGCGCATCGACGGTCGCGAGCGCAATCAGCCGCTTCAACGTCGGCGACCACGACGTCGTCGTGGCGCGGCCGACCTGCTGGCCGTGGTGGATGACGGGCACGTGCACGCGGGAGGCGGCCGCCGGGGCGACCGGCGCGAGACCGAAGCGGTCGTACAGCGCTTCCACCTCCGGCCAGTTGATGTGCAGGCCGACGACCATCCGCGCCGGCCCGCGGCGTGCCTCCGCCGCGAGCGCCGCGCGGCCGACGAACGGCCCCTTGTCGATCGTGACGAGGCGGCCCAGTCCCATCTCGAACGGCGTGTACTTCTGTGCCTCGATGAGCGCCTTCCGGCTGCTGTTGAAGTCGACGTCGATCAGCAGCAACCCTGCCTCGACGCGCGCCATGTCGAGCGCCAGCATGCCGGCGGGCTTGATGTCGAACGGCCGGCCTTCGTGCATCAGCCTGTCCCACACGTCGAGGGCGGCCTCGGCGGGCATCCAGATCTCGTAGCCCAGATCTCCTGTGTATCCCGTTCGCGAGACGTCGACCGGGACGCGGCCGATGCGGCCGCTCGTCACGCGGAAGTACTTGAGCGCGTCGATGTCGGCGCTCGCCGCGGCACGCAGCACGCGCGCGGAGGTCGGCCCCTGCAGCGCGAGCGCCGCCACCTGTTCAGAGATATCCTCGATGCGGACGTCGAGCCCCGCAGCGTTCTGCCGGAACCAGCGCAGGCTCGGGTCCGCCGCCGTCCACCGAAAGACCTGATCGTCCAGCCGCGTCACCGTCCCGTCGTCGATGACTTTTCCCTCGTCATCGCACCAGGGCGTGTACCAGACCTGGCCGACCGTCATCTTGCGCACGTCGCGCGTGATCACGCGGTCGACCAATCGACTCGCGTCCGGCCCGGTGATCCGGTATTTGTAGAGCGGCGAGACGTCGATGAGCGCCGCCGCGTGGCGGATCGCGTGATACTCGTGCTCGTGGTGCGTTTCGTACGCGCTGACCGCGTAATACCCCGACCATTCGCGGTAGTTGAGCGACTCGCACAGCGCGAACGTGCGCGGATGGAAGGCCGTTCCGATCGGCATGGGTGTTCATTGTAGCGGGGTCCCGGCGCGCGGACTTTGCGCGCCGGGGCGCCGTTCGCACGAGCGTCCCGCAGTAGAATCCCGCCATGTTCGCCATCGAAGGCATCGACCACGTGGCCCTCGCGGTGCGCGATGTTCGCCGCTCGGCGGCGTGGTATCAGGAAGTCCTCGGACTCGAGCGCCTCTACGAAGAGGTCTGGGGCGACTTTCCGGCGATCGTTGGCGCCGGCGGCACGTCGATCGCGCTCTTTCCGGTGGAGGGCGACCAGCCGAAGGGGCGGCCGGGACGTGACACGCTGGCGATGCGCCACCTGGCGTTCCGCGTCGATGCGGCGAACTTCCGGCGGGCACGCGAGGCGCTCGAAGGACGCGGCATCGCCCTGACCTTCCAGGACCACGAGATCGCGCACTCGATGTACTTCTACGATCCCGACGGGCACGAGCTGGAGATCACGACATACGATCTCGGCGCAAAGGAGTAGGACCATGGATACGCTCGTCATCCCTGCCTCCGGCGCCGAGCCGAGGCGTGCCGCAGGTCGGTCTGCGCACCGTCTCTTCTACGTGAGCGTCGCGCTGGCCATGACGGCGATGGTCGTGATCGGCTTCTGGCCATCCTACTTCGGGCCCGTCGCTCGCGGGACGTACGCCGGCTCCTGGGTCTTTCATCTGCACGGACTCGTCTTCATGGGGTGGATGGGCCTGCTCGTCGCGCAGGTGGCGCTGGTGGCGGCGGGACGCACACGGATGCACCGCCGCGTGGGGACGGCCGGGATTGCCTACGGCGTCCTGGTGCTCATCGTGGGCCTCGGCGTGTCCTTTTACTCGCCGGTCATGCACATCGCGAACCGCACCTGGACGGTCGACCAGGCCGCCGCGTTTCTGCTGCTGCCCCTCGGCGACATGGCGCTCTTCGGCGGATTCTTCGGAGCGGCGATCCGGTATCGGCGCCAGCCGGAGATCCACAAGCGGCTGATGCTGCTGGCGACGATCGCGCTCGCCTTCGCGGCCGTGTTCCGACGCGTGCCGGCCGACCAACCGGCGACATTTCTGGCGATCTGGCTTGCGCCGCTCGCCGCCGCGATGGCGTACGACTGGCGGACGCGCGGGCGCGTGCACCCGACGTATGTCATCGGCCTCGTCGTGTGTCTGGTGGCGTTCGCGCGTGTCTTCGCCATGAACCGCGACGCGTGGCTGAGCATCGGCCGCGCGCTCCTGGCATCCGCGGCGTGACCCCCGCCGCGTACGACGCGATCGTCATCGGCGGCGGGCACAACGGCCTGACCGCCGCGGCCTATCTCGCTCGCGCGGGCCGAAAGGTGCTCGTGCTCGAGCGCCGCCACGTGCTCGGGGGCGCCGCGGTCACCGAGGAAGTCTTCAAGGGCTTCAAGTTCTCCGTCTGCTCCTACGTCGTCTCGCTGCTGCGGCCCGAGATCATCCGCGAGCTCGATCTGCCGCGGCACGGCCTCGAGATCCTGCCGCTCGACGGCACGTTCACGCCGATGCCCGACGGCACGTACCTGTGGCGCGTCAACGATCACGCGAAGACGCGCCGCGAGATCGCCCGGCACTCGCCCATCGACGCCGAGGCGTACGACGAATACGGGCGCGCGATGGTCGAGATGGGGCGGTTCGTCAAGCCGATCCTCACGATGCTGCCGCCCGATCCGACCTCGCTCCGCCCCGGCGAGCTGCGCAAGTTGTGGTTTCTGGTCCAGCGCTTCCGGCAGCTCTCGCGGCAGGACCAGTACAACCAGGTCCAGCTCATGACGATGAGCGCGATCGATTTTCTCGATCGGTGGTTCGAGACCGACGTGCTGAAGGCGACCATGGCGGCGTCCGGCATCATCGGCACGTTCCTGGGCGTGCGCTCGCCCGGCACGGCCTACGTGCTGCTGCACCATTACATGGGCGAGATCGACGGGGCGTTCCGGTCGTGGGGGTTGCCGCGCGGCGGCACGGGCGCCATCTCCAACGCGATCGCGCTGGCGGCACGCGAGGCGGGCGTCGAGATTCGAACGGAGACGGCGGTCTCGGGCATCGTCGTACGCGACGGCACCGCGCGCGGCGTCGTGCTGGCCAACGGCGACGAGGTGCGCGCGTCGGTCGTCGTCTCGAGCGTGGATCCGAGGGCCACGTTCCTGAAGTTCGTCGACAAGAGCCTGCTGCCGCCGGACTTCGTCGATGACGTCCAGCGGTACAAGTTCCGCGGGTCGTCGGGGAAGGTGAACCTGGCGCTCGACGCGCTGCCGGACTTCACGTGCCTGCCTGGCGAAGGTTCCCACCTGCGCGGCGCGATCTCCATCTCGCCGAGCATCGACTACATGGAGCGCGCCTACGATGCCGCCAAGTACGGCCGCTTCTCACGCCGCCCCTACATCGACATCGTGATTCCGTCGCTCACGGACCCGAGCGTTGCGCCGCCGGGCAAACACGTGATGTCGTGCTTCGTCCAGTACGCTCCCTATCACCTCACCGAGGGCACGTGGGACGAGAAGCGCGACGAGTTCGGCGACGCGGTGATCGACACGCTGGCCGAGTACGCTCCAAACCTGCGGCGCATCGTCCTGCACCGGCAGGTCGTGACACCGCTCGACCTCGAGCGCGAGTGGGGCTTGTCCGAGGGCAACATCTTCCAGGGCGAGCTGACGCTGGAACAGCTGTTCTTCCTGCGGCCGGCGCCGGGATGGGCGCAATACCGCACGCCGATCCGACAGCTGTACCTGTGTGGATCCGCCACACACCCGGGCGGCGGCGTCATGGGCGCACCCGGACGCAACGCTGCCATGCGAATCCTCGGGGATGCCCGCTCGTGAGCACCGTCGTCGTCGTCGGAGGCGGGCATAACGGACTCGCAGCTGCCTTCTATCTCGCCAAAGCGGGGCTCAAGGCGATCGTTCTCGAGCGGAGCGAGGCGGTGGGCGGCGGCGCGATCACCACGGAGATCCATCCAGGCTTCCGCTGTCCGACGCTCGCCCACCACGTGTCGATCCGCGCGGACATCGCCGACGACATGCAGCTTGCGCGGCATGGGGTGGCGTGGCTCGAACCGACGGTCGACGCGTTCGCGCCCGCGCTCGACAGCCCCGCAGCCCTCGTCTATGCGGACGCCAGGCGAACGGTCGACGCGCTGCGCATGGTCGATGCGAAGGATGCGGACGCGTATCCCGCCTACCGAGCCGCTCTTGCCGCCGTGTGCGGGACGCTCGCACCGCTCGTCGAAGCGCCGCCGCCGGACATCAACGACATCGCCGGACGCGATGTCTGGAATCTCCTGAAGGTGGGGCGCCGGTTTCGCGCGCTTGGAAAGAAGGACGCCTATCGGCTGCTTCGCTGGGGACCCATGCCGGTGGCCGATCTGGTGAGCGAATGGTTCGCGTCCGACGTGCTGCGCGCCCTCATCGCGGCGCCGGCGGTCTCGGGCACGATGTTCGGCCCGCGCTCGGCTGGCAGTGCCCTCGTGCTGCTGCTGCGGGAGGCCGGCGCGCGGCTGGCCGGACCGGCGCGGCCCGTACGCGGCGGACCAGGTGCCTTGACCGCGGCGATGGCGGCTGCGGCCCGCGCCGCGGGCGTCGACATCCAAACCGGGACCCGCGTGGAGCGCGTGCTCGTCGCCGGCGAGCGCGTCACCGGCGTCCTCGCCGGCACACAAGAAATTGCGGCTGACGCCGTCGTGTCAGCCGTCGACCCGAAGACGACATTCCTCCAGCTCGTCGACGCCGCGCATCTCTCCCCCGACTTCCTGGCGAAGATTCGGGGCTACCGCGCCGCCGGCACGCTGGCGAAGGTGAATCTCGCGCTGTCGGCGCTGCCGGCATTTACAGGTCCGACCTCGGGCCCGGTGAAAGCCGGACACGACGATCGCGAAATCCTCTCCGGGCGCATCCACATCGGCCCGAGTCTCGACTATCTCGAACGCGCGTTCGACCACGCGAAGTATGGCGAGTTGTCGGAGGAGCCTTGGCTCGACGTGGCGATTCCGTCGATTCTGGATCCGGACCTCGCCCCACGAGGCGCGCACGTCCTGTCGGTGTACGTCCACTACGCGCCGTACCGGCGGCGGGGCGGCGACTGGATGGCCGCCAAACGCACCATCCTCGACCGGTGCCTGGCCACGCTCGATCGGTTCGCGCCGGGTATTGCCCGGTTGATCGTCGGAGCGGACATCATCACGCCGTCGGAGCTCGAGGCGCGCTACGGCTTCCACGGCGGCCACATCTTTCATGGTGAGCTCGCGCTCGATCAGCTCCTCAGCATGCGGCCCGTGCCGGGGGCCGGCCGGTACCGCAGCCCGGTGCGCGGACTGTATTTGTGCGGCGCCGGGACGCATCCCGGCGGGTTCATGTCGGGCGCCAGCGGGAAGCTCGCCGCGCGACGGCTGCTCGACGACATGCATCCCTGATCGGCAGTCCCCCCTATACTCCTGGCGTGCGTCAGCATTCGCGAGTTTGCCACGTGGCAGGCGGACGTCGCGCTGCAGCGCCAGGTGCGCGTCGGCTGGCGCACGTCGCACTTTCACGCCGAGGTCTGCAACGTCCTCAACCACCCGAATTTCGCGCAGCCCGACGCATCGATCCGTACCGTGGTCGGTGCGACGGGCCAGTTCATCCGGTCTGCATTCTTCGGCCGCCACCGAGTCGCGCGCCGTGGGCTCCTCGGCGGCGGCCTTGGCCCCATGCCGCCGGACGGCGTGGACCATCCAGCTCGTCCTGCGTCTAAACTTCTAAGGCAGGGCTCATGAGGAATCGTCTGTTGACGCTTGTCGTGCTCCTCGCCGCGTGTGCGGGTCCGAGGACGTTCCTCGCACAGGCGCCTGACGCCGACCCCCAGGGCCGCGGGCGCGGCACCGTGCCCGTCCAGCGCCCGCCGCGCGACGTCCGCGAGCGCGAGGTCGGAACGGCCGTCGTCCGCGGCCGGGTCCAGACAGCGGATACGGGCGCGCCAATCCGCCGCGCCCAGATCCGCGCGGTGTCGCCGGGCAGCCGCGATACGCGGCTCGTGACGACGGACGCCGAGGGACGCTTTGAGCTGCGCGATCTGCCGGCCGGGCGGTGGGAGCTCACGGCGTCGAAGGGCGGGTACGTGACGATGCGCTACGGGCAGCGGCGGCCGTTCGAAGCCGGCCGCCCCCTCGAACTGGCCGACGGCCAGGTCGTGCAGCCGGTCAATTTCGCGCTGCCGCGCGGCGCGGTGATTGCCGGCCGGGTGCTCGACGAGTTCGGCGATCCGGTGGCGGGCGCGCGCGTGCAGGCGCTGCGCTATCAGCTTTCGCAAGGCACGCGGCGGCTGTCGGCAGCGGGCATGACCGCCCAGACCGATGACACCGGCGCTTTCCGCCTCTACGGTCTGATGCCCGGCGAGTACTACGTCAGCGCGATTCTGCGCGCGCTGCCGGCGGACGACACGACCGACTCCACCGGATACGCGCCCACGTACTACCCGGGGACGGGCAGCGTCACCGAGGCGCAGCCGGTCGCGCTCGGCGTCTCGGAAGAAGCCAGCATCTCGTTCGCGCTCCAGGCGGTCCGCACCGCGCGCGTCGCCGGCACGGTCGTGAACTCCACCGGCGTCGCGCTCTCCAACGGGATGGTGATGCTGCTCGGCGCCGACGGCGTCGCCGCCGGTCCGCTGGCGTTCGGCGCCGGGAACCGCATTCGCGCCGACGGATCGTTCGTCCTGTCGAACGTGGCGCCGGGCTCGTACACCCTCATGGCGAGCAACGGCGGACCCGGACTTCGGGCCGGCGGCGGCGACATCGAGATGGGCACGCTGCCGATCACGCTTGCCGGTGAAGACGTGACGGGCATGACGGTCGTGACGGGACGCGGCGCGACCGTCACGGGCATGGTGGTTGCCGCGCAAGGCAGCAGCGCGGCGCTCGCGAAGAACAATCTCCAGGTCACGGCGCAGGCCGTGGGCGGCGCACTCGGCGCGTTTCCCGGCCTTGGCGGCGGCGGACCGTTCGGCGGACGCAACGTCGCCGAAGACGGCGCCTTCACGTTGACGAATCTCTTCGGCCCGCGCCTCATTCGCCTCAACGGCCTGCCGCAGGAGTGGATGCTGGAGTCGGTGGTCGTCGATGGCCGCGACGTGACCGACCGACCCGTCGAATTCGCCCCGAATGCCGAGATTACGGGTGCGCGCATCGTCGTCACCGATCGCGTCACCGAGGTGTCGGGATCGGTCACCGCGCCGGACGGCAAGTCGTCCTCACGCGATTTCACCGTAGTCGTCTTTCCCGACGAGGAGGCGCGGTGGGCCGCGCCGTCGCGCTACGTGCGGTCGGCCCGTCCCGATCAGCAGGGGCTGTTCAAGATTCGGGCGCTGCCGCCGCACGATCGATATCTCGCGGTTGCCGTCGACTATCTGGAGCAGGGCGAGGAGACCGACGGCGAGTTCCTCGCGTCGCTCAAGGGACAGGCGACCGCATTCCGGCTGCGTCCCGGCGACACGGCCGCGCTCACGCTGAAGCTCGTGGCCCGATGACGAGGGACCTGCGCTATCCGGTCGGACGATTCGATCCGGCCGCGCCGGTCAGCCCTGAGATGCGCGAACCGGCGATCGCGGTGATTGCCGATTTGCCGGCGCGGATGCGTGCCGCCGTCGCGGGACTCACCGATACCCAGCTCGACACGCCGTATCGCCCCGGTGGATGGACCGTGCGGCAGGTCGTCCATCACGTCGCGGACAGTCACGTAAACGGCTACATCCGGACGAAGCTCGCGCTGACCGAGCACGAACCGGCGATCAAGCCGTACGACCAGGACGCGTGGGCGCCGCTGCCGGACAGCCGCCTGCCCATCGACATCTCGCTCGGGATTCTCCATCACCTGCACGCGCGCTGGACGGCCGTGTGGCGGTCGCTGGCGCCGCCGCAGTTCGCGCGGCGCTTCTATCACCCGGAAATCGGCCTCACGAACCTCGACGCGCAGCTGCAAGGGTACGCGTGGCACTCGCGCCATCACGTCGCGCATATCACGTCGCTGCGGGAGCGCGAACGCTGGTAGGATGAACACCTCCATGGCGGCTCCCCGAAAAGACGCACCCTCAGACAAGCCGGATGTCGGCGACGCCCTCGGCATGATCGAGACGCGCGGCCTCGTCGGCATGATCGAGGCGGCCGACGCGATGCTGAAGACGGCGAACGTCGTGCTGGTCGGCTGGCAGAAGGTCGACGCCGGGCTCGTCACCGCGCTGATTCGCGGCGACGTCGGGTCGGTGAAGGCGGCGACCGACGCCGGCGCGGCGGCCGCACGGCGCGTCGGCGAGCTGATTGGCGTGCACGTGATCCCGCGTCCCGCCGACGACCTCGAGAAGGTCTTCCCAATCCGGTAGACGAATTACAGATCTCGTGCCCGGTCTGCGATCGCAGCACCTGGTCGAGCTTCGCACCCGTACGGCAGTTCGTGTCGGAATGGCGCGAACTGTGACAGCTGCGTCGTGCACACGGCGGGCAGCGTTATTGCCTTCCGTGACTTGCGCCAATGATGGGCTTGGAGCTCACTCGCAGTCGCGCGGAGTGGCCGGTAGGATGATCGTCATCCGTCTCGCGAAGAGGTCGTATGGACCTTCCTGATCTGGCTCGCCGCTATTACGCCTATTTCAACGAGCGACGATTCGACGAGGCGGGCCAGCTTGTCGATCCGGAAGCCGTCTTCCACTACGTCGCCACGCAGCAGCGTCTGGTGGGCCGCGCCGGCTACAGAGCGCTCGTTGCCGCGTGGGTCATCGCGTTCGACGACGCGTGGGTCGAAATCCGATCGATTCGCCAGACCGACGACCACGTCGTCAGGGTGGACTTCGTCGGGCACGGCACCCATACAGGAGATCTCGAGCTGGGCGAGGCGCTGGTGATTCCCGCCACGGGCATCTCGGCCGAGCTGCCGTTCACCGATACGCTCACGTTCCGCGGTGGGCTCATCACGGAATCGCGATTCGAGTTCGACGTGGTGGAGCTGCGGCGACGCCTTACGACTTCCGTACTATCGCGCCTGTTCTCCGCTTCCGCTGCCGCGCGGTGAGCGGTCGGATCGTAATCTCCTCCCCTACCATGAGCAGCGGCTGCGACGGGTGATCCAGGTTGAAGAGCTGTCCCTCCTGCGTGCGCGCGTAGAGCCGATCGCCGCCGATGTACAGCGTCATGGGCCCGCCGTCGCCGATCGCCTCATAGAGCCGCACCCCGAACACGTCGCGCAGCGTCGTCAGCAGGCGCCGCAGCCGTGGGATCGAGAACCCACGGCGGCGGAGATCGGCGAGCACCTGCAGCTCGAGGACGTCGAGCGGCGTATAGCGGCGCTCGGTGAAGCCGCCGGCGGCCGTCCGGTGGGGCGCAACAGCGGGCTTGAACAGCCGCCGCGCATCCCACCACTGGAGCTGGCGGGCGCTCAGTCCCGTGAGCGCGGCTACTTCGCGCGACGTGTAGTGCTTCTTGAGCTTGAGGGTCACAGCCCGAACCGATCGGGGCGCACCAGATTGAGCTCCGGACGCGCGTGGCCGTCGAGCAGCAGATCGGCAACGAGCGACGCGGTAAGCGGGGCCAGCAGCACACCATTGCGGTAGTGGCCGGTCGCGTAGAACACGCCGCGCATTGTCGTTGATGCGCCGATGATCGGCAACTCGTCGGACGTCGCCGGACGCAGCCCAGCGCGTGCGCCCTCGAACGCCGCGCCGCCGAGCGCCGGCACGAGCTGCGCGGCGCTCTCGAGCAGCTGCCGCACGCCGCCGACGGTGACCCGTTCGTCGAAGCCGACGTCTTCGACCGTCGCGCCGACCAGCACGCGACCGTCCTTCCATGGGACCAGATAACAGTCGGTTCCCCATACGATGTGCGCGACGGGAGGCTGCGGCAGCCGCAGCTCGACGAGCTGCCCGCGGACCGGACGCACCGGCGCGGGCGGCAGAGGGGCCATCACAATGTCGCCCGACCAGCTGCCCGCGGCGAGCACCACAGCATCGGCGGTGATGTCGCCGTCGGCCGTCGTGACGGCCACGCCGTCGCCCGCGGCGCGTACGCGCTCGACGCGCACGACCGACATGCGGGCGCCGCGCGCCCTGGCGGCGGCCGCGAGCGCCTCGGTCAAGACCCCGGCACGCACATACCCGTGCGCCTGAACGCGGAGCGCGCCACGAATGTCCTGCGCGAGAGCGGGCTCGAGCCGCCGCGCCTCGCCGCCGTCGACCACGTCGGCCCGCGTGCCGAGGCCGGCGAGCGCCTGCTGCTGCCGCGCCAGCTGTCGCGCCTCCTCGTCGGTGCGCGCGACCTGCAGCGTGCCCGTGCGTCGGTATTCGATCGCGCGCTCGGAATCGGCCGCAACCCGCCTGACGAACGCATCGTACCGATCGAGGCTGCAGATACCGAGCCGCAACAGCGCTGACGAGTGCCCTTCGATGTACGGCGCCAGAATGCCGGCCGAGGCACGCGTCGCTCCCTGCCCCAGGCCGCGCGCATCAAGCACGACGACGGCCGCACCGCGCACGGCCAGCTCGTACGCGATCGCGCACCCGATGACACCGGCGCCGACAACGATGACGGTCACCGGATGATTCTAGTCGGTAGGTGGTAGGGGGTTCGTCGCTACCGGCTACAGGCTACCGGCTAGAAACGGAACTGCATGCCGACTTCCACGCGCCGTGCCTGCGCGGCGGACGTCGGGGTGCCGAAGAACGGCGACTGGAGGTTGCCGCTGAAGTTGAGGAAGTTCGTCCGGTTCAGGATGTTGAAACCCTGCACGTAGAACTCGACGCGGAAGCGGCTGTCGTCGGGCGCACCGCCGCCGAAGAAGCCGCCGCCACCGCCAGGCCCGCCGCCGGGGCCGCCACCCCCACCCGGGCCACCAGGGCCGCCCTGAACGACGACGGGGCCGCCGCCGCCCGGACCACCGCGCTGAGCGCCTTCACGCGGGGCGCCGAACCCGAAGCCGCGGGTGAAGCGGACGTTCAGATCGAAGCGTGCGGCGCCGCGCGCCGCGTTGCGGCCGGCGCCAGCCGGGCGATCGTTGGTCACGCCGTCGCGGTTGTCGTCGCTGCCGGTGATGATGGTGTACGGTGCCGCCGACTGCGCCACACCGTTGACGAACGCGCGGACGCCGAGCGGCAGGCCGATGTTGATCATCGCGTTGAAGCGGTGGCGCACGTCCTGCGACGAGGGTCCCCACTCCGCGTCGGGGTTGCGGCTGTCGGCCGGAAGCGAGAGCGGATTGTCGGCATGGTTGCGCACCTTCGCCCACGTGTAGTTCGCCCCCATGAACATGCGACGTTGCGGCACCCGATAAAACAGGTTCGCGTTGATTCGGTCGGTCGCCGATCGGCCCGTCGACTCGATCTGCGCCACGGAGCCGACGCCAGCCTCCGGCCGCACGCCGAACGCGTCGGGCGCGTTGACGTCGCGCGAGCGCAGCTGATTCCGCCCGCGGATCCGGTTGTAGGACGTCTGGAAAGTCAGGTTCTGCGTGATCGGCCGTTCGAGGCCGATCGAGGCCTGATGCACGTACGGCATGCGGAGGTCGGGCGCCGCCTGGACGCGCCCGCTGCCGAGAATGGTTGCCGCGATACCGCCGGTCGGATCGGGGTAGCCCGGGTTGAGAATCAGCAGGTCGCGCTGCGCCTCGGCCTGGCCGGTGACGCGCAGCGTCTGATCGTGGAGGCTCGCGTCGTACCAGTCGTGGAAGATCCCGTAGCCGCCGCGGACCGTCAGCCGGCCGCGGCGCGGCGTGAACGTGAAGCCGAACCGCGGCATCAGGTTCATCGCGTCGCCGACGTTCGTCTGCACCTCCTCGCGGACGCCGACGCTCAGCGACAGCGCGCGATTGATGCGGAAATCGTCCTGCCAGTAGACACCGAGCTGGTACTGCGAGAACGCCGTGCGGAGCTGCCCGAGCCGCTGCGTGAAGGTGTTGGGCGTCCCGGCGAGAAACGCCTCCAGGCTGCTGAAGGTAAACGTGCCGGCCGCGTTCCGCGCATCGAAGTTGCGGTACGCCCCGGCTTCGAACAGCACCCCGACGCGCATGGCGTGGCGGCGGCCGACGTTGAAGTCGAAGTCGTCGGCGATCTCGAGCGTCCGCTCCGAGCCGTCGCTCGCGACGCCGGCACCGCCGCTGCTGAACGCATCGATCACGATCACCGCCGGCGCGTCGGAGAACGACCGTGAGGCGTTCTCCTGGAAGTTCCACTGCACGCGCAGCTCGTTGAGGGCATTCCGGCCGAAGACGCTCTGCATGGAGGTGCGCACCTGGTGCTCCGTCGACGCACGGCTGAACGCCCTCTCCTGCAGGTTGAAGTCGCCGACGCCGAGGTTGCGACGTTCGTCCTCGTTGCGCCGGTACTCGAGCCGCAGCGTCTGGCTCGTCGTCAGGCCGTGCTCGAGGCCGACGGTGACGTTCGTCTGCTCGAAGGGACGCTTCACCTGATCGGCGATCCGCGCTTCCGGCCTGAGCGCCACGATCGTCGTCGAATCGAACGACCGGTTGCCGTCGACGCTGAAGCGCAGCGACGTGCGGTTGCGCACCAGCGGCCCGCGCAGGCCGGCCGTGAAGCGGCGGAACTGCTCCGGCGTCTGCGTGTGCGCGAACGCGTTGCGCGCGTTCAGCACGTCGTTGCGCAGACCGAAGTTCGCGTTGCCATTCCACGCCGTGAGGCCGGGGCGCGTAATGATGTCCACCTGCACGCGGCCGGCATCGTGGTTGTCGGCCGAGAACGAGTTCGTGCGGAAGCGGATCTGACGAATCTCATCGCGGTTCGGCAGCCGGCCGCCGCGGAAGCCGTTGACGTTGAAGATGGCGCCGGCGCCGCCGGTCATGGCCTCGAGCTGCGCGCGCAACTCGTCGGGATCGTCCGAGAGCTCGGCGATCTCGCCCTCTTCGAGCGTCGTCGTGAGCGCGTTGCCACGCGTGTCGCTCGCTGCGGCTTCCGTGACCACGACCTCTTCGCGCACGCCCGCGATGTAGAGCGTCACCGTCTGATTGTTGCCGCCGCGCCGCAGCGTCAGCATCCCGGTAAACGGACTGAACCCCCCCGCCTCGACATGCAGCTCCACCGCGCCGATCGGCAGCGCGGTCAGCGTCGTCTGCCCGCGGGGATCGACCTCGGCCTCGCGCACGACTCCCGCGGCATCGGTCACACGCACGCGCGCCGTCGGCAGCGACGCCCCCGTCTGGTCGACGACGTTGACGCGGAGCTGCGCCTGGCTCGTCGCCTGGGCGGCAAGGGGCGAGGCCGCCAGGAGCATGGCCAGCACGCCGAGCACGCTGATCCGACTGATCGTCATTTCGTGAACACGTCCGCGCGAAACGTCGGATTGACGCGGTAGCTGTCGATCGTCCACTCTTCCGTCGTCATGTCGTTGGCGCCGCGCGTGATGAGATGCGGCAGCCGGATCCCGTTGACGGCTTTGTAGTCGGCCAGGGTCATCTGCAAGTTGGCCGCCTGGCCGCCTCGCGGCGGCGGTGGACCACCGGCGTCGCCACGTCCGGCGTCGCCACGTCCACTGTCGCCGCGCGTTCCACCGCGGCGCCCCGCCACGACGAGCTGCGGCGCCTGTCCCTGCCACGTGATCATGAGCGGCAGGTGCGAGGTCTGATCGAGAAAGAGCCGTAGCGGCGGCGCTCCGCTCGGCGTGATCTCCAGCACGTCGGCGCGGCCATCCGGTGCTTCGGCCGTTCCAACCCAGGCGACCGGACCGTCCGCGACCAGTAACCACGCGAGCAGGAAGCGCGTGAGCTCCGCCTGCCACGCGCGGCGCTGCGCCTGTTCGACCTGTGCCGGATCGACGGGAGCGTCACCGCGGCCGTCGCGCCCGCCGCCGAAGTCTCCGCCGCGACGTCCACCGCGGCCGCCGAACGCGCCTATGAAAAAGCCGCCGCGCCCGCTGCTCTCCTCCCAGACCGTCGATCCATTGAGCACCTCGGTCCGGATGATGGCGGGTCCTCCACCCGGCGGGCTAAGGTCCTCGTCACGACGCCACTTGTCGGGGCGTTCGATCCGAATCTGCAGCTCGCCCTCGATCGTCGTCTGGCCGGCCAGGCGCCTGAATTCGCCGCGAACGTCGAGCGTCTTGACCCCACCAAGCCGCGCATCGCCGCCGACAGCCTGACGGGCCTCGGTCAGCAGCGCGGCGCCCTTCGCTGCATCCTGGGCCTGCGCGCGTAGCTCGGCCGTGCTCGCGGTGCACAACAGAACCAGTCCCAGGACTGTCGCGATCTTTCCCACGCCCCTACCTACGTCACGGTCCACGGTTTCGTTCCGCTCGAAGTGCCGTTGTCACACATATTTCACAACTCGGCAAGCCCTTTGCTATCGAAAGACAACGATATGTTTGACGCAGCGACAGTGTATGCGGCCGGGTCACTGAACGACGGCGGCGTTTGCGAGCCTGACGGCGTAGAGTCGTTCTTCCCGCTGTTCGACGTCGACGACCTCATCGAACGCTGGTCGGGCGTCGCCGGCGAAGGGCGGCGCCGGACTGCGCCTGGCCCCCGCCGGCCCGCACCACACCCGCGGACGAAGGCTCCCGACCAGAAGAGGCCTGTCGAGCCCAAAGTCGACCTCATCCTCTACACGAGCCCGGAGTCGGACAAGTCGCAGCGGGCGCTGCGCGCGGTCAGGGAAGTCTTGAAGGACTACGCGCCCGACCAGGTGCACTTCACGACATGCGACCTGTCCGTGCAGCCGCAGGCGGGCGACGCGGACTCGGTCGTGTTCACGCCAACGCTCGTCACACAGGGAACCGGTCCGCGGACCGCGATCGTCGGCAACCTCGAAGACAAGGACGTGCTGCGGGATCTGCTCGACGCCAACGGCGTCGAGCGGCGGTGGGACGACTAGTCGGTCAGCGACCGCGCTTCGATCAGATTCACGACCTCACGCAACAGCGTGACCTCGTCGATCGGCTCGGTGAGGTAGGCGTCGGCGCCGCTAGCCAGGCCGCGCTGGCGCGCATCTTCCGACATCCAGGCGCCCGTAATCTGAATCACCGGGATCGTCGCCGTGGCGGGATCGGCCTTCAGGCGGCGGCAGACTTCGGTGCCGCTGACGTCCGGCAGGTTCACGTCGAGAAGGACGAGGGCGGGGCGGCATTCGGCGGCGAGCCGCAGCCCTTCCTCGCCGCTGCTCGCCTCGAGGACCTCGTACCCGGCGTCGCTCAGGATGCGGCTGCGAAGGTAGCGCGCCCCTGGATAGTCGTCGACGATCAGGATCTGACGTCTGTCCATTGGTCTTCCGCCCTGGCGGATGCCAGATGCCCTTGGGCGCTCCACCGCTCGATGGTGAGGCCGCCGGCCCCGATCTCCAGCCTGTAGGGGTGCGTCTCGTGCGCCGATCCGCGCATTTTGACCACGCGCATCGTGCGATTCAACTCGTATGCCGATGGGCTGTAGTCGAGCGTCAGGATCGCGTCGGCGATCGTCGAGAGATACGGCGCGGTATGGTCCGCCGCTTTCCCGGCCAGCACCGTCTGCGTCAGCAGGGCACTCCGTCCGTGGCCGCGCAGAATCGACGCGACGCCGATCATGAACTGCCGGAACCCTTTCTCGGACGAGGCGTGCTCGATCGAGGAAATGCTGTCCATCACCACCAGCGACGGCTGGAACTCCTCGAGGCCGAGGCGCAGATCCACGAGCAGGTCCTCGAGGCTCGTCGCCTCCGGGTACCGGCAGATAAGCTTCAGATTGCCCGCGCGTACCAGATCGCCGATGGCCAGGCCCACCTCGTCGAAGTTCCGGATGAGCGTCGGCCGCGGCTCCTCGAACCCGTAGTACACAACGCGCTCGCCGCGGAGCGCTCCCGCGCGCGCGTACACCCCCGCCAGCATCGTCTTGCCGCTGCCCGTCGGCCCGCGCACGAGCATGATCGAATTGCGGACGAATCCGCCATTCGTCATCTCGTCGAGACCGCTGACGCCGCTCGAGTACCGCTCGATGTGCTCGGTCTCGGGGCGATCGGGCGCGTCGAGCGGGAAGATGGCGAGTCCCTTCGTCGTGATCGTGCAGGGAAACTCGCCCTTGTAGTGCGGGCTGCGGCGGTACTTGTTGATCTCGATCGATCGCCGCCGCCGTTAGAGTCCCAGCACGTGGTGGAAATTCAGTAAGGCCGCCCGAGTAGACAGCGGAGTCGGCCATCGCGCATCTTCCGTGAGTTCTCTCTAGCCGGAGAAGGACGTCACGGAGGTGTT